>Ga0154020_10000072_pt1 | contig 103216 bp, 76 predicted proteins | sample Klosneuvirus_201_FD_109709 | JGI IMG/M metagenome (GOLD analysis project Ga0154020, IMG submission 109709) | Active sludge microbial communities from wastewater, Klosterneuburg, Austria - Klosneuvirus_20160825_MG | ecosystem: Engineered > WWTP > Aerobic digester > Activated sludge | place... | reverse complement strand
GCAGCAGACCATCTCCCGCCAGGAGGTTGCCGCCAAACTGGACGCCAACCCGCACCGCAGGGTCACCCTGGGGTTGCCACCCACGCCGGGTTAGGCCGGACGCGTTCCATTGGACGGATACGAAAAATCCGTGGACTGCGCGCATGGTGAGAGCCAGCCCCCGGGCTGGCTTGGTGCTCTTTCAAGCCCGCGGTTTTAACCGCCGGGCGCCGTAGCGCCGGCAAGAGATGCGTAGAAGTGAAATGCCTCTGGGGGCCTCTGGGACTGGTCTGGGCTGGTACGGGAGGGCGAGGCGTCTGCCGAGCCTGGTTCCGTCTTGGGCAACCTGCAACATGCGCCGTGGTTCCGTCGTCACCCAGCGCGGCCGGAAAAACACGTCTAGAAGAGAAATGCCTCTGGAGGGCGAGGCTTGCCGGAGCCAGATTTTACGTCAATGCGCCGTGTGTTCCATTGTAATTAGTACGAATCATCGCGGAATGATGTTTATTCCTGCTCAATCCTCCTCAGAGATGGGCGCGCCCTCCGGGCGGAAGCTGGCAGGGTCCAGGTTGAAGCGCTTCATCCAGCGGTGGACCTGCATGCGGGCCTTGCCAAGCTCACGTGCCACCTTGCTTACGTTGCCCTGGTGACGGCGCAAAAGTTCTTCCAGTTGCGGCGCCAGAACAGCATCCTCCACCACCGCCACCGCCGGGCTTGACGCGTGGGCCACCGGCGCCGCGGACGCCGGGGCTTGCGCTGGCGGTAACACCTCAGAGGTTCCGTCCCGGATGGCGGGCGGAAGATGGTCCCGCCGGATGACGCCGTCCCGGCACAACGTGGTGGCCAGCGCCAGAGCCTGCTGCAGTTCGCGGATGTTGAGCGGCCAAGCGTAGCCCAGCAACGCGCGCGCGGCGTCCACCGACAGCGCCCAAGGACCTTCTTTGGCGGGCGGAAGCAGTGCCGCCACCAGCATGCCCAGGTCTTCCATGCGCTGGCGCAGCGGCAACAACAGGTGCGCGTAGCCGTTGAGCCGCGCATAGAGGTCCGAGCGGAAATCCCCACGAGCAGACAAGACATCCAAGCGGCGGTGCGTGGCCGCCACCACGCGCAGGTCCACCGCCACCGGACGCGTGGCGCCCACCGGAACCACTTCTTTTTCCTGCAGCACACGCAACAGGGACGCCTGCGCGCCGGAGGGAAGGTCACCCATTTCATCCAGAAAAAGCGTTCCACCGTCAGACGCGCGCACCAGGCCAACCTCATCCCGGTTGGCGCCGGTGAACGCGCCCCGGGTGTGGCCAAACAACTGGCCTTCCAGCAACGTCTGGGACAACCCACCACAGTTCACCGCCACAAACGCACCACTTCGGCCAGACAACGTGTGGACCGCGCGCGCCAGCACTTCCTTGCCGGTGCCAGTCTCACCCAGCAGCAGCACGCTCAGCGGACTCTTTGCAGCGGCGGTGAGCGCGTCCAGGTCCCGCGTCACACTCGGCACCAGCGAGGACATGCCCGGCACACCAGGCTGCCCGGGGTCCATCCACGCCGGTTGGTCCATGGGCCACGCCACCGCGGCGCGGTAGATCCACAACGTGTGGCCCAGCTCCACCAGGTCACCGTCCTGAAGCGCCTGGTTGGTGACGCGGCGCCCGTTGACGCTGCACCCGTTGCGGCTTCCGGGGTCCACCAACGTCATGCGTCCATCCACGCGGGACACCCCGGCGTGCCGGCCGGACAAGAAGCGGTCTGGCAGCGTGATGCGCAATGTACGGTCCAACTGGGTGGCGGCCCGGGTGTCCCCGCGGCCAAACTCCAGCGTGTCCACGTCCAGCATGGCGGCCCGCGCGCCACCCAGAAGTGGCCGGTCACATTCCAGCACCAGGAAAAACCCGGGTGCGTTGCGCAGGCCGGCCTGGTCCAGGCGGTCCCGGGTCTTGGTGGCGGTGGCGGTGGCGGTTTGTGTGTTCATGGTGGATTCCCTCCCCGTTCAACAGTGGCAACACTGGCAAGCCGTCCCAGTGCCTGGATGCGCGCGCGCGTGGTGGCCAACAACGCCGAGACCGGAGGAGCAACGTCCTCCACGCCGGAAAAAGACTGCCAGGTTCCCGAGCGGGCCACGGCATGCAAGGCGGTGCTGGTGAGCGCCAGGGCGGCCACCGCGTCTGTCAGCCGCCAGGTGTGGATGACCTGACCATCCCGGCTGTCCACCAGGCGCACCAGCCCGGCGCGGTCTCCCACGGCAAGGCGCCCCGCGTGGCCCGCAAAGGACAGCGCTGTGAGATCGGACGGAAGCCGGCTCAACAGCGTCAACGCCGCGGGCTCCACGCGCCACAACGCCAGGGTCTGGTCCATCCCCGCCGTCACCACCACGTCACCCTGCGGAGACACCGCCAGGTGGTGGAGGGGACCAGGATGGGCCGCAACGGTGGCCAACACGGTGCCGTCCTTCGCCAAAAGGTGCAGCGTGCCGTCCTTGGTGGCGGCGGCCACTCCCGCGGTGACCGCACCCAGCTGCGCGGTTGTGTCCGGCGTGGCCAGGCGGGAGATGCCCGTGCCGGAGCCGGCCACAAACACCAGCGTCCCATCCCCTTGCAGCACGTAGACGCCCTGGCGGTCCAACGCAGGAGCCAACGCCAGCGGCGGAATCCCCAACGGCAGCGTTCGCAACAGGCGCCCGTTTGCCACGTCCATGACCTGCAACGTTCCGTCGGTGGCGGCCCCCGCCCACACCGCGCCATCCGGAGCCAGGGCGCTCACCACCGGCGGTCCTCGGTGCGCCAGCAACACGCGCAACGGCCGCACATCAGCCCGGTCCAACGCCGGCGCGGCGCCCAACACCGCCACGCGGCCATCCTGCAGGCCCACCGCGCACCATCCTCCGGGGCCGGGGTGCGTCACTCCGGCGGGTTGCCCCAGGGCCTGCGCAGCGTCAGAGCCCGCCGTGAGCGCGCCATCCCGGCCCAGCACCCACGGAACGCCGTCATGCGCAGCGGCCAGGCCCACCGCACCCATGGGGCCCTTGCCGGTGGCAAGCGGCTTTGGCGCGCGGCCCAACTCAAACAAGCGCACCTCGCCGTCTTCACCGGCGCTGGCCGCGCGCGTCCCGTCCAGCGTGATGGCCACCTGGGACACCGGGGCCGCCATGCCCGGCAACCGGTGCTCCAAGGCGCCGTCCACAAACACCAGGGTCTCGCCACTTTCAGTGCCCGCAACCAGCACGGGAGACTGCGCCACCCACCGCGCGCTCACCACGCCGTGGTCCAACAGCAACGGGCCAGCAGAAGCGCCCACGCTGGACAGCCACAGCGCACCGTCCACGTTGGTCACCGCCAGCACGCCGGGCTGTTTGGGATGGGGCAACAACCACCCAATGGGCCGTTCTCCCCGCCCCGCCAGCAGCACCGGGGCATGGCCGGGGTTGCCCACGTCTTCAACGACAACCACCGCAGCGCGCGCCAGTCCCAGCCACAACTTTCCGGCGGCATCAAACGCAGCAGCGGTGACCTTTCCCAACGCCAGGTCCAGCACCTCCAGCTTGGAGCGCCCCGGTTTCCACCACGCCACGCGCCCGTCACGCAGCACCACGGCCAGCGCGGTGCCGGACCTCTCACACGCCAGCATGGCCACGTCACCGGGAACCGCCAGCGTGCGTCCTTCTCCGGCGGCCAACGCCATGACGCGCACCGACCCGCCGGGGGCGGCTTCAGCGCGCCACAGTCCCGCCCGGGGCACACACGCGGCACCTTCCGGCGCCATGCGGCCTTGCAGCCAGCCTTCATCAAACAGCGGCGGGTTGGCGCCAGGCAGCTCGGGCATGTGGATGGTCCCGTTGGGGCGCAACGTCACCCCGCGCACCAGCCCCGGAAACACCGCCTGCGCGGTGAAACGTCCACGTTCCACGTCCAGCGCGCGCACGCTGGTCCCCGCCAGCGCGGCGTCCATGGTGGTCACCACCAGGGTCTTGCCATCCGCGGTGAACATCAACGCGCTGGGGTTGCGTTGGGGCAGCTGCCAGACGTTCCGGGCCACGCCGGAGCCAACCGCCTGCAACGCCAGGTCCTGCACCTGCGCCGCCAACGGTGCGGGCAGCGCGTCCCCCAGGGTGCGCAACCACGCCAGGGTGAGCGTGGGGTCGGTGAGGACCACGTTGCGCGCTTCCACCAACGTCAACGCGCGCGCGCGCAGCTGGGCTTCATTGCGTGCTTCCACCACGCGCGCCACGCTGGTGGCGCCCACCACCGTCAACAACGCTGTTGCGGTGGCCACCACGCCCACCACCGCCAGCCGCCGGCGCACCCAGCGCGCCACCAGCACCCACGGCGCGTAGGTGCGCGCGGACACAATCTGCCCGTTCTGGAAGGCGCGCACATCCGCGCCCAGCGCGGCGGCGGTGGGGTAGCGCTGCGCGGGGTTGCGGGCCATGGCCTTGGCCAGGATGGCCAGCAGGTCCCGCGGAATGCCGGGCTGCAGCGTCTGGGCGCGTGGCGGAGGACCGGCCAGCACCGCGCCCACCACGGTGTCCGGACCGCCGATGTAGGGTGGCCGTCCGGTGAGCAGCTCGTAGAGCACCGCACCCAGCGCGTACACATCCGTGCGCGCGTCCACTTCCCCGCCGGCCGCCTGTTCCGGCGCCATGTACGCCGGGGTCCCGCCCGCGCTCACCACCGCGGCGGTGGAACCATCCTCCAGGGTCTCCAGGTCCCGCGCCATGCCCCAGTCCACCACCACGGTCTCTCCGTGCTGGCCCACCAGGATGTTGGAGGGTTTGATGTCCAGGTGCACCACGCGGCGGCTGTGGGGGTAGGACATGGCGTCCACCACCGCCAGCACGTTGGGCACCAGCGTGAGGCGGGACTCCAGGGTGCGGCACTCCTGCAGCACCTGCTTGAAGGGGCGCCCCTCCACAAACTTCATGACGTAGAACGGCTCTCCTTCGGGCCAGCGGCCCACGTCATGGACGGGCACAATGCCGGGATGTTCCAGCCCGGCGGTGATGCGGGCTTCCTCCAGGAAGCGCGCCTCGGCGCCCAGGCCCTGCTTGAGTCCTTCCTTGATGGCCACCGGACGCCCCAGCCGGGTGTCCTGCGCCAGAAGGATGCGTCCCAGGCCACCCTGTGCATGGCGTGACGTCACGCGGTAGCGGCCAGCCACATCTCCGGACTTGTGCTCCAACGCCGCGCTGAGTCCCAAACGCGGGGACACGTTGGCGCCCGCGGCGGTGGCCTGCGGCGCGTCCGGATCATCCTGCGTCTGGTCTGTGGGGTGTGGGCTGTTCACCTTCCCCCCTTCTACAACCGGACCGCCAGCAACGGCGTGGCGGCGGTCCCCCCGGCATCCTGCGCCAGCGGAAGTGTGCTGCCCAACGCGGCCAGCGCCGCGGGCGTGCATACCACGCCACCTTCCACCGGGCCCCCCAGCAACAGCGTCATGAGGTGGTGCAGCGTGTGGCCGGTGGGCGGTGCCTCCGGGGTGAGCAGGACGGCGCCGTGGTGGACCACCGCCAGCCACACCAGCGGTTCCCCGGCCTCCCAGCACAACGGTGGCCCTTCACGCAGCGCGCGCACCACCAGGCCCACGTCCTTGCCGCGCGTTTCCCCCGCGTGCAGCAGGAACATGCCCGGTCCCAACACCGCGTGATCAAACCCGTGCGCCGTTGCCGCCTGGGAGACCCGTTGGGACAACGCACGCAGGCCCGCCGCCACATCCCGCGCGCGCAACGCCGCCTGGGCGTCTTCCAACCCGCGCACGGCCACGCCCAACAACACCCGCGTCTCCTGCACCGCGCTGCGGTCCAGCATCACCGTGCGGGGCTCCACCGGCGCGCGGCGCGGGCGCCACAACAGCAACAGCCCCAACAACAGCGCCAGTCCACCCTGGCCCGCGGCCAGGCGCAGCTGTGCGCCGGCCTGCGCGTCGGCGGTGCCACGGTGCGCCAGCACCCCTTCGCGGATGTGTTGCGCGCGGTCCCGCACGGGCACCTTGAGCAGCCGGGTCACCAGGCCATCCACCATCTGCCGGCGTTCCACCACCACCCGCGCGTGCCGCTGGGCCAACGCCAGTGTCTCACGGTCTGCCGGACCCAGGTCCTCCCCCAGGCCGCCCAGCGTGGCAATGGCGTCTTCCAGGCGCGGCGCATCCGCGCTGTCTGGCTGGACGGCAAAGACCAGCAGGGAATGCAGCAGGTCCTGCAACACGGCGGCCCGGCGGTTCTGCGCGGCGCCCGGGCGCCCGGCGGCAGAAAGCTCACGCACCACCACCGGGAGGTAGCGCTGCGAGTTGCGCAGCACGCTGAGTTCACTCTTGAAGTGTTCCACCAGCCCGCGCTGGGTCTCCAGCACGGTGTCCAGGTCCGCCAGCAGCTGCGTCAGGCGCGCGCGTTCGGCGGGCAGCAGGCAGGGGTCCTTGGTGATGGAGTGAAGCTGCAGCGCGTGGGCATCCACCGCGCACCCCGCCGTCACCACCGCGTCATAGTGGCTCACCACGCCGGCGCGGGCGCCCAGCACCTGTTCATTGAGGAGCGCCACGCTGGTGGAGAGCTCTCCCACGCCACGCAACATCTCTTCATGGCGGCCGGCCTGGCCCAGGTGGCGTTGACCGTCCCACAACACCAGCCCCAGCGCGCACAGGTCCAGCGCCAGCAGCGTCCACAACAGGCGCCTCATGGAGCACCGCCGGGGAAGGGCTGCGGGTCCGGCGCGGTGAGGGAGCGCAAGAACGCCACCAAGAGCGCCACCTGCCTATCACTCAGCGTGCGGCCCAGCTGGTTGGCCGCCATGATGCGCACGGCGTCGTCCATGGTGGCCGCATAACCGTCATGCAGGTATGGCGCGGTCTTCTCCACGTTGCGCAGGCTGGGCACGCGGAAGACGTGGCGGTCCTCCTCCTGGTGGGTCTCCTCGTAGCGTCCCAGGTCCGCCGGCAGGGCCGGCCCGCCGCGCGCGGCAAAATAGTCCGCCATCACGCCCATGCGTTGGAACATGTTGCCACCCACGTTGCGTCCCTGGTGGCAGCTGGCGCAGCCCAACTCCTTGAACAGCGCGTAGCCTTCCTGTTGTTCGCTGGTCAGCGCCGTGGCGTCCCCACGCAACCAGCGGTCCAGCGGCGCGTTGGGCGTGACCAGGGAGCGTTGGAACTCCGCCAACGCCGCGCGCAGGCACGCGCCGGTGGGCGGCTCACCAAACACGTCCACAAAACGTGCGCGCCACACAGGGTCCAGGGCCAGTGTGGCGGCCGCCGGTCCCGCACCCTGACCCATGGCGCGGGTGATGGCCACCTCCACCTGTTCTTCCAGCGTGCGTTGCTGCCCGGTCCAGGAGAAACGGAAGTTGAACACCACATTGAACAGCGTGGGCGTGTTGGCGCCGGTGAGCCCGCCACCCACCGTGGGCGACCGCACCAGCCCGTCCACCGCCGTGCGCCCCAACGGGTGGCAGGTGGCGCAGCTCATGGAGCCGTCCTTGGACAGCGCGCGCTCTTCAAACAGGCGCGCCCCCAACGCGGCCCGCGCGCTGTTCACCCGCACCACCTCTGGCAGCGGCAGGATGGGCTCATCCATGGTTGCCGCCACCGGGACGTCCGGCGGCGCCGCCACGTCACCCGCCACCGGGGACGTGCACCCGGCAAGGCAGGCCGCAAGCAAGACGCCGGACGCGCCGGCAAAGGTGAGCTGCATGGTCTGGTTCCCCTTGACCGCCATGACTGCATTCCGCGTGCCTGGGGGAGATGCCCCCGCCCAGCCACGAGAATCCACCCATACCGCGCCTTTGGCGGCTGTCACACGCCGTGTCACGCCTGCAACCTGTGACACCGCGTTGTTGCGGCCTGTTGCGCGTTCTTATGGGTTTCCCCAGCCCCCAAGCGGCCCCGGCGGCGCACGGCTGCTTCTTATGGTGCCCGCGGCGGTTGGCACGGAGGCTGAAACAGCGTCCTGCATCCCGCGAAGAGAACGCGACGCGGACAAGACCAAGGGGACACACCATGAGCACCAACACCAACTCCGCCCTGTTTGCCGCCGTCCCCGCCCTGACCCTTCCCCTGGCGCAGCGCTTCATGAAGCCGGGCGTGATGCTGCAGGTGTTGCGGTTGGGCACCGCGGTGGCGGCGCTGGACCTGTATGACGCCGGGCGCCTCCCGTTGATGGTGACGGTGGCCGCGCTGATGGACGGCGTGGTGGTGGGTGGCACCGCATTGGTGGCGGCCTGGTTGTCCGGCAGCGGCGTGTGGGGGCGGCGGTTGGCGGCGCTGTGGAGCTGCCTGGGGTTGGTGACCCTGGCCAACGTGGTGGTGCGCGTGGCGTGGACCGCGCGGGACTACCCGCGGGATGTGCTTGTGCTGACGCAGGGTACCATGGGGGTGGCCTTGGCCGCGGCACTGGTGGCGGCGGTGGCGGTGCATGTGGCGCATCTTCGGGCGGTGCGTGGCTGAACGCTCCTGCACCATGGGCAGGGTTCTCCGTCGACAGAACCAAGCCGAAAAACGGGGTGGCGCATGCCTCCGCGCTTGTGAACCACAGGGCGGAGCGTGACCTGGAGGCTGTTGGCCCACGTGGTAGGGTGCCGCCCCCATGCAAACCCACACCAACACACCGTTGGACCCCTGGTTGTCACGCCGAGCGCCGGGGCAACCGCCCCTGTTGGTGCTGGGGTGCATGAACCTGGGTTCCCGCACGCCAGACGGCGAATCCCGCGCCATCCTGGAGCGCGCCCTGCACCACGGCATCCGTTGTTTTGATACCGCCAACATGTACGGCAACGGCGCCAGTGAAAAGGTGGTGGGCCAGGCGCTGCGCGGCGTGGCCGGCGTGCGCGTGGCCACCAAGGTGGGGCTGTGGCCCATCAAGGGGCGCCCCGAAGGGCTGTCCCCCCAACACCTCCCCACCGCCGTGGAAGCCAGCCTGGAACGCCTGGGCCAGAGCCAGCTGGAGGTGTTGTTCCTCCACGCGCCGGACCACGCCGTCCCCGTGGTGGAGACGTTGACGGCGGTGGCCGCGTTGCAGCGCGCGGGAAAAGTGGTGCACCTGGGTGTCTCCAACCACGCCGCGTGGCAGGTGTTGGAGCTGATGTTCGCCGCCGATGGGCTGGGCATGCCGCGGCCGCGCACCAGCCAGGTGATGCTCAACCTGGCCATCCGTCAGATTGAGCTGGAGTACACACGGTTTGCCGCGCGCTACGCGTTGCACACCACCGTCTACAACCCACTGGCCGGCGGCCTGTTTGCGCGCGCGCTGGATGCCAACGCGCCACCTCCGCCGGGCTCGCGGTTTGACGGCAACAAGCGCTACCAGGACCGTTATTGGTCGCCCCGGTTGTTCTCCTTTGCCACGCAGGCGCGGGACCTGGCCCAGCAACACGGTTTGACGCTGTTGGACCTGGCGTACGGCTGGCTCATGCAGCACCCCGGGGTGGACTCCATCCTGTTGGGGCCGGCCACGGTGGGCCACCTGGATGACGCGGTGGCGGCGTGCGCGCGCGTGTTGCCCAAGGCGTTGCTCACGCAACTGGCCGCGCTGCAGCGCGCGTTTGACGGAACGGATGCCTCCTATGCGCGGTGAAGACATGCTGGACCCCGCGGCGTCCACGCTGGACCCCACCGCGGCGCTGGCGCACCTGGAGGAACATGGCTTTGCGCGCCTGGGCCGGGTGATGGGGGATGCGGCGTTGGAAGCGCTGCGCACGCGGTGTGATGACATCATGCTGGGGCGCCTGACGTATGAAGGCCTCTTCTTCCAGCGCGAATCCACGACGGGAAACTACGACGACCTGGCCTTCAACAAGGGTTGGCAGGGCCCGTCTTTGGAGTACCGCAAGATTGAGAAGCTGGAGCGGGACCCGTTGTTCCTGGCCTGGGTGGAGAATCCACTGTTCCACACCATGGTGGACCGCGTGGTGGGACCGCATGTGAGCCTGTTCCGCGCGGTGCTCATGACCAAGGCGGCCACCGGCGGCACCAACCTGCCCTGGCACCAGGACGGAGGGCTGTTCTGGGGACTGGACCGCAACCCCACGCTGCAACTGTGGACCGCGCTGGATGATGCGCCGGTGGAGGCCGGGTGTGTGGAAGTCATCCCCGGGACCCACCGCGCCGGGCTGGTGACCAAAAATGGCGGCGGGGTGCCCCGGGATGTGGTGGAGCGGGAGCAGGCAGATGCCCGTGCGGTGCCGCTGCCCGCGCGCGCGGGCGAAGTGCTGCTCATCCACAACCACGTCTGGCACCGCAGCGGTCTCAACCGCAGTGGCCACCCACGGCGCGCGCTGAGCATTTGTTACATGCACGGGGACACGCAGTGCACCCGCAAGCGGCGCGCGCCCCGGCAGTTTGTGAAGCTGTTTGTCCCCCGCTGAATGGCGCGCGGGGTCCCTGGGGTTCTACGGCCATCGACACCACACACGCCCCAGTAGTGCTGGCCTCTGGCCGGCCCCTCGCACACCCATACCGCCTCAATCCCGAAACGCCCGAGCCTGCAGGGATCGCGGCGACCATGCGGGGGCCTGACACAGGGAGGCCACATAGAGGGGAAATGTGGTGGCCTCCCCCGGAAAGGTCCAGCCTTGTGGGGCTGTGCAGCGGGCCGCAGATTGAGGCGTCATACCGGCGTAGCCCAGGGCTCCCGCCTCAGGGACTTCACATGTTGCACTTGGACGGCAACATCGGGAGGGAGACGGTATGGGTGTGCCAGGGGCCGGCCAGAGGCCAGCACTACCGAGGAAATGTGCGGTCATTGTGGTCGTAGGGGAGGTGTCCCGGAACGATGAGGCCACGGAGCGCCCTGCAGCTGGCCTGTCACAGCGCCCTGTCACCGTGTCACATGTGACACCCCCCCTTGGGGCTGTTGCAGGGGCCGGGACACCTGCGGGGTGCGGGTGGGCGGCGGGGCGGACTCAAAAAGTCCGCGTTGGAACGCGGCGGTGGAGGGCTTCCTGGACTTGGCACGTTGCCTGAAAAGACCTCCTGCACACGCGCCACAATGCAGCGCACCATCCCGGAGCCCACCATGATGACCCAGACCTCTCCCGCCCTGATGACCGCCTCCAACACCGTGACGCTGCCCAGCACCGAGCGCGTGTTGACCCCGGCCCTGCTGGCGCAGGCGGCGCGCCTGGGCCTGGCGGTGGGCGCGCTGCACCTCTACGACATGGGCAGCCTGCCGTTGATGGTGACCGTGGCCGCGCTGCTGGATGGCGTGCTGGTGGGCGGCACCGCGGCGGTGGCGGCGGCCCTGGTTCGCATGGGGCGCGGCATGCGGTTGGTGGCGGCCGGTTGGAGCGTGGTGGGCCTGTGCAGCCTCATCCACGTGGCGGCCCGCCTGGCGGTGGTGGCGCGGGACTATCCCGGTGACCTGGCGGTGCTCACCCAGGGCAGCGCCGGCGCCTGGTTGGCCCTGGCCGGTGCGGTGGCCGCGGCCATCCACGTGGTGCACCTCTCCACGGTGCGCGGCCGCTGATTCAGGCAGGCCAGTTCACTTCAGCGCGGTATTTCCAGCGCCGCCTTCCACCGCAGCCCGGGCTGCTTCTGGAGGCGGCGCTTTCCTTTTGCGGGCGCATCAGCGGTGCGGCACCATGCCCAGGTTGGCGTTGGCGGCTGTGCCGGTCCACACCACGTAGACAAAGTAGACCTCGTCAGGGCCGCCGGGGACCACCGCGTAGGTGGCCTGGCCCATCCCAATGATGGAGCCGGGCCGCGCGGTGGACACCTCGGATTGCAGCAGCAACGTTTCTGCGCCCCAATCCGCGGCGGATGCCGGGTTGGCCCCGGTGAGCTGCGCAAAAACAAGGTCACCGTTGGAGGTGTAGAAAAGCTGCTGGGTGGCCTCATGGAAGAACGGCTGCGAATGGTCGTCCGCCAGGTTGCCCACGGGAATCTCCAGCTGCCCGGAGAACGTGGTGGTGGGCAGGGGACCGGTGCCAAAGGAGAAATATTGTTGTTTGGGGACGTGGCTCTCGTCATCCCACATCAGGCTGCTGGCGCGGTAGACGGGGTTGGACGCCTCCAGGCCCAGCGTGAAGTTGGCCAGCGGTTGGTGCAACGAGGACACGGTATTCACCATGCCGGGCCCCACACACTCAAAGCTGGCCAGAACGTTGGTGGCGCCCAGCGTGATGGGTGCCCAGTGGACGTTGGCGGGCGCACCAAAGGGCGCACCAAACGTGTAGACCAGCTCGGCGGTGGTGGCGGTGGCCGTCACAAATGAATACCCCGTGGGGACCACGCACCCGTCCGCCTGGATGCCCACAAAACGCGCTTCGGCAAAGGAGCCATCCGGTTGGCGGTGGAAGATGTAGCTGCCCAGCGGAGGCAGGGCGATGCTGGTCACGTCTCCTCCGGTTGCGGTGTAGTCCGACGTGAAACACGCGCTGGGGCACCGGTTGAGCACCTGGTTGGGACCCAGAATGCGCCACGCGCCTGGGAAATCCGGACGTTCCGGCGCCGCATACGGACCCACCACCGCGTTGCAGAATGGACTGGCCGGGTCCAACGGCGTGGCGCTGCCGCAACCGGTGATGCAACAAAACGCGTTGACCGGTGAGTAGTCCGTCAACGCAAGCCACTGGCCATCCGGGCTGATGGAGCCGCCGTCTTCGTAGCCTTCGGTGTTGACGGTGCCGCGCACCGGTTCCGGCTGGCCCCAATCCGGATGTACGCCGGGGAGCACCAGAGCCACGCGTTGCACGCTGATGGACGCGCCACCCACCGTGAGTTGTGCGGTCACGGTGTATTCCCCACTGGGCTGTGGGGACGTCAGCCGTGCCTGGTAGCGGCCGTTGCCCAGTTCCACCACCGCAGCAGCGGTCAACCCGGGCGCGGTGATGGACACGTTGCGCCCGGTCCAGGGCGCACCCGCGGCGTCCAGCACGGTGAGGTTGGCCAGCACGGGGCTGGGGCTGGTGGACGCGTCCCGGTCAAAGCTGAGCGTCAGGCTCGGCTGGCGGCAGGTTCCGGTTCCCCCCGGTGGGGTGACGCACGCGCCCAGCGGCAGCCCCACGTCACACGCGGCGGCCACCTCCAGGAAATGGCACTGGCCGTCAAACCTGCACAGCGTGTCCTGGGTTGGCGTGGCGCCGCACTGCCGGGTGTTGAGCGTGGCGGCATCACAGCCGGCGGCGGCAACACACTCGCACTGTCCACTGGAAGTGTTGCAGGTCTGGTGCGCCCCACACGCAGGGCACCCGGCGCTGGAGGAACCCGCTGCACTGGATGAGCCGGTTGCGGCGGAACTGCTGGCCGGTGACGCACTGGTGCTGGAGGCTGCCATCAAAGACGATGTTGATGCCGACGACGACAGCGCTGCGGACGACGACGGCGACGCCGCGGACGACGACTGCGGCGTGGCTGAAGACGGCGGGGCGGCGCTGGTGCCGGACGTTCCCGCAGTGGCGGATGAAGAAGCCGCGGACGAAGCACTGGTGGCCTGCACACTGGAGCTGTTCACCCGGGACGCGGAGGACGCTCCCGCGGAGGATGACTGCGCCGCCGAGGAGCCCCCGCCCGACGAACTGCCGCTGCTGCTGCTGCTGGATTCTCCGGTGCCCGTGGTGCACGCCAGGTTCACCGCCGCCACCGCCACACCAAGCCACAAACCACCGCGCATGCGCACCAGCATCCAGGCCCCCTTTGGGAATGAAAGGGACAGCCGTAGCAGGACGCACACGCAATGACGACGGATTTTCAGCCCGTGGGGATGACGGTGAGGTTGGCGGCCAGCACGGCTTCTGGCGTCTTGATGGGCAAGGTGACGGTGAAACTGCTGCCCTGACCCAGCGTGCTCTCCACGGTGATGGTGCCGCCCATCAGTTCGGTGAGCTTGCGGGTGATGGCCAGGCCAAGGCCCGTGCCCGCGTACTTGCGGGTGTGGCTGCTGTCCAATTGCAGGAAGCTCTCAAAGATGCGGTTGAGGTCTTTGTCCGCCATGCCAATGCCGTGGTCCACCACGCTGAACGCCAGCGTGTCTGCATCTGGTGACGTCACCCGAACTTCCACCACGCTGTTGTCATGGGAGAACTTGATGGCGTTGGAGACCAGGTTCATGAGCACCTGGGTGAGCTTGAGCGGGTCGGTCTGCAGGCGCACCGTGGCGTCGGGCGTGTCCACCGCCAGCGTGATGCCGCGTGGTTGCGCCAGGGGCATCATGGCCAATGAGAGTTTCTCCAGAATTTCGGCGGCGCGCGCGTCCTCAAAACGCAACGTCATGCGGCCGGCTTCCAGCTTGGAGAAATCCAGGATGTCATTGACCACCGCCAGCAGGTGGCGGCCGGACGTCTGGATGCTCTTGAGGTAGCGGACGGACGCCTCCGGGTCGCCGTTGAACGCCCAGCGGGATTCCTCCTTGAGCGTGCCCACCGTCTTGCATTCCGGGCACGGCGTGGTGGGCGTGACCTTGAACCCCTCTGGCGCGTCAAACACGCTTTCACAGTGGTTGCACACCATGAAGACGCGCCGGATGAACTCCTCCAGCAAGCCCTCCGGGACGTTGATGATGCTGTTGAGCGGCGTGCGCAGCTCATGGGACGTATTGGCCAGAAATGCGCTTTTCAAACGCGTGGATTCTTCGGCGCGCTCCAGGGCCGCCGTCAAATCCGTGGCTTTGGCCTCCACCTCACCCAGCAGGCGTACGTTGTCCTGCATGGAGCGCAACACGCGGCCGCCAATGACCAGGAATGCCAGGAAGCCCATGTCCGCCGCGGCCAGGGTGAACAGGCGCGGCGAATTGATGAGCCCCAGATCGGTGAGGAGGTCATTGACGCCGGCAATGGACAACGCCGCCACGCTGGCCAGCATCAACGGCCCGGTGGCGTCCCTGGACTTGGAGCGGCGCAGGCCCTGGATGGCCACCCAGCCGGTGCGCAGGATGATGATGAACAGGTAAGGCACAAACAGCCGGTAGAGCAGCTCCATGCTCACAAAGAGCTGGGTGCACAGGTGTGCGGCACAAATGACCCGGTTGATGCGTTGAAAGCGGGAGATTTTCCCGTTGTGCAGGCGCTCCATGAACTCCGGGATGGTGGCGGCCAGGAGGCTGATGGAAAGCGGAATGATCATCCGGCTGCCACCCAGCGCCAGTGCCAGGCCACTCTTCCCCGCCAGATACGCCATGACCGCCAGGCCCAGCGCAGCGCCGGAGAAATGCCGGCCGCGCTCCTCAGCGTCTTTGTCCTGGCGCGCCAGCACCAGCATGAGGCCCACGGCAAACAGCAACACAAAGATGCCGCCCAGTTCCAAAAAGCGCTGAAAGATGAGCGCGCGGTCCAGAAACGGCTGAAGCACCGTGCGGGAGCCCAGGAACAGCCGGCGTTCCATGATGAAGATGTGGCCGGAGACGCTGAGGGTGCCCTCGGGTTGGAGCGTCACCGCCACCACGTTGTCCCCGTCAAGATGCACCAGGCGGTGGTCCACGGCGGAGCCAAACAAGGACAGGTGCTCCATCTTGGTGCCGCGCTCCGGGACACCTTCCCAGCCCACGCGCTGGCCGTTGACAAACACCGTGGCCACGCCTTCCCGCACGCCGCCAAACACCAGCAGCATGGGCTGGCCCGCCAGCCCGGGGGGGATGCGGAACGTACGCGCCAGGGTCACCACCGTTGCCAGTGTTGGGGGCAGGCCCGCGGGTCCGGGGACCTTCACGTCGGTACCCGGCATCGCCGCCAGTTCCTGGGCGGTCTGCGGCACCGCACCAACGGACCTCCACATGCCAGAGAGGTCCACCACGTCCTGCGCGGGAGGCGGGGAGTGGACCAGCAGCGCAACGGCAAACGGAAGAAACGGCAAGGCCGCAGCAACCCAGGCCATGGTGCGGCTTGGTGTGGTGGGCGTCACGGCGGTGCTCATGAGCGGGTGGCGCGCTTGAGGTGCAAGTCCACCAACGCCAGGGTGAGCTCACCAAAGTTGACCGGCTTGGTGACCAGGCGGTTGCCGCCGGCGGCCAACAGGTCCGCCTCGGTGTAGCGGGCAGCGTACGCCGTCACAAAAAGCACCGGCACGTCCTTGAGCACCGGCACGCGCGCGGCGTACGCCGGCAGCCCCGCGCGCTCCAGCTTGCCGCGCAGCAGCTTCACCAGCTGGATGCCGTCCAACACGCTGCCCTTGAGCTGGATGTCCATGAGGATGGCCGAAAGCTCCGGCCCGCGCGTGGTGAGGATTTCACACGCCTGCTCGTCGTTCTCTGCCAGCAGCAGGTCATACCGCCGGCGCAGCCGAAGGGACGCAACCTCGCGGTTGTCTGCTTCGTCTTCCACGTACAACAAGACGTCCTGTTTCTTCTCTGTTCCTTTTTGCGCCAGCTTGAGTTCACCCGCCCGCGGGGACGGCGTGCCGCCCACCTTGCGCAGGGACGGGACCTCCTGCGTCAGGGAGATGGGCTTGGGTGAGCGCACCGGCGTGGTGCGCACTTCGTTGGAACCTTCGCCGTCAAACAACCACGTGCGCTCTTCCAGAAACCGCTCCAAGGCTGACCGCGTGGCGAACCCCGCGCGCGCGGCCCACGCGTCCAGCACGTCCTGCATGGCCCGGGCGTTGGGAAAACGGTCCACCGGGTTCTTGGCCATGGCCTTGAGGATGATGCCTTCCAGCTCGCGGTCCACGTCCGGGTTTTCCACGCGCACCTGCGGCGGGCGGCTGTCCAGGATTTGCACCACCACCTGCGCCTGGTTCATCCCCTGGTAGAGACGGCGGCGGGTGACCAGTTCAAAGAGCACCACGCCCAGGGCGTACACGTCGGTGCGGGCATCCAGGGGCCGCGCTTCCACCTGTTCCGGCGCCATGTAGCTGAGCTTGCCCTTCACCGCCCCGGTGGCCGTGCGGCTCTCCTGCGCTGAAGAACGTGCCACGCCAAAATCCGCAACCTTCACGTCACCCGCGCGGGACAGCAGGATGTTGGACGGGGAAATATCCCGGTGGACCACCTGCAGCGGGCGGCGCGTTTCCGGGTCCACGGCGTTGTGGGCGGCGTGGAGTCCTTCGGCGGCGCGGGCCACAACCCACGCGCACGCGCCCAGCGGGAGTGGCTGGGCATGCGAACGCGCGCGGGATTCCACAACGCCAAGGTCTGCGCCGTCCACGTGCTCCATCACCATGTAGTAGGTGCCGTCCACGTCACCCAGGTCCAACACCGGCACCAGGCAGGGGTGGCGCAACTTGGAGCCCAGGCGCGCCTCGTCCAGGAACATGCGCACGTTCTCCGGTTCGGCGGCCACGGCGGGCAACAGGCGCTTGATGACCACCGGGCGGGAGAACGCCTCGGAGCCATGGGAGCGCGCCAGAAACACCTCGGCCATGCCGCCCACGCCCAGGCGGCTGGTGAGTTCATAACGGCCCAACCGTTCACCCATGACGCCATCTTGGCCCCAACCCGCCACCACCGCGCAAGGATCACATGCCGGGGCGCGGCGCCCAGGTGGGTCCTGTGGACTGCCCTTGCCGTCCAAATGACGACGGTGCGCACCCCGTGAAGTGCGTCCCGCCGCGTCCTGGCGCATTGGACCAGGGTGTGCACAATTGTGGTTGTGCGTGGAGGAAGCCTTGGACCGGCCGGTGCGGGTGGGTGCGTTGTTGTTCCTGGTGGTGCTCACGCTTTTGGGCAGCGCACAGGGCGCGGCCATGTTGTGGGTGCGCGCAGGGTGGCCCGGGGGTTTCACGGTGGTGGCGCCGTCCACCCACGGCATGGTGCAGGTTGGCGCGTTTTTTCTGCTCATCCTGGGATTCCTCACCCACGTCTTGCCGGGCATGACGGGTCAACGCGGTGAGGTGAAGGGTGCGCTGGTTCCGTTGTGGGTCATGGCCGCGGGGCTGGTGGCGTCCACGCTGACGGAACTTCTGGCGTTGGGCCAGGGAGCGGCGGTGGGCGCCCGGCTGGTGGTGGTGGCGGGCCTGCTTGGGGCAGCGTTGGCGTTGGGACGCACGGTGGCCGGCGGAAAGCTCCCCGTGGACCAGCCGGGTTTCCCGTGGCTGCTGTTGGGTGTGGCGGGTTTTGGCGTGTGCAGCCTGGTGTGGGTGATGGAAGCAGCGGGGCTGTTGGTGCGCCCGGTGGCGGCGGCGCTGGCGTTGCCCACCACGGTGACCGTGGTCATTCTGGGCATGGGATACCGGATGTTCACCGCCATGCTGCATCTGGGTGCGCCGCGCGCGTCACGTTTTGTACCCGGCATGGTGGCCTGGTGGCTGGGTGGCGTGGCCAACGCCACGGTGGGACCCACGCCGTGGGCGGATGGGCTCATGCTGCTGGGCGCGGTGCTGGTGGTATGGGCGCTGGGGTTTCATCACCGGAAAAATGCGCTGCAGGCGGGGTTGATGCGCGCGCCAACGTTCCGCGTGCTTCAGGTGCAGATTGTGACGGGTGCCGTGGCATTGGTGGCCTCACCGGCGGTGGCGTTGCTGGGCCCGTGGACAAACAACCCGTGGGCCATGCGGGATGTGTCCCGGCATCTGTTGGCCATGGGGTTCTGTCTGAATGTGGCCATGGCCATCACGCAGCACGTGTTGCCGCGCATGACGGCGGGGCGCATGTGTTCGCCGCGCGTGATGGCGTTGGGGGCGGCGGTGTTGGGCGTGGGGTTGCTGCTGCGCACGGTGGCCGTGGTGGCGCCGGGAATGCCGCAGTGGATGGCGTGGAGTGGGGTGGTGTCCTGGCTGGCGGTGGTGGTCTACGCCGTGCACCTGGGACGGGCCATTGCGGTCCCGGTGCACCTGGATGACGCGCGCGCTGCAGGTTGAACTGCCCCGAGAGGTTGCCTCCAACAGGTCACCGTCCCCCGACGGGCCTGCCATCTCCGGAGCCGGAACATGCGCAGCGGTCTGGCCTGCGGGAAATCCACGGTTGTACGGGCAGAAAGCCCGTGGCTAAGGATGAACTGGGGGTGGATAAGGCCAGGATGGGGTGGAGAAGCCTCAGAAGGGGGGTGGATAAGGGTCAAACGCTGGTGGAGCAGCCCGCGTGGCCGGCGGAGAAGCCCCCCAGGGCGCTGGATAAGGCCAAAATGGAGGTGGATAAGGACATTCGTAGCGCTCTTGCTTCGTTGCTTGTGCGTTGGGCGGTGGCCGCCGGGCATGTGAGGGTTGCTTCAGCGCCTCCCAGCAGTGCGGAACAGAGCAATGCCGTTGCGTGACCCGGTTTGTGCTGGTGACGGGGCACAAGGTGCCCACGCAGCGTGTTTCCACGGCGCAAGCAGCGTTGGGAAACAGCACGTACCAGATACAGGGCGCATGAAGACCGCTGTCCTGGTCCTGACGTGCGCGCGGGGACGCCTCAGCCGGCGCTTTTGGCCTCGCAACAATGTTTGTATTTTTTCCCGCTTCCACACGGGCATGGTGCGTTGCGTCCAACCTTGGTGGTCTCTCGCCGCTCTTGTGGGGCCTGGGGGAACATGCGTTCCATCATGCTCGGCAGGATTTCCAGGACGTAGTCCCTGCCGCCCACGGCGGGGCGCAGTGAGGCGTCTGCCAAGGGGCCGGGGCACAGAGCCTCCACCGGCGCGGTGGTAGCGGCCACTGCATGGTGTGGATGCAGGATACCCATGGGCAGCGGGCTCCAACGCATCCACCTGCGCCACCACATGGTCCGTTGTTCCGGTTTCTGGTCCCGGGTGGCGTTTGGCACCAGGGAGGGTTGCATGGACCAATATTTCTCCAAATCCAGCGCCTCAAGCGCACCACGCAATGAGCCGGGTGACAGCGCCCACAGTTCCTTGAACGGGGCGTTCGTGGCAAAGGCCTTGCGCACCGGTGACAACGCCGCGCGAACCTCTTTCTGAACCTCTTCGGGAAAACCCACGGGAAGGACAACCGTCAGCATGGTCAACATGCACCGTGACGCCTCTTCCACTTGTGCTTTGCGTGACAACCACTGCGTTGGCCAGGGCGGCAGCCGGATGGAAGGTTTGGCCAGCGCGTAGAACCGGGCACAACGTTCCCGCAACTCAGGGAAACGGTACGCCACCATGAGCAGGGCTTGGCCCACGGCGATTGCGTGGCCGCTTTTTGCGTGGGCAAAATAGAGGGGGAGGTGGTCCAGGAAGGCATTGGGCTGGTTGACCAGGATCCACATCCCCCGAAACGCCAGCTGCGAATCCGGAGCATTGATGGCCACCAAGGCCATACGCAGCCCCACCGCGTCCGGCGCTGCAACCATCAGGTTGACCCAGGCAGCCACGTAAGCCTTCCAAACGCCATCCACCAGGGCGGGATCCAGCGTGCGCACGTCACGTGGCCTCGTCGCCTTGCGTAGCATCCAGTCCACGACTTTATGCACCAACTCCATGCTGAATTTGTCCAAGACGGGGGCCACAATCCGCAGCTTCCGGAAGTCTTCCAGGTCCAGGTTGTAGGCGTACATGCCGGCCCGGACGCTCAAGCTGGCCAGACCCTCGTCTTCATCAAGGCGTTGGGCGGCAGTGACCTCCCGCCGGCGCTGCGTGGCCGCGTTGATGAAGGGCCGGACCGAGGTAAACGGCACCACGGGAACCCCCGGCAACATCCCCGCCGCAAGGCACGTCACGCCCTGCCCATCACGGGTGACAAGCAGATGCGGAGCCGGCGTGGCGTTGGACAGCGCCAGCGCCAACCGCGGTGCATCCAGCTGCGGGTCATGTCCAGCCTGGAGGTCCAGCCATTTGGACAAAATGCGGTGGTCACGCATGAGTTCATAGGCCACTTCTGCCACAGCAGGTGTGACGCGTGTGTCCAACCGCTCCTCAACATGGGAACGATGCATGAACAAAACGTGGCGCATGGGCCGGTGGTTTGCCAAGTTATTGAGCTGCGGGGAAAACGTCCCCTTTGGTTGGACTCCAGAGGTGAACTGGCGTGGAGGACCCATGCGGCAGCTCAGATGACTGACGGTTCACAAGCACGGAGGCATGCGCCACCCCAGGTGACTGCGGTCCAATAGTTTGCGCTGGCGTTGCTGCGGCCGCACGTGCGGACGTAGGGTCGAGCAACACGCGACACATTGGGAGTCCAGAGAATGGCACGCGCACCTGTTGTCAAAAAGGCGAGCAACAAGGGGACGGTGAAACGGGTTGCTGGCCCCGCCGCCAAGGCGAAGTCCAAGGCGCGTAAGCCCAATAAGACCGCGCCCGCGCAGGTCGTGATGACGTCGCTGCCCGTTGCCATGACCGGCCGGGCAAGCCCCGCCAAAGCCGCGCTTGGGGATGAGCCAGTCTTTGCGTACTTTCGCAGCCTGCCCCAGCCGCAACGCGGCATTGCGGAACGCGTGGACGCGCTGGCGGCCATGACGCTGCCGGGCCTGCAACGCTGTGTGAAGTGGGGCATGGCCTTCTATGGCGTCGGTGACGGCTGGTGCTTCTCGTGCGGCGGCTTTGTTGGGCACGTCAAACTCACGTTCGGACGGGGCACGTCGCTGGTGCCCGTCCCACCGGTGACGCCCATCGGCATGGGCAAGGACTCGCGCGGTGTGGACCTTGCGTCGGTGGATGACCTCAATGAACGCCAGACGGCTGCATGGATGAAACAAGCAACGGCCATCCCTGGCTTCGGTGGAAAGAAGCGCTGAGCGCCGCGCGGACTTGCCGCCCGCACCACACACACCCGCAACGCCCTGGAGACGGAGACGCCCACGCCATGGACACTTCCGCCGCACCCAGCGTTGACGCCATCACCACGTGGATTCAATCCGCCTTCCCCGACGTTCACACCACGCGCGGCGGCAACGCGTGGTTTTTCTCCTGTGAGCCCAAGACGTCCTGGCCCAACATGGCCACCATTGTCACAACGGATGAACACGATGCGTATGACGGCGGCCCCGGCCCGGTTTCACGCCTCAGCCGGCCCGGCATCTTCCGTCTCAACATTGGCCTTGGGCGCGCGTCCTTTGACGCAGTGGTGGCCCAGGCACCGGTGCCACTGGAACATTCTGTGTTGGATACGTTGATGCCGCACCCGGTCTATGCGGCCCAGCGCTGGGTGTGCATCCTCAGCCCCAGCCAGCAGACATTTGAAACGCGGCTCAAGCCTCTGTTGATGGAGGCGCACGCACTCATCTCAAAGCACAACCTCCGCTGAGTCGCATCGCTCGACGCTCACGGCGCCTGGGATGGCCGCAGAGAACATTCCACCATCGGTCACACCTGCGGGGCGGTCCCAACAGATGCTTGTCTTCCTCCCACGCGCCGTTACAAAGCCCCATCCACTCCCAGCACTGGAGTCCCATGCGCCGGCTTTCTGTCCTCGTGGTCCTTGTTGCCGTTGCGTGTGGCGCGCCACCCCGCACCCACGTCCCAGAGACGGGATTCCGCACCGTGGAGGCCAACGGCCTGACGCTGGCCTATTTTGAAGAGGGCACCGGTCCGCTGGTCATCATGCTGCACGGCTTCCCGGATACCGCGCGCTCCTGGGACCCCATTCGCCCGCGTGTGGCGGCCGCCGGATACCGCGTGGTGACGCCGTTCCTGCGCGGGTACACGCCGTCCGGGATACCGGCAGATGACAAGGCGTACACCGGCAAGGACCTGGGGCAGGACATCCTGGCGCTCATCACCGCGCTGGGAGAGACCCGCGCGTTTGTGGTGGGACATGACTTTGGCGCCGCCGGAGCGTACGCCGCCACACTGCTGGACCCGTCCAAGGTGCGCGCGTTGGTGACCATTGCCATCCCGCACCCCGGGTTCCTCAGCACCGGGCCGGACTTCCCGTGGAAGGGACGTCACTTTTTGTACCTGCGCGCCCCCGGCGCCCAGGCACTCATGCGCCGGGATGACTTCCAGCATGTGGAGGACATCTACAAACGCTGGTCCCCCAAGTGGTCCCCGGACGCATCCGAACTGGAGCCCGTCAAGAACGCGTTTGCCAAGGACGAGACCCTCAAGGCCGCGCTGGACTTCTACAAGCAGCTCAAGCTCAACGGAACACCGGAGCCCTTTGAGAAGAAGGTCACCGTCGCCACGTTCGCATTTGCCGGTGAAACGGACGGCGTTCTTGGCCCGGACGCGTTTGATGACGCCAGGGAGGGCTTTGAGGCGGAATACACCGTGAAGCGCCTGCCGGGTGGACACTTCTGTCACCGGGAAGACATGGATGCGTTCCTCAATGAGCTGCTGCCGTTTTTTGCCAGCCATTGACGCGGGTGGCACGCATAGCGTGTCAAGTCAGCGCGGCGCGGTCCACTCCACGGTGAGGTCCTTGTGGGGTGCCAGGGGTCCCACTGCGGCTTCCAGCACGGGACCCGCCTGCGGCGCGGCCGCACCCTGCGTGGAAAAAAGTGTAGGCAATGGTTCTTTTTGCGCCGCAATCACGCGACAATTGGCCGAGGCACCCACGCACTCCTTCCCATTGACGCGCAGCGCGCCAGCCGGGCTCCCTGGCGGAAGATGAAAACGCACCACCCACTTCCGCTGCTCCGTGGCGTTGGGAAAGCTGCCCTGCGCCGCCGAGGCAACCAGGCGGGCGCCATCAGGGCCATCCTCCAGGGTCACGGTGGTCTTGCGGAACGCGCCGGTGAGGTAGCCGTTGGTGTTGCCGTCATCCTCGTACAACACGCGCGTCTGGCGGCTGGGCGTGGCGGAGACAAACACATCCAGCACCACCGGATCCCACGGTGCCTCGCCGGTGAATTTCATCTCCGCCGTGGTGATGACCACGCCACCAACGCGCGCAAACATGGGCGTGACCGCGCGCGGCGCGCTGACGGTGACCTTCACCGGCCCCTGGTGGCGCTGGCCCGTCCAAAGGTCCTCCCATTCCCCCGGCGGAATCCACACGCTGCGTGACGAGACACTCTGCCGGCTGGACGGTGGCGCCACCAGAAGAATCCCCGTCACCACGCGTTGGGTGGGGCCCAGCTCAACACGCAAGGAAACCTGTTGTCCCTTCTTCAGCGCGGTGGAGCCGGGGATGTCATTGATGGCCACCGTGTCATCCACCACCAGCTGGTCATCCATCCACACCTTGCCCATTCCGTCAGAAATCAGGCGCACGCCCCACACGCCGTCCTCAGCAACGGTCCACGTGGTGCGCCAGCTGCCCACCACACCTTCCGGCACTTCTGCGCGAACGGGCCACCCACGGTACGCAATGGTGGGCGCCTGTCCCTGCGCCAGCATTTCTCCCTGGAGGCTTCCGCGCCGCAGCTCCACTTTCACGCCGGGCTTTCCATCAAAGGCCACGGTGTCCTCGGGCAACGTGTCGTAGCGCTCAAGGCCGTCCAGGATGGGCGCCACCAGCAGGTCATCCCCCAGGAGGTACTGCGTGGCATCCGCGGCTTCCGGGGGCTCCGGCCATTCCAGGTCCAACCGGCGCAGCAACGGCATTCCGTCTTCAAACGCGCGGCGCGCGGCAGCGTAGAGCATGGGCATCAGCCGGTAACGCAACAGCACCGCACGCCGCACCAGGTCTTCCGCCTCAGCGTCAAACTCCCAGGGCAACCGTGAAAGATTCTGGCTGGCGTGGGGCCGCAACACCGGACTGAGCGCGCAGAATTGCATGAAACGTGTGTACAGCTCCGGCGTGGCCTTGAAATAGTGCCCACCACAATCATCATTGACGTAGGGCGTGGCGCTCAGGATTCCCTCGTCAACGCTGTTCTTGACGGCCATTTGCAAAAACGGCCAATCCGCATAGGTGTCACCGGTCCACCAGATGGGGAAACGGTGCGCCGCCGGGTCAGACGGGGCAACCTTTTGTCCACTGCGGATGCCGTCCACGTTGGACATGATGAGCGGACGCACATTGGGCCGGAAGCGCTGGGTGATGTCCTGGTAGAGGCGCATTCCCCAGACTTCCTTGCGCAGGCCCGGCGCGGGCTGCGGCAGGGTGGTGTGCCAGTTGCGGTCGTACCACCAGGCGTCTGCGCCCAAGGCCAACAGGCTGGTGAGGCCGTCCCAACGGAACTTCAGTTCCAAGGGGTCCAGGGCCTTCCCCATGGGCTCGGGGTGGTCATTGAACAGCAGCCGCACGTTGCGTGCGTGTGCGGCGTCCACAAAACGTTTCATGTCCGGGAAGTTGTTGGTGTTGACGCCGTAGCCGTCAGAGGCGCCCACGCGCCAGTCCGTGTCCACGACAAAGAGGTCCAACGGAAAACCCCGCTTGCGGAACTGGTCCATCTCTTCCAGTGCGGTTTGTTCGGTGTAGGGATGCCAGCGGCTGGTCCACAGTCCAAATGTGTAGAGCGGTGGGATGGGAATGGGGCCGGTGAGACGCAGGAACTCAGCACGGAAGCGTGCATGGTCTCCCACGGGAAGAAATGCATACACGTCCCGTGCGGGGTTGGTGATGTCCCAACCGGACGTGGCGGGAAGCGCGCCGTCCCTGGGTGGAGGCGTGGCGCCCCACGGCGGAGGAACAATGCGCGGAACATCCGCCATCAACCAGACCGCGGGCAGGCGCGAAGGAGAGGGCAGGTCCACCGCGCGTTCCACCGCCGTGGTGAACTGGTGCAGCGTTTCCCCGTTGGGCCCCAGCAGTTTTACGCCGTCCAAAGACGGGGCCAGGGCCGGAAGCTGGACGGAGAATCCTGGTCCAGAAAGGGTGGTTGAGGTTGCGGTGTCCACCCGCGTGAGCGGCACGCCGGTCCATGCGCGTTCCACCACGTGAAACGTCTGCCGGTCTTCAAAACCGTTGACGCCGCGCTCCTCAAAACGCACCAGACGGTCCGTCAACGCGGTGACCCGCACGTTGCCCACCACGTGCGGTGCGGCAACAGTGTTGCGCTGCGACAACGCCAACAGCAGCGCCGCGGCCAGGGCACCGGCCAGCACCACACCCAGCAAAACACGTGATGGGTTCTTCACGGACAATGCGGCCTCACGCGGCATTGGCGGGCTGGCTGCTGGGAGGCGCAAAAAGTTCCAGCACCGTCAACGCCAGGACCGCGGTCAACCCCAACAGCAACAACCCCGCCGAGGGAATGGCGAGCCAGCCCAGGGATTCTTTGGCAGCGTCGGTGCTGCCAAGCGATGGCGCGGCACGCGCGGCCAACATCCAGAAGAGCGAATATCCAAAACCGCCCACTCCCAGCGCCAGGGAACACGCCTGACGGACCATGGCATTGGGACGCCGCAACAACGCCAGCAGCAACATCAGGCCCAGCGCCGCCGCGCCAATGGCCCCGCCGTGAAGGTGCGAACGTTTGTAGTAGTTGAAGCTCTTGTCCGTCACGGCTTTCATGCGCACGGCGTCACCGCCGTACACTTCTGCGGGTGCGGCCTTGGCCCGCTCGGTCAGGTCTGACTTGAGCGAATCCTCAAATGCGCCAAACACCCCGCCCAGGGAGAAGCCAAGGAGGATGGTCAGGGCCGCCAGGGTGACGCCGTAACGGGAGTCCCGCAAACGCTGGGTGAATTCATGGTCGGTGGGGTTGGACATGGTCACGCAGGCTCTACCAGCGTTCACGTCCACAAGCACGGCGCTCAGCTTTCCTGAAGGGCCACGGCAATGCGCAGGCGCGTGACATGCCGCGCGGCCACCAGGGCCGCACCCACCGCCACCAGCGACAAAAAGAAGAACCCCCAGCCATACGTGGCCGCGGAATACCCGACGTGGAGCGGGATGGATTCGGCCAGCACCCCGGCCTTGTAGGTGATGCCCGCGTTGTTGATGGCCAGCGTCACCAGGATGGAGGCCAACAGGCCCACCGCACCGGCGTGCAACGCCAACATGCCGGCCTCCAGCGCAAACATGGCCAGCAGGTGGTGCGCGCGGTAGCCCAGGCTGCGCAGCGTCCCAACTTCGCGGGTCCTTTCGCGCACGGTCTTGGTCATGGTGGTCAACACCGCGGCGCCGGCAATGACCAGGATGACCACCACCATCAATGTGCGGAAGACGCCCAGCAGGTCCATTCCGCGGCGGAACAGCTCCGCTTGTTCGCTGTCCCGCCAGTCCATCACCTGCAGGTTGTGTCCGGCCTGCTGCGCGGCCTGGGACAGTTGCGCCCGCCAGGTGACGGCGTCCGCGGGGTTGTTGAGCAGGATGTGGTACGCGGAGACGCCAGTGGTTCCCGCCAGCTCCTGGGTGAACGCCAACGGCGCCCACATCATGCGCTGGTCAAACTCTCGAATGTTGGCGCGGGTGATGCCAACCACTTCGGCTTCCAGCGCGTTCATGCGTCCCTGGCCACTGGCCGCCGTGAGGTTGAGCGTGGATTGTTTGCAGTTGAACGGCCGCTCCACCGCAATGGGCGTGCCGGTGTGCGGGTCCATGATGGTGGCGTCATCCAGGGCCGCTTCACATCCCAGCAGCATGCCCAGCCCCGCACCCAGCAGCACCCCGGTCTTCTCGTCATCCTTGATGGGGTGACCGGCCCAGGCATTCCATGCCCAATGGCGACGGGCCACGCGTCCCTCAGGGACGTCATGACCAAATGCGATGAAATTGGCGGCGGTCCCTCCGGCATTGGCCATCCCCATGGCCACCACACTGCGCACGCGCGTCTTGACGTGCGCCGCGTTTTCCTTGAGCCACTGCTCCAGAAACGCCTGTTCCACGTCATTGAGGTGGTATTTGTGCGGGTTGATGCGCGCGTCATGGGTGCCCGCGCGCGGTTTTCGCACCAGGACGTCCCCAATCATGTTGCGCGCGTAGATGAGCTGCAGCTGGCTGTTCTTGAACTCATCCAGGTAGCCCTGGAACAGCGCCAGGGCCACAAAGCCCACCGCCATGGTCAACAACGCCGCCAGGCTGTGACGCCAGTTGCGGCGCACGTTGCGCCACGCCACCTGGAAGACAAGCTTCTGGGTTTCCATGTTGGCCATTGTGGGTCACCCGGTTTGTGTGGTGAGGAGGTCCACCACGCCGCGGCGCAGTTGTCCCCGCACCACCACCAGCGCCGAGATGGCCACGCCGGGAATGATGATGGCCGCCTGCACCAGGCAGGCGGTGAGGGACGGAGCAATGATAAGCGCAATGGTGCCCGGCACACCGGGCGGGGAAAAACGGATGTTGGACATGTTGATGCCGGCCGCGGCGCCAAAGCCCAACAGCAGGCCCGCCACCACGCCCAGCAACCCAAGCAGGAGCGCCTCGCGCACCATGAGGCCAGCCAGGTGCCCGCGGCCAAAGCCCAACGCGCGCCAGGTGCCCATCTCCCGCGCGCGCTCCAGGATGGCCAGCGTCATGGCGCCGGAGACCGTAAGCACCACCACCAACGCCACCAGGATGGTCACCACGCCCACCATGGAACCCAGAAAAGCCATGGTGCCCACGTAGTAGGGATTCCAGCGTTCGGAGTCATAGGGCAGGGCTTCCACCTTGAGCCCTTGTGAGGCCATGGCGGCAGTGATGTTCCGCGCCACCTCGGCAGCGTCGGTCATGCGGTGCAGGAACAAGGAGACGTAGGTGACGCGCGTGGTGTCATAGAGCTTTTGCAGGGACGCCAAGGACGTCACCATGGTCCCGTCTTCGCCGGAGGCTTCGGCCCAGTGGATGGTGGCCACCATCTCCGTGTCCACACCGGAGAACACGCCGTCATAGGTCAGGCTCACCACCTGCACGTTGGCGTCCGCCTGCAGCTGTGCCTGTTCCTGCGGGCCATCACAGTCCAGCACCGCGGGCGCAGGAGGGTGACCCTGCACGTCATCAAAGACCTTGGGCTTTTGCAGCAACGCCGCCAATCCCGCCGATACCGCCGCGCCGTTCTCCATGGTGGGGTAGTGGTGCATCCAGCGGCCCTTCACCGGCGCCACAATCTCATTGGACCAGCGTTCCACCTCCGGATGGCTCACCAGGCGCCCCAGGTCTTTGGGGTCCACGCCGTACAACGCCGTGGGATGGGTGGCGCAGCCGTTTCCCGCCAGGCCCATCCCGCGGAGATAGGGCACCACAAACTCCACGCGCGGGTCCGCCTTGGCCCAGCTGGTGATGTTTTTTTGCGCAGTCTCGTCGAACTGGTACTTCAGCGGGTCACTGGTGGCCTTGTCCAGGCCACCCACCAGCCACACCGCCACGTGCCCGCTGTGCTGGAGGTACACCGCGTTGGTGCGCAGGAAGTTCTCCACGCGGTTGGTGTACCCGCCCATGAGCACCAGGCCGGCGTAGCCAAACGCAATGGCCGCCACAGTGGCCACGTTGCGCCGGCGGTTTCTCCTCAGGTTGCGCAGGGCCAAAGACCAGGCGTGTTGCATAAGGTCACCGCTCGTTTCAGGTGGGGACGGTGATGCCGTCACGGATGCGTACAACCCGGGCCACCCGGCTCATGACCTTTTCGTCATGCGTGGAAAACAAAAAGGTCACCTTGCGCTTCTGGTTGAGCTCCACCATCAGGTCCAGCAGGCGTGCGGCGGTCTCACTGTCCAGGTTGGCGGTGGGCTCATCTGCCAGGACCAGCAGCGGCTGGGTCACCAACGCGCGCGCAATGGCCACGCGTTGGCGTTGACCGCCGCTGAGTTTGTCCGGCCAGTGGTGCTGGAAACCGTCCAGTCCCACGTCCAGGATGGCCTGCTCCACGCGCGCCTTGCGGTCCTTGGCGCTCACGTCCTCGTGGAGCAACAGCGGCAGCTCCACGTTCTCCATGACGTCCAGCACCGGCACCAGGTTGAAGCTCTGGAAGATGAACCCAATGCGCCGGTTGCGAAGCGTGCTGCGCGCGGCGTCATCCAGGTGCGCCACGTCCTGTCCTTCCAACAGCACGCGGCCTTCATCCGGTTCATCCAGGCAGCCCACCAGGTTGAGCAGCGTGGACTTCCCGCTGCCAGAAGCGCCCACCAACGCCGTGAACTCGCCCCGGTTGAGCTCCAGGTGGATGCCGCGCAACGCGTGAACCCGCGTCTCGCCCAGCTGGTAGGTCTTGTGGACACCGTCCACCTGGATCAACACGTCGCCCATGCCACCGCTCCCATCGTTCAGCCCAGCACCTGCAGAAATTCTTCTTCGGTCAACACACGCAAGGCACCGCCGGCCGCCTGGATTTTGCGCGCGGTCTTGAGCTTGCTGGATTCCCCGCCGTCCTTCTCCACGCCCAGCACCAGGAAGTCCAGGTCCTTGGTGACGCCGGAAGGCGTCTTCCCGCCCACGGCCACCACGCGCTTTTGCGCTTCTTTGCGGTCCAGCTTCTGCAACGCGCCGGTGAACACCACACTTTTCCCGGACAACGCATGGTTGGTGACGGTGGACCCCTTGGGCGCCTGCAGTGTGACGTGTTGAAGCAACGCATCCAGCAGGACGGCCTTCTCTTTCAGCCCCGCCACCACGCTGCGCGCAATGGACGGTCCCACCCCGTGGATGGCGGACAACTGTTCTTCGGTGGCGGCGCGCAGCCCATCCAGCGTTGGAAAATGGTGGGTGAGTGATTCGGCCACGGTGGGGCCAAGCTCATCAATTCCCAGGGCGGTGAGGAACAATGGCAAGGGGAGCGTGCGCCGCGCCTCAATGTTGGTGAGGAGCTTTTGCGCCAGCGTTTCTCCCATGCGGTCCAGGGCAATGAGCGACTGTTTCTGGAGCGTGAACAAATCCGCGGGGGATTTCACCATCCCCGCGTCCAACAATGCGCGCAACACCTTGGGGCCCAGGCCCTGGATGTCCACCACCGCGGTGAAATGTTTGAGCACGCCAACCTGCGCGTCCGGGCATGTTTCCGGCGTGGTGCAGGCCAGAAAATCACCGGTGAGTTTTGTGGGGGACCCGCAGGATGGGCACTTGGCTGGCAGCTCAAACGGCGCGGTCCCGGGCTCCACCACGCCCTCCACGTGCGGGATGACGTCTCCCCGGCGCATGACCAACAGCGTGGCGCCTTGGGTCAGTCCCAGCTTCTGGATGTAACCCGCGTGGTGCAGGGACGCGCGGCCCACCGTCACGCCGGACAATGCCGTGGGTTCAATGGATGCAATGGGCGTGATGGTCCCGCTGCGGGACACACTCCACAACACGTCCAACAACCGGGCCCGCGCGCTTTCACCCTGGAACTTGTAGGCCAGCGCAAACCGGGGATGGTGGTTGGTCTCTCCCAGGCGGGCCTGTTCACTCACGCGGTTGGCCTTGAAGACCACCCCGTCGGATTCAAAGTCCCAACCCGCCCTCTCCGACGCCATGGCCAGGTATGCCGCGGGGCCCTCTGCCGGCGGGACCACGCGCCACACAATGGTTTCAAAACCGTGGCGCTGCAGGGCTTCCATCTTCTCCTGCTCAGTGGGGATGGACTGGCCGCGCAGGTCATACGCCAGGAAGGACAGGCCATAACCCGCGCAACGCACGGGGTCCTTTTGTTTGATGGCGCCGGCGGTGAGGTTGCGCGGGTTGGCAAACTGGTCTGCCCAGGCCTCCTTGAAGCGGCTGCGCTTCATGTAGACCTCGCCACGAACCTCGGCGGGGCCCCGGGCAAGACGCAACGGCACCAGGCCGCTGGCCCGCACGTTGGCCGTCACATCATCCCCGCGCTCGCCGTCACCGCGGGTGGCGGCCTGCACAAAATGGCCCGCGGCATCAAACACCATGGAACACGCCACGCCATCCACCTTGGGCATGACCAGCAGGTCACCCTGGATCTTCTCCATCCACTTGTGGAGCTCCTCGTCCGAATACGCCTTGTCCAGGCTGAGCATGGGCTCCTGGTGGATGACCTCGGTGCCCAGGCGTTCCACCTCGGAGGCGTTGGGCGCCGCCTTGCGCGGCTGCCGGGACGGGCCCAACTCGGCAAGCACCGGCGCGCCGGGCCAGGCCGCGGTGAGCTCCCGCACCAGGCCGTCATATTCCACGTCAGAGATTTCCGGTGCCGCGTCATCCCAGTAACGCTGGTTGTGGTGGCGGACCAGTTGTTCCAGTTGTGCCGCGCGCGCGTTGGGCGGGGTGGGAAACAGGGGGGACTGGCTCATGGGGCGCCATGCCTACCGTCACCGGCCCGGGCCCACAACCTGCCGCTCAGTCACCCGGCGGGGAGAGCACGTACGGCGTGGGGTCCACCTTGGGCTGCCCGTGCGCGCGCCACGCCGAGCGCAAAAACGCCAGCGCCGCCAGGACCAGCGCGCCGCACAGACCCCAGGCAAACATCAGGTTGCGCCGGCTGGCCGCGTACAAGCCGTCATCCTCAAAAATGAAACTGCCCGGGTCATCCGGCACGTAGATGATGCCCACGGTGTCCCCGCGCTTCACGCGTTCAAACATGGGCGCCATGACGCCGCGCATGCGCTGGTGGTCCACGCCGTCCACCACGTATTGGACCTCCAGCGCAAAGAAGATGCCCCGGTCTGTTTGTTTGTTGATCTTGCCGGTGACCGTGGCCTGCCCGGCCACGCCGTTGCGCTCAAACCGCGTGGAGTGACGCGCCAGGAACCCAAACAGGAACGCGCCCGCCAAACACGCCGCCGCCGCAATGAGCATGTGCCGCATGCGGTCCCCTCTACCACACCCGCGGCGCCACGCCTGGCCCGTGTGTGCGGGGACAAACTGTGGCAGACACAGTCCATGAGCCAGGGTGCGCGGTTGGACCGTTTGCTGGTGGTGGGCTTGGTGGCCTCGGCCGTGGCCTTGGGCGCGGATTTTTTGCTGGTGTTGGCACATCTGGTGGGCGGTGCCGCAGTGTGGGCCAGCGCGGCGGTGGGCGGCGTGGCGCTTGCCGCCGCGGCGTTGGGCTACCGCGGCCTGCGGGACGTGGTGACCGGGAAACCTGGAACGGTCCTGGCCCGCGTGGGTTTGATGGTGGGCGTGATTGCGCCCGTGCTGCACGTGCTCACTGCCAGCGTCATTGCAAGCGAGCTGCAGCAGCAGGCCGGTGCGCCGGTGCCTCCGTCGGCGCCCATGGGACTGCCGTTCATCCGCGTGTTGTGGTTCCTGCTGCTGGTGATGGCGTTGCTTGGCTCCCTGGTGTTTGCCGTGGCGGTGTCCCAGGGTACGGCACGGCTCCCGCGCTGGATGGCGGCGGTGACGCCGGCGTCACTGGCGCTGCTCATCAGTCTGGGCGGGTTGCTCACGCCATGGTCAGACATGGTCGTGGTGCTTTCCGGGAACGTGGCGCAGACCCTGTTCTTTGCCATGGTGGTGCTCACCGTGCGTCCCGCCGCCGAGCGTTGAAAGCGCGGGCTGACCAGGGCTGCGCAGTCATCAATGTAGAGCCCGCCTCTGTGCGGGCTCACCACCCACCAGATTCCACCCTTTGCGCCCCTGCTGCTCACACAACCCAATGCATGCCGTGGGATTGGTGCCTGCTACCGGGGCGCAAGAACGTGCCACCGCCCCGGCATGGATGAAGAAGCAGAAAGCAGAAAGGTTGCAAGTGCATGGTTGGTGAGCCTGCACGGTGGCAGGCTCTACCGGCGTGGCGCGCAAACCCTGGGCCAATCCAAGGCTAATCCCGACGCACCGGCCACTTGAACCCGCGGGACCGCACAAATTCATCCATGCCGTATTCCGCGCCCATGGGCCGGATGGCCACCACCGGTCCCATCTCCTCCAGCGTGATGCCCACGTCGTACGGGGTCCAACGGTACTGGGCTTCACGCGCGTCCGTATTGCTCCCGCTGGCCAGGCGCAGCTGCGTCACCGCTTCCTCCACGGTGACCAACGGCCGCGTTGCCGTGGGCGCCAGGCGAACGGGCTTGCGCGGAACGTGCACTTTTTTGAGGTCATCCCCTGGGCCTTTCCCTTGCGCCACCGCCGCCACGTAGCGCTGCCACATGGGGTGCTCCACCGTGAGACGCAGCGTGGCGTCCTCGTCACCAAGCGGCTCCAGGATGCCGGGCGAGAACACGTCAGACAGAAGTTTGCGCGTGAGTCCCTCCCAATCATTGGCGGTCAACTTGTACATGGCCCAGAATTCCGGCCGCGCACGCTCCACATCCGCCGCCCAGATGTGTTGCGTGTAGCGGTCCCGCACCAACCTCTGGCCTTCATTGAGCGTCCACTCCAGGTCTTCACGCACCAGGCGGATCATGTCCCGCTGCGGGATGTCCAACAGCACCCGCAGGCGTTGGTCCCGCTCGGACACGGCGCGGCCCAGGCGTTCGCGGTGGCTGCTGTCGGTCCGGTACAGCGCGCTGGCGTGGTCCAGGCCACTGCCCAGGTCGGTGAAGGGGCCAAACACCTGACGGCGGAACTGGTTGTAGGCCTCCACCGGTTCATTGAGCAGCGCGGTGGTGGCGCGGTTGTATTCATCCAGTTCTTCCTTCTCCAGGCGCGCCGCCAACGCCAACAGCGCACGCTGCGCCGGCAGCTGAAAATAGACGGTGGATGACATCCCGGGACCCTTGATGCGCCGCGCGGTGAAGCTGTCTGATGCGGGCACCCTCGCCAGCGGGCGAATGACCAGCCGGTACATCAGCGCGTCATAGAGGCGCCGTCCCCCGTCGGTGAAGAGCGTGAAGATCCCGCCGAGCACCAACGCGCCGGGCTCAAACACCAGTGCCGCCAGTGCCGCCAGTCCGGTCTGTCCAACGCCGGCCACACCAATGTGCCCCAGGGTGAACGCCCACAAAGGAAGGATGGAGGAGAAGAAGTCATCCGTGGGATTTTCGGTGTCAAAAAACAGCGTGTTGAGTCCCACCACTGCAAGGCTCAGCACGGGCACCCAAAACACCGAGGTCACCACCGCCAGCGTGGTGAAGATGACGTTGAACAACGTGATCATGGGCTGACCGCCAATGATGAGCACGCTGCCCACGGGGCCCTTGAGTCCATAGTTCCAGGTGATGTTGAGGACCCGGGAGACCTTCTTCCCCAGAAAGCCCGTGTCCGGTTCAGCTTCAAACTCCTCACGGGACTGCCGTACATCCGTCCACAGGGCGCCAACGCGGGACCGCAGCGTCTGGGTTTCCGAGGAGGGGTCTCCCTCCATCTTGCAGGTCTGGCTGTTGAGGGACATCTCCGCGAGGAAAGGGTCACCCAGGAAGAGGGACTTGAGCCCCACCGGGCCGCTCCACAGGTTGAACGCCAACAACCAGTACGTGCTGTTGTAGAGCCACGAAAATGTCCGGTGGGTGAAGTTCCCCAGGCGCCACAGCGGCCAACGGGTGGTCACGTCCACGTGCGAGTATTCGTCCGTGCTGCAACTGGTGGAGGTGGTTCCGTCGTCGTAGGTGTGGACGTTCTTTGTGATGGGTCGGTTTTCCGGATTCCAGATGCGGTAGTCCCAGGTGAACACGCGCGAGGGTTCACGCATCTCCGCCAGCGCGGCCCTCAACCTGGGGGCCTGATTGCGGTGGTGTTCCAGGTTCTTTTGCAGCAGCCAAGCGTGACCATCCAGGTGGTCCTGTTTCAACGCGGCCAGGGTCTGCTGGTAGGGCGTCTGACGTTCGCGTGCCTCATAGGCGGCCAGCGCGTCGGCAATCTCATTGGCCAGCCATTCGGGGATGCGGGACTTCACCGGGTTGGAGACGTGGCGTGCTGCGGAGACCTGCGCGGCGTGTTGTTCCAGCGCGCGCTGGTGCGCCTCCTGGGCGGTGCGCGCATGACGCACGGCGCGCACCTGGTTGGCCAGAAGCGCGCCCAGGCCGGCGTCCAGTTGTTCCAGGTCCCCGTCGGTCTCCAGCAGTTGCAGCAGGTGGGCTTGCCGCTCGTCGGCAGCAAGGTCCGCCAGCAGTTGCGGCAGTTGTTCTTCCGTGACGCCTTGATCGCGCGCCTGGCGTTCACGGTTGAGTTGCCAGGATGCCAGGTTGAGGTCCCAGTCCCGCGCTTCCTGTTGCTCCAGCGGCGCCACAATGCCGTACGCGCGTTGCCAGACCCAGGGGTCATAGAGGCGCAGGTCCAGCACCGTGCCATCCGGTGCAATCCAGCGCGTATGGTCCGCGCGCGTGTCGTCGTGTTTCAGCACCGCCAGCGTGGTGCGGAACATGTCCTCACGGACCTTCTGCTCCAGCCCTGCGGGGGAATAACGTGGCAGCATCTCCGGCAGCCCAATGAGCAGGCTCCCCAGGCCCCACAAGCCGTATCCAATGTGGCCCAGGCCGTTGCGCATGCTCACCGGGTCCTTGCCAATGATGCGCGCAGGGATGCTGTACATCAGGGTGCGCAGGCCGGACGCGCGGTTTTCCTGCGCGGTCTCCTCAATGTTCTTTTGGCCCTTTTGCAGCAGCGTGGTGACTTCCCACACGTGTTCCTGCCCGCTGTAGCGCTTGCTCGGGACGCGGAAAGCGCCGTCGCTGCGCACCTGTTCCAGTTGTGCTTCGGTGAGGTGCAGCAGCTCACCATCCGGCCCGCGTGACACTTCCTCCAGCTCCATGTTCCCGTTGGATTGGTAGAGCTCGTCCTGCGCCAGCAACGGTTGGATGGTTTCTCCGTCATCAAATGCCGAGGGAGGCAGCTCCACCGGGAAGGTGTCCCAGTAGAACAGGTCCAGCTCCATCTGGGTGGCAATGTCCTGCACCAGGGCGCGCCGCTCCGGCGTGAGTTTGCGCAGCTCATGGTCTGGCAGTTCCGGACGCAATGCCTTGCGTGTGGGGGTGCGGTCCGGGGCGGCGGTGATGGACGTTGCGGTCAACAAGAGCGCCACGGTGATGCCGCGCACGCGGGAATGCCGGTTGGGGCTCATACAACTCCTGAGGAGGGGGCAACGCTGCGCTGTGCACGTCCATTGAAGCAATGCCTGCGCCAATGGTGGGCACAGGACACAACCACGCGGCAAGTCACGACCTTCACGGGAGTGCGCCCTTATGGCAAAGCGGCAACATCAGGCACCACACCCACGCCACACGGCGCCACGCGCCGTTGGCGCCTCACACCAGCACACCGCCGCGGAACAAACGCGGCACCACGTGTTCCAGCACCTGTGCCGCCAACTGCGCGGATTCTTTTGGTGCGGCAGGCTGCGTGCGCAATGCCGCCTCCAACAGTGGTGCCGTGGTGGCGCCCCGCAACACCCATTGAACACCCAACGCCTGCCCCGCCGTCACCTCCATCCCGGTCCCCAACGCTGCGCTGGGAATGGCGCGCGTGATGCCGTGGGATACTGCGTCCTGGAGCACACGCTCAACGACGGGGTTGGCGGCCCTGGGTTGGGTGGGACGCGCGGGCAACTGTTGCGGGCGTGCAAACGGCCGCAACGCACCGGAGGCCACCAGGAACGCCAGATTGCGCGCGGTGCCAACGGGGTCCCGGTCCGGTCCCGCCAGCGCCGCCATCACGTCACCCAACGCCACCGCACCACCCGTCAACAAACCGCGCAACGCGCGAATGAAATCCAGCTGGAAGCGGATGTCCCCGCGTGGAACGCGCACGCGGGTCTCCATGCGCTCGGGGTCATCCAGCGTGCCCACCACCTGCGCATGGACGTTGTGCAGCACCTCGTCCGACGACAGCCGCGGCCGGCCGCGCACAAACACATCCCGGCGGAACCTCCGGTTGACCGCAAAGTCCATGGCCAGCTGCGCCTGCCTCGGGTCTGGGATGGCGGCCACCACCGGCAGCGACGCGGCATCCAGCACCAGCGGGGGATGGTTGTCTGCCAGGGTGGCACTGCCCAACAACTCCAGGCCAAGCGGCGCCAGCTCCGACGCCACGTCCACCGAATAGAACGCCTCCCAACTGCTGCTGAAAAATTCATGCACCAGGTAGTTGATGGGCTGCCGCGCGTAGGATTCCAGTGCGGCAACCGCTTCCGGCGTCACCGTGAAATAGCGCGAGCCAGCGCGGCTGAGTTGTTGCAGGTGCTGCAGCGCATGGTGCGCGCGCTCCACCGCATTTCCCGGCGCGGTGGCCGCCAGCTCCATGAGCAGCCGCCGCAAGGGTTGTTCCGCGGCCCACCCCGGCAGGCAGTTGTAGCTCAGGTAGACCAGGCCACCAGGCTTGAGCGCGGTGTCCATGATGTGGCGTATGGCGGCGCGCGCCGGGGCGTCCACCCAGCTGTACACTCCGTGCAGCGCCACCACGTCAAAACGCGGCAACGCGTCCAACGGCAGCGCCTCAAACGAACACTGGTGAAATGTGACATTGGTGACGCCGTGAAGGTCCGCCTGGGCGCGCGCGGCCTGGATGTGTTGCGCGTTGAGGTCACACGCGTGGAACGTTCCGTTGGGAAGCGCACCGGCGTGGATGACCGTGGAGTTCCCAAAACCGCAGCCCAGTTCCAGGTACGTGAACGGGCGGTCCAATGGTACCGGCGCAGCCCCGGCCAGGGCGGCCACGTAGTTGATCCAGACGGGGGAGAGTTCACGGAAGAACGTGTCAACGTACGCGGTGTCCAGCGGCGTGGCGGAAGGAGATGACACGTCCCGCGCTGTTAGTGATGCGCCGCAACGGGTGTCAAACCGTCCAGGTCAACGTGTGGGAATCAGCCAGCGCTGCAAGAGGCGCTCGGCGGCGCGGTTGCGGAAGGAAAACCCGTCACCATCCCCCCAGCGGCTGGTGCGCGCAGGGTCGGTGAAGGTCTTCCACAGGTAGAACCCGCCCCACCAGGTGCGCGGCGCAAAGACGGTGAACATCGCCTCGTAGGCATGGGCTTGGGCCGCCTCGTCAAAGGCGCCACCCTTGTCCTCCCAGGGTTTGCGCCAGGTTCCCTTGGCGGTGCGGTAGCCCACCTCGGTGAAGATGACCGGACGTTGGATGCGTGCCTGCCAGTCGTTCAGGCGCCGCACGTGCGGCTCCCATGCGGCTTGCAGCGCCGCCGGGCTGGCGTCATCCGCCGCTGCCAGCGGGAAGTATGCATTGACGCCAGCGGCGTCCAGCACATCCCAGAACGTGATGGTCTCAAACTCTCCGTCCCAGTGCGCCGCGTAGGTCACCTTGCCTTGGAAGACCTTGCGAACATCCGCCACCAGGACGCGCCACTCCTCAGGGTGACGCGTGGTCATCACGCGCAGCTCAGTGCCAATGCAGTACCACTGCGCGCCCGCGGCCTGGGACAACGCTGCGTAGTGCAGGATGAACGCGCGGAAACTTTTCCACCAACGCGCATGGCCCTCCGCAGTCTCCTGGCGGATGGTTCCCTGCCATTCGCCACCATTCCAGAAGTCCCGGCTCCACAGGTGCGGCTTGACCATCACAATGAGGCCACGCGCGCGTGCCAGCTGGATTTCAGCAGTGAGGTCCGCCCCCCGCAGTGACGCATCCAGCGTGTCATTGGGCGGCCCATGTGGTGGGTAGCCCGCCAATTGTGTTGCGGTGGCGCCGTCCTGGTACGCAAACGGTGTGAGCGCCACGGCGTTGATGCCCACCTTGCGCAGCACATCCATTTCCCGTGCGCTGGTGTCAGACCCGTAGCCGTGTCCCCGTTGGTGGATGTGCGCGTGGTTCACGCCCAGGTGGAGCCCGTCGCGCAATGGCAGCGTGGCAATCACGTTGACGGGCGCCGGCGCCGCGGGCGCGGCCTCGGCGGGACATGCGGCCCCCACCAAAAAAAAAGCCAGCGCTGCCGTTCCCCATGCCCGCATCACGCCCCGTCCTGACTACGGAACACCCCAGTGTTCGTCCATGAAACGTTCCATGCCCACAAAATCTTCGTTGCGTGCGTCCACAAAGCCAGTGATGCCGCCGTGGGAAAGATCCCCGCGAACGTCCTCGGCGTTTGCATCCGCGCCCACCTTGCGCAGCGCATCCACCAGCGCAAAGCGCCGTGTCTCCGGCAATGACGCCGAGACCAGCACCACATCCGTGGGGAGGTCACCCACGCTGCCCAGCTCCTTGAACTTCACGGTGGGATGTTGTTCGTGGAAGCGCGCCACCGCGCCGTCAAACGCCGCCGCTGCATCCACCCGTCCACTCAACAGCAACGCCAGCCCGCGGGAGTGGTTGCCGGCCATCACCACCTCGGCCAGGTCCGTCACGCGCACGCCCTGCCAGCGCATCACCGCAACCGGTGCCAGGTAGCCACTGAGTGAATCCAGGCTGGTGAGCGCAACACGTTTGCCCACCAGGTCCTTCACGGCCGCCGGGCCGCCGTCCAACGTCACAATGCTGCCCGAATACGTGGTCTCTCCCTTCACCACCGCGCGCGCCATGGCCAACACGTTGACGCCACGGTCCCGCTTGATGAGCGCATACGCCGCACCCGCCGGCAGCAGTGCCGCATCAATGTGCGCCTTCTCCACGGCGTGGCCCACTTCACCGTAGGTGGCGCCGGTCACCAGCCGCACGTCCATGTGCAATGCCCGCGTGAGATACGTGTGCAGCCCGGCATAGGTGCGGTGCAGGTCCGCTTCCGCCACCGACGGGGGAACGCCAAAGTACAGAATCTTCTGGCCGTGCCGCGCGGCGGGCGTGCGCTTGTCCGCCGGCAGCTCGCTCACCGGCACAATGCGCGGAGGGATGGAGGTCACCGCGTAGGCCGCCAGGCCGGCCACCAGCAGGTAGCTCACCGCCATCATGGGCCACAGCGCGCGTGAGCCCTGCACCGCCGGCGCAACCGCCAGCCGCTCCTGTTTGGACAACGGCAGGATGCGTTCCTTGTTCTGCCGCTCCACCACACTTTGGGCGCCTTCTTTCAGCGCGGTCTCAAGGCCACGTCCCGTCACCACGCCTGCGGCCCGGTACAGCAGGTAGCCGGTGAGCCCCCCCAGCGACGCAAACAGCAGGTAGGTATGGAAGTAGGACGGTGGCAGCAGCACAAAGCCCGTGTACGCCCCAGCCACCACCCCCGCACCCGTGGCCACGTGCCGCGGAAGGTCTGATGCGCGCCAGTCCATGCTGGCCAGGTAGCCCGCCACCTTGCCGGTATCCGCCACGCGCTTGCGCAGCGAATAGATGATGGTGTTGTTGGGGCACGTGTTCACGCACTGCAGGCACGTGATGCAGTTGGAGTTCACCACGCGGTCAAAGAGGTGGACCTCTTCAAACACGTTGATGCCCTGCGGGCAGATGTTGGTGCAGCGCTGGCAGGACAGGCAGGTGTCCTGGTCAAACCCGTGGTTCCGGCGGATGCGGCCAAACGCAAGTTGTGAGGCGCGGTCCAACAGAAACCCCGTCTCGCACACCAGCTTGCAGTACGGACGCGGGCCAAAAAACAACGGGAGCACCACGCCAATGACCACAAAGATGAGGGTGAGGTCCAACGCAAACAGTCCCAGGCGGAACGGGAACCCCAGCAGCCACGGCTCCTTGTAGTGGAGGTCCACCTGCCACAACCGCACGGGCATGGACATCAACGGCAGCACAACAAAATGCCCCAGCACCAGGATGGCCAGGATGAGACGCACCATGCGGGGTTGGTTGAGTGGGCGTCGGAGTTTGACGTTGAAAAATTCCAACAAGCGCTGCCCGGCGTCCTGGATGAATCCAAAGGGACACAGCCAGCCGCACACAAAACGGCCAAACACCATCACCAGCACAAAAATGGCCGCCCACGCCAGCAGCGCGCTGGACACCATCATGTGGCCCAGACTGTCGTACGCCATGAACGGGAGCAGGCCACCCAGCGGGCGGAAGTTCACCCCGTAGTAGAGCAGGGCCTGGAGGATGAAACCGGCAAACGTGGCCGCCTGGACGGAGAAGCGCACCTTTTGCAGAAACGGACGCGCCTCCTTCTTGGGGCCGGGGGCTTCCGGCGCCAGGGCCAGCAGGTTCTTCTTTTCTGCGGGTTTGGGTGGCGGCGGCGGCGCGCTCACAAATGAATCCGCCAGGATGTCATCCACCTCCACGCCGGCTTTGTAGACGTGCTGTTTGAGGTCCTTCACCATGGGCGGGCTGCCGCACAAAAACACGCGGTGGCCCTTGAGGTCCGGGAGGTTCTTCTCCATGACCACGTTGACCCGGCCGTGGTGGAGCGTGGTGTCGTCGGAAGGCTCGGTGACCGCCGGCCAGTAGTGGAAATTGGGGTGCGCCAGGGTCAGCGCGCGCAGTTCATCATGCAGGTAGAGGTGTGAAAGGTTTTTTCCGCCGTGGAAGAGATGGATGGGACCGCGGTGGCCCTGCAGCAACGCGTCCCGGGCCACGCCCCACAACGGCGCCAGGCCCGTGCCGGTGCCCACCAGCACCAGCGGCTGGTCAGGCTTTCCGTCCACGTAGAAACAATCCCCCGCAGGGCCGCGCAGGGTGACGCGCGCGCCCTCGGTAGCCTCGTCATACAGCCAGCAGGACATGCGGCCGTTGGGAACCTTGCGCACCTGGAATTCCACCACGCCGTCCTGGGGGATGGACGCAATGGAATAGGAACGGGTCAACCCGTCGGCGCGGATGAGGTTGGCAAACTGACCGGCGCGGTATTCAAACGGTCCATCGGTCTTCACGCGAATGACGACGACATCATCCCCGCGCAGTTGTTTGTGGATGATGGTGCCTTCCACCTTGCCTGCCGCACCCTGGGGCAGCGCCACCTCAAGGTCCGTGGCGTCACGCGCCACGCAGGACAGGAACAACCCCTGCTGCTTCCATGTTTCTTTGAGGTCATCCTGGCTGTTGTGCGGCGGCGTCCCGTGCACCGCTTTGAGCAGGCAGCTCTGGCACACCCCGCTGCGGCATGATGACGGAACCTCCACGCCGTTTTTCTCCAGACACTCCAACAACGTGTCCGGCGCAACCCAATCCAGCGTCTTGCCGTCCATCACCACCTTGGCCATGTGTGCAACCTTGTTGTTGCAGCGGCCAGCCGGTCAAGGCGGAGAGCATCCTTGCGGGCGCGCAGGTGTTGTCCCACAGTCCGGCAACCATTCTTGTTGGGGGTGTTGACGTGGACCACATCTTTGGCGGCCGGTACCAGACCCTGGAGCTGCTGGCGGATCATGACGGCGTCAAAACGTGGCGTGGCCTGGACCGGGAGACGCAGCAGCCGGTGGCCATCAAGGCGCTCAATGTGCACGCAGTGCCCAACGCCACCGTGCTGGAACTGTTTGAAAGGCAGGGCGCGGTGCTCAAGGGCATCCGGCATCCGGCCATTCCGGCGTTCCGCGCGGCGCTGGAGGACAACGTGCAGGGTGCGCCCCACAAGGTGCTGGTGACCGAATGGGTGGAAGGGCAGAACCTGGAACAATGGGTCAAGGGCGGCGGCACGCTCACCGCAAAGGAGCTTTTGGACCTGGGCATTGCCGCGGCGCAAATCCTGGAGGACCTGCACGCGCGCATTCCGCCGGTGGTGCACCGGGACGTCAAGCCGCAGAACCTCCTGCGCACCGCCGCGGGGTCCTTGCACCTGGTGGACTTTGGCAGCGTGAAGACGTCATCCAGCGCACAAAGCGCCAGCCGGGGCGCCACGTTGGTGGGCACCTACGGGTACATGGCGCCGGAGCAATACAGCGGGGACACGCGGCCCGCGTCTGATGTGCACGCGTTGGGCATGACGTTGTTGTACCTGGTCACCCACACCCATCCCTGGGATTTTGGTGACGGCGGCCCGCGCCGCGCCATGGAGCAGCTGGAGGGCGTGTCGTTGGAATTCCGGGATGCGTTGTTGGACCTCACGCATCCGGACCTGTCCCGCCGTCCCAAAAATGGCGCCGAGGCCCGCCAGCGGTTGGAGGACGTGCGGCAGGGAAAACGGCCGAAGCGGAAATCCCCCGTGGGCTTGATTGCCGCGGGCGCGGCCATGGCGGCGCTGCTTGTGGCTGGCCAGGTTGCGTATTTCATCACCGCGCGTGGCCACGTGGAGCAACCGTACCCCCATGATCCGCCCGTCCCGCCAATTCCACCCAAAGCACCCACCAAGGCGCCACCCATCCTGGCGCCCACCGGGGAGGACAAGGGCTTTTTGGTGATGCCCATCTGGTTGGGCGCCGCCGAACGCTGCTGGCTTCGCGCCGTGCCGCGCGTGTTGGATGCGCGTTGGCGGTACACGTCGTGGACCAACCTGGAAGACGGGCCCAACTGCAAGGAGCGGTACATCAGCTATGGCGTGTATGAAGCCTATGACGACGCACCCGGCGTGTGTGAGGACGCGGCGGAGCGCGCGCCAGAAGAACTCCAGGCAGTGGTTGCGGCGGTGGGGCAGGCGTCTGCCAAGGCGGTCCCGCTGCTGCGCAAGGCAGACCGTTATTATGACGATGGACGCTACAAGGATGATGGCTGCAAAGGAGCGCGCGCGCTTCATGGGGAATTGGTGGAGGCGTTTGCGGCGATGGTGAAAGCCGGCGCGGCGTTGGAGGAGATGTTGGGCCAGCAGGAGACCGCGGCACTCAAGGAGGCGCTGGCGCGGCATCAGAAGGCGGGCCGCACCGTGGAGGCCAGCGCCGTGAAAGTGGTTGCGGCGTACCAGCAGGTGGCGGCCATGACGCCACGGTGGCCGGGCGAGGCCTGGGATGCGGCGCAGCTGGCCGCGCGCGCGCAGGCGGTGCTGGATGCGGCCGAGCCCTTGGAGGAACTCAAGGCCAACCGCGCCGGAGCCCTTGCGGCAGGGACGCAGGAGTTGGTGGCCACGGTGGTGTCCGGCACCAGCCACCTTCGCAACCTCACGCGCAGCCACCGGGATGGACGCCTGCGTGAAGAGAAGGGACAGGCGTTTGATCCGCTGAAAGTGCGGGTGCCGTTCCATGACATGATGACCAGCCTCTACCTCTGGGCTGAGACGCGTTGGTGAACCCGCAAGACCGGTTTCCGGGCCGTCACGCGGGGACCAGCGGGTTTTGGACCTTCAGTCCCGGAAACCTGCTGAAGTCGCGGTCTGCCGTCAGCAACACATCCACGCTGTGGTACAGGGCCAGGGCCGCAATCCTGGCGTCGTGGACGCGCGCCGCGGAGACCAGTTGCGCTCGGAGGAGTCTGGACAACACGTTGAGGTACCCCGGTCCTTCCTGGAGCAACACCAGGCTGGGAGAGGAAAGCCAGGCCTCAACCTGCGCGCATGCCACATCCACGGGGGTGGCGGTCTTGAAGATGCGGGTATTGGTGCAAATGGCCAGGAACTCATGCACGCACGGCCAGGGAATGGCCCAAGGCGCTGCTGATTCTGCAAGGTCACGCACCCGCGCCGCAGCCAAGGCGTGGAAGGGGTTCTCCGCGCGGTGTGCATAAACCAGGATGTTGGTGTCCAGGGCAATCACGAGCCGCGCCCTTCGTAGATGGCTGCGCGTGCCTTGTCCCAGTCCACCTGGTCCTCCCCGCTGACCAGACCGTCCCCCTGAAATGCCCTATCCGGCAGCTTGAACCCTGGCGCGGGGGAATCTTCGAGGACCCGGCGCAACCCCTCCTCAACAAGCGCCTTGAGCGTGACGCCACGGCGCTGCGCAAGCCGTCGCGCGCGGTTGAGAAGGCTGCTTGGAAGGTCCACGCTGGTTCGCATATGCGTAAGCATAAGCGCTGGTATGTCTGGGTGCAAGAGACGCAAATGTTCGGGAAGCCGGAAGAAATGTTCTGGCCTTGCACCTACGCTGTGCATTTGGCACAAGCCGCCCCATGCGCGTGTCCATGGTGTTGCTGGCGGTGTTGTGCGCCGGGGATGTCCCGGAACTGTTGGATGAAGAGGTTCCCGCCGGGGCCCTCACCGGGAGTTATTCGGCGCCGCGCCTGGCGGCGGCGGTGACGCTGCGCCTGGATGACACGTTTCCCGTGGACCCCACGCCCATCACGCCGCAGGCCGGAGGCACACTCAAGAGCAGGACCGCCGAGCCACGCATGGTGTTGTCCACCTACGCACCCGCCATCACGCGGCGCTATTTTGAAGACGCGCGCTGGGGGACGGAGAAGACCAAAGGGAAGGGCCGCGAGCTGGTCATCAAGAGCGTGGCACTCACCGTGACGCCGGGGCCCAACTACCAGGCGCAGGTGATGGTGGACCGCGTGATGGACGGCAAACGCCTGGGGCAGGGCACCGGGCAGGGATACGCCAGCCCGGACCGCAGCAGTGAGCGGGTGGCGGCGGGATTTGCAGGACCGTTTGCGGGTCTGGTGGTGCAGGACTCCATGGCGCCCAAGGCCAAGAAGGATGCGGGAGCCATACGCATTGCGGTGCTGCGCGCGTTGGACAGCGCGGTCATGCAGCTGGGCGCGTATTGGGCCAATGAACAATACGCTGAAGAGTTGCAGCGCAAGGCTTTGGAGCAGGTCAACAAGGGCAAGAAGAAGTGAGCGCTTCCAAGGCGCTCAAGGTGGTTCACGCCATCCCGGATGAGGCGTGGCCCACCGCAACGCAGGCACAGCAGTCCATGTGGTTTTCCGCGTTCCAGCTGGGTGCCTCCTGCCAGCTCACGTCCCGCACGTGGGTTCCGGCCATGGTGCCCTGGCGCGCCACCGACGACGGTGAGGTCACGCAGGACAACCTGGACTGGTACGGGCGTTTTGCGCAGGGGCAACCCGGCGTGTTGGTGGTGGAAGCCACCGGCATCCGGGATGTTCCCTCCGGTCCGCTGCTGCGCATTGGACATGATCGTTTTGTGGATGGGCTGACCCGCCTGGTGGACACCGTGCGGAAGCGGTCCCAGGGCAAGACGCGCCTGTTCATCCAGCTCATTGATTTCCTGGCCATCAAACGGCGGCCTGAGCCCGAGAAATATTTCGCCCGTTTTCTGGCCATCACGCCGGAACACCGCGCGCGGCTGTCCACGCTGGACCAGCAGGATTGGGGCAGCGCGCCGGAGGCGGACGTGCGCGCGCGCCTGCTGCGCGGCACCGCGGAAGACCATGACGCCGTCCTCACTGCTCGCGAGCTGGAGAGCCTGCGCCACGGCGCGCGGGAACGCGTGACCGATGTCCAACTGCCGCACATTGCCAGCCTGCCGCAGGTGCTCCCGGACTTGTTTGCCTCCGCCGCTGCGCGCGCGCAGAAGGCCGGGTTTGACGGCGTGGAATTGCACTATGCGCACGCGTACACCATGGCCAGCCTTCTCAGCCGCCTCAACACCCGCGCGGATGGATACGGCAACACGCCCCAGGGACGCGTGCGCTTGCCGCTGGAAGTGTACGCCGCCGCACGCGCGGCGCTGCGCCGGGACACCGTGCTGGGATGCCGCATGTTGGCGGATGAGGTGGTGGATGGGGGCAGCCGCGTGACGGACGCCGCCGGCTACGCGGTGGAGTTTGCCCGCGCGGGCATGGACTTCATCTCATTGTCCAAGGGCGGGAAGTTTGAGGACGCCCGCCCGCCACGCGTGGGTGAGGCCGCGTATCCCTACACCGGGCCGTCCGGCCACGAATGTATGCCCACCGTGCGGTCTGATGCGCAGGGACCCTTTGGCCGCAACCTCCACCTGGCGGGCACCATACGCGCCGCCATCCACGCCGCCGGGTTCACCACGCCGGTGGTGGGTGCCGGGGGGGTGGTCTCATTTTCCGTGGCCGAAGCTGCATTGCAGCGCGGGGATTGTGACCTGGTGGCCGCGGCGCGGCAGTCCCTGGCGGACCCGGACTGGTTTTTGAAAGTGCGCCTGGGCCTGGGACACACGGTGCGGCGCTGCAAGCTCACCAACTATTGCGAAGCGTTGGACCAGCGCCACCGCAAAGTGACCTGCCAGCTGTGGGACCGCGTGGCCATCCCGTTGGAAGGAGACGTGCACCGGGACGGTGACCGGCGGCTCACCGCACCGTCGTGGGAGCCTCCGGTGGTTTGATGTGGGCCAGCGTCCCACCGTCGGGTTTCCAGCAGTCAGGTGTTTGCAGGGCGCACCCGGGCAATGCTTTGGTGCAAGCAGGAGCCGCGGGGTGGATTTGCGGCGGGGATACACGCGCCACATGGAACGGCTTGGCCGCTACGTCCTGCTGGAGAAGCTCGCCGAAGGCGGCATGGCGGAGGTGTTCCGCGGCGCCGGCATTGGCAGCGCGGGCTTTGCCAAGACGCTGGCCATCAAGCGCATCCTGCCGGCCAGCGCCAAGGACCCCTACTTTGTCTCCATGCTCATTGACGAGGCCAAGCTGGCCAGCCAGTTGAGCCATCCCAACATTGTGCAGGTGGTGGACCTGGGCCACGTGGACGCGCCCGCCTCCAGCATGCCGCGGGCGCCGGGCATGGATCCAGACCCGCCCATCTATTACCTGGTGATGGAGTTTGTGGCCGGACAGTCGCTGTCTGGGGTGTTGCGCACCTCGGCGCGCGCCCGCAAACGCCTGCCCCATCCTTTTGCGGTGGCCATCACCATCCAGGTGTTGGGTGCATTGGAGTACGCGCACACCAAGCGTGACGTCACCGGGCGCCCGCTGGGCATCATCCACCGGGACGTGAGCCCGCAAAACATCCTGCTGTCCTATGACGGGCAGGTGAAGCTGGCGGATTTTGGAATTGCCAAGGCCACCGCCAAGAGCACCAACACCGTCACCGGCAGCGTCAAGGGCAAGCCTGGCTACATGGCGCCAGAACAGATGAGTGACATGCACGTGGACCACCGCCTGGATGTCTACGCCATGGGCGTGGTGCTGCATGAGATGCTCACCATGCGGCGCATGCGCCAGGCGGACAGTGACGCCAAGGTGCTGCTGCAGGTGGCGCAGGGGGAGTTCCCGCGCTTTGAGGCGCTGGGCATTGATGTGCCCCCGGCCCTGGCGCAGGTGGTCTACCGCGCGTTGGAGCCCGTGCCGGATGCGCGGTTTCCCTCGGCGCACGCGTTCCTGGAGGCGCTGCAAAAGGCCATGTACACCCTGGACTGGTCCTGGACGCCCAATGACACCCGCAAGCTGTTGGAGGACCTTTTCCCCACCGAACTGGAACGCGAGCAGAGCGCCCAGGAAAGCTACGCCACGCTCATTCGCAAGCTGAGTGAGGCCAAAGGCGAAGCGGACGTGGCCGAGGCAGAGAAGAGCCTGGATGGCGCCACGCCGCTTCCGCCGCCACCGGGCTTGCTCAAGGCGCGCACCAGCATTCCACCGGTGGGTGCCGAACTGGAGCCCACGCGCCTGGGCAATGACACCCCGGCGCCAGCGCGCCCAGGCAGTGTGGCGCGGGTGGGTGCCTTGGGTGCGGTGGTCACCGCACTGCTGGGCGGTGCGTTGTGGTGGAATGGCAACCGCGCCGCCACGTTGAGCGTGGATTCAGAGCCGCCCGGGGCGCAGGTGGTGTGGCGCGGGACCGCGTTGGGAAACACGCCGCTGAGCGTCCCGGCGGCGCCAGGGAAGGGTGAGCTGGTGTTGGAGCTGGCGGGGCATGTTCCGGGAACCCGCGCGCTCACGCTGGAGCCGGGCGCAACGGTGGCGGTGTCCTTGGTGTTGGCGCCTGCCACGCGTGCGGTCACCGTGCACAGCGTGCCGGAAGGCGCAGCCATCACGCTGGACGGGCAGCCGGCAGGAAAATCCCCGGCGGTGGTGCGCCTGGAAAAGCGGACCCACGTCATCCAAGCGGTGCTTGCCGGTCACCAGGATGCACGCATGGAACTGCCCGCGGATTTTTCCGGCGACACCGCGCACCTGACACTCACCCCAGAGCCCCGGAACACGGTCTCCAACACTGAAAAGCCGCGCAGGGACCCACCGCGGTCTGGGCGTCACCCGGCGCGCGGCGGCGAGGGGTTTCTCACGCTCACCAGCAAGCCGTGGGCAAAGGTGGTGGTGGATGGCAAGGACATGCAGGTTTTCACGCCGGTCTCACGGTTGCCGTTGAGCGCAGGCAGCCACACCGTCACATTGTCCAATCCCAAGGAGAACCTGAGCATCACCTTCAAGGTGACCATCCAGGATGGGGCTGAGGTGACGTTGTCCAAGAGCCTGTTGCACTGAGAAGGCGTGGGCCACGCGCGCCTGTTGGTCGCAGTCATGCGCGGTGGTCTGGTTTCTGGAGGCCAGGGCCTCCCGGGCAATTCCCGACGACAGTTGCCGTCTCCCTGCCCAAACCGGGGTGGCGCATGCCTCCGCGCTTGTGAACAACGGGCCGGCGCAGCCGATGTTCTTTGCGTCTTCAGAGGCCATCACCCACAAAGAACAAGGCTACGCCACCCACCACCGCAGCCGCGCCCGCCAACGCCACCAGTCCACCAAGACCCGCCAGCGCGCCAAACGCCGCGGTGGAATACACCCCGGCAGACCAGACCGTTTGCAGCGTGGCCCAGTTGGGGTCCCGCTGCGCGCCATTTTGTTTGAGCCGGTTGTCCACGTACAAAAACGCCAACGCAGCGGCGCCCAAGGGAAGCAGCGGCAACAGCCCCACCACAAATGCCACCGCGCCGCCCACCGCCAACGCAATGGACGCCGGCCGGACCAGGCCACCGGGCGCAGCACCACCTTCTGCAGGCGCGGCGGCATCTGGCGCGGGTGCCGGTGTGGTTGGCCCCGGCGCCGGCGCGGCCACCGGTTTGGTGGGCTGCGGAGCGGCGGCAACCGGTGGGAGCTGTGCCCCGGGGATGTCCATCATCAATGGGCGCACCGCATCACCAGCCCGCAGCTGTGCAACCCCGCGCGCGTTGCGCGCCTCCACCACCACCTCCAGCGTCCCGCCGTTCTTGAGGCCGTCCCACATGGCGTTGTCCCGCACGGTCACGCGCACCAGTCCAGGAAGGGCCAATGCCTCATGCGGCGTAAACGTGCGCGCGCCGTGGGGCCGCGCAAACACCACCACACGTTCCACCGGGCGGCACGGGGAGGTTTCCAGCTGGAAGACCACGTCCCGTCCCTCCAGGCGGGGTGTCTGGATGGCGCCAGGACAGCGCTTGGCAAATGCGTCCACGCGGCCCTGGTAGGCGCGCAGCAGGTCCGGGGCGGCTTCGCCCTCATCCGGGGTGTGCAGCGGCCGCAATTCCAGCAGCGCGTCAAACGCACGGTTGGTCTCCGGCATGCGCCGCAGCACGTGGTTGGCCGCTCCGCGGTACCAGTAGAGGGCCACCATCTCGTCTTCGGACAGCGTCGGGGACTGTTCGGCGCGTTGCAGCCGGCTCAACGTGGCCAGGAAGTCTCCACGCTCAAAGGCCGCGCGCGCTTCATCCACGTCAGGGTGCGCCTGCGCTGTGGTGGAGCACAGCACCAGGCAAGGCAACAGCCACAGCCACAGCACATTCTTGTTGGTCATGATCACTGGGCCCCAAACTTGTTGATCAGGACGCCGTTGGCGCCCACTGCAGCAATTCCCACGTAGCCGCCACTGCCGGCGTGCGTCCAGGCTGTGGTGACGCGCAACACGCAGGTGGCCGTCAGGGATGTGCTCCCCGCGTAGACCTCCACCACGCCGTTGCTGCTGGCCCGGGCCGAAACATAGGCCGTGTTTGCGGGCACCGACGCCGTCCCGTCAACATCCACGGTGGGGCCGGCGCCTTCACACACCTGTACGCGCACCGTGCTGCTGGCCGGTTCCCACATCACATACACCGCGTCACACGCCCCGGTGGTGGCCTGCTTCTTGAGCACCAGGCCCACGCGTTCTCCGGCGAGCAGCCCCGTGCCACCTCCAAACTCCAGGGACGCCTGCTGGGTGCTGCCTTCCGCGGGGGTATGGACAATCACGCCGGGGTTGTCCGAAAAAACGCGGAGCCTGTCGTTGGAGAGCCCAAACACCGCGGTGTCTCCATCCCAGCCCGAACGCACCAGCGGGGAGCCGTCGGTCCCATCAAACTCATCGGCGGTGGAGGGCGCGGCCACTGCACCACACGTGGGCCCGCCCGTGGACGAGCTGGTCCCCACACTGCTGCTGGGCAATGCACTGCTGCTGCTGGGCGCCGCGCTGCTGCTGGGCGCCGCGCTGCTGCTGGGCGCCGCACTGCTGCTGGGCGCCGCACTGCTGCTGGGTGCTGCGCTGCTGCTGGGTGCCGCGCTGCTGCTGGGCAACGCACTGCTGCTGGTGATGACGCTGCTGCTGGGTGCCGCGCTGCTGCCGGGTGCCGCGCTGCTGCCGGGTGCCGCGCTGCTGCCGGGCGCCGCGCTGCTGCTGTTGATGCTGCTGCTGGCTCCCGTGACGCTGGAGCTGCTCGCCCGGCTGGACGAGGTACCCAAGGAGCTTCCGCCGGCGCTGGATCCCGCGCCGCTGCTGGCGCGTGACGTGGAACCCGCACCACTGCTGCCCGCGCCTGAGGACGTGGATGTACGCGACGACGACCCGACGGCGCTGGAGCCCTGCCGGGAGCTGCTGGGGGTACCGCTGGAGCCCACGCCGCTGGAGGTGCCCACCATCCCGGAACTTCCGCCGCCCGTGCCGTCGGGTTCGCAGGTCCCGGTGTCCAGGTCGCAGTGGTGCGCGTCGTTGCAGTCTGCCTCGGTGGTACAGGTGGCGGCGGGTGGAGTCAGACAGGCCGTCCCGGACGCCACGCAGCACAGCAGCCCCACGGTGCTTCCAAAACCCAGCCGAACCAGCGTCACGCGCATGCAAGCTCCCAGGATCACAACAAAAAGGCGGCCAGAAACCGCCTTTCAAAGATCTGTTTGTTTACCACAAAAACACGACCCCTGGCTCACCCAATTCTGCGGGACCGGGAGCGCCAACGGCGCCACGCCAGCGCACACGCCACGTGCAGCAGGACCAGGCCCACGCCCACGCGCAATGTTCCAACCACCACAAACGCCATGGGATCCCGAGCCGCCAGCCCCTGGGCATGTCCCTCCATGTGCAGCCAGCCCAACACACCTTTGTGGAACTGGACCACCACCGTGGCCAGCACGCCGTAAAAAATTGCGTGGCGCGTGGTTCGCGCCCACCGCGTGACCAGGACTGTTGCCCCCAGCAGTGGAACATACATCGCCACCAGCCACCCAGCGGCCAGCTCGCCCCGGGACAACGGCGCTGCCAGCAGCGGAATGAAGATGAGGTGTTCAATGACCGCGTTGGCCGAGGCGTACGCCGCCAGCGCCAGCAACGCCTGCCGCACGGTCACAACGGGATGTCCGCCAGGCCAAACTCCACCCGTCCCAGGTCCACATCCGCGCCCATGACCCTCACCGACACCGCCATGCCAATGTTGAGGCTGCGGCCCGGGCCCGCCACGCTGGTCAACCGCGCATCCGGCATCCACGTCCCGCCGGGCAACGCCTCCAGCGGGATGAGCCCATCCACCAATGTCTGATCCAGCTGCACCACCACGCCAAACGGCTTGATGCGTGTGACCCGTCCCTGGAACACCTCGCCCACGCGTTTGGACATGTAGCGCGCCATCAGCCCACGCGCGCGGTCCATCTCGGCGTGGGAAGCGGCGCGGTTGCGCTCATTGATGTGCCCCGCCAGCTCCTCCAATTGCCCGGCGCGTCCCAGGAAGTTGCGCTCCCCGCGCAGGTACTGCTTCACCGTGCGGTGGACGTGCAAATCCGCGTAGCGCCGCAGTGGCGAGGTGAAATGCAGGTACAGTGGCGCCGACAGACCAAAATGTGGCACCGGTTCTCCCGTGTAGCGTGCCGCCCCCAACGCCCGCAGCAACACGCTGCGCACGGCGGGTTCACAAGCCGCCCCACGTATCTGGGCCTGCAACGCCGCCAGGCCCAACGCCGTGATGCGGCCGCCAAAGCCCGCCTCAAAGCCAAAGTTGTGCGCAAACGCTTCCAGGTCCTTGGCGGCGTCACCCCCCGGCGCATCATGCGCGCGGTACAGCGCCGGGACACCACGCTCAAAAAGCCAGCGGCCCACCGCTTCATTGGCCGCCACCATGAAGCGCTCAATGAGTGCGTGGGCGCCGTTCTGCCGCTCGGCGTCAAGCACGGTGGCTTCCTGGGTTGCCGGGTCCACGCCCACCCGTGCCTCATCCCGGGAGATGTCCATGCCGCCGCGCCGCGCGCGCATCACCGCCAGCCGCGCGTTGGCCGCGCGGAACCACGGCAGCGCCGCCTTGATGGGCGCCATGGCCTCGCTCACCTCACCGTGGTCCAGCCACGTGGCCACCTCTGAATAGTTGAGCCGCGCCCAGGACCGGATGACGGCCTCATAGACGTCCACCGCGGTGATGTTGCCCTCCGGGTCCACGCGCATTTCTGCGGTGAGGCACAGCCGGTCCACGTTGGGATGCAGGGATGCACTTTCCGCCGACAGCGCATCCGGCAACATGGGAACCACGCGGCCCGCCAGGTAAACGCTGGTGGCGCGGGCGCGGGCTTCCACGTCCAGGGCACTGCCTTCCGGGACCCATTCGCTGGCATCCGCAATGGAGACCAGCAGGCGCAACCCGCCGCGGTCATCCGCCGGCAGCACCCCAATGGCGTCATCAATGTCCCGCGTGGACGGCGCGTCCACCGTCACCGTGGGGACGTTGCGCAAATCCCGGCGCGCACCCACGGGGTGCCCCGTGGCCAACGCCTTGGCCACATCCTCCAGGGCGGCCGCGCCAAACACCGTGGACACGCCGTGGCGCACCAGCAGCCGCTCCAACGCCAGGTCCAACGCGGGGTCCACCTTGCGCTGCGCAACGGTGCGGTTGCCTTCCACCGCCGCCATCACCATGTCCCCGTGCTTCAGCGTCAATCCACCGGCATCCAGCGCCCAATCCGTGTTGGCCACCACCTTGTCCGTCCTCAGGTGCAGCCCGCCGCCGTGGCTCACCACCTGCCCCAGCAGTGTGGTGCGCCGCCGCCGAACCAACGTGAGGTTCACCGCGGTGGCCCGGCCATCCGCGCCCAGCTTGAGGTCCGCTTCCACCTCGTCCTCGGACAACAGCGGGTTGAGATCTGGTGGCGCCACAAAGGCGCTGGCGGGCACCGCGGGCGGGTCCAGGAGCAAAAACCCGAACCCGCGGGTGTGTACTTTGATCCGGCCCTTCATGCGTGCAGATTGTGCGGACGACGCCATGACCGCGCTGTACTTGAAGCGCGCATGCCCCTCCAAGCGCCGCGCGGCCATTTTTTGCAGCGCACGGGCCAAAGGGAGACAAATGCCCACAACTGCGCTACAGGGACACCCAAGACGCCCCCCTTCAAGCAACATTGGCGGGCCAGGACAGTTTGGGATGATGGTTGTGCCAGCGCACTGCGCAGGAAAAAGCGGCAACCGCCCCGGTGTCTCAAAGAAAGTTGGAGAAGCTGTTGAGTTCAAACACGCAGGTTGGTTTTGAGTCCCTGGGCCTGTCCCAGGTTGCATTGAACGCCGTGGCGCGCATGGGTTTTGAGAAGCCCACGCCCATCCAGGTGAGCGCCATTCCGCCCGCGCTGGCCGGCAAGGACGTCATTGGGTGTGCCGCCACCGGCACCGGGAAGACGGCGGCCTTTGTGCTGCCCATGCTGGCGCGCCTGGCCGGGAAGAAGGGCACCCGCGGTCTCATCCTGGCGCCCACCCGTGAGCTGGTGGAGCAGATTGCCGAACAGCTGGATCTGTTGGGCGCGGGAAGCGGGATTCGCAGCGCCACCATCATTGGCGGCGTGGGCATGGGCAACCAGGAGCAGGCGTTGCGGCGCGGGCATGAGGTCATCATTGCCACCCCCGGCCGCCTGCTGGATCACATGGACCGCGGCACCGCCAACCTCTCGGGCATTGAGATGTTGGTGCTGGACGAGGCGGACCGCATGTTGGACATGGGCTTCCGCCCGCAGCTCACGCGCGTGCTGGCCAAGGTCCCCAAGGTGCGCCAGACCATGTTGTTCTCCGCCACCATGGCGGGGGAAGTGGCGCAGTTTTCCGCCCAGGCGCTCAAAAACCCGGTGAAGGTGGAAGTGGCCCGCTCCGGCGTCACCGCCGAGCGCGCCGAGCAGCGGGTCTTCATGTGCGGCCAGGATGAGAAGATGCCGCTGCTGCTGACGTTGTTGGCCGCGGGGGATGACAGCACGCTCATCTTCACGCGCACCAAACACCGGGCAGACCGCGTGGCCCGGCAGATTGAACGCGCCGGACACAGCGTGTCCCGCATCCACGGCAACCGCAGCCAGTCCCAGCGGCGCAGCTCCCTGGAAGGTTTCAAGGACGGCACCCACCGCATCCTGGTGGCCACGGATATTGCAGCCCGCGGCATTGACGTGGAGGCCATTGGCCACGTCATCCTGTTTGACCTCCCCAACGTGCCGGAAGACTACGTCCACCGCGTGGGCCGCACCGCGCGCGCCGAGAAGTCCGGCCGCGCGTCCAGCTTCTGTTCGCCCGAGGAGACGGACCTGCTGCGGGACATTGAACGTCTCACCCGGGCACCGCTGCCACGTGCCGCGGTCCCGCGTGATTCGGATGTGTTCCATGAGGCCCGCAAGATTGCCGCCGAGAAACCCGCGCCGTCACCGCGCAACAACCACGGTGGTGGCGGGGGCCGTTCGCACGGTCACGCAGCCAAAGGGAACAAGACCCACCGCTCCGGGCGCACCGGGTCTGCAAAGCCCGCGTCACGCAGCAGTGGTGGCGGCGGTGGCGCCGCGGTGAGCGCGGGAAGCTGGCGTCCCCGCAAGCGCTGAACTGAACAACCGTCATTCCGTCACAATCTGCCGCGTGCCGCGTTTCCCAGGTGTTCCCCCACCAAGGAGACCGCGGCCGTGGATCATCCCCTGCACCAACATTTTCGCCAGACCTGGAAGGACGTCTCCCGGCCCTGGTTGGACTGGGGTGACAAGGTGGCCCACCAGTCCCGCGCCGCCACGCAATGGATCCTGGAGCTGGCCACACCCACGCGCGGGATGCGCGTGTTGGACCTGGCCAGTGGCGTAGCGGACCCGGCGTTGTCCCTGGCCCGTTGCGTGGAACCCGGTGGCCACGTGTTGGCCACGGATGTGGTGGAGGACGCGCTGGTGCAGTTGGCCCACAACGCGCGCGCCCGAGGCCTGCATGCGCTGACCACGCAGACCATGGCCATGGAGCACCTGACGCTCCGTGATGGCGCCTTTGACGTTGTCACCTGCCGGCTGGGACTGATGTTCAGCGTGGACCTGGAGGCCACGTTGGCCGCGGTGCACCGCGTGTTGAAACCCGGCGGACACTTTTGTGCAGTGGCGTGGGGAACTCCCGGGCAGCCGTTGTTTGCCGCCACGTTGGCCGCGTTGCCGGGATTCCGCATGCACACCATGGACAGCCAAGACCGGCCGGGTCCGTTCCGTTTTGCCCAGGCAGGCACGCTCACCAGCGCGCTGCAACGCGCCGGTTTCAAGGCCGTGCACGAGGAGACCCGTCAGGTCCCCTGGCCGTGGCCGGGCCCACCGCAAGAGATGTGGCGCGCGTTTGTGGAACTGTCTGGTCCGGAACTTTGGAGCGGGCTGGACCCCGCCGTGGAAGCGCGCGTGCTGGAAAACCTGGAGGCGTTCAAGATGGCGGACGGCGTGGACACCGGCGCGCACCTGGTTGGAGCGGTGGCGCAGCGGTGAGCCACCGCAGCTCAGTGGGACACGCGCACCATTCCAAATGCCACGTCACGCAGGTTGAGCCGCGTGGGCGCCTGACCCAACGTCCATTCCCGCCCATCCACGGAAAACAACACGCTCCCAACGCTGCCCACCGCCACGTAGCCGGCCTCCCCGTGGGTTGCGCCAGACATCCACGCGCCGGTCACTCCCGGAACCCTGTGCGCCGTCCACGTTTCACCATCCACCGAATGGAACGCGGTATGTCCTTCACCCAACGCCACCGCGCCGCCGGGTCCAACCGCCAGCGTGCGCAATCCCTGGGCACCAGGAAGCGCCTGCGCCTGGAACGTTTCCCCCACCGCAAGACGGGCCACGTCCTCACCGCCCACCACAAAAAGCGCCCCAAACGCCACCACCGCGTCCTGGAAGTCTGGACCGGTGGAGGGCGTCCATCCCGCACCCCCCAAAGAGCCGCGGTCCACCGCGGAGGAGAACAGGGACGGGGTCTGCAAATCCGAGCGGTACGCGGCGGCAGCCACCATGTGTCCGGCGTGACGTCCCACCGCGTGGAACATGTGGCTGGCTGGCGCCTCCAGGTGGTGCCAGCTTCGGCCGTTGTCACTCTTGATGGATACCGCACCGGTGTCCCAGCTCCCGCCCACCGCCACAAAGACGCCGTCCTCAAAGATGACGTGCTGCAGGTCGGTGGTGGTGGCGGCATCCACGGTGCTCCAGTTTTCCCCGTTTTCTGACGTCACCACGGTGCCGCCGGCGCCTACGGCCACAAACACGCCGTCTCCAAAGGCCACGCTGTGCAGGTCCGCGGTGGTCACCCGCCCGGTGGACGCCCAATCCTGCCCATCACCGGAGTGGAACACGTGCCCATCCGACGCCACGGCAACGTACCGCCCCTGGGGTTTGGAGGGCGGTGCGGGCAACACGCCGCTGCAGCCCGCGCCCAGCAACGCCAACACCCAACCGCAACGCTGTGTTTCCATGGGGCCCCCACAAGAAGGAAGGGCGGCTGGGTAACAGGTGCCCCAAGACGCGGCATCAACCATGCGGGGCCCGGTTGCGGCTGACGTCTTGCGTTGGGGCGGGCCGCTGGGCGGTTTGTTCCCTTGACTTTGCCGTACGTCAGAGCAGTCTCCCGCCGTCACGCAGGCGCCCCCATTCCCGGACGGCGCGCGGAAAGGATGTTCACATGGCGGCGGTGGGTTCGGTTGGGAAGTTCCAGAGCGCGGTCAAACAGGGCCTCAAGGCGGACAGCGCGTCCGGCAAGAAGCTCACCAAGGCGGAAGCAGAAAAAGCGCTGACGCACCTCAACGCCGACGGCAAAGCCACCAAGACGGAGGCCAAGGCCGTCAAGGACCTGCTGGCCAAGGGCGCGCTCACCGCGGGGGCCAAGGAGGTCCTCACCGCATTTGTGGAGAAGGCGGACACCGGGAGCAGCGGCGGCACCAAGAAACTTTCCGCCGCCACCACGCAGGCCATCCTGGCGCAATGGACGGATCTCTCACGCCGCGGCACGGTCAACTTCACCGCCGGCATCCGGGCGTTGCACCCGATCATCAACCAGCCGTTGACGCGCGTGAGCCACCCGGACGGGTACGCGTTCACCGCCATGGTGGTGATGGATCCCAAGGCCAAGGGTGACCCCAACAAGGCGGCCAACTTCTACATCCAGCGCACCGGCGGCTTTGCCGGGCTGACGCAGTATGCCGGCCCGTTCAAGATGCCGGTTGCCAGCCGTGGTGGCGCGGGCGCGCAGGTGGATGCGCGCACCGGCGGCGCGGGCAGCGCCAGCAGCGGCGTGTCCCGCCGTGGCGGTGGTGGCGGCGGCAGCGGCGGGTCGGTTCGTGGCGGTGGCGGCGCGGGCAGCTCCAGCAGCGGCGCGGTGCTTCCGCGTGGCGGCGGCCGGGGCCGGTATTCCACCGGTGGCGGCGGCAGCGGCGCGCGCCCGTGGAACAGCGGTGGCGGCGGTGGTGGCAGTGGCGGCGGGAGCTACGGCGGCGGCGGTTACGGCGGCGGTGGGGGCGGCGGCAGCTGAACAATCGTAGGTACTGAGAATCACGCGCGGGCGCGGTGGCCTTTTGCTGGCAACACCGCGCCCGTCGTGTTTCAACAACCCACCATGAGCCCATCCCCATCCCCAGCACTGCGCCTGCACGCGCTGGCGCTCCAGGAGACCCGCAGCCTGCTGCGCAAGGGTGCGTTGGCGGTGGCCGTCACCGGCAGCGTGGCGCGCGGAAATCCCTCACCCAGCTCGGATGTGGACCTCTGGGTGTTGTGGGACCAGGACACGCGCCGGCACTTCCGCCGAGGGAAAACCTGGGTCACCCATCTCATCCAGACGCCGCAGGGTGCGGCACATTTTGACAACCTGTGCCTGTATGACGTGGATGAGCTGTGGGTTGTGGCGGACCCCAAGGGCCTGTTTGCGGCCATCCGGCGGGACTACCGCCGCTGTCACCGGGACATCACGGCCGCCATCCTGGAAGCCACGGCGGACGCGTTGGTGTTCCACGCGCAACGCACCACCTTTGGCAGCGCCTGGCACCGGCTGCAGCACCTCCATGAGCTGGCGTGGCGGGCCGCGTGTTTGTGGCTGTTTGAGGAACATGGGTGGCGCGTGCCCAAGGCGCGTCAGGCGCGCGCGTTTCTTCCGCCCAAGGCGCGTGGCGTGTTGGGCCGGGCGCTGGGGTTGCCGCTGTCACCGTCACAGCTTGGTGCGCTGGCGCGCGCGTGGACGGCGGCTGCCTTGGATGTCCGACGCCACTGGCGGCCAAAGTCCAGCGTGCCGCAGGTGGTTCAGGAGCCGGCGGCGGTGACGGACATGGTGAAACACGGCGAGACCTGGGATGCGGTCATCATGGTGCGCCGCTTGTTGGCGTTGGACCTGATGCCGGTTGCGCTGGAAGAAGCGGATGTCTGGGACCCGGTGGATTTGCAGGCGCATGCCCCGTCCATCATGCGCGCGTGGGTGGTTGCGCATGGCGCGCCCAAGGACGCGTGGGACCTTCGGGTGCCGCACGCCACGGCAAAGGCGGTGCGTACCCTGTGCCGCGTGCTGGGCACGGCGGCGCACCTCCCCCGAAAAGTGCAGTTGGATGAGGTGCTTCACCACGCAAGCCGTTCCTGAGTCCCGCAGGGGTCAAGGTGACGGGGTGAACGTGCGGATGACCATGTTGCTGCTGGGGCCGGAGACAAACAGGTGCACCGTCCCGTTGGGCTCCACCGCCAGGTCCATGACCTCATCCAGGTCCCTCCTCAGGGTGCCCAACGTGGTGGAACGCGCGGTGCCGTCCGGCGCCACGCGCATAAGGATGCAGCTGGCGCGGTTGGCATTGGTGGCACTGGTGGCCAATGCGTAGACATTTCCGCCGTCATCCACACCCACGCTGCCTGCGGGGTAACCGCCCCCCACGTTGCCGGTGAACACCTCACGCACCACGCCGGTGTCATCCACCTCCACGTAGACGTGGCGCGCGGTGCCGTTCTGCCCGGTGCTTGCGTGGAACAGGTGGGTGTGGCCGTTGGCGTCGTTGACCCAGCGGTGCCCGCCGTCACCCAACGGGTCGGTGAACATGTGCAGAACGTCCCGCACCCAGCCGGTTGCCGTGAGGTGCCAGCGGTAGAGGTAGAACCCTTGGACCTGGAGGATTTCTGGTTGGCCGGTGGCATCCAGGCGCAGCTGCAGTTGCGGGATGTAGCCCACGCTGCGCGCCAGTTCTTCCACGGTGAAGACGTTGTTGGCCTGGGACCACAGCCGCAACGGGTGCGGGTCCTGGACTTCAGACGGACCCCGGGGACGGAATGGTGAGGTGACGAAGTACTGGGTCCCGTCCGCCGCCATGGTGAAGTCCTGCCAGTTGATGACGCGGTCTTCCCCCACAAACGTGTCAATGCTGCTGCGCACGTAGCGGTACCCGCCAATGGTGAAGCTGAACACCGCGCGCGCGTGGCCTTCGCGGCCTTGGGCCAGCAGCGGGTCATACTGTGAGGCGCCGGTCACCGGCGTCACCGTCCAGGGTGCTCCGGGGCGTCCTGCCGCCTCGGCGGCAGTCACTCCGTCGTCGGAGAACACGCGCAGGGTGCCATCCACGTCCGAGCCGGCCACAAAGCGGTTCACCCGCGCCAGGCCGGTGTCTGTCACGGTGGATTCGGTCAGGGACAAACACAGGCCAGTGACACAAAGCGCACCGGTGCAATCTGATTCCTGCTGGCATGCGCGCGGGCCGGTGTTGCCTCCAGCGTCAAGCGTGGACGCGCCTGCATCCGCAGACAGGCCGGCGTCCTCGGAGGACGCGTCGGGAGTTTCGCCCGCGTCCTGCCCGCCAGCATCGGGGGCGGTGGCGGCGTCCGTGGGTTCAGACGCATCTGTGGTTTCACCTGCGTCCGCGTCAACCGCTGCGTCCGTTGTCACCGCCGCATCCGACGTCACTGCGGCATCCGACGTCACTGCGGCATCGGGCGTGACGGCGGCGTCCGTTGTCACCGCCGCGTCTGAAATCACGGCCGCATCCAACGTCATCGCCGCATCCTGGGACTGTCCGGCGTCCAATTGTGCAACACCGGAGTCCAGCAGCACCGCGGCAGCGTCGGGGTTGGTGACCTCTTGCGGAACCGGGGTGGGGCAACCCGCCAGCAACAGCGCAACAACAACCGGGGGCAAGGCGTTGATCTTCACGGGACGCTCCAGGCTTTTGACAGCGGTGTTCCATTGGCGGGGCCGTGGTTGTTGGGTTGGGACAATAACCCAAGCCATAACAACGGGTTGGCCCACATGGGGCCGGCCCAGCAGACCTTGTGCAACACGCCCTGTGGCGGTGTAAGACGCCCACGTCTGCCGGGGGGCAGGAGGTAACGCACATGATGCGCCAATGGTGTGTGGCCGGCGCCCTGGTGTTGGGCGGTGGACTGTCCGCCGCCCACGCGGATGAACTGGGTGACCTGCTCAAAGCGGGCCCCCTGGTGCGCGTGGAGCAGGGCGAGAACCAGAAGTTCAAGCGCGTCCTGGCCATGGCGGACGTTGCCGCGCCCGCCGAGCTGGTGTGGGAAGTGCTCAACAACCAGGAAAAATATCCGGAGTTCATGCCGCGTCTCAAGAAGCTCACCATCAAGGATGAGGCGCCCAACGTTCGCGTGCTCAGTTACGTGCTGGACACCCCGTTCGCAGACACCACCTACGCGCTGCGCTGGACGGCCAACCCCGCGGAAAAAACCGTGACGGTCAAACACGCCGGCGGTGACCTCAAGGGCAGCGAATACGACTGGCGCATTGTCTCCCTGGGCCCCGAGACCTCGCGCATCTTCTACGGCGGGGTGACCCGCAACTTCTCCTCCATGGCCACGCGGCTGGAGGATGACCAGCAGACCATCACCGTGGGGGTCAACGTGGTGGGCGTGCTGGCCGCGGCCAAGGCCATCAAGGGCCGCAGCGAAACCATCCACCGCGCGCGCAAGGCGGCTGGGACGCCTTCCGCTGCCACCGCGGGGGCCACGCCATGACGTATGCACCCAGGGTTCCGGCGGTGGTCTACGAGGTGGTGGTGGACCGGTTCCGCATTGGCGGCAACCGCACCAGCGCACAAAAACTTGGTGATGAGGTGTACGCGCGCCCCAACATGGTGAGCCACCATGGGGACGGGGACGCCGCACTGGCGGATTCGCGCATCCACCACGGCGGGGACCTGGCCGGCGTGACCGAGAGTCTCCCGCATCTGGCGTCCCTGGGCGTCACCGGGCTGTGCCTCACGTCCATCTTCAAGGCCACCCGCGCGGACAAAGACGGCGTGCAGGACTACCTGACGCTGGACCCGGCCTTTGGTGACGAGGACGCGTTCAAGAACCTGGTGACGGCGGCCGCCGGACACAAGATTTCCATCATCCTGGACGGCATCTTCCCCTACGTGGGTGTGGACCACCCGTGGTTTGTGAGCGCGCTGCAGCACACTGCGGATGACGAATCCCGCCTGGACCCACGGGACCGCACGCGCGGGTTTTTCTATTTTGACGGCGGCAGCGGCCCGGATGACTACGCCACCTACCATGATGAACAGGACCACCCGGAGCTCAACCTCCACAGCCATGAACTGCGGCGGCGCATGTTCACCGGCGAACGCAGCGTGGTCCACGCGTGGTTGCAGCGCGGCGCCATGGGCTGGCGTCTCTCGCGCGCGGATGAGCTTGGTTACAACGTGCTGCGGGAGATTGTGCTCAACGCGCGCACCGGTGGTGAGGCCACGTTTGTCATCGGAGATGTTCGCGGCTGGGCAGACCGTTTTGTGAAGGATGGCCTGTTGGATGGCGTGGCCAACCGGTTTTTGCGCGAGGCACTCATTGCGTGGCTGCAGGGCCAGGTTCCGGCTGCCCAGCTGGCGCGCATCCTCATGGAGCAGGTGCAGCGGTATGGGCGTGATGCGCTCAACCGGTCTTGGACGTTTCTCTCCAGCCATGACACCAAACGTGTGGCCGCGGCGCTGAAGGGAGACATGGAGCGCGTGAGGCTGGCGGTGAGCCTGATGTACGCGCTGCCGGGTGCGGCCACCATCTTCTACGGCGAGGAAGTGGGCCTGGGCGGCCGCAACCCCGCCCACAGCCATCTCCCGTTTGATTGGGATGAATCCCGTTGGGACAAGGAGCTGCTCAACCACCACCGCCACCTGGGCCGCCTCAAGCAGGAGGTCCCGGCGTTGCACAAGGGTGACGTGGTGGACCTCACCCCGCCTGGAGACCAGGACGTGCTGGCGTTTGCGCGCGTGCGCCGCGATCCGCGGGAAACTGTGCTTGCGGTGTTCAACCGCGCGTACCGGCCGCAGCAACGGCTGTTGTTCATCCCCGTCACCGACCTTCCAGACGGGTTGCCCATGCGGGATTTGATGGGCGGCGAGCCGGCGGTGGTGCGCGCCGGAACACTGGCGGTGGAGATTCCGCAGTGTGGCGCGCGGTTGTACGTCCCGGATGAGAGCCGGCTGCCCCGGTTCTTCCGCAACCTCTAGGGCTGGAGCACACCATGGCAATGCACACCGTCATCATGGCCGGCGGGTCTGGCACGCGGTTCTGGCCGTTGTCCCGGCGTGACCGGCCCAAACAGCTGCTGGCCATCACCGGCACGTCCACCATGATCCGCCAGACTTCCGAACGCGTGCTGGAAGTCACCCCGTTCTCCCGGCAATGGGTGGTGTGCGGCACCCGCCACGCGGCGGGCGTGCAGCAGGAACTCCCCGAGCTGCCCAAGGCGCACCTGTTGATTGAACCTGCGGCCCGCAACACCGCGCCGTGTATTGGCCTGGCGTGCATCCACGCGCTGTTTGAAGACCCCCAGGCGCTGCTGGTGGTGACGCCATCGGATGCGTATGTGAAGGACGCCGCGGCGTTCTGCACGCACGTGCGCGCGGCCATGGAGACCGCACAGGCCGGGAAGATCACCACGCTGGGGCTCAGGCCCAGCCGCCCGGAAACGGGATACGGCTACATCAAGATGGGTGCCGCACTGGAGTCCAGGGCCGGCCTGGCGGTGCACGCCGTGGACCGTTTTGTGGAGAAGCCCAACCTGCCCACCGCGCAGCAATACCTGGCGGACGGGAGCTACCTGTGGAACGCGGGCATCTTTGTGTTTTCCGCGCGGCACATGATGGAGGCCATGGCGCGCCACATGCCCCAACTGCATGCGGGGCTGTTGAAGCTGCAGGGGGCGCTGGGCACGCCGGGATATGACGCGCTGCTGGCGGAGGTGTATCCCACGCTTCCTGCGCAGAGCATTGACTACGGCGTGATGGAGAAAGAAGCGGGCGCGTTGGCGGTGGTGCCCAGCACATTCCCCTGGAGTGACGTGGGAAGTTTTGCGGCGCTGCCGGAGGTGCTCCCCACCGACGGTGAGGGGAACCTGGCGCGGGGGACCGCGTTGCTGAAAGACACCCGCGGCAGCGTGGTGGATGCGCGCGCGGGCCGCCTGGTGGCGGTGGTGGGCATGGAAGACGTCATGGTGGTGGACACCGCAGATGCGGTGCTGGTCATTCCCAAGTCCAAGGCGCAGGACGTGGGGAAGATCCTGGAGATGTTGAAGGCGCAAGGCCGTGAAGACCTGCTGTGAACCCGTGAGGAATCAAAGAGGCCGTTGACCATGATGGTGCACGCAGCTGTGATGTCCCTGGTGATGGTGGTGTCCAACGCGGTGGATCCTTTTGAGGCCCAGAAGGCCAAGGCCACCGAAGTGGAGAACCTGCAGAAACTGCTGGAGCCCTACGCGGGCAAGTGTGTGGGTTCAGACCCGGTGGAAGAGCAGGAGTGCGCCAACCGCGCCAAGACCGCGCAGGCCAGCTTCAAGGGCAAGACGCTCTACACCAACCTGGGCGCGGGTTTTGAACGCCTCATGGAGGGCGGTGAGGTCAACGGGAACCGCGCGCTGGTGGTGCTCACCCCGGTGGTGGACGTGGGTGCAGAGGTGGCGCTCACCTTCCAGAAGCCGCAGAAGCTGGACAAGGACGGCACGATCATCGTCAACAAATATCCGGTGGATGGCGTGCTGTTGGATGACACGCTCATGAGCTCGGATGTGCGGCGGCTGGTGAAGACCGGGCAGATGAACGTGGAGATTGTGTTCACCATCAAGGGGCCCTGGCAGCTCAAGAAGAAGGACGGGGAAGTGGTGCGTGGTCTGGAAGTGGCGGTGACCGGCGTGCGGTTGTCCAACCGCCGCTCGGGCAAGGCCGTGTTGTCCATGGTGAAGTAGGCGGCCCTGCGTGCTGGGCTGACATGGATGTCAGGGAGTGCCCCGTGCCCCGGTGGACCCGCGCACCCGCCAGTGGCTTGATCTCACACCACAATTCCAACCCGGCCGCGGCTGGTATGCCCGCTGCACAGCGCGCTTCCACACTTTCATTCCCCTTGGAATGTCTTGGAGGCGCGCATGGCAAAAAGCACGGTGGTGGGCGGGTTGTCCTTGTTGGCCCTGGTGTTGACGGTGGGTTGTGGCGGCGGCGCCAACTTTGGCGAACAGATGCCCGGCAATCCCAGCGGCGGGGTGGTGTTGTCCACTGGCAGTGTGGCCATGCACCGGGAGGGGCGTTGGGTGGTCACGCGCCACAAAGACTCGTTGATGGTCATGGACATGCAGACCGGAGACCAACGCAAGGTGCGCGGCGTACAAGCTCCCGAGCGCCTGGCTTTTGCGCCGGAGACCATGGGGAACCTGGTGTTTGTGGTGGCGCAGCCCCCGGCCGGCACGGAGACGTCACGCGAGTTGCTCAGTGTGAGTCTTGAATCCGGCACCGTGGTGTGGCGTCAGGCGGTCACCGCGCCGGTGCTGGGGCTGGATGTGGCAGATGTGCTGCAGAACGTCATGGTGTCCGGCCGGCGTGGCGTTGAGATTCGCCGGATGGCCACCGGGGCACGCGTGGGCAGCGTGACCACGGCAACCACGCTGCATGACCTGGACGTCACCGCGGACGGTCAGCGGCTCATCGTCACCGAGAACACGGTGACCGGTGGCGGCGCGGTGACCACGCGCGTGGCGGTGCATTCCGCGGCGGATGCGTCCTTGTTGTGCAACGTGACGGTGCCCAACTGCGCGTCTGAACTGGTGGTGGCGGATGATGGGGTGCGCGCGTTTCTGGCGCCCACCACGTGTGGCCGGGACCCGGTGAGCATCATCAACCTGGACCCCGCGGCCACCGAAGGTTGCGCGTTCCGCGAGAACCTCCCGGGGTTTGGCCCGGTGCTGTTGACGGGCGAGGACCACAACACCGTGGTGGCGTTCATGGACCGGACCGCCAATGACCCCACGGCGCCACTGATGCCGGATGAGGTCAGGAACAGCGCCATCCGCTACCACCTCATGTTCATCAACGCGGAGACGTTGGAATATGACACCGTGCCGTTTGGGGACCGCCTGCCGCGTTATGCAGCCAACCCGGCGGGGACGCACCTGCTGTTGGACACCGTGGAAGGTGATGACCCCATGCTGACGGTCCTTGCGCTTGACGGCCGCGTGCAGACCCGGGTCACTCCCACGCAGGTGCACCTCAACAAGTTTGCGTTTGCCACCGCGGCGGACCGCGCGTTTGTGGTGGACGGCGCGCTGGTGCGTCTGGATGTGGCGGCGGCGCACACCCAGGTGCTGCCGTTGGACTTCATTCCCAAGAGCCTCAATGTGACGCCGGACGGAACGTCCCTGGTGCTCACGCGCGCGGATGACGCCAGCATCTATGTGTACTCGGTGGAGAACGCGCGGGTGGCGCGCACGTTTGACCCGGAGTTGGTCGCCGCCAACTGAGCCGCGCCGGTCCTCGTTCTCCGCCGGGTCTACGCGGCGGTTTGTTTCGGGAGGGCGAGGCGTCTGCCGAGCCTGGTTCTGTGTCGGACAACCCTGCAACATGCGCCAGGTTTCCGTCGACAGCAGCGCGGCACATCGAGCCTCGTCCTTTCCACGGGCTCTGGCCCAACTGGGGCTGGCGCATGCCTCCTGGCTTGTGAACAACCGCGCTCTCCGGGTGCCCAAGCTGTGGTAGACGGCATGACGGAGAGGACCCCGCCATGGACGTCAAAGAAACCATCCGGGCCGCGCTGCAGCCGTTCCAGGACCAGATGCGCGCGCGCAGCCTGGTGTACAGGCCCGACGACAGCTACTGGTACCACCGGCCCGCACTGGACTTTCCACCGCGCAGCGTGCGTGACCCCGCCACCTATGACGGCGGACCCCGCCTCTCCCTGACCATCACCCAGACGGACCTGCCGCCCGCCCAGCAAAAGGCACTGGTGCGCCAATGGTGCGCGTTGCTGCCCACGCTGGCCAACGTGCGCACGCTGTGGTTCCACACCAAGGTCACGCAGGAGATGTTTGAGGCGGCGTGCGCCATGCCGGGTTTGGAGGGGCTGTACATCAAGTGGAGTGGCATCACGTCACTTGCGCCTTTGGCAGGCCTGAAACGGCTCACCCACTTCCACATCGGTGGCGCACCGTCAGCAACGCACCTTGAAACGCTGTCGCAGTTGCCATTCCTGGTGGACCTGGAGATATGCAACGTGCGCGCGGCGGCGGACCTGTCTTTCCTCCACGGGCTGCCCAACCTGCGCGCGTTGAAGATCGCCGGGGAGTCCAACAGCCTCAAGCCGCTGGTCATTGAGACGCTTGCGCCCATGGCGGTCCTGCGTGAACTGGAGCGGCTGACGCTGGTCACCGTCCGCCTGGGGGACGGCTCGCTGGCGCCATTGGCCGAGCTTCCCAAGCTGAAATACCTGGGCCTGTCCAACATGTTTCCCATGGAAGAATACGCGCGGTTGGCCGGCCGGCGCCCGGACATCATGTGCGCGCGGTTTGAACCCAGCGACGGTCCAGACCAGTCCATTCGCTGCAAGAAGTGCAAACAGCTCACGCTCTTTGCGCTTACCGGCAAAGGCAAGCCCTGGCTGTGCCAGCAATGTGATGCCGCGCGGCTGGCCAAACACAATGCGGAATTTCTGGCGCTGGTGAAGGCCTCCTCCGCGGGCTGAGCTGGATCGCCCGTCGGCGGGCAACATCCGGTAAGGTCCCGCCCCACCGTCCACGCTCCCGCCCCGGGAAGAATGCCATGATCAACAACGACGTCCTGCGCAGCATCCGCTTCATGCTTGACCTGGGTGACACAAAAATCGTCGACATTGCGCGGCTGGCCAACGCCAGCTTCCAGCTGGAGAAGTCTGACCTCCAGGCCTACCTGACCAAAGAAGGCGAGCCCGGTTTTGTCCCCTGCCCGGACCTGGTGCTGGCGCATTTCCTGGACGGGCTGGTGATCCACCGCCGCGGCCCGGGTGATCCATCCCAGAAGCGGGCCGTGGAAACGCAGGTCACCAACAACCTGGTGCTCAAGAAGCTGCGCGTGGCCTTTGAACTCAAAGACGCGGACATGCACCAGCTGTTTCAAGATGCCGGCTTCCCGTTGTCCAAACCGGAGCTGTCGGCGTTGTTCCGTGCTCCGGCGCACAAGAACTTCCGTCCCTGCGGGGACCAGGCGCTGCGCAAGTTCCTCAAGGGGCTCACCATGCGGCTGCGGGGCGCCTGAACCGCGGGGCACACTGGTATGCTGGGCGGCATGGCCCGTCTCCCGCTGGCGTTGTTGCTGTGTTTAGCGTGGTTCCGCCCGGCGCACGCGCTGGTGCTGGTGGACCAATCCGCGTCAGACATCATGCGCCAGGCAGACCTGGTGGTGCTGGGCACGGTCACCGCGCAACGCAGTGTGCTGGTCCGCGGCGCGGTGATGACCCAAACGCTGGTCCGGGTTGAAGAGACGCTCAAGGGGCGCCCGGCGCGGCAGGTGGTGGTGAGCCAGCTGGGCGGCCGAATCAACGGCGTGGAAGTGGATGTCCCTGGAGACGCGCGCCTGCGTGTTGGGGAACGCGTGGTGTTGGCCACGTACGGCCACCCGGATGGACTGCGTTACCTGGTGGGCATGGCGCTGGGCGTCTTCCACGTCACACCGGGCGGTGCGCGGCAGCAGGTGGACGCCACGCTGGTGCGCGCCAACGGAGAGGTTGTCTCCACCCCGCCCCGCGCGTTGGAACTGTCCACGCTGCGTGTTCTGGCCAAGGGAGGCCGGCCATGACCACGCGCCTTGGCCTGGTGCTGCTGGTCTGGTGGGGGACGTCGGGGTTCACCGTCATCCAGGATGCCCCCACCCAAACACCCATCCGCTGGCCCACCACGTCGGTGACGTTTGTGGTCCAGGAGGACGGTTCGGATGATGTGGCGGACGGCAGTGACGTCACCGCTGTGGTGGACGCATTGGAGGCGTGGAACCTGCCGGGCTGTTCGGACTTCACGTACGTCAACGGCGGCACCAGTCCCAGCCGGGCCATTGCTCAAGACGGCATCAACCGGATCACGTTTTTGGAATCCAACTGGCCCGGCGGCGCCAACGGCGCGGGCGCGTTCACCGTGCGTTACCGCAACACCGCGGTTTCTCCGTCGGTGTGGAGTGAGGCGGACATTCGCATCAACGGTGAAGGCTACTCCTGGTCCACCAACGGGACCGTCAACACCATTGATGTGCAAAGCGTGGTGGTCCACGAACTGGGTCACGCCCTGGGCCTGGCGCACTCAGCCAACGCGCAGGCCACCATGTATTTTGTGACCAGCCGCGGGTTCACCAGCAACCGCACGCTGCACCCGGATGACGTGGCGGGTTTGTGTTTTCTCTATCCTGCAGCTGCCATGTCCTGTGTTGTGGACGGGGATTGTCCGCTGTTGGATTCCTCTTACGGGGGCACGCCCTTCCGTCAGCGCTGTGACAACGGAACCTGCGCCGCCGGCCCCGCGGCCTTTGGCGCCGAATGTTTCTCCAACAGCGACTGCGTCAGCGGCGCATGTTCCGCGGACCCTGTGGGTGCTCCAGCCAGTGATCCAATGACTTGCGTGCAAGGCTGCACCGTGGGCGCCGGAGATTGTCCCGCAGGAAGTTTTTGCAGCGCGGTGGACGGAACGCCCCGCTGTCATCCACAGCGGGACTGCGTGACCGCGGATGATTGTGGCGGCGTCAATCCGGTGTGCCGCCGCACGCACAATGGCCGTTACACGTGCGTTCGTGCGTGCGAGGAAAACCGCCACTGCCCCATGGGTCAGGTGTGTTTCCTTGGCATGGGGATGCCCCCGGCGGGCTTCTGCAGCGTGCCCGGTCTGCTGGCTGCGGGAAGCCCGTGTCAGGACGGCGCGGACTGTCAGTCCCTGCGCTGCACCGGCGCCGGCGTGACACCCACCTGTGGCGGCGGAGAACCGGGCTTTGAGGTGGACGCGGGCCCAGGTTTACCGGATGCCGCGGGGGTGGATGCCGCCCAGGCACCTGATGCGGCCATTGCCGTGGATGCAGCCGTGCTTCCTGACGCAGCAGTGGTTCCGGATGCAGCGGTGCTGGTGGATGCAGCGGTGGTCCCTGACGCGGCAGCACCCGTTGATGCTGCCGTGCGGCCTGACGCCAATGTGGCCATGGATGCCTCGGTCCCGCGCGATGCAGCGATGCCCGCGGATGCGGCGGTTGTGAACGGTGGTGCCAGCACCCCGCCCCCGGATGAACCCGCAGGTTGCACCTGTGGCTCGTCCGGCGCCGAGAACGGCGTGGTGTTGCTGGCGTTGCTCGTGTGGACGGGACGTCGTTTCCGTCGGCGGTCCTGAAATCAGTCCAGCGGGCGCGTCTTCACGGTCTTGGCCAGTTGGGACAACTCTTTGTCCCCGGGCAGACTTTTCTTCCACGCTGCGGCGGGTTTGTCTGGGAACGGAAACACGTGCTCTTTGGTGTCCCCCGCGTAGTGCGCACGCACGGCAAACAAGCGCGGCGCATCTTCGCCGTACAGGGCGGCGTAGATCTGATGCACCATGACGGCGGCGGCCACCGCGTCTTCATCCTTGTTGGCGCGTTTGGGCGCGGGGATGTCCTGCAGCGTGACCTCCAGGTTTTCACCTTTTTGCCGCAAGCCCACGCGCACCCGAGGGTACACGTTGAACGCCGGAAGCCGCCGCCCGCCCAGCACGGCCTTGTCCTTCATGAGCGCCTGTCCAATGGCGCGCGCTTCCACATCCAGGTCCACCGCGCCGTCCTTGAGCGCCTGGCGGTTGGCGGCGTTGGCCCACAGCAGTCCCGCATCCGCGCAGGCCACCAGCGCCTTGCGGTGGTCGGCCACGGTGGGGTCCAGGCGCACGGCAAGTTCCGCATCACCAGCGCACGGTTTGTCTCTCAACTCCAATGCCAACACCGCTTGGGCGTGGTGCAACGAGGCGCGCTCCTTGACGTCCAGGGCTTCCAGGCACGCGCTGGCTTCGTTGAGGTCCTGCCGCGCGGCGGCCAACAGCGCCACGTCCACGTTTTTCCCCGTGGTGGCCAGCACCATCGTCGTCAATCCGCGTGCCGCGGCCAGCGTTGCATCAGAGGGCGCCCTCCCGCGCGCCTCCTCAAGCTCCTGCCGCAGGATGGAACCATCCGGCCCACCGCGAACCTGCCGCGCCCGCAACACAAAACAGCGCCCATCATCCAAACGCCCGCTGCGCACTGCATCCACACACGCCTGCCGCGCGGATTCAGCGTCATCCTTCTTCCCCAGCAACAGTGCCACCTCATATGCCGCAACCCGGTGACCCATACCTTCCGGCGCGCGCGAGGCCGCGTCCTTGATCGCTTTTTGTGCGCGCGTGGAATCTCCCAGGCGGGCCGCGGCGCGGGCCACCACACCCAGCGCCTCGTCGTGACCGGGGTCCAGCGCCAGCGCTTTGTTGGCCCATTGCAGTGCGCCGTCCAGGTTGCCCGCGCGCAGGGACAGTTCGGCCAGTGTGGTGAGCGCAGTGACGTCTGAAACTTTTCCATCCATCACCCGGTAGAGTTCCCGGTGTGCACCGCCGGTCTTGTGCGCAGGCCATTCAACAACCACGCGGTCGTTGTCTCCCGAGCTGGCACTCAGCTTTGCCTCACCCAGCGGACGCACCGACGTCACCGCGCAGGAGACGTCTTGCAGTTTCTGCGTGGCTTGGGTCACCACATCCGCAACGTTGGGCGCCAACAAACCCGCCCGTTGTTTGGCGTCTGCCGCGAGATACTGTTTCATCACGTCCACGGCGACGGGCGGCGCCCCGGCCAAGGTCAACAACATCATCACCAGCATGGTTGTTCCTCCGTATTTAGACCGCCACCAGCTTGGAGGTCACCGCCACCTTGAGGCACGCAAACGCGGTGCGCAGCGCATCCTCCACGTCCTGCGGAGTGCTTCCCTGGGCAAACAAAAATCCCAGGTAGCTGTTGCCTTCGGGCAGCGGGACCAGCTCTTCGTGTTCGCGCGCGGTGATGGTGACCTCTTGCACGCCCGGGACCTGCAAGGCCTGCTCCACGCCGGTGACGCCGTGAAAGATGCCCGCTTTGGGAACCGGCAGCATCATCACGCCCACCGCCTGGTCTTGCCGTGGCACCGGTGGCGCAAGGCCCAGCACGCTGGCCAGCACCACTTCGTCCAGGGATTTTCCGGTGCCAAAGCGCAACATGCGTCCACACAGACCACCAATGCTGCGCGCGGCAACTTCCAACACCACCGCGCGCCCATCCGGCGTGATGCGCAGCTCGGCGTGGACGGGGCCTTGCCGCAATCCCATGGCCGCCGTGGCGGCCTGCGTGGCCTGCACCACGGCGTCCTGCCGGGTGCGCGGGTGGCGTGACGGCGTGATGTAGAGCGTCTCCTCGAAAAACGGGCCCACCAGCGGGTCCGGCTTGTCAAAAAGCGCCAGCACGCGCAGCAGGCCATCTTCCAGCAGACCTTCCAGCGCCACCTCCACGCCGTCCACGTAGGACTCCACCAGGATGCGGCGGTGGTCGGCCTCTCCACTGGCCACAAGCTCCGGGTCCGTCAGGATGGCGCACAACCGCCGCGTGACGGCGCGCAGGGAGGTCACATCATCCGCGCGCATGACGCCACGGCTGCCGGACAACAAAAGCGGCTTGACCACCACCGGGAATCCCAACACTTCCGGCACCACCGCGCACATCTGGTCCAATGGCGCCTGGCCGTGTTCATCCAGGTCAAAGATGTGAAACGCGGGGCTTGGAACACGTGCCGCCCGCAACACTTCCCTCAGCGCACCCTTGTGGCGTGCCAGCACCGCGGCGTTGACGGGGTTGGACGTGATGCCCAGCGTGTTGGAGAGCGCTGCCGCAAGTTCGGTGGTGAGGTCACAGCTGCCCACCAGCGCCACAAACGGGTCCTTGGCGTGTTGTTGGGCAATCCCCGGCAGGCACGCCGCGGCGTCCAGGTGCTCCACCGTGACAACGTCATCTTTCCAGTCCTGCGCCAGGACGTGGCAGCGGTCTGTGGCCAGGGTGAGGCGCACTCCAAGGGCTGCGGCTGCCGCCACCAGGTCATCCAGGCGGTAGGTGCGTTTGCTGGCCAGGATGAGGACGCGGGGCGCGTGCATGGAGACCACCAATGAAGCAGGGCAGGGCTCCGGCAGCAAGTGCGAAGATTGTCATTGCCCGCGCAGCACACATTCCCGCCCGGCGGGTGTTTCCATCCAGGCTTGCACGCGCGGATGGGTGGCGTCGTCATGGATGGCGCGTTGCAAGACGTGACAGCGGTTGGGTGGGGTGGCCAGGGCCTGCCACTGTTCGTAACAATCCGCGCGCAGGTCACGCAGCAGCGGTTTGGCCTCGCCAAGACGTTGCGGAACAATCCACTGGTTGACCAGGTCCACGCAGCGCTCACAGCCGTCTTCCACACATTGGTTGAGCAGGGACCCGCGCACCATGGGCGTGTTCTGCCCCAACATGCGCCAGGCCACCTTGGGAGGCCCCAGCTGGAGGTACGTCAGGTAGCTCACCTGGTTTTCCCACATGTCATGGCGCGGCGCGCTGTCTCCCACGCGGTTCCAGTAGAACATGGCCACCATCTCCTCGGGGGAGACGTCATAGACGGTGCCCTTGAGCTCCGGCGGGATGAGCCGGGATTCCTCCTGCGCCACCAGGTCCTGCAACGCCGGGTTGGATTGGTCTTTGAGCGTGGTCTCCACTTTGTGGCCGCCGTCCTGGTCAAACACCAGCGCCATGATGTGTCCTTGCATGGCGTAGCCGGTGGCCTGAACCCCCGCGCGCCGCGCCGCCAGCACATACAAGGCACTCCCGGACAAACAGTTGTAGCGGCCGCGGTCCAGCACCTGCGTCAGGCTGCTGGCCTGGGATTGATACCCGCCGTGCAACGCCACCTTGTGCATGGCGGCGTGCAGCTTGAGATGGAATGGCAGCGCCGCGTTGTTGGCCCGTGCCGCGTCCAGGATGCCGCGCAGCGTGGCCTCCAGCTTGGCTTCGTAGGTGGCCAGGTCTTCATAGGACCGTACGCCAGAGCCAATGAGCATGGATGGCCCCAGGCCCAGCTCGGCCACCGCGTTGGGGCGCCACAGCCGCCGGTCCAGGTCAAAACGTTCACCGCCGCCCCCGGCGCCCACGCTGATGGTGCGCGTGGTGACGCAGGCCGCACCTGCGGCGAGCATCAGGACCCATCCCCACGCGGGTGTCATGCGCATCAGGCGTGAGGGTAAACAGCCGCCGCGCAGCGGTGCAATGTGGTGCGGCTAGAACGGGCTGTGCGGGAACACCACGCGTATTTCCAGCCCCGCTTCCGGCCGCCAGCGGGGCAGGGCCAGGGCCACTTCCTTGACGTCAAAGCTCAACGGGCTCACCCAGAGCCCAAACTGGACCGGCAGGGGGCGCAGCTCCAAGGTGGTGCCCAGCGGGAAGCGCAACCCGGCGGAGAACGGCGTTTCCCGGCGGTAGGGGCGCACCGGTTCAAACGTACCCAGCCGCACGCCGCCACCGGCAAAAAATCCCAGCGTCAGGTCATACGTCAGGGAGTCCCATTCCAGGAACGTGAACCGGTAATCTGCCGCAAACGTGAGCGAACGGTAGAGAAAGTCCCATCCCACGCTGGTGACCAGCGCGTGGCGGCGCAACAAACGCGCTTCAGCCTGAAGACCCAGCGGCTGGCCCAGCTGCAACCCAAAGGACAGGCGCAGCCACTTCTCCCGCGGCTTTTCTGCGGAAGCCGGGGTGGTGGCCGGTTTGGCGGCCACCGCCTCGCCGCTGTCCCCGCGCACCCGCCCCGAGCCACCTTCCACGCCCACCGGGCCGGCGGCGGCCTCCTCTTTTGCCGCAGGCTTTTCTTCCTGCGGCGCAGGTTCACCCACAGGTTCCGCGGGCGGAAGATCCGGCATGGTCACCTGGGCAACCCAGCCCACCCTGTCCGGACGCGCAGGTTGGCCCGCGCCTCCCCAAGACAGGGAGGCCACCCACATCCCCAACAGGGCTCCGGCCGGCGTCACCATGACGCCGCGGACCTAACCACAATGGGTCCCCCCACGTCACCTCCCAACGCCCAAGCAGGCTGCGCAAACAATGTTCCCTGCCCGGTTGGGGAGGCATGTGGTCCCTCCATCACGCCCACGTGGAGCAGTTGGTTGCCCCTCCCAGCCGTCGTGCGTATGTTTCACCTTGCTGGCGCCGTCCCACATCGGGCCTGGCCAGCCGTTCAACCTCGGCACGCTGCCCATGGATGGTTCCCATGTCCTCCAAGAAAAAAGACCCCAAGACTGAGATGAAAGCCACCGACCTCCCGGGCGAACTGCCCATCCTGCCGCTGCGCAACAGCGTGTTCTTCCCGGGCGCGGTGATGCCTCTCACCATTGGGCGCGCCAAGACCATCCGCCTGATTGAAGAGGTCACCCGGGAAAACAGCCTGCTGGGCATTGTGACCCAGAAGGCGCCGGAGATTGATGACCCCACGCCCGAGGACATGTTCCGCGTGGGGACCGCGGCGCGCATCATCAAGCTGGCCCGCACCGGCAAGGACGGGTTCAACATTGTGGTGCAGGGCATTGCCCGGTTCCGCGTGGACGGGTTCAACCAGGACGAACCGTTCTTCCTCTCCAAAATCACCCCGTTGATGGACCAGGGGTTGGGGGACGTGGAGGCGGACGCGCTGGCCATGACGCTCAAGTCCACCGCGCGGGAGGTCATTGACCTGCTGCCGGAAATCCCGGTGATGGCCAAGCAGCTGTTGGAATCCATCACCGAGCCGGGTCACTTGGCGGACATCATCACCGCCAACATTGATGCCACCATTGAGGAGAAGCAGGAGGTGCTGGAGGCCGTGCACCTGCGGGACCGCCTCAAGAAGGTGCTGGAGCTCATCAGCCGGCAGCTGGAGGTGCTCAAGCTCTCCAACAAGATCAACACCCAGGTGAAGGGTGAGATGAGCAAGACGCAGCGCGAGTACTACCTGCGCCAGCAGCTCAAGGCCATCAAGGAGGAACTGGGCGAACGTGACGAGGACGAAAACGGCCTGGAGGAACTTGAGAAGCGCCTGAAGAAGGCCGGGCTGGCCACCGAAGCGGAGAAGGCCGCCCAGAAGGAACTGCGGCGCATGCGCAACATGCAGCCCAGCCAGGCGGAATACACCGTGGCCCGCACGTACCTGGAGTGGCTGGCGGATTTGCCGTGGTCCAAGAGCAGTGATGACAACCTGGACCTGGAGAACGCCAAGCGCCAGCTGGACGAGGACCACTACGGTCTGGAGAAGATCAAGAAGCGCATCATTGAGTACCTCGCCGTTCGCAAGCTCAAGAACGACATGAAGGGCCCCATCCTGTGTCTGGTGGGCCCCCCCGGCGTGGGCAAGACGTCCCTGGGCCGTTCCATTGCAGATGCGTTGGGCCGCAAGTTTGTGCGCATCTCCCTGGGTGGCGTTCGGGATGAGGCAGAAATCCGCGGGCACCGCCGTACGTACATTGGCGCGCTGCCCGGCCGCGTGGTGCAGGGCATGAAGAAGGCCGCCACCAACAACCCGGTGTTCCTGTTGGATGAAATTGACAAGCTGGGCCATGACTTCCGTGGTGACCCGGCGGCCGCGCTGCTGGAGGTGCTGGACCCGGAGCAGAACAACACCTTCTCCGACCATTACCTGGATGTTCCGTTTGATTTGTCCAAGGTGCTCTTCATTGCCACGGCCAACCAGATGGAGCCGGTGCCCCCGGCCCTGCGTGACCGCATGGAAGTGCTGGAGCTGCCTGGCTACACGCAGGAAGAAAAGCTGCAGATTGCCCGCCGCCACCTCATCCCCAAACAGCTCAAGGAGCACGGCATCAAGGACGCGCACCTGGAGCTGGGGGACAAGGCGCTGCAAAAGGTCATCAGCGCGTACACCCGTGAAGCCGGGGTGCGTAACCTGGAACGTGAAGTGGCCGCGTTGTGCCGCTGGGCCGCGGTGAAGGTGGCCAAGGGCGAAGACCAGAAGAACACCGTGGAAGAAGAGACGCTCAATGACGTGTTGGGCGCCGAAAAATATTACAACGAGGTGGCCGAACGCACCGAGGTTCCGGGTGTGGCCACGGGTCTGGCCTGGACCGCGCACGGCGGTGACCTGCTGTTCATTGAGGCCACGCGCATGGGCGGCAAGGGCAGCCTCACGCTCACCGGCCAGCTGGGTGACGTCATGAAGGAGAGCGCGCAGGCCGCGCTGTCCTACCTGCGCACGCGCAGTGTGGAACTGGGTCTGGCCAAGGCGGCGGATGAGCACTTCCTGGAGAAGGCGGACATCCACCTGCACTTCCCCGCGGGCGCCATCCCCAAGGACGGCCCCAGCGCGGGCGTCACCATCTGCACGGCACTGGTGAGCCTGCTCACCGGCAAGCGTGTGCGGTCTGACGTGGCCATGACGGGGGAAATCACCCTGCGCGGCCTGGTGCTCCCGGTGGGTGGCATCAAGGAGAAGGTGCTGGCGGCCCACCGCGCGGGCATCAAGCGCGTCATCATGCCGGCGCGCAATGAGAAGGACCTGCAGGACATCCCCGCCAACGTGCGCAAGGAGATGGAGTTTGTCTTTGCCAAGCGCGCGGATGAGGTCCTGGCCGCCGCGTTGGAAGGTGGCCATCCCACGCTGCGTGACGTGGTCATCACCACCCAGCCCACCGGGCAGGCCTGACCGCGCTACGTTTGTGACGAGAAACGGAACAAGAAGCGCCGGGAAACCGGCGCTTTTTGTTTGTGTGTTGGATAAATCCAATCCACCGTGCTAGCCCCGCGGCGTTTCCACTTCCCTGGGGGCCTTTCATGGCGCGCGTGTTGTGGTTGGTGATGGCGGGGTGTTTCACGGTGGCCAGTGGCACGGCGCACGCGGTCGCGGTTCCCCTGGTGGCTGAAGGCAGCGTGCGGGCCAACCCGGTGCTGCTGGTGAAATCCAAAAAAGCCAAGGCGGCTGAAGAATCCGCCTCGGAAGACATGGGTGACCCCGCAGACCGTGGCGTCATGGACTACCTCAAGGCAGCCATCACGTTCTCAGACTGGGAAGTGACGCCGGAGGTGGAGGACAACAAGATTGGTTCCTGGATCCTGGGGGCCCTGTTTGCCACCTACGGGGGCCACATCTGGGCGCCCATGGTCTTCTTCAAGGACGTGCCCAAGAACAAAGCCCGCACCAACGCCATGATCCTGGGTGTGTTGGGCATCTTCACGCCCGCCATCATGTGCGGCGCGTTTGTGTTGTTGCCGTGCGCCATTGTCCCCATCCTGGGCTGGCTGGTCTACTTTGGTGCGTTCATTACGCTGGGAGCCATCAGTGCCATCATGAACTGGTACGTCATCCCCAAGGCCATCACGCTGGCCTATTCGGACGCGTACCTGATGGCGGATGAAGGCGGCGGCAGCGGAGATGATGAAGACCGCCCCAAGAAGAAGAAGAAGAAGAAAAAGAAGATTGTGGATGAAGAGGACGAAGAAGCTCCGGCGCCCGCTGCCGCCGCAGACTGAAACTCACGCTGTGACGTGTTTTCACGTCACCCGTGGGTCCCGGACGTCACGAGAGCCAACTGGCCCTCCGTGGGTTCCGCTCAACAAAACCAGTGTTCGGTGAGGCGCGGGGCCGCCCGCCCGCTGGGTTGATGCCGGGCCCGCGGCGCGTGGAGCCGCGCGCGAACCACATCCATGAGGTCCACCAGCGTCTGGGGCGGAGGGTTCCCGGCGGTGGCGGCCTGCGCCGCAAGGTCACCCAGCTCACGGCCCAGCGCATCCATGCGCGGGTCCGGGTGGGTCCACCGGTAGGTGAGCGCGGCGGCGTCCAGCGGCCCCATCCAAGGTGCGTGGGCATGGTCCACCAACAGCGCGCTCCCCGGCGGAATGAGCAGACGCACCGCCAGTTGCACGGGGTCCACCGCGCCGTGCAACCCGTGGGCATCCACCCAGTCACACATGTCCAACAGGTCCTGCGCGGTGGTCCACGGCGTGAATGACACAAACGTGGGACGCAGCGTGATGCCGGCCTGGGTCACCAGTTCCAGCGCGCGGTCCAGGTCCGCGGCGGTGTGGCCCTTGTGCAGGTGGCCCAGCACCACGTTGGAGAGTGATTCGGCGGCGGTGACAATGAACAGGCAGCCGCGTTGTTTGAACACGGGCAACAACGCCGCGTGGGCCAGCAGGTGTTCCACCTTGATGGTGGCGTCCCAGGTCACCCCGGGATGGCGCTGCGCCAGGGCCTGGGTGATGCGCAACGCGTGGGACGGACCATTGAGGAAGTCCGGGTCACCAAACGTGATGTGCCGTGCTCCCAGGGCCACCAGGGCATCCACGTCACGCAGCACCACGTCACGGTCCACCGCGTAGAACCGGCCCTGGTAGACCGGCGTGATGGGGCAATGACGGCAGGTGTGTTTGCAGCCGTGGGTGGTCTCCACATAACCCACGCTGGTGCGTGCACCGTCCACCTGCAGCGCGGTGTACTGCGCCAGCGCGTGCATGCCGGACCGGTCCGGCAGCGTGGCCGCCGGGCGCGGAGGAGGCAACGCCGCGTCCTGGTCCACAAGGCCCACGCCGTCCACACCATGCAGCGCGGCCACCGCGCGCACCCTGCCGTGCGGGGCCTGGTGCGCCACCGCCACCAGACCATCCAGCGCGTCCGGGCCCAGCACCACATCCGCGCCGCAGGAAAACAGATGGTCCCGGTGGAGCGGCGCATACAGGCCAAAAAAACAGATGACGCCGTCAAAACCCTGAGCCCGCGCGGTGCGGCACACCTGCGCGCCCAACCTCAGCGCGGTGTGCATGGGCACCGCAATGGCCAGGCAGTCATGGGCGCGCAATGACGCGGGGTCCAACACTTCCAGGGAAGTGTCAACCAGCGAGACGGGGACACCGGCGGCCTTGAGGGTGGCCTGCGCGGTGGCCAGCACCAGCGGCTGGTGGCCCATGGAATAACAAGACACCAGCAACATGGATGGGCGCCTCAGCCCTTGCGCGGCGGGGCCTTGAAGTCCGGCGGGAGCTGCGCACCTTCGCCAAAGAAGAACTTCTCAGCCTGCTGGCCCAGGAACTCCCGGGCCTTCTTGTCCGCCAGGTTGAGACGGTACTCATTGAGCAACATCTTCTGGTGCTCCAACCAGAGGTTCCACGCCTCCTGGCTCACGTTTTCCATCACACGTTTGCCCAGTTCACCACCCAGGGGATCCCGCGCCAGACCGGGAAGCTCTTTGCCAATCTTCACGCACATGACCACGCGCATGGTGAACCCCTGCCTCTCCACGTTGATCCAACGGGGTTGGGCGTAACAACGCAGGGCGGCAGCGTCAAATCAAATTGGTCCTACGGCAGGCACACGCCCACGCCGGAACCGTACGTGGCTGAGAAGTCCCGGCAGGTTTCAGCGCCGCCGCAGGCCGCCTGCGGTCCCGGTTCACATTGGGCGCGGCAACGTCCATCCCGGTGGCACACCAGGTCCGCCGCACAACGCTGCTCTGGCGTGGGCACAGTGCACGTGTCTCCCAACACGCGCGGGCCCGGTGCCAGGCACACCGCGGCGTCGGTATCCAGGGGAACGCAGGCCACGCCGTATGCTACGCCGTGCAGACAGTCCTGCGCGGCGGGGGAGCAGCCTTCATGCTCCACGCATACGCCGGGGAGGTTGCCTCCTCCCCACAAACAGCCTTGGCCGTCCGGGCAGGTGGCCGGCGCCGAGGGAAGGCACAACTTCTGGCAGTACCCCAGCGTGGCGTGGCAGGCGTGGTTGTTTTCGCAGTCACCGTCATCCACACACGCGGTGTTGGCCCCGCCGTTGGCCAGCTGCAGCACCAGGTTGGAGGCGGGTGCGCGTGAGGTGAATTCGGCGCGTGGGACAAAGATGCCTCGGCGCCAAACCGCGGCCACCAGCGCGGTGCGTTCAATGTCTTCCAGCGGGTTGCCTTCCACCATCACCAGGTCCGCCGTGGCGTCCGCCGTCACCAGGCCGCCCAGGGCACCATCTCCCATCCACACCGCGGGGGCGCGGGTGGCTGCGGCCAGCGCCTGGGCCGGGGTGAGGCCCGCCTGGACCAGCAGCGCCAGCTCGCGGTGCAACGCGGGCCCGTGGAAGACCCCCAGGTTCCCCGAATCCGTCCCGGCCAGCAGCGTCACGCCCGACGCTGCGAGCATTGCAGCATTGGCTTTGGCATTGGCCAGGTACTGCGTGTACGGCCCCACAAAAGGCTGCAGTTGTTCCACCAGTTGTTGCCGCGCCAGCGGGTTGGAGAAACGTTCCAACAGCGCCGGTTCCACACACCCGGAAAACAGCGCCTGGGACGCAAACGCCGGGTTGCTGGCCATGTCCACCACCGACGCAAAAAAAGACAGCGTGGTGATGACCGCCACGTTGGCCGCCGCCAGCTGTGACGCTTCCTGCGCCGTCATGACCCTGTCTGCCGGGGTGTGGGCCAACGCGCTGGCGCCCGCTGCGGCCGCGGCCAGCGCATCTTCCACGCGCGTCACGTGCACCACCTGTTTGAATCCCCGTTGCCGCGCGGCCTGCAGCAACGCGGGCAGCACCGTGGCCACCTCCAAAGACGGCTGCGCCGGCGCGGGCGCCAGGCCGGGTTCCACCACCACCTTCACCGCGTCCGGCGCGTGCGGCGCCAGCCGGGACAACCACGCCAGTCCATCCTCCATGGCCAACGTGGGGTGACACAGCTGGCTGTCGTGTTCGTTGTTGCAGGGGTGGCCCAGCGGCGCGGTGAAGAACGGTCCAGTGGCAAACAGACGCGGGGCCAGCAGCTGGGGACCGCGGCTGCGGTTGCGCCACGCCAGCACCGCGTCCCGTGGGCTGCCAAGGTCCAGCGTGTTGGTGACCCCCGCGTAGAGGTGCGCCATGAGGTTGCGCGGGAACGCCGGCGGAAACGTCACGCCCGGTCCACCGCCCTGCAGCGTGAGGTGCACGTGCAGGTCCCACAGCCCGGGCAGCAGCGTGCGGCCGGTGCCATCAATCTCCCGCGTGGCGCCGGACAGCGCGCCGTCATCCGGGGTGACCGCCAGGATGAGCCCGTCCCGCATGGTCACCCGCCGGTTGTCCAACGCCCCGTTGGCGTCCACCACGCGCACATGGCGGATGACCTGGCACCCGTCACAGCTGCCCACCACGGGGTCCGGCGGTGTGGTGCTGGTGGTGGACGTGGAGCACGCCAGCAGCACGGACAACACACTCGCAGACAGAGGCGCACGCATGAGGGGCCGCAGCATAGCGTCAACCTGGACGGTGGTGAACCTACCGACGGGATTCCAGGTCCTCCCAGCGCGCATACAACGCCGCCACCTGGGCCTGCGCCGCCTCCAGCGTGGTGAGGATCTCCTTGGCGCCCGCGCCGGCGGTCTTGAAGAAGTCCGGCGCGTTGACCTGCGCCTGCAGCGTTTCCACCGCACCTTCCGCCGCCAGGATGGCCGCTTCCATGCCTTCAAGTTCCTTCTGCTCCTTGAAGGACAACTTGCGGGTGCTGGTGCTGGCTGCCTTTTCCGCCGGCGGGGCCGCGCGGGGCTTCTCGGCCGCGGGTTGGGGGAGGGCGGTGGTGGTGGCCGCATTGGCGGCGGTGCGTTGCGCCAGCAGCGTCAGGTACATCTCATGGTTGCCGGCAAACAACTCGGAGGTCCCGTCCGGAGCCAGCGCCAGGATGTGCGTTGCCACGCGGTCCAAAAAACGCTGGTCATGGCTGCTGATGAGGGCACACCCCGCGTGGGACAGCAGGATCTCCTCCAGCACGCCCAGCGTGTCATGGTCCAGGTCGTTGGTGGGTTCATCCATGACCAGCAGGTTGGCGCCCTTGAGCATCAGCCGCGCCAGGAGCAGGCGGTTGCGCTCACCGCCGGACAGGCTCTTCACCCGGCGCCGCAGGTCATCCGAATTGAACAGGTACCCTTCCAGATACCCATGCAGGTGCACGCGGCGGCCGTCCACGTCCACGTGCGTCTCCAGCGTGACCGCGTCGCGCACGGTATCGGCGTCATTGAGGGAGGTGCGGTGCTGGTCAAAATATGCCAGCTGCGTGTGACCTCCCAAAATGACCTTCCCGGTGTCCGGCGCCAGCTCTCCCAGCACCGCCTTGAGCAGCGTGGTCTTGCCTGCACCGTTGGGGCCCACCACGCCCAGGCGCATGCCTTCCACCATGATGAAGGAAAGGTCCTTGAGCACCACGCGGGTGCCATACGCCAGCGTGACGTTCTGCAGCTCCAGGATGGTGCGCGCCAGCCGCCCGGTGGACTGCTTTTTGACGTCGAGCGACTTGAGCTTCTCCGGCTCATTGGCCAGCAGCTCTTCGGCGCGCTTGATGCGGGCCTGTTGTTTGGTGGTGCGCGCCGGGGTGCCCGCGCGCAGCCACGCCAGCTCGCGGGCCAGAAGACGGTCCCGCTTGTGCGCCACGCGCTCCTGCAGCTCCATGCGGTCCATCCGGCCTTCCAGATAGTCCGCGTAGGTGGGGCCGTGGACGTAGATGCGCCGGTCGGCCAGCTCGGCCACGCGCGTGGCCACGGCGTCCAGAAAAGCGCGATCATGGGTGATGAAGATGACCGCACCTTCGTAACCCACCAGCTCCTGGCGCAGCCACGCAATGGCAGACATGTCCAGGTGGTTGGTGGGCTCATCCAGCAAAAGGATTTCCGGACGCTCCACCATCAACGCCGCCAACGCCACGCGCCGTTGGCCACCGCCGCTCAAATCCCCCACGCGCACCTGCGGCTCACGCACGCCCAGCCGGGTGAGCACCTCGTCCACGCGGTGCACCGCGCCAAACCCGCCCAACGCGTCAATGCGCGCCAGCAACTCGGCCTGACGGTGGAGCAGCGCATCATCCTGCCGGGAGGACAACGTGACGCTGACTTCTTCATACGCCGCAATGGCGTCCTGCAGCGGCTTGAGCCCCGCGCCCGCCGCCTGGTGCGCGGTGAGGTCCGGGTTGGGCCGCGGCTGCTGGTCCAGGTAGCCCACCCGCGCGTCAGACTTGCGGTCCACCCGGCCACTCTCGGTCTTTTGCTGGCCCGCCAGGATCCGCAGCAACGTGGATTTTCCCACGCCGTTGATGCCCACCAAGGCCAGGCGGTCCCCGGCATCTACCCCCACGCCCAGGTCTTCAAACAGCACGCGGTCATCAAAGGAAACCTTGATCCCATTGGCGGACAACATGCACCGGCTCTTGGCGTGGCAGTGGGGGGCAGGGCAAGAGGCCAAAGATTGGGGCGCTCCACGCCGTGCGTGGTAGCGTTGCCTCGACCCGGAGGGAGCCATGGCGCGCGTGTGGGCCGTTGCACTGGTGGTGGGGACGGCGGCGCTGGCACCCGCGGCGTGGGCCGCGCCGGCGCAACCCAGGGTGGCCCTGGTCCAGGATGATGACGAGACTCCTGTGGACAAAGGACAGGACCTGGCCAGCGCGCAGTCCAACACGCAGGGCAAAATGGCCACCTACTGCGCCACGTTTGGGTTTGGCTGTGGCTTCTGTTGTGGTTGTACGTTGCTGCCGCCGGGGTGCCTGTTGCCGGTGGCCGCCCTGGCGTCCGGTGCGGGCAGCCTGCAGGTTGCCATTGTGCTGGGCGTGATGGGTCTGGGGCTCATTGTGACGGGCCTGGTCCTCATGGGCGTCAACGCCGGCGGCTACCTGACCACCATCCTCATCCTCAACCGCATGGGCCTGTTTGATTCACTCACGGCCATGCAGGCCATGCAGGACGTCTTCAACTTCTTCAGTGTCCTGTGGAGTTGTTTCTGACGCCGCCGTGCGCCCATGACTGCCCCGCCCCCCACGCCGTTGATCAAGAATGAGACGTTGCGCCAGTTGTTTGTGGGCGTGGCGGCGGTGGCCGGGGTCATTGCGTTTGGCGGGGTTGCATTGTGGCTGGTGGGCGGGGGCGTGTGGCGTTGGGATGAGGCGCTGTATGAAGCGCTCATTGCCGTGTCCACGGTGGGTTTTGGGGAGCTGCCCCAGCAGGACACCATCCCTGGTGCCCGCCTCATGGTGGCGGTGGTCATCATCCTGGGCCTGGGTGCGGTGGCATTGTTCCAGTCCACCCTCACCGCGCTGCTGGTGGAAGGAACCCTGGGCGCGGCCTGGCGGAGGAGACGCATGCGCAAGCAGATTCATGGTTTGAGCGGGCACGTGGTGGTGGCGGGGGTGGGCTCCACCGGGCGGCACGCGGTGGAGGAGCTGTGGGCCACCCAGACGCCGTTTGTGGCCATTGACCGCAGCGCCGAGAACCTGGAGCGCGTGAGCAATGAGGTCACCGGTGGGGAGATGTTGTACGTCCCGGGAGACGCCACCGAGGACCAGGTGCTGCAGGCCGCCGGGGTGGAGCGCGCCGCCGGGCTGATTGCGGCGCTCACGCATGACAAGGACAACCTGTACGTCACGTTGTCTGCGCGGTCCCTCAACCCCAAGGCGCGCATTGTCTCCAAGGTGGTGGAGCTGGAGGCCGTGCGCAAGATGCAGCGCGCCGGCGCCAACGCCACGGTGAGCCCCAACATCATGGGCGGGCGCCGCATGGCCAGCGAACTGACGCGGCCAGAACTGGTGCAGTTGCTGGATGAGATGTTGCGGGACAAGGACCGCAACATCCGCCTGGAAGAGGTGCCCATCCCGTCCCGGTGCAGCTGGGTTGGCAAGACGCTGGGCCAGCTGGGGTTCCAGAAGGAGACCCACGTGTTCCTGGTGGCGGTGCGGGATGCGCAGCGCAACTTCCGCTACGGGCCCACGCCGGAATACGTGCTGGTGGAAAACGCGGTGCTGGTGGTGCTGGGCCATGAGGCAGATGTGGCCACGCTGCGCGCGCGGGTGGCGTCTGCCAGCGCGTGAGCTGTCCTGTTTCCGGATGCTGACGAGTGAGAATCGCGTCCGAACCGCCCATCGTCGTGGCGGCACCTGTGGCCGCCACAGTGGGCTGACGGCGAACTATTCGTCCGCGCTCCAGAACGGCAGGGCCACCGCCGTCACAAAGCCCACGCACATCTCTTCCTGCTCGCCCCAGTTGAGATCCCGCGGTTCTTCGCGTTGACCAAAGACCACGCGTTGCCTTGCCGCGGTGTTGTCAAAGACACACTCCACAAACAATTCATCCCCGCGGTTGAGCACCTTGGGAACGTCAAAGTTGTACTGGCCCTGCCAGTGGTGGTCGTAGTCATCAATCTGCAGCAGACAATCCGTGGTGCCGTCCTGGCGCAGCACCATCAGGCGGGCCTTGGCGCCGCGTTCATGCATGTGCAGGTTGGCGTTGAACAGTTCATAGCGCCGTCCCGTGTAGTGGCTGGGCGCGTAGCGGAAGCTGAACGTGACGTCCTTCTGGTTGGCGGGGATGTCCATGGTGCCCAGGGCCCAGCCGGTGTCATACACCGCAAGGGATTCAGCCTTGCGGGTGCGTTGGGACTGGAAGGTCACCTCCAGGGAGGTCTGGTCATCCGTCAACATGCCCGCGGTGGGGAGCGAATAGTGCACGGTGAGCAGGATCTTGCTGCCCGGCACCACCTCATGGCCCAGGTCCGCCGGGAGCACGGTGGCTTCAAAGCCTGGCGCCCAGCCGCCCAGGTACCCGCTGTAGGGACTCACCAGCCCACCGGGGCAGGAAAACCCATAACCCGGCCCGTCTTCATCCTGCTTCTCCAGGCTGTTGATGTCCTTGGGCGCGGCAACCAGGACCAGCGCGTGGTGCACCACCGCGGCGTTGCCTGGCTTCACATCCAGTGCCGTGACGTAACGGGTTTCAGTTTCTGGCCAGTCCAGGAGGAAACAACGCGTGTCATCTGCCGTGCCCTGCTCCGGCGTGGGTTGGTAGGCCTGCGCCATGGCCAGCCGCAGGTCCACCCGCGCCAGCCCGCGCGGAACCACCCGCGGGGGGTCCGGGGTTGGCGTCCCCTCGGGGCCGCCCTGGGACACCCACGCGCGTACCCGCGCCACATCCGCGTCCGTCAACGAGGTGTCATGTTGGTAGCGGCCGCAGCAGGGGTTGGCCTTCCACGGCGGCATCTTGCGGTCCCCCACCATGGTGCGGATTCCCTCAAGCACATCATGGGCGTCCTGGAAGGTCTCCAGGGGAAACGGCCCAATGTTCCCGGGCGTGTGGCAGCGCACGCAACTGGAGAAGAACAGCGGCTTGATGTCCTGGTGCCAGGTGACCGGACCTTCGGTGACGCCGTCCCCGCGCGGGTCCACGCACCACTGGGGTTGTTGGGTGGCGTTGTGACACCCCCACAACCCAAGGCCCGCCAACACAACACCCGCAACACGCCAATCCATGGGTCAACACCTTTGTCCGAGCCGCGGCGCACCTATGGAACACCGCGCGGGCACTGGAAAGCCCGCCGCCCAAGCGGATTGACGCGCGGAGGCGGCCCCGGGCCTGACCTGGGGCTTACCTTGACATTGGTGTGTCTGAGGGTCACACCCGCGCCACAAATCCACCGTCCCGTCGGCATTGACGGGCACTCATTCACTCAGACACTGGGGAGGCATTGCATGCAAAGCCGAATTTTGGCCCTGGCCGGAATCACCGTCCTGGCCGCGGGATGTGGTCCCACTTCCATCAGCAATCAGGTTGCCAACGGCGCCGCGCGCCTCACCGTGCGCAACGTGGGGGCCGTGACGTCCCTGCTCAACGCCAACACCACCTGCGGCTTTGCCTCCATGGCGGTGCTCCAGGCCGCCACCGTGGATGGCACCGTGGGCGGCCCGGGCAGCGTCACCCTCACCGTGTCCAACTGCACCATTGACGCCGGCAGCGGCGGCACCCCCACCGGTGCGGCGGACTGCAACGGCAACGTGACCACCGCGTTTGGCAAGGTCACCGTGACCAGCGCCACCCGCACCGTGCGCGGCACGCTCACCGGCAACGTCATGTCCCCGGTGGTCCCGGAAAACCAGGATGCCACCACCATCCAGCTCAACGGCGTGACCTTTGAGGACTTCCGCGCGGACTCCAGCGCGTCTGACAACAAGATCACGTTCAAGAACGGCGGCCTCACCGCCACCGTCAAGCCGCGCCTGGCCGTGGCGGCGGACAGCGGCGCCTGCGCCATTGCCACGCCCAACACCGGGTTTGAGGGCATCTCCTTCACCGCTGAGACGGAATTCCAGATTGAAGGCAGCAGCAACGTCACCGGCACCATCTATGCCTCCCGCCTGACCGCGCAAAACGGCGTGGGCAGCAACGGCAAGGAGAACTTCCTGGAAGGTCAGATGGAGCTGGCCTCCCGCGTGGGCATTGGCAGCAGCCCGCCCATCCTGCCCAACAAGCAGGAGGTCCACGAGGTCCCCGGCACCGACACCGACGGCCTGGATCCGGACTATGACGCCGCCAAGTTTGCCTCCAACTACCAGTGCGCCACCGTCAACCCCAACCTGCTGTTGCCGCAAAGTTTCACCTGCGCGGACCTCACGCCGCGTCTTGCGGACGGCGCGTCCCGCCTCACCATCAAGACCCTGGGCACCGTGGTGGGCATGCTGGACAAAGACACCATGTGCGGCTTCTCCAGCAACAACGTCAAAGCCGCCGCCGTCCTCAACGGCAGCGTGGGTGAAGAAGGCAGCCTGACCCTCACGGTCTCCGGTTGCACCATCAACCTCCCCAACGCCACCGAACTGACGGCGGATTGTGGCGGCGTGAAGACCACCGTGCGCGGCCAGGTGCGCGTCAACGCCACCAAGATTGTCACCGGCCGCCTCACCGGGGACGCCACCACCCCGGTCATCCCCATGACGGACAGCCCGGCCACGTTCAGCGTGCAGGCCACCTTCACGGACTTCCGCGTGGGTTCCACCGCGGATGCCAGCGCGCTCACCGCGCGCAGCGGCACCCTGTCCGGCACCGTGCAGCCGCGCGTGGCCCTGGCCTCGGATTCCGGCGCCTGCTCCATTGCCTCCCCCATTGCGCGTTTCTCCACCGTGACCTGGGGCAACAACTCAGACCTGGCGGTCTCCACGTCCAGTGGCACGTTCAACCTGCCGGTCAACGCGGCCGCGCTGTCCGCCGTCAACGGTACGTGGGGCGCAGACTCCAACACCTTGTCTGGCACCATGACGGTGGGCACCAACGCCGCCCTCACCATCCCGTCTGACGGTATGGGCCTCAACCCCACGTTCACCCAGGCGGCGTTTGATGCGTCCTGGCAGTGCGCCACCGTGAACCCCACGCTGGTCACCCCCGTCTCCCACAGCTGCGAATTTGAGTCCCCGCTGGCCGCCGGTGTGGCCCGTTTGACCCCGCGCATGTTTGCCGCCGTGGTCAGCGCGCTCAACAGCAACACCAGCTGCGGCTTCTCCGCCTCCGGCGCCAATGCGCCCGCGGTGGCACTGAGCGCCGCCCCAGGCAACAGCGGCACGGTCACCCAGACCATTGCGCAGGGCACCCCGTGTGTCCTGTCCTTCTCCCCGGAACAGCTGCTGGGCACCGCGGACTGCGCCGGGTCCGAGACCCGCGTGTTTGGCCAGGTGGCCGTGTACGGCACCAAGGTGGTGTCCGGCCGCATCACCGGTGACCCCACCACGCCGGTGGTTCCCACCAGCCGAACCCCCGCAGTGTTCAACCTCACCGCGTCCTTCACCAACTTCCGCGTGCGGTCCACCACGTCCACCTCCGAGCTCACCGGCGTCTCCGGCACCCTCTCGGGGCGCCTGACCCCGGTGACCGGCATGGACACCACCACCGGCGCGTGCAGCATCTCCACCCCGGTGGCCACGTTTGAGGACCTCACCTGGACCAACGGCGTGGTGCGCCTGGTCAGCTCTGGCCGCAACTTCAACCTGGCGGTGGCCACCTCCAACCTGGACGCCCAGAACGGCTCCAAGGACGGCGTCACCAACCGCATCACCGGTTCCCTCACCCTGGACGGCACGGCCTACACGCTGCCCGTTCCCGGTGATGACACAGACCTGGACCCGGATTTCAACCAGACCAATTTTGACGCGGCCTACGCCTGCACGCCCAACCTGATGGTGGCCGGCAGTGACGCGGTGTGCACCTTTGAAGGTGTCATGGCCCAGGGTGTCTCCCGGCTCACCCCGCGCACCTACGGCATTGTCACCAGCATTGTGAACGGCAACACCAGCTGCGGCTTCTCCAGCCCCGGCGTGGTGGGCGCGGCCTTGGCCACCGGCACCACCGGCACGGTGGGACGTCCCGGCGGCTCCATGGTGTTCACCATCCCGCAGGGCAGCCCGTGCGAACTGACGTTCACCACGCCGTACACGCTCCCCACCCCGGACTGCGCCGGTGTCACCACCACGGTGGAAGGCATTGCGCGCGTCACCGGCACCAAGACCATTGCCCAGGGCTGGCTCACCGGGGACCCCACCAACCCCATTGTCCCGTCCTCCCGTGACGCGGTGACCTTTGCGTTGTCCATGGAACTGGTGGGCTTCAAGGTCACCACCAGCACCTCCGCCAACGCGCTCACCGCCACCACCGGCACGCTCACGGGCTCCATGTCCCCACGGCTGGCCATTGACGGCGTCACTGGCGCCTGCAGCGTGTCCACCCCGGTGGTCACCTTCACCGACCTGGCGTGGAACAACGCCGCGCTGGTGCTGCAGTCCGGCGCGCGCACGTTCAACGTCACCGCCTCCACCTCCAACCTGGATGCCCAGGCCGGGGACAAGGACGCCGTGACCAACACCATCACCGGGTCCATCAACCTCAATGGCACCAACGTCACCGTCCCGGTGAACCCGGCGGACCCGCGGCTGGACCCGGACTTTGTCCAGGCCACGTTTGACACGTCCTATGCGTGCATTCCCAACCTGGTGAAGCCCACCTCGGACGCGCAGTGCAGCTTCTATGGTGCGCTGGGCCAGGGCGTCTCCCGCCTCACCCCCAAGACGTTTGGGACCGTGGTGAGCCTGGCAGATGCGGCCACCACTGCCTGCGGCTTCAAGTCCCCCGCGGTGGGCGGCACCCCGGTCATCACCGGCGCCAGCGTGGGTGATGACGGCGCCACCGCCGTGTTCACCGTGGCCAGCGCCACCCCGTGTGAGGTCACCTTTGCCGCGCCCACCGTGGTGGCAACGGACTGCAACGGCGTCACCACGTCGGTGGAGGGCACCGTGAGCTTCCACGGCACCAAGACCGTGCGCGGCCTGCGCACCGGAGACGCAGCGGACCCCATCATCCCCACCAGCCGGGACCCCGCCACGTTTGCGTTGACCGCCACGTTCACCAACTTCCGCGTGACGTCTTCCAACTCCACCCGGTCCATGACCGCGCTGGATGGGACGGCCACCTTCCAGGTTGACCCGCGCGTGGCGCTGGACCCCACCACTGGAGCCTGCTCCAAGTCCACCCCGGTGGTGAGCTTCTCCAACATGGCGTGGACCAACGCCAACGTGCGCGTCCACAACGGCAACGCCCAGTTCAACCTGGCGGTGGCCACGTCTGACCTGGATGCGCAGAACGGCAACAAGGACGCGGTGGTGAACACCCTGGGTGGCACCATCACCGTGGACACCATTCCGCTCACCATTCCGGTGGCTGGGGACACGCGGCTGGACCCGGACTTTGTGCAGGCCACGTTTGACAGCACCTACCAGTGCGCTGCCGCCAACCTGATTGTCCCGCCGGTGGAAGCCGCGTGCAATTTCAAGGCGGCCCTGGGCACCAACGCTGCGCGCCTGCTGGTGAAGAACCTGGCCAACGCGTTCCAGTTGTGGGACGGCAGCAACACCTGCGGGTTCAAGGCGCCCGCGGTGCTGGGTGCGGGCGTTCCCAACACCACGCCGGTGGTGGGCCAGCCCATCACCATCACGTTCACCAGCAACGCCTGCGAACCGGCCATTCCCGGCGTGGATGTCCCCAATGCGTGCATGTTGCCGGTGTCGTCGCGGTTTGCCGGCACGTTCAGCGCCAGTGGGACCAAGGCGGTCTCTGGTGTCCACCAGGGGATGGCCAACCCGGTGGTTCCCGTCAGCCCCACCGCCGCGGTGTTTGACGTGACCGCCATGACGTTCACCAACTTCACCGCGCATGACGTCATTGGTGGTGCGCCGCAAAGCCGCATGACGTTCAGCGGTGATGTCACCGCAGACGTCAACCCGGTGGGTGCCTCTGGTCCCAGCGCCGGGGTGTTTGGCATTTCTTCCCCGGTGGCCGGCTTCAGCAACCTCACGGTGGCCAACGGCACGGCGGTCATGGTGAGCCCCAACCCGGCCACCGCGGGCGCCACGTCCAAGACGTTCAACGTGACCATCACCCAGGCCAACCTGGCCGGTTTCATTGGCAGCCACATGGGCGTGTCCAATGACCTCACCGGGACCATCACGGTCAACGGCCAGCAGACCACACTGGCCGCGGACACCGCGCTGGACACCGCGTTCAACCAGACCACGTTTGACGCGTCCTACGTGTGCACCCCCGGCCTGCTGGCCGTGGTGCCCGCCAACTGATGGTCAGTTGAACCACTGAAACACCCCGCGCGCGGGGCGCCATCCACCGTCGGTGGGCCCCGCGTGCGCCTGGTTTCACCCTTGGAAAAACCGCCAGGTTCCAACACCGCCATACCGGTGGTGGTGGCCTCTTTTGGCCTCGTCCGTGACGTCTTCCGCCCGTCACCACGCTGCCGGTTGTGTCACCCGCCGCCTTGCGGCCCGGGACCACGTGGCGGCGCGGCCAGCGCGTCCAACACACCCCGGCTGGCCTGGCGTGCGGCATCCGCCCCCACGTCTTCCAGGCTCAGCCCCATGCCGGACAACAACGCGTCCACGCTGGTGAGGTCCGCCGCCAGCATGATGTTGGCCTGGCCGTGCCCCAGCGCGCCCAGCTTGGTGAGGTAGCTCTGTCCCAGCCGGAGGTTCATGGCCTCCACGCCGCCCTCCTGCGCAATGGCGTTGCCCATCTTCTCAATGGACTCGGCGGTGGCCTTGGCCAGCGCCAGGATTTCCGCCGCACGGCCCTGCGCCTCGTTGATGCGGCGCTGTTTTTCGCCCTCACTTTTGTTGATGGCCTCGGTCTTGCGGCCCTCGCTGTTGTTGATGGCGGTGCGTTTCTGGCCTTCGGCCTGCGCCAGCAGCGCCCGGCGGTGGCGTGCGGCGCCCATCTGCCGCTCCATGGCGTCCCGCACGCTGGGCGGCGGAATGATGTTCTTCACCTCATACCGGTGCACCCGCATGCCCCAGGTCTGGCCCACCTCGCCCAACACGCGCACGACCTTGGTGTTGATGGCGTCACGCTCTTCAAACGTGCGGTCCAGGTCCAACGTGCCCAGCACGCTGCGCGTGGTGGTCTGCGCCAGCTGGATGGCGGCAAAGCGGTAGTCCGTCACGCCGTAACTGGCGGCCACGGGGTTGGTGACGCTCATGTAGAGCACGCCATCCACCTCCACCTGGACGTTGTCCTGCGTGAAACACATCTGCGGGGGGACCTCAATGGCCTCCTCCCGCAGGTTGCGAATGAACCTCACGACGTCAATGAACGGGACGAGCAGGTGGAAGCCGGGTCCCAGCGTGGTGTGGTACTTGCCAAGCCGCTCCACAATGTACGCGCTTTGCGTGGGCACCATGCGCACACATTTGGCAAATTTCACGGCCGTGTAGAGAACCAGCAGCGTCCAGACAACGCCGTTGAAGGCTTCCATGGGGGGCTCCAGCGTAAGGGGTTTGAAAAAAGGGGGTTCAGGCCTGGCGGGGGGGGCGCGGCGCATCCGGGCGCTGCGGGGTCACCAATTGGGTGAGCCCCTCCAGCCCCGCGCGGATGTTGGCCGCCTGGGGCGGCAACACCGTCACCTTGTTGGAGCGCAGCATGGCCTCCAAATGCCCCAGGTATTGCTCCACCAGCTGCGTGCGCACCGCCAACGCACCGCCGGGCTTCTGGATGGCCAGTGCCACCAGCCGCACCCCTTCGGCCTGGGCGTGTGCCATGAGCCGGATCTCCTCGGCCAGACCATCCGCCTCATTGATGCGGCGCTGCTTTTCACCCTCGGACACGTTGATGGCCTCCTGGCGGCCACCCTCACTCACCATGACCTGCGCCTCCCGCGCGCCCTCGCTCACCGTGATGGTGGCGCGCTTCTGGCGTTCGGCCTCCATCTGTTTCTCCATGGTCTCAATGACCCGGCGGGACGGGTCAATGTTGCGTATCTCATAGCGGATCATCTTGACGCCCCAAGGAGCAGACGCCTTGTCGATTTCGCGCACGATGTTCTCGTTGATGCGCTCCCGCTCGCTGAACGTCTGGTCCAGCGTGAGCTTGCCAATCTCCGCGCGCATGGTGGTTTGCGCCAGGTTGATGGACGCTTCCCGGTAGTTGCTGATGCCGTAGCTGGCTTTTTGCGGGTCCATCACCTTGAGGTAGACAATCCCGTCCACGTCAACCTGGATGTTGTCCCGGGTGATGCAGCCCTGCGGGGGGACGTCCAGGACCTGTTCGCGCATCTCATGGGTGTACGCGGCGCGGTCCACCAGCGGGATCATGAAGTGGAAGCCGGGTTGCAGCACGCCGGCAAAACGTCCCAGGCGTTCCTTGAGGACCGTCTGGTCCGCGTGGACCACCATGATGGTGCGGCGCACCACAAACAGCAGCAACAGGAAGAACAGCGTGAAGACAGTCAATCCCACCATGGTGACCTCGGGGGTTGGCGTTGCAACAACGGGGTGTTTCTCACTTGGGAGGGCCCAGCGGCGCGTCGGTGGGCTCCACCACCCACGCCAGGTTGTCCCGGTAGACCAGTTTGACGTGGGTGCCCTGGGCAATGGCCACACCTTTGCTCACCGCGGGCCAGGTGGTGCCTTCATGCCTCACGCGCCCGGCGCCACCGGTGGCGGGGATGGCCTCCAGCACCTCCACCACGGTGCCAAAGGCCAGGCCGTCGGCGTCAAACGGCGTGAAGTGCTTTTCAGACGGGAAGAACCGCAGCAGGGCTTTGCGCAAAAAGAGGATGGCCACCACGCTCAGCACAAACCACACCACCAGCGCCACGGCGAGGGACGGCATCAACCCCAGCCAGGCAAGCCCGCCCACCACCACGCCCGCGGCCCCCAGGAAGATGACCACCAGACCGGGCAGAATGAGTTCGGCCAGCATGAGCAGGCCACCGCCCAACAAAAACATCAGCGCAAGGTCCTGCGGTGCGTCCATGTGTTCCCCCTTGTGGTGCTGCCCCGGGCCACAAACCGGACAGCGCGTGTTAAAGCATGCCCGTGGCAACGCGCTCAAGGCAGGCTTTCCCCACATCCCCCGCGGTGGCTGCGGCCTGCGTGCTGCTGCTGGCCAGCACGTCCCAGCTGCGCGCCGCTCCCAACGCCGCCGAAAAGGCCGCGCTCAAGCAACTGGCCGGCCGCTCGTTTGAAGCGCGCGTGGCAGCGCTGGAGAAGCTCAAGGCCAGCCGGGACCCGGCGGTGGTGACGGAGGTGGCCGCCCGGCTGAAGGACCCGGACGCCACGGTGCGCTGGGCGGCGGTGGAGACGCTGGAGGCCATGGGTGCGGTGACGGCTTTGGAGGCGCTGCGTGAGGCAGCACGGGACCCAAGCCCGCTGGTGGCCAACCGCGCACGCGCTGCGCTGGGCGTGCTGGATGGAAGTGCTGGCGCGGCGAAGGTGGGGACCAGCCTGGCGGTGGGCATCCATGATGCGCGGGCCACCCCGCAGGACGTGGTGGTCAAAGCACTGCGGTCCGGCGTGGACGAAGGGTTGGCGCAGGCCCCGCGCGCGGCGGCAGCGGCCCAGGCGTCCCATGACGCCAGCTTCCAGGTGGTGGGTTTGAGTGAAAAAACGGCGGGCAACACGGTGGTGCTGGAGGTGACCTGCACCGCCACGGTGTCCCAGCTTCCGGCGCGGGCGTTGCGCTTTGCCACGCGCGTGGCGGCGGCGGTGGAGTTCCCTGCGGCAGCCCCTCCTTCGGCACGCGCCGAAGCGCTTGCGGATGCGGTGCGCGCGGCCGGCGTGGGGTTGGGCCAGGAAGTGGCCGAATGGGCCTCACGCGCCCCGTGAGGCAGCCTTAAACGACAAGTGCGGCGCGTTGGTTGCGCACCGCCCAGTAGCGTCGGGCGTACCAGGGCCTGGTGTCGTCGGGCACGGGCCCAAGTGTGTCCAGCCAGCTGCGCTCCAGCGCGTCCGCGCGTTCCCACGCTGCGGCGGGCGTGGTGCGTGCCGCCACAAATTCGCGCTCCAGCGCGTCACGCTGCGCCGCCAGACGCGGCAGCCACAACTGCGGGTCTCTCATCACGCGCCGGTGGATGCGTTCGTGGCGCCACCACACGCAGGCGTTGTTGGAAACATCTGAAGGCCAGGGTCCCAGGTCCAGCGGAGAATGCACCTCCACCGGCTTGAAAATGGACGTGCACGGGGCGGCGGTGGCGGTGACAAAATGTTGGGCGCCCTGCGGAGTGAGCCGGGCCACCCAGCTGGCCGTGGTCTGGCTGGCCGCCGCCAACCCGCCGGCATGCATGCAGGGCGCGGCCATGGCGCCGCGCAGCGCGTTGTAGTGCGGCACGCCGTCCGCAGCGCCGTGGTCCCGCAGCAGGGCCATCATGTCCAGAAGCCCGTGGGCGCTCCCCGCGCGCGCCTGGGTGAGCCTGCGGCGCGTGCGGCACGCGCTCACTGTGGTCTTCACCACTTCCGCGTGCTGCTGCGCAAAGGGTTCAATGGTCAGCCCGTTGGAGATGGTGCGCGCTCCGGTCACACGCTCCACCGCACTCTCCCGCCCCGAGGTCTCGAGGACAAAAGCCTCGCGCCCGTCGGCAATGATGAAGCTGTTGTGGTAGGTGAACGTGCGGTCTTCATGGCCGCAGCCGCCACCCTGGCCGTGCGCCGCCAACAGCGTCTGGATGACCTCCAGCGCTTCTGCCGCGGTGGCTCCGCGCTCCAAGGACAGACGCAGCAGGTCCATCCCGGTCAGCCCGGTTGTGGCGTACGCGGCGTTGGTGAAGACCGCTTCATTGCCCACCGTGACGCCGTGTTGGTTGGTGCCAATCTCCGCGCCCCACATCCAGCAGGGCCGGGACAACAACACCGCGTGGGTCACGCGGGCCTGCGCCAGCTCCACGTAGGTGGCCCGCAACGTGGTGCCCGCGGCGTGTTGGGCCGCCGGATGCCAGCTCAGCGCCTGGGCTTCATTGGCGTCACGGTCACTGTTCTTGGCAAACAGGACCCCGTCCGCCGTCACCACCACCGCCGTGTCACACACTGGTTGTGCTCCGTGATCCAGGAAGGTGCGCGCGACTATTTGTTGGCGGGAACCATGCCCTGGATGCGTGCGCGCGTTTCTTTGGACAACGGGCTGTGCGCACCAAAGACCAGCAACACGCCGCCCTCCTTGATGCCCAACCGCCGGTGCCCGCCGGCAAAACTGTTTGACGTTGCGTCCTTGAGCACCTGCTCCACCGCCAGGTCCAGCCGTTTCTCCACGCTGGCCACCACCAGGTCGGGGGCTTCGGCGTCCTGGTCAGCGTCCACGCCTACCACCATGGCCTTGTGGGAACGCGCGGCCTCAAAGACGCCCTGACCGCTGCCGCCGGCCACGTGGAACACCACGTCCATGCCGTTCTCAAACATTTCTGACGCCACCGCGCGGCCCCGGGCCGGCTGGGCAAAGGCCTGGCTGTCCCGGCCCACCCACGCAATGGACACCGCGGCATCCACGCGCGCCTGGTGGACGCCGGACTGGAAGCCCTTGGCAAACGCCAACTGGGACGGCGCGGGCATGGCGCCCACAAACCCCACGTGCCCGGTCTTGGTGGCGCTGCCCGCCACCAGCCCTGCCAGCAGGCCGGCTTCATCGTCGGCAAAGGAGACAAACAAGAGATTGGGCGGGAGTTTTTCTTCCGGCGGCGGCGCGCAGTCCAGGCACACCAGCTTCAGGTCCGGGCGCGTATGTGCCAGCGCCAGGAGGTCCGGCACAAAAGAAAACCCCACGCCCACCACCATGGTGGCGCCCTGACGCAGCACCTGCTGCAGCCGCAACGCGCGCGAGGTGCCCTCCTGGCCATCGCGAACCTCCACCGCCACACCCGTGGCTGCCACCGCGCGGGTGAGGCCCTGGTCCACCATCTTGTTGAACCCACCAAGGGACCGGGCGCCCGTGTCAAAGACCACGCCCACCCTCAGGCCGGCTGGCTTGACCCGCGCAGGGCCAGCCCACGCAACTCCAAGCGCGCCCACGGCCAGCAGCCCACACACGCCCAAAAGCGACCCACCCGTTGTCTTGAACATGGCGCGCATCATGGCAGCTTGGGGGCCCCTTTGCCCATCCCAGGGGATGGCAGGGTGGCCGCCGCAATGGCCAGCAACGTGAGCGCCACGCCCACAAGGCGCATGCCCCACAGCGGCTCGTCAAAAAAGAGCACCCCCCACAAACACGCCAGGGTGGGCTGCAGCAGCAGGATGATGCTCCCGCGCGCCGCCGGCAGCGCCGCCATGCCGCCCTGGATGGCCAGCCAGCCGCCCACGTGGATGATCATGCCCAGCACCAGCAACCACGCCAGGTTGGCGCCGTGTGGGACCACCGGTGGCACACCCTCCAAAAACCCCAGCAACAACAGGAACAGCCCGCAGGTACCCGCACTCAGCGCCAGGTTGGCTTCCCGGGGCAACGCGCCGGCTTCCCGCTGGGACTGCCGCAAACACAGGTAATACGCCGCATAGAAGACCCCGGTGCCAAGCCCGTAGGCCACGCCGTCCCACGGAAGGGCTGCACCACCCCACGCGCCGGACAACAGGCTCACGCCGGCCACAGCCATCACGGCGGAGAGCCACAGCCGCGCGCCAGGCCGTTCGCCCAGCACCAAGGCACCCAGCGCGGTCACCCACAACACCTGCGTGTTGGCCAGCAGCGTGGCGGTGCCCGCACCCACGGTGAGGATGGAGCGGTGCCAGACAAAAAGGTCCCCGGCAAAAGCCGCCCCGCTCAGCGCACTCCACAGCGGTCCACGCCAGCTGCTGGCCCCGGTGCGGTGGCGGCCGGCCAGCAGTGCCAGGGCCACCAGCGCCAGGCAGGCAAAAACCGCGCGCCACAACGCCACCAGCGTGGGTGGCATGACCACCAGCTTCATCACCACCGCGGCAAAAGAAATGGTGGCCGCACCCAACGCCACCCGCGCGGTGGGCCAGCCGGTGTGGTTCATTGTTCCCCGTCAGGCGGGGGCACGTTGGCGGGCGCGGCGTCGGGTTCGCCGCTGTCCGGCGAGGTGGTTGGGATGCGGTAGGCCTCGGTGAGCCAGGCGCCCAGATCCACCTGTTTGCAACGGGTGCTGCAAAACGGCGCGGTGGGGCCGGCGCTGGGTGCGGTCTTGTGGCAGGTGGGACAGCGGTGCTCCATGACAAGCTCCCAATTTGCGGCGTCTTGAGACACGCTGCTAGCGTCACGGCTGCTGGCTGGCAAGAAGAGCACCCCGCCGCAACAACCCAAGGCGGGGAACCTTCAACCGGTGCGCAGCAACGGAAGGTGGCGCTCGGTCCATGACAAGCACGGCAGCGTCCGCGGGACGTCTCAAGGTCTGGCATGAGAGTCTGTGGTCCGCCCGTGAGGACGTGGCGCAGGCCATTTCCCAGGACGGGATGACGCTGTTGACCCGCACGCCGCTGCCCAGGGGCACCAAGGTTTTCCTGGAGTTCCCGCAAGAAGCAGATGGTTTGCGCGTGGGCGTGGACGCCACGGTGACCCACAGCGGCCAGGACCGCATGGGTGTGCGGTTCAACGGGCTGGATGCCGCCGGGCGCGCCGTGGTGGCCGCCTGGGTGGAGCGCCTGCCGGCACCGCCGCAGGACATGTTGCTGCCGGACGCCCTGGACCTGCCGGTCACCCCGCCGCCGGTGACCCCCGCGCCCCTGCCGGACGAAGCCTCCCTGGTGGAGACCGTGTTGACGCCGGAGCCGCCACCTCCCCCACCCAAGGTCATGGCCGCGCCAGTGCCCATGGCGTTGCCGCTGACGCCCCCACCGGTGGCCCGCAGGCCCGCCTATGCCCAGGCAGACACGTTGCCTGACCTGATGTTGGAGGACGTGCCGGCCACCCCCACCCTGGGCATGGACGCCACCCAGGATCTGCCGGTCGTGGCCCAGCTGCCAGACGTGGCCCAGCAACAGGAAACTCCGGTCCAGGACATGCCGCCGCTGGTGGGTGCCGCTGCGGTCCCGCATGAGGACGACCTGTTTGACAACCTCCTGTCAGACCCGCAGGGCGCCGCGCCCGCCGCGCCGTTGGAACCCGCGGTGCCCGTGGCCTCAGAAGACAGCGGCAACGCCGCCATGCCCTGGGAGACCGGCGCATCAGATGTTCCCCCTGAGCTGCTGGACACATCCGCGCTGGACGCGCTGAGCGCAGGCCTGGACGAGCCCGCACCCACCCCCGCACCCTCGGACCTGGACCTGGCGCCCCTCACGCCCGCCGGTGGCGCCAGCACCGCGGCGCCGCCACCCCGCCTGCTCAGCATGCCGCCGCCCAGTGACCCGGAGGCACCCGGCGTGGGGGACCTCTTTGAAGGGCTGGGAGACCCACTCAACGCCCCCGCCGCGGGGGAGGTGGATCTTTTTGCCCAGGCGCAGCCCGCCACGCCGGCGCCGCTGCAGGATGACCCGCTGCCGCTGGCGTCCCAGGACAGTCTTTCAGAACTCCTGGCGGAGCCGGTGCCGCCGGTGCAGGACAGCCTGCCGCCCATGCCGCCGGTGGAATCCCCACAGGTGCCAGTCACACCGCCACCGGTGGGCGCACCGGCGTCTTTTGAGGCGTCCCTGCAGGACGTGAAGCTGGACAGCGTTCCAGGCATGACCGCCGTGGCCAGCATGCTGCCGCAGGTTGCAGTGCCGGCGCCGCCGTCCGCCGCGTTTGGCCGTCCGGTCACCGCCGCCGGCGTCTACCGTCCCATCCAGGACGGCGTGACGCTCGGCGCCCTGGAAGCGCCTGCGCCAGGGGCATCCCCAGCGGTGGGGCTGGATGAGATTGCGCCGGGCTCGGACGTGCTACCGGACCTGGAGCTGGACACCACCAGCGGGGACGCGTTTTTTGAGACCAACTGGACCCAGGAGCCGGAGGGCACCCCCCCGGCACCCCCAGCCGCTGACGTGGCCGCATCAGGTTCTGCGTCACTGGATCACAACGCGCCGGTCACCCGGGACCCCCTGTTTGACGCCTGGGGCCAGCCGGTGATGGTGCCGCAGCTTGCGGAGGAGACATCCCCGCCCCGCCCGTCCTTCAGCGACGATCCCGACGCGCCTGCCCCTGGCGCCCCGTTGCTGGACGCCCCCGCCCTGGGGGACCTGCCCCCGGTGGAGTCCCTGGCCTTCCAGGGCTTTGGTGATCAGACCGCCCAGGTGGAGATCCCCGCCGGGGTGCAGGCATTTGCGTGGGCGGTGCAGAACGCGCCCCCGTCCCAGCAGGGCGTTCCCGGCACCCCCCGCGTGCCGCAAGACAGCCCGGATTTTGATCCCGTGTTTGACCTTGCCCCGGTGGACGAACCTGCGCCGCCACCGCCGCCCGCCCGCCCGGCCATGCCTGCCGTCCTGGCCACACCCCCACCGCTTGCCCCCGCGCCCGCGCCCCCGGCCCCTGAGCCCGCGCGGGATTCTCCCCCGCCCCATGCGCCACCCGCGTTTTTGGACCTGGGCGCGCCCATGCGCCACCCCACACCGGCGCCCATGCGGCTGCGCTCCAGCACCCCTGCCGCCACACCCGTGCGCCCGCCAGTCAGCACCCGCGCTCCCGCGGCACCGCCAGCACCGGTGGTGCCCAGCGCGCCGGCTCCCGCAGCGTTTGGCGCGCCCCGGTCCAGCTCCGGGGCGCCGTTGTTGTCCATGGATGCCGCGCACCCGCCCGCGCCGGTTGCGCCTGGTTCTTCGCCGCGGCTGCCGCCCATCCCAGCGGCGTCCTCACCGCAACTGCCCACGCTGCCCCAGCCGGTGGTGCCGCCAACCCAACCGGTGGCCCAGCAGTATGACGCTTCTTTTGATGCCGCCCTGGAGCAGGGTTTCCCGTCGGTGGCCACCCCGGCGTTGGGGTCTGCCCAGGGGCCGGGGGGACGCGTCTCCAACAGCAGCCTCCCCACCATGGGGCCAGTCATTCCGTCCAGTGGAGCGGGAACCGGAAGCCGCCCGCTGCCGCCACCCGGCGCGTTTGGGCCGCCCCCCGCACTTTCGGTGGACGCGGCGTCCATCATGCCCTCCACCGGCGCTGGCACTGGCAGCCGGCCGCTGCCTGCGGTGTTGACCCTGGGGACCCCCGCCGGTGGCCTGCCCACCGTGCCACCCACGCTTCCCGCTGCCGCTGCGCCGCCTGCGCCGCTGTTTGTGGCGCCGGAAGCCCAGGACCCGTTTGCCTTTGAGCGCGCGGTGGATACGGATCATGCATCCCGCAGCGCGTTGGTGGGTGGCGGCGCGGGTGGGTTTTTGGGGGATGACACCAGCAACCCCGGCGTGGACCTCACCGGCGCAGGCACCACCGGGTTGATGGGCGCGCCCCGGCAGCACACACCCAGCAACGAACCCCCGCTGTCCCGGCCGGACCCCATGGTGGCCCAGGCAGCGCTGGGTGACCTGGACCTCAGCGGCAGCCCGGCGGACGCGCTCCCCCTGGCCAGCGGCGCAGAGATGCTCATGCAGCACCCGGAGAACCGGTTTTCCAACAGCGGCGGCGAGCGCAGCCGCACCGAGGACGCCCTGCCCGCCGTGGGGGGCATCCTCCTGGACGGCCAGGTGCCAGCCGCCTCTTTTGGCCCGCCCCCCGGTGGCCCCCCGGCGTTTGGACGG
>Ga0154020_10000071_pt1 | contig 103758 bp, 97 predicted proteins | sample Klosneuvirus_201_FD_109709 | JGI IMG/M metagenome (GOLD analysis project Ga0154020, IMG submission 109709) | Active sludge microbial communities from wastewater, Klosterneuburg, Austria - Klosneuvirus_20160825_MG | ecosystem: Engineered > WWTP > Aerobic digester > Activated sludge | place... | reverse complement strand
CTACCTCCGTTATTTTCAATAATAGTTGCCATACTTAGTCTTTTTTATTTTTGTTTATATATTCAACAATGCTCTCTCCGATAACCGCTCCCATAAAACCACCAATCATCACATAGGGAACTGCGTCTTTTTGTGCGGTTCTCGCATAGAAGTACATCAGTAGAGAGGCTGCAAGTGTGGTGGTTGAAACGATAGTTTTTTCTTTTATCATTATTGCTGTGATTTAATAAATAGTGTTGTTGTTATTCCCGACATTATCATTAGCCCATAGGTGAGCATTTTGTTTTCAAAACGCTTCTTTCTGTTTTGCTTGTAAGCTGTGTTCAACTCTTCTGCTAATTGCATTTGTCTTTGCTGATTTTCTTTTTGTATGTCGAACATGGATTGATAACTCCTGTTACACATTACAATTTGTGAATCCCTGACTGCAACCGCTTGATTGAGCGAACTAATGGAAACGCTGCATAAACTATCTTGAGCATTACATAAATCGTTCAGCACTATAACTTCCTTTCGTAATGTATCACAAGGAATGTTGCTTACAACTACTGTTTGCTGCTTCTTCAATAACGCTCTTGTTACTTGCAGTTTTACATTTAGCTTTTGGTTTTCAGTTTTCAAAGAATCGGCAACTTTGGAGAACTCTTGTTTCGCTTTTTCGTATTCGTGATTAACCGTTTCTGCTAATTTGCCGGAGGTTTTAATCTCCTTTTTTATTTCTTTTACATTTACCTGTTTTGGTTTGTCATCGCAGCTTTTTACAGCGATGAAACAAACTATGATGCCTATGATAAAGGCAGAAAATAACTGTTTCATATTTATTAGTTTTTAAATTTTACACTTGTTTTTTTTCAATCGAGTACCCGAAGCAACCTGCTCCCACAAGGGTTATAAAACCATAAAACATGTGTTCGGGCATTTGTAATTCAAAGAACTGATCTGCAATCCAACTCACGAGCAACACAATCACAAACAAGACTGTGACTACTTCACGCAGACTGGTATTACCATTTTTGTCTTTTAGCAATTGCGCTAAAGCTGTTATGAATCGATTTTTCATTTTTGTTTTTTCTTTTTCCTTTTTAGAATTCCCCATAAGGCTGTTAAACCTAATGCTACTGTTACCGTTCCGATTGCCCAACGCTTAAAGGTTTGTCGCTTTACCGCTCTAAAATCAATCAGCGTGTATGTAAAACTGTTACCGTATAAACTCAAGTGCTTTTCGCACAAACTCAAGAATTCCTTGAACTCATTGATATTTGAAAACACTTGACATCCGGCAGAGTATTTATCTACTTGCTTTGTGATCCCATTCAAACTTGCACGGTGGATATTAATCCCATACATCCCTTTGCTCTTTGTGCCATTTTTAAAATCAAGTTTTGCATCTCTGTCGTAATCTCGTATTACAGTTATTGGTTTTGATTGAACCAATGCTTTGTACTTCCCCTGATGCATTCCGATTCTATAAGCACCTTTGTATTGCCCTTGAGCTAAGATGGCTGTACCTTGAGGTTGCATTGGATTACGCAACCAAAATGTACCCGGATCGGTTGTTACCTTGTAAACATGGTAATGCCATTTTAATGGGGCTACTTTGTAAAAGACATGAATCTCATCATCAAAACGATTAGGGATTGTATTTGGTGATCTAATCCCAACTATGTTTAATTGATTCGGTTTTGTGTAGAGTTCATATCCTTTGCTTCGTAGAATTCCTTTGATCTTCGATAGCAACATTATGCAGCGTTTCCTAAATCGGGTTCATACTCACTTAACCACTTCTTCACATCGAAACAAGGACAGGCTTTTTTCACTCCTGCAAAATCACGATGTCCCAACACTTGTGCATTTGGATATTTCTCAGTTAGAGAAACAATCAAATCAAACATGGAATGCTTTTGTGCATCTGTTCTGTTGTCTTGTGGTTTGCCATCTTTATCAATTCCACCGATGTAAGCAAGGCTAATGCAATTTGAATTGTGAGCATATACGCCATAACTGTTTTTGCTTTCATCTAACAACTGAATTAAATTCCCTTGTCGTTGGATCAAGTAATGGTAGCCCGGTGTGTCACCCCAACCACGCTGCTCTTTCCAATAGCGTTTAATGGATTCAACTGTAGTTGTTGGTGGCGTTGCGGTACAATGCACCACGATATATTTAATGTTTCTAAGATTTTTCATTTTTAAATTCTTTAAAGGATTTTACTTGTTCTTTTTTAACCCTGAAAAGCTCTGTGCTATTCTTAGGAATAAAGTAAATCCAACCTTGATGTGTAAACTCCTTCTTGCCAAGCACAATGTGCTTTGGTACTTTTAATTTAAAGTTGCCTTTGGATTTATAGATTTCCGTTTCAACAATCGAAACAATCTCATCTCCATGTTTTATGATTCCGGCAAATCCGCTTGCACCAACAAAAGAATTATAGGTGGATTCGTTAACTGATGTCGGCAACTTAGCCCTCACTAATGCTGCTTCAACCTCTTTTCCGAACATTCCATCTACTCCGTATTTTGGAAGGATGCTTGCTCCGTATTTTTTTACTAAGGCATTTTGAAGTTGTGTTACTCTGTTTCCTTTACTGCCTCTTTTTAAAGGGAAGCTGTCATTTTTTACAGGCGCAGTATTTACGCTTGCAGTTTCTGTAAAGGAGGTTGTATCTTCTTCCTGATTCGCTTTCTTCTTTTTCCAGTAGTTCCATCCCAAGAAGCCAGCGACACCTGTTCCTAATACACTCAGTCCGATCAGGATTATTTTTCTTTTATTTTGTGTTTTGCTTTCCATTATCCCTTTGGTTTTGATAGTATTATTTTTAAGTAATCGTTGTATTCCCACATCTCTAACTCACTTTTCAAATCGGTCATCATGTCGGTTGCATATAGTTTCTTATAAACTACTCCGGTCATGATAAATGCTTTTTGAGTAGGCATCTCATTAAAAACCGCTTTGATCGCTTCTTCATCTGTTCCCGGTATAAAACCGTATTCTTTATCAAATGCTGCCTTTAAACGCTTTGCCCACCCATCATACACTAAAGTTGGACTTGAAGGCTTACCGCCCGTTTTATCCGGTTTCTGTGCAATAATTTGAAGCATCTCATTGTACTCAGTTGTTTGCAACTCATCACTCATGTCCGTTATCATATTTGAGTTGTAGAGTTTTTTATAGGACTCCTGTACTTTGAGAAAAACTTGTTTACTTGGGATCTCCCTTAACGTGCTTCTTAACTTCTCGGTATCTGTTCCCCACCAACCATCATTGTCAAACGCCATTTTAATTTGTTTGGCAAAGGTTGCAGGTGTACCATCTTCAAAAGATTTCTTCTCTTCACGGTTTGCGACTCCTTTTAAAACAAGCTTTTTCCCAAAGAAAATACCACCGCCCACAATCCCAATTCCGATAAGGGAATAGAGAAGTTTCTCTTTCAAGGTTAAATCATCTTTGGTGGTATTCTTTTTCATTTTAAACTCCTAATGCTTTTTTTGCTAATGCGGTTTTTACAGGATCGTTTTGTACGATGTCAGCAAGCTTCACTATTTCCTTAGTGTTTAACTTTTTTGCAATCGTGGTTAACGCTTTCATTTTAGAATCGGCTTCTGCTTCAGTAGTCGCTTCAATTGTTATTTCATAACTAAACTTTTTCATTTTCTGTTTTTATTTCTAATAGTTCAAATACTGTTTCGATGTTCTTTGGCTCTTCAACAAAGGATTGCAGGATGAGCATTATTTTATCAAGTTGTTCTTGATTGAAGTGTGACTCTAATTGTTTTAAGAATCCAAGCTGTGCTTTCATCTCTTCAGACATTCCATCTTCAACAGGTGTTTTCTTTTTAAACACAACTTCACTTTCAATTACTTCTGCTGTTCCATTTTCTGTAGCTTCCTTTGCAATCAATCCTGCGAGCGCATCTCCACCGGGTAATTTGGCAACCCAATGTGGGTTTCGTTTAACCATACCCTCTAAAACAATAGAGGCAACTTCGCCAAGGTTAACATCACCTAAATGCAGCTTTTTACTTTTATACACATTGAGTTTTTCTTCTAACTCCTCGATGTAATCTTCTGCTTCAGTAAGTTTCTTTTGACAAGTTTCATAGTCACGCTTCATCAAATCATTTTGCCAACGCTCACGCTCTTGTGCCAAGGATTGATTGATTTTGTTTTCTAATTCAATACCGGATAGCCCTTGTGGTTGTTGAACTTGTGGTGTTTGATTTTGAACCGGGTGTTCAATTAATTTCTTTTTTTCGATGAAAAAAGTGAATTGCTGATAACGATTTGAATTTTCAGTATTGTAAGTGAAAACTTTTACTGTTTCAGTCGAATCGTCAAGATAAACTTTGTGGTCATCGATGGATTCAATTCTGTTGGTGCGAGGCACAACTTTTACATCGTCAACGTACACTTCAATATATTTCCCTTCGCCTTTGTCGACCATGTCGTGAAGCCACATTTTAAATTGGGAAAGCTTCACATCGTTATATGGATTGGTATGTTGCATTACTTTTACTTTTTAATTGTTGTTTTTTTTTTTGGTATTACTTGAATGAATCTTAAGTGATTGATTCCGGATAAATAATTAGTGATCTGTATTTTGCTTTGATGTTCGTATTGCATTTCATTGGTGGCACTTTCGCTCAAATCGAATATTCCTGTTTCACTTTCAACTCTAACATTCTGCGCTTCTTCAACGAGGTAATAGAATTGAGTGTGTGCATCAATGGTCAGTTCTTCATTTGGTTGTAACACCAAGTGTCGGAAGCGGATAAAGTATTCTGACTTGTATCCTAATTCCTGCATCCTTCTTGGGATGTATTCTAAGGCAAGATTTATTGTCATTTTCTATTCCTCCACATTAATCCATACATATACTTTTATCTCGTAGTTGATATCCAACTTCTGCGACTTCCCTAATGCATCTAAATACCATCCGTTTATAATTGTTGACTCGGCATCTACCTTCACAATTTCTTCTGTTCTTTTATTGCCGTGAGTGAAATCATTTACCGGAAAACCTGCTTGAGAAAAATCGCCCCAATTCAAGTTGGCATCGTTTACAAAAACATCTGCTGCATAAAACCAATTCGCCTCTTCACAACTTTGCAATTTCAACTCTCCGATTAATTGGTTTCTTTTAAAGAGTGCTTTTGGTTTCTCATCTCTTACTGCTCCTGATTCAACTGCTGAATAGATTGCTTCAATTAACTTCGCATCTGTTTTAGCTTCAGCTTTTGGTGCAGGGGCTTCAACTGTACCTTCCGTTCTGCTTATCAGTCTTCCTCCATATTCAACTCCGATGATAAACTTGGTGTCCTTGGGAAGTTTGATTTGAAAGTGTTTCCGTTCGCCTTGTCGTTTAATACTTATCGTTTTAATTATCACTCCTTCTTTCATCATAACTCATCCTCCATTTCACAGTCTAAGTACAAACTCACTCGGTAAGGCGTGAACACCGTTCTGCCATCATCCAAATCTTTGTAAGAGATTTGAACTCTACCATTGCCGGGTGCAACACCACCTAAATCATAGTAGCGTTGTTTCGGTGCTACATTGATTCCTGACATTAACAATTTGCTTTCGTAGTTATCAGGAAAGAACTCTTCTTTGTTTATTTCAATCTTCTGAGTTCCTCTGTAATACAATAGATCGTCCTTATCCGATGTAACCAACACCCCATGCACTTTCACAATGTTCTTCTCCAATTCAAAGGTTTCACTCACCGTTGAGTTCGCCACAAGAATTTTTATATCAAATCTTTTTTTCGTTGCTTTTAACATGGTATTGCTTTTTTAAAAGCCGGGAGATTGCTCTCCCGACTTATTAGGTTATTGATTAAGGAGTTGTGATAGTTCCGTGTAAACCAACATACAATTGGGTTTTTGGATCAAGTCCTTCCATTGAGCCTAACTCAACTGTGAACTCTAACAAGATGTCATCGTGAATCAAGCGTGGATTCGCCAACTTGTAATATCCTAATGGAACGCTGTGCATATTTGATGTTTTGAATGCAGCAACACTTGTTTCAGGAATGATAATCTTTTTGTTTGCTTTTAAGCTGAACTCTCCGTTTGCGATTGCAGGGAAATCTTCCAACTGAATAAACTTCGATCCCATTACTTTGTCGGCAGTTGCATTTTCAGGGATAGATGCCAACAACACAATTCCGCTTACCAATAAGGCTTGGTTCTTTGGTAATTTTGCGTTACTGATATTACGCAAGCCAACTTCTTTCACATCCTGAGTTTCAAATAACTTGATGGTTTTTGAATTCACAGGTTTGATTGAATACACAATGGTATCTGCCAAACGCAATTCGCCTTTTGCTAATGCGCTTTTGATGTGTGCGGGTAACTCACGGAAATGTTTCTCCATTTCTGCACGAGAACCTTTACTTCCTGCTCCCGGATTTGCCAACTTGTTAATGGTGCGTTGACGAGCAATCGGGTTCATTCTACGAAGCGCACCTAACAGTTCTTCACTTTCTGCACCTTCTAATCCTAATAACGCTCCTGCATTATTGTACTCTTCTGTTCCGTCTAATAGTTCTAACATAATTTTTGTTTTTTTTAAATTTAACTTTGATTTATTTTGTGTGATGGATGTTTGATTTTTGTTTAGTAGATTTTTTCTGATGGTTCTACTTCGCCCATGTCTTCTTCACCGCTTAAGAGATCTACTTCAATCCCATTAACCTGATTGTACTTCATTGCGCTTGCTTGAATTTGTTGTTGGATTTTATCCAACTCATTCATTTCAACTGCGCCCATTGAGTCCTCTGTGTTTGGGTAAGTGAAGTATTGTACTTGACCGAGTCCGTTTGTACCTTCTTCAGTCTTCTCTTCTTTCTTTTCTTTTGCTTTCAAAACTTTGTCAAGAAAAATTCTCTTTTTCATGTCGTCCTTTAAAGCCATTAATCGCTCTTTCACACCATCTAATCCTGAAGTGGGCTTTCCACTCATGCCGGACATAGTTTGATAAGTGCCTGAAGCCATCATTCCTAAACCAAGTGCTGATGCAATTCGGTTTTTCGCAAAATGACCAACTCCTGTAACAGCTGCTCCAACAACGAAAGACAATCTTCCTAACACAGCTCCTGCAACTCCGCCTCCGATTACTCCGATCACGATGTCTTTTCCCAACTCAGTTGCAGCGTCTTTCACTTTCGCTCCTGTACTTGCATCGCCAGTACCACTAAGTGATTTTTTGAGTGCTGCTTTCTGATAACTGTTTTTTCTCTTTGTCATTTTCTTTTTTGTTTAATCGTTTTTCTTTTTTTACATGTACGCTACTGCTTGCTTTTTCTTCTTGCCTTTGTTTCCTCCTTTCTTTTTCTTTCGTGATTTTAATCCCTTGAGTTGACCGGATACAGCAGGTGTTGGAGCAGGTGGCTTTGGCTTATTCATCATTTTGTATCCGAGAAATAATAAGCCTAATCCTGTAACACCTATTGCTGTTGGCTTTAACCACTTTTTATTTTTCTCCCAAAATCCGGCAGGCTTATCTCCACCCGTACTTGTTCCTGAATCTCCACCGCTGTCTGTGGTGCTTGCGCTTCGCATCATCGCTTTTGATCCATCGCCACTTCCTCCGCCATCTCCTCCTGAACCACCTGATTCTGATTCTCCACCGCCTCCCGAACTGCTTGTTGTGCTTGTAGTGGTTGTTGACTCTCCTGTATCGCTGTTGGTGATTTTTACATTTGCTGCACCTTGCGATACTTCTTCTGCGGTTGTTCCATCTCCTGATTGCGATTCGGTGTTTTCAAAGTCTTGTCCTTCTTTCTTTTTCTTAGGGAAGATGTTTCCGATGCCTTTTAGTAATCCTGCAATTGCACCGATGATTCCTGTTGCTGCTGTTATTGAAGCAGCAGTTGCTGTTGCTGAACCTAGTTCTCCTAATCCATTAAATCCTTCATCATAGAAAACTTCAGTACCAAGTAAATCGCTCATTGAAGAAGTTTCATCAAGACCACTCATGTCATCCACGATATATCCTAAACCGCTTACTTCATGATTTTTATTTCCTTTGCCTGTAAGGATTGCCTTCTTTAAGTTTTCAGGCTTACCTCCGGCATCATAAAAAATCTTCTCTAACTTTTCTTTTACTTTTTTTAATCGGTCGAACTTGCTCATATCAACTTCTTTCTGTCTCGCTTGCTCATCTGTTAGATATGCGAACTTTAATCGTTGTGCTACTTTGAAAAGATTAAGTTTCATGCTGATTAAAACTCCTGATCGGATTAAAGCAGTTGCAGGATTTATTCGGTTGGTAACATGAAGTGCTTTATGAATAAAGTTTTTTAGTTTACCGCCTTTCTTTCCGCCATCGCTTCCCGGAGGTTGACTCAGCTTTTTGAAAATTCCTTTTTTCGCTCCGCCACCGCCACCACCACCGCCTGATGCAGTCTTTCTTTTGAAGAGTTTACCTAAGTCGCCTCCTTCTAATTCTTCCCAACCCATTAGGTCTTGCACATCTACATTGTTTGTGCTGGGTACGCCATTTAAATATTCTAATTCCATAGTTGTATCTTGTTTTTCTGAGTATGGTTCTTCGTAATTGAATCGGTCTACCACACAATCGACCGTGATGTAATTTCCTCCTGTTGTTGGCACGATTGGATAGATGTGCTGAAAGTGATCTTGTTTGTATTTTGTGATTCGCAGTTTGTGCTTTATTTTTAAGTTGCTCAATATGCTGCTGATAAACACCGTGTAACAATCGCAATCTATCCCATGAAACCTATCGTGCCAGCCTCTTGCCGGACTTCTGATTTGTTCTTTACCATTTGCATCTTTCTTATAGGCGATGTGGTTGTACACAAAATCCCAAATGTTTTTGCAGGTTTCATACACGTTTTTTCCTTTTAGAAGTGGAGCTAACTTTGCAGTTTGAAACAATGTTTCTCTCACTACTTGTGGAATGAATCGAACTGTGTCGTCAACCGTTGCACCTTTTTTAATTGTTGGATCGAGGAACAATGGCTTTGGAAATAAATGGTCGAACTCTTCTCCGCTTCTTATTCTTCTTTTTTTAGTTGCTTCCATTTTGCGCTCCGATTAATTGCACTTCATCTGTTTTTTCAAAAGGAATTTTCTTCCAACCTAAATCAATTGTTGTCATGGTAGTAACACCAATTTTAAATGCTTCGCCTTTTTGTACCGCTTCTAATAAGCCTTTGGCAGTAGAGAGGAGGCTGAACATTGGAATGCGAATCATTATCGCTTCGAATTTTGCCTCACCGAATGCAGGTATCGCAATGTCTTGATTGACCGCTTGCGAACTTCCGATGCTGCTTCCCTTAATCAGTAATTTGATAAAAGGGAACTTGAGTTTTAAACCCGTGCGAGTTGGATTTTTCAACTGCACATCTATTCTCAATACCACTCCTTGCAAATCCAACTTGTGCAGCTTAACCGATGGAACTATCTCCAAGTTAATCGAGGTCTTATTCAATCTCCACAGATACATTCCACCTGCTACCACGCCTCCTCCTATGCCTAAGCCTAACAGTATTTTTTTAATGCTTGCCATTTACTTCTTTCTGATTTTGTCGCTGAAATATTCTCCGCCTACTTTGAATGCCATCCAAATTGCTCCACCTACAATTGCTTTAATCGCATAGTCCAATAAACTGGAGTAGTCAATGTTTGCAAATAGGATGCTCGCTGTAAGTAGCATGTTTCCTGTTCCATCCGGTGTTCCGGCATTGTGTTTAATTTCTGACATTTCGTTTTCTTTTTTAGTTAGTAATTCATCCATCACGGTACAAAGTTGCAGCGGTTGTCTGAGTCACTATGACCGTTTGAAGACTTCCTTTTTCTAACTTTCTTTAGTTTTCTTTTCTTTTAGAATGTTATAGTTTTCGGACAACCTAATTCTTCAAAAATGATTTCAACTTGCTTTGCTGAATAGTATCTTCCAACACGTTTTCCAAGTTTATCGGCAAAGGATTTAATCCATGAGCGTAATGTTGGATCGCTAACTTGATAGAACTTAGCTAGCTCATTTAGCATGTAAGGTTTTATTTCTATTGATGTTTTTTCTGATTGTTTCATGTTATTAATTATTGATTTGAAAATTGATAATACTGTTGTTGAAGATTTGTAATAGGTCGAATTGTTTTTGTGCTATTAATTTTTTGCGATAGTTTACAATTGTTTTGATTGTTGGTTCTTGCAAGTATTTAGTAATTGCTTTTGCAAGGAGAGTTATTCCTGTATTGTATTCCGGAACTGAAATACGTTGCAAACAAACTTCTTTATACCAACCTTCAGTTCCTGTTAAACCTTTGTGGTAATTGATGTTTAACCAATCAATCGGTTTTGATAAGTAGCGACCACGTTTTCTGTTTACATATCGTTTTGCTAAACACACACGCTCGATAATCTCTTCAAAAACTTTTGTTGGATTTTTAGAAGTGTTGTAATGCTCTGCGATCAGGTTTTGAAACTGAATTTCTTCTTTATAAGAGAACTCGTTATTGTTCCATAATGCTGCGTGAATAAAAATCCAAGTGTTCTCAGCTGTGTTGTTTTTTGGATTTGATCTACCACCTTTTATTACTCTTAAATGTGGTGTGACTGTTTTAATTTTTCTTACTGCTGTCATTTTATATAGTTTTTATAGATTACTTTTTTGTGTCGTTTGCTTTTGACGATACAAAGGTGCAGCAGTAGTTTTCGGCACTTTCCGCAAAACGCTTCTATGTGTAAAATTCTGTAGACAAGTGAAAAATTCTCTTCCTAAACGCAGACAAATTCTCCTATGAGATTGCATGCGCATGCAAGTGCATGCAAACGCTCCGAACTTGATTTTTTTGAATCATTCTTTCGGATTCTTTCTTAATCTTTCTGAAAGTTGATCTTGAAATTTATTGGGGATTAATTGGGGACGATACCGGGGAGATATCGGGTTAATGCGGATGCTTTCGCATTTTTTCCGGGGCTTTCGGGAATTTACTTCGGGCGGACTTCGGGTTTACATAAATAAAAATAAAAGGGTGACCTAAGTGGTCACCCTTCATAATAATATTCCATAAAATTCAACTAAAAAATATCCTAATGCATTACTCCTGGTAATCCCAATGATTCTAAAATAAGTTTTACTTGATTGACTGTATAGTAACGACCTCTTTTTGCTCCTACTTTTTCTTCAAATGGTTTAAGCCAACTGTTAAGTGTTCTTACTGATATTTGGTACTTCTCTGCTAACTCCTTCTTTGAGTAAGCCTTAATTTCAAATTGCTCTGTCGTGATGCTCATCTTTCCTCTATCTAAATGTTACTAACTACGAATACTTACTTAAAAACTCATCTTCGTTTGAATTAAAAAACAAAGCGAGTTGCTTTACATTTAATCTTTGTTTGTTTTTGTAATTGGTAATTAAGTCTCTCAACTTCATTGGATTTTCTCTAGGAATATCTAATTCCGCAGGTTCTCTTCTGCGAATGTTCATTGAGTTAAATAAATTAATCAAATACCTTTTTTGTCCATCGGTAATTACTCCGATATCATTTGCCCTGTATAATAGGGCTTGCATGGAAACTTTCCATTTGCGTTTTAAATCTGCTAAAACATTTAAGTTAACGCCATCTTTAAAATCTCCTTTGATGTCTTTTTCCGGCATCAGAAATTCAGCAGCAAACTCGTTGGCTTCATGACTAATATCTCTTGTAAAGGAAGGGTTGGTTTGTAAATGCATTACTAAATGACCTAACTCGTAAGCTAATGTAAATCGCTGACGGTCTCCTAGACTTCTTTTATTAGAAAAAACAATTGGAAATTTTCCATTTGCCAAAATGCTCATCCCATCGACACGTTCGGTGTCAAAATCAAAGTTGATTAAGAACATACCATTATCTTCTAAAACTTTTGTGAGATTATTAATTTCTCCTTTCTCAATTTTCCAAAGTTTACGAAGTTTGCGAGCAGCTTCAGCAGGTGATCCTAACTTCTCGATATCTAACACAGGTAAATTAATCTCAGGGTGACCGATAGCTTTTAAAAGCTTTTCTACGTTTAAACGATAGATATTTACTTGTGCTTCAATTGGAAGCATGATTTTTTGTGCCACAATATTTCGCTTGCGTAAAGCAAGCGCAGGAGGAAGTGTTTCTCCTTCTTGATAAAAGAAATCCTCCGGGTAACCTAAAACAGTTGAAATCGACTTTAAATGATTCTCTCCAACTTCCATGAAATCCTTCTCTATTCGTGACATGTGGGATGGAGAAACGTCCAATTTATCAGCTAATTCAAGCTGAGATAAGCCTCTCGATTCTCGTGCAACGGTTATCATTTTGGGATTTAATTTTAGCGTGGTCATAATTTTCGTTCGTTCAGTTTCAACTGCATATCAAAAGTATAAATATTCTGCAAAATTGCAAAATAAATCCCCTTTTTAATGCGCGATAATATTTTAAAGTATTGATTATGTGGCAACTAAATTATTAAGACACTGTAAAGCCTATGAGAAATGGGTTCAGAAAAAAGTTCTCAACAAGAATTCATTTTTGTATCTCATTTAATGAGATGGGATTAAAAAAATACTATATTTAACAAGTTCAAAATTGACAAAAAATGAATAGAATAAAAGAAGTGCTTGAAAGTAAAGGACTGACCCAAGTTTGGCTTGCTGAAACTCTCGGAAAGAGTTACAACATGGTCAATTCTTATGTTCAAAACAGGAGGCAGCCTAGCATTGAAGTACTCTATCAAATTGCAAAAATTTTAAATGTAGACGCAACAGACTTACTTATAAAAAAGAAAAATTGATACTAGCAGAAAAAAAATTGAAAATAAATACAGATATAAATATCATTAGTAACCTGACAGATTTTAGTGTTATAAAGCACTTTATTGAACAGAATTACTCAAAGACCCTAAAGGACAATGAGTATCACGGATTCTCTGATATTAAAACTATCAAATCTCTAAAACGGTTTGAAAGTGCTGTAAAAAAATCACTTATAAGCTACGGAAATAGCGAAATAGAAAAATTGATTAACTCAATCTATTTTAATGAATCCGTATCTCAAGATTATTATGTTTCCTTGTTTTGGAACTTATCATTTAATAATGACTTGTTTAGTTACTTAAACGATAATGTTTACTTCCCTGCATTATACAGCGGACGTATTTCAATAAAATCACTTGAGGTTCAGGCTTGCATAAAAGATTTGCAAAATAAATTCGAGGAAATTCAAAATTGGACTCCAATTACAATTGCGGAAACCTCCTCGTCTTATTTACGCATCCTAAAGAAGTTAAATCTTATGGAAGGTGGGTTGAATAAAACTTTAAAGACACCACATTTAAGCGATAAGATGTTTGTACTCTTTGTCTACTGGCTTGTGTCAGTTGAAGAGAAATCAAATGTTCTCAATAGCAAATGGTTGAACTATTCATTCATGGAGAAAAAAACTTTCGTTGATCGGTTGTTACAAAAGAAGTTTAGCAAATTTTATAATGTTACATATACAGGTGATAATTTAAAAGTTGAACCAATAATTACTTACGATAATATTTACGATGTCATTACAAAATCCTGAAAATACAATCATTGAAACGAAGAGGGTTGTTGAATCCGATAAACGCTCGGAGATACGACTGAATGCCAATGGTGGTAATTCAATTCTAATTGTTTGTGAGCCTTCAAGAGAAGCTGAATATATTTCTGCTATTAGAAAGCTTATGGATAAAGATGTCTATAAAATAATAGACTTGAATGAAGTACTTATTGAGTTTGTTGATTCAAACAAAGAAACAATTGATGAGCTGTTTGAACTACTAAAAGGATCAGTTCATCAAATTTTCAAAGCCCCTAATGGCGAAGAAGCAAACGACCTTTATAAATTAATAATTGAAAAGATTAACGAGGCTTACAGTAAAGGGGAAATACCTGTATTAATTAGCACCGGAGCATTATACGGTAGTGGAATTGACAACATTCACATAATGGAAAATGAGTTTGTAATGAAGTCAAATACGCCACTTATTATTTTATATCCTGCAACAAAAGATAAAGACAATTTATTATTTCTCTCAAAAAGACATTCATCTAGATATAGATGTATGATAATTGAATAAAAAAATTAATTATGCTGATAAAAGATACATTAACAATTAATCTGTCCGAGGACATCAAGAACGTAATTGACCTTGAAGATGTTTCAGAAGCTGAGATTAAATCGGAAATTGAAAGCTATATCATCACTGATGGTTTGGCAAAAGAATACGCTGATTTCGTTTCAATATTCACATCTAACATTCTTGAAACCGGAGTTTGGATTTCCGGGTTTTATGGATCAGGTAAGTCATACTTTGGTAAACTATTAGGTTACCTACTTAGCAATCGCATGATCGCTGGTACTCCTGCGAGAGAGCGAATAATGCATCGCTTTAGCGGTATTTCAGATGAAGCGATTATAAAGAATTCAATTGCAAAACTTGGTTCTGAAAATTGTCGTGTAGTTTTTCTTGACGTTGCTAAACAAGATACATCAAAGGGATTGGCGTATACATTATTCCGTAATTTTTTAAAGTCATTAGGATTACCTGAGAACGAACATGGTATTTTGCTTTACCAATTAATGTTGAATGAAAAACAAGCAGATGTTTATGACTTCGTATTCAAAAATCTTAATATCGATTGGAATGATGTTAAGACAAGAATGTTAGAGTATGCAAAGGCTACAAAGAAAATATACTTAAGCAAGGATAACAATGAAAGTGATTACAACAATCATTTAGAAACGATTAGAAGGGACATTGATCAGTTCAGCCCAGCAAGATTAAGAGAAGAAATAAAGAATTATTATAAGGTTGTATCCGGAGAAAAAATAATCTTCGTTTTTGATGAGGCGAGCGAAGCCATAAATCAAAAGAAGTTTACATTATTAGATTTAGAAGGATTAAGCGAAGCTCTATCAGACTCCGAACTATCTAGAAAGACATGGACTATTGCAATCGCACAAGAGAAATTAGATGATGTAATCAATAACTCAAATGTTAGTAAGGCTCAATTAACAAAGGTTACAGACCGTTTTAAAACTAAAATTCATTTAGAGGCTACTGAAGTTGATGTAATTATCAGAAGTAGACTTTTAAAGAAGAATGATGATGCCGTTAAAAAGCTTAAAGAACATTTTAAAAAGAATTCAGGGCAAATTTCCGATCATGCTGCATTAAGTGCCACGGGAATTACTAAAACTGATAATGAAGAATCCTACACAACATACTATCCGTTTTACAAGTATCAGTTTGATTTATTGCAGAACTTCCTTTTTGGAACAAAAGGTTATGCTTCAACTAAAGTTGCTGCAAGGGGTATGATTATTACCACTTACGACATTTTAAAAAATGAACTTCAAAACGGAAACCTTTTTGAAACCGCTGCCGGATGGCAAATTTCTAAGGAGGCGCAACCACAGCCTCCAGTACGATTAGTTAACAGGTATGATAATGCAGAAAGAATTTTGAAGGAAAATAAATCTTCTATTAACGGAAGAAGATTGCTCGAAGCAATTCATTTTCTTTCAGAAGCAGAAGTTGTCCCTTCAACCGTTAAGAATATTTCAAAGTCGTTTGTGAAGTCTCCTAGTGAACTTCAAAAAACTGAAAAGGAAATAATTTCTGCACTCGAAATACTAACAGAGGCAAAGGTTTTGTTAGATACCAATAATACATACAGAATCACATCAGATATAGAGCAACGCTTACTTGATGAGATGAATAATTTCACAGTTCAGGGCTTTGTGAAGAAGAAGCGTATTGTAAATGCATATAAGGCTTCAACTATTATCAAGTCTTTATTTTCTGCTCCCGATCAAAATGCTAATTATAATTTTTACGTTACCACCGACAATGATGATGAATTATCGTCTCCTCCGGTCAAGCAATTAAAAATAAAATTAAAAAGCATTTACAATATCAGCGATGATCGTGCAAATGATGTTGAACAAATAAAATTTCAGAACAAGGACGATAAAGATGTTATTTGGCTTGTGCCGGATAATTCTACATTTAAAGAAGTTGATAAATGCATTGATGATATTGAGCGCATTTCATATTTGGAAGAGAAATACAACAATCCTCAATCCGATGAAGGACAAATTCTAAAAAGCTTTTCCACTTCTAAATCAGAAAAAGAAAACAGATTGAAAGACCTTGTTGAGCAATCAATGCAAAAGGCTACTTCAATTTACCTATACAACACATTTCAGTTAAGTAAAGAAAATTTCACTCCTACTCTACAAACCCAGCAAAGAGAAGTAATTCAAAATGTGTATTTCAAACGTCTTGACTCTCAGTTAAGTGATGCGGTGGCTGTTAGCGTAATAAAAGAAGCCATTAATGAGAAATTAAGTAGCTACTTCAACGGTAAAGATTTTATGTTCTTTGATAAGCAAGGAAATTTTATTGGTGACAACCTAAAAGTTACTGAGGAAATTCTTTATAAGATGAGAAATACATTTGTCGATGGTGCCACTTTGGAAAAGGAACTAGAGCAACCACCTACAGGATTTGCATTCGGTACTGTTATGTCTTCAGTAGCAGCGTTGATGAGAGCCGGTAAAATAATGGCTAAGCACGGAGGCGCTGAAAAATTCTCATGGCGAGATGAAGGTGTTAAAGATATTTTTGATAAAGCCACTCAGTTTAGGAAGGCATCCTTTAAAGCTATTTCAAAATCTCTTACCGCTCAACAAAAGAATGATATTGTTACATCGCTCAAAGACCTTAAAGCTGATGAGTATTTAAACAGAAAGATCGAATGGAATCTTAATGATTTTGATGTAATAAATTGTGTTAAGGATTTAGCCAAATATTTTTGTGATAAAGTTGAATTCATGAGCAAGCAGAGTAGTGATTTTGATAAACTGTTCCCGACTATTGAAACTCAAAAGGATCAGTTGGCTCAATTTACAGGCGCAGTAAGTGAAGCAAACTATATTGATAAAGGACTTGATTACCTTACAAATAAAACGGTTTATACGGATGCAATACTCGAAATAGAAAGAGTCGAAAAGTTCATCCGAACAAATCTTCCAAAAATTACACTTTGGAAATCATTCACAGAAGGCGTTGCCGATGAATTAAAAAAATCAGCGCAAAATTCTGATGTAATAACCAACCTCATTAAAGATTTTCAGAATCTATTTACTAAAGATGTTGTTAAAAATTTTGCAGCACTTCAGGATTGCGCTCAAAAAATAAAGGATGCTTACTATAAGTTGATGGAAGCTTCTGTTAAAATGATGGCAGATAAATATGTTTTTCTTTATAAGGAAGCAGAAGTTTTGGTAAAGGAAATAAAAGAACTTCCTGCTGATCCTAATAGAGTTTCATTAGAAAAGGCAATCTCCATTTATTCTTACGCTGAGCAGCGTAAAGAAGGGAAAGTAGATATTGACTTTGATACTAAAGACAAAGTAACGAGATTCTCATATTCAGAAATTTTATCGTTTATTGATTTATATAGCACCAAACGAACAGATCTCGACATTATTAGAGCGAGCCTAGTTCTTGTAGAACCACCTAAACCTACTCCGGGAGAAAAGCCTGAAACACCACAAACACCTAAAAAGCTATCAGCTAAGTTACCGGGTAGAAATATTAAGGTAAAAGAATACAGAGATTGGTTGCAAGGAGAATTGAAGAAAATTGCTTCTTCGAATGAGAGTGATGAAATTGAATTTGAGAACTAACGTATTTGAATAATGAAATTATCTGAACACACAGAACATATACGTCAGTTGATTGACAAAGCCTTTAGAAATAGGTTAGGCAGAATGGGTATTTCAAACTCTTCTGTTCAACCTATTCAAAATGTTGCTCCTGAATATCTTGAAGATAGAAAACGAGTAGACATTATTCTCCCTGTTTTTATTTCTGAAACCGGAAACGAAAAGGATGCGTTTGAAAAACTTATAGAGGAATTTACTTTTACCTTATTTAATCGAATTGCTGCATTAAAGGTAATGGAGGCGCACACATTGCATCCGGAAATAATTACGAAACGCACGCAGCATGGAGATAGATCATTTTCTCATTTATTATGGTTAGAGCAAAATCCTGAAGGAAGAAATGAAGATCAAGAAGGATTGATTAGATATTTTTTATTTCAATTGGATCAACTATCTAATGATATCCCATTATTTAGTCCTAAACACCCATATCATTTATTACCGACTCCTGTTGAGTTAAATGGGATTATCAATGCGTTTAATGAAGTAGAGCAGGATGTTGCTGTAGGTAATGATATTTGGCAAAGCGATGATGTTTTAGGTTGGCTCTATGAGAGTTATAACAATTATAAAAAGGCTGCTCATAAGGAAAGCGGAGAAAAGACTGAATTTAATAAGGTTAGCATTCAAAGTCAGGTGTATACTCCGAAATGGGTTGTGAAATTTTTGGTTGACAATAGCTTGGGAAAGACATATCTAGAAATGTTTCCTGATAGTGATATAAAAAAGAAATATAAAATTGCTAATGTTCCTAAGACATCTCAACGAGAAAGAAAGCCAATAACTGAAATAAAGTTAATTGATCCGGCTACCGGGTCAGGAAACTTCTTACTATATGCATTCGATTTGTTTTACGATATGTACGTTGATCAGATTGACAATTATGGTGCAAATTATGATTCGAAAAAAATACCTGAACTAATCATTCAAAACAATTTGCACGGAATTGATCTTGATGATAGAGCTATTCAATTGGCGCAGTTGGGTTTGTTTATAAAAGCTAAACGAAAAAAGAGTACAACAAAAATTGAAAGTTTCAACTTAGTAAGTTCAGATTTTTATTTGCCACCTTACGAGGATGTAAAAGAAATATTCGAAGCTAATAGCGACTTTGATCCCAAGCAACAGGAAGTAATTAGAGATATATGGACTGATTTACAAAACGCATACAAATTCGGAGCGTTAATAAGATTAGAAGAGAAATTGAACTTCCATTTTCATGGATTAATTCAGGATTTTCAGGCTACTCAAATTGCTATGTTTACAGAAGAGACATTGGCAAATTTTGAACAGTTTCGAACAAACTTTTTTGTCAATCTTCAAAAGGCTGTGGCTCAAAACTCAGCTAAGCAAGGCGTAACATTCTTGAATACTAAAACTCAAGATGCTATAACCTTCTTACAGTTGCTAACTCAAAAATATGATGTCGCAGTTGCTAATCCCCCTTATACAGATAGCGCAGATTTTGGAACTGAATTAAAGAAATTTATAGAAGTTAATTATAAACAACCATTCAAATTTAATACAAACTTATATGCATCATTCATTAAAAGATGCTGTGAGCTTACCACTGATGATGGTTATGTTGGAATGATACATCCACACACTTTTATGTTCATTAAAACGTTTGAGGATGTACGAAAGTACCTAATACAACACACTCATATAGAGCTTTTGGTTGACTATGGATTGGATAGAGCTAATCTATTTGGTCCAGGTATTTTATTAGATGCTACTTGGTATGTATTAAGTAAAAAGAAAAAAGATAGTCCCGGTATATATTTCAACATTACAGCAAACCAACAAGAAAAATTCAAACAAGGCTCTCTTGAAAAGGCATATGATGATTTTATAGATAATAGAAAAAATGAAAGAGTTTATTTCCTTGAACAAGAAAAACTAAAAATAATAACAGGAACTCCATTTATTTATTGGATAAGTGATGGATTTAGAGAGAAATTTAAAGTAAATGCAATCGAAGCATTCGCTGATGTAGCCCAAGGAATGGGTACCGGTAACAATGATAAGTTTGTTCGTTTTTGGTGGGAAATTTCTGAGCGTTTTGATACTGAAAGTTCAGAGCGATGGATGGGTTATTCTAAAGGTGGACCATATAATAAGTGGTACGGGAATTTATGGACAGTTATTGATTGGTTAAATGATGGCAACGATTTACGAAGTGATCCCGGCTCGATTCTCCGTAATGAAGCTTTTTATTTCCGAAGTGGAATTACCTATTCAGCAAGCGGTTCAAAAGGAGTTTCATTCAGATATTTACCAAGTAATTACGCTTTTGATGTCGGAGGGTCTTGCGTTTTTCCAAAAGATTCAAGTAAAATAAATTACTTCTGTGGCTTCTTGAATTCAAAGCTTTGTTTTTATATAACAGATTGCTTAAATCCAACTGTAAATACTCAGGTGGGTGATTTAAAGCGGATACCATATGTCCAGCCTTCAATTGAGACTGAAGAACTAATTTCACAGCTTGCTTTTCAAAATATTTCTATAAAAAGTGATTTATGCGAGTACAAAGTCACAGAGGTTAATTACAAAAGAAATCCAATTAATAGTTTTCCCGACACAACTCTGAAAGATAGGATTCTTAAGTATTTGAATCATGAAAACTTTCAAATCACTAAAGTATTGCTTAACGAAGCAATAATAAATAAATATATCTTTCTTGTTTACGATTTAAGCGAAGAGGATAAGCAACAAGTGATTTTAAAATTGGGCAATCCGATTGGCGATTTTCCTGTATTTTCAGAGGCAAAAAGGGAATATCTTATTTCAATTAATTCAGAGGACACAATATTAAAAGAACATGTTCAAAGTTTACAGGAAGTGGATTTTGAAGAACAAAAGATTCGTGAAATTAAACATGAATTACTTTCCCTTTTTAAATCCAATAATGATCTTGAAGAGTTCTGTATTAATCATCAAATAAATCCAATAAATATTTGGTATTGGTTTAAAGAGGAAAAAATTTCACCACAAGGAAGGTTATTGGAAATTTCAATTGAGTATTTAACTGATGCATTGCGATTAATATTAATGGATGACGATGATGGGATAATCCCATTAATTGGATTACCCGGTGAAACTAAGTTGCTAGATAGGTTAGAGCAGCATTGCCTAGGTGATGGGCTAAGTTCTGCACAGTTTATGCAATTAGATAGCTTGTTAGGGCAGCCTATAAATGTGTATTTAGAAAATCATTTTTTTAAAAATCTTTCTGATCACCTTAATTTATTTATGCACCTTCCAAAGACACCTTTTATATGGCATTTAAGCAGTGGTCAACATCAGGGCTTTGAAGCATACACTATTATTTACAAGTGGAACAAAGACAGTTTATTTAAACTTAAATCGCACTATTTATCTAAAAGGAAGGAAAGTCTTGAGTTTAGAGAGATTCAATTGCAAGATTCTGAAACCGCACAATCTCAAAGTGAGAAGGAATTAATCCGTTATCAATTAAATGAAATCGAAGAGTTTACAAAAAAGATTGATGAATTAATCGAAGAAGATTATAATCCTATTATAGACGGAGGTGTTGCTAAGAACATTGCTCCATTGCAAAAAAAGGGAATGTTAAAAGCGGATGTATTAAAAAAGCCGCAGTTAGAAAAATATTTAAAAGCTAATTGGTAATGACAGATAAATGGATTTTACAAGATATTGAACAGAGTCTTGCTAAGCGCAATAGGGTTGTAATTATTGATCCAAAAGGTCAGTATCAATTTATGCTTCCAATTATTGAGAAGCATGGTTATTCTATTATTAAAACAGATCAAGATATAAAAGATGGAGGCGCATCCGTAAAAGAAGAGTTGTTGTTGAGATACAATATAGAAACAAAATTTAAAGATAAACCTTTAGTTATTTATATTTTAAAAGAACAAAACAATTTAAGCTTTCTATTTGATTATTGTTTTACGCATGGCTGCATTGACTTAACAAATCCTACCGATTGGTTAAAAAAGAAATTATTTGCCAACACCGGGTTGCAAGTGCAAATGGAAACGCCAATGCTAATTACTGCTGCTAAATTAGGTATTGAAAAAGATTTAGCTTGGTGGAAAAAGATATTACAAAACCTTGAAGAACTTCTTAATATTGAAGAAGAGTTGCTTCCATTCCTTCATGCGCCCGATAATTATTTAGATGGCAAGGATGCCGATGTTAAGCGTTTGTTTGAAGAGAAGATATTTGAATTAATAGGGCAGCCATTTATGAATAAACCTGCTAAAACATTAGCAGAAGAGGTTTCAAAAAGATTATTTGATGGGCTACTTCATAACGATATCCCAAGCCAATTACTCCAATTATATTATCGTTGGGCAGATAGTGAAAAATATAAAAGTTCTTTAAAGGAGTATATCAATAAATATAAAATTGACTTATCAAATATAAATCCTTGGGCTGCACACTCCGACCATTGCTTTCCGGTATTAGATCAAATTGCATTGGCGCAGATGACATCTAATATTTCTGACAAGAGTTTTATTGCGGATAAATTATTAAAGTTAAAAACAAGAGTTAGCTCTTCCAAATTGCCACATATAGTGCCAACATGGTGGAAAGACGTTTTTGTGATTTTAGAATTTGATTCTAAATCATTAAACGCATTAACTGACATAAACAAGTTAATCGAATTTTACACAACTAAATTTTGGGAAATAGATAGGGCAATCAGAAATCTCTATGTTTCTTTTTTACAAGAAGAGAAAATCATTCGCCCCTTACAGGAGAGTTATGAAAGCTTAAATCATTTGTTGCTTCAGCAATGGTTCTCTTTTAACGGTTCATACAAAGAGACGCAACAAGGATACTTGCCAAAATTATTAGCAAATGCCAAGCCACTTACTGCAATAATTGTCGGTGATGGGGTTCGTTATGAAATCGCGAAACATGTATCAGATGTCCTTCAAAAACAATTGAAAGTTGAAAGACATACAATGTTGGCTGATATGCCTTCGGAAACTGAGCATAACATGAGTGCTTTGTATGTTGGCAACAGAGAAGTATTAGCAAAAAAAGAAGATCGAGAAAAGAAACTAAATGCTATAACAGGTAAGGATATTGCATACATGGATCTTGAGGCTTTGAGTTATGGTGTAAAAGCAGATTACCTTGTATTATCCTACAAAGACATTGATAGTGCCGGAGAAAAACTTCAGCAAGGTGCTATAAAATTGTTTGAGGAATTTGAGCAAGTATTAATTTCTAAAATTACTTTGCTGTTAAATATTGGATTTAAAGAAGTCCATCTTATTACCGATCACGGATTTGTTTTAACAGGTCTATTGGAGGAATCTGATAAAATTGAAGCAAACGTGAAAGGTAAAAAGGAAGTCCATGAGAGATTTATTAGAACTCAGGAGAAACAAGATGGTGGAGATTTACTTTGTTTTGAAGAGCCTTATGGTGAGTATAAATATGTTTGTGCATCAAAGAGTCATAGACCATTCCGTTCTAAGGGTGTGTATGGGTATTCGCATGGAGGCTTTACACCACAGGAGATAATCATTCCAAATTTTGTATTTAGAAAGGAAGGGGAATCAACATCCGGCTTGCAAGTAATTATCTCTAACAAATCAGATTTAGCAAGCACTACCGGAGAGTATTTTGCTATTAAGCTGCAAGCTTCAAATGATGCGAAAGATTTATTTGCTTCAAATAGAAAGGTTCAAATTATTCTTTACAATGGAAATGTGAATGTTTCCTCAAGCAACATAATAACTATTGAATCGGGGAATAGCACATCTATCGATTTCGCATTTAATAAACTTGATGAGTTGAAAGCTGTATTGGTTGATGCTTCAACTCAAGAACAATTGGATACTGTAATAATTAAAAAATCAAACCTTCGAGATTTCGGAGGCTTACTATAAAATAAATGATATGATTGTATTAGATGATTTAGATAAAAAGGCACTTGAATGTTTCAGAGGCTTTGTAGTAAAGAAAGACCTTGTTGGTATTATCAAAGGTGGTGCAAACGTTCCTGCCTTTGTGTTGGAATATTTGCTTGCGAATACTTGTAGTACTGAGGATGAAGAGAAATTAAAGGAAGGAATGGAAAACGTGAAAAAGATTTTGCGTGACCACTATATCAATCCTGAAGAGAGTACATTAATTCAATCTAAACTTAGAGAAAAGGGCAGATATAAAATCATTGATAAAATTTCTGTTGAACTAGATTCTCAAAGAGATCGTTATTGGGCAAACGTAAGTAATAGCAATATTAGGAAAGCAAATATTAGTGACGAGTTAGTTAAGAATCACGAAAAATTATTGCTTGGTGGTATATGGGCAATTATTGAAATGGAATACGATCCAATGATTACTATTGGGGCAACAGTATTTCCATTTGTTGTTCGAGATATTAAACCTATTCAATTATCTAGTTTTGACAATTCAAAAATATCAGATCAACGTAAGAATTTTACTACAGAAGAATGGAAGTCATTATTGTTGCGTAGCGCAGGTTATGAGCCACACAGCGAGGGATTAGATGACAGAAAACTAAACTTACTTTTATGCCGTTTAATTCCCTTAGTTGAAGCGAATTTCAACATGGTGGAACTCGGACCACGGTCATCGGGTAAATCTTATATCTATAAAGAAATAACTCCTTATGCTATTCTGATTTCAGGTGGTCAAGGATCGGTTGCTCAGTTGTTTGTAAACAACACAACCGGAAGAGTTGGTGCTGTTGGTATTTGGGATGCTATTTGTTTTGATGAAAGTACAGACAAACTATTTAAGGATAGAGATGCAATTCCATTAATGAAAGATTACATGGAGTCCGGATCATTCTCTAGAGCTAAAGGTGGAGAGATTTCAGGATCGGCTTCGGTAATTCTTAACGGAAATATTAATCAGCCAGTTGAAACGGTATTGCAGACATCACATTTGTTTAGTCCATTATCGGATGAAGTAAATAATGATACGGCATTTTTAGATCGTATTAATTTGTTTTTACCGGGATGGGAAATAACAAAATTTAGTCCGAAAAATTTCACAAACCATTTTGGATTTAGTACCGACTTCTTCTCTGAAATTCTTAAGTCGCAGCGTAAAACAACATACTACGATGCAATTGATAAGTATTTCACTCTTGGCGCACATCTTAAACAACGTGATTCAAAATCAGTAAGAAGAATCGTTTCCGGCTTCATTAAGTTATTACATCCTGATGGAATTTATACAAAGGATGATATCAGAGGCTATTTAGTTACAGCGATGGAAATGAGAAGAAGGGTAAAAGAGCAATTGAAGAGAATTGGAGGTATGGAATTTTGGGATACTAATTTTTCATACATCGATAAAGAAACTCAAGAAGAAATATTTGTTGGTCTACCTGAAGAAAGAGGTTCTGCTTTAATTGAAAGTAACCCACTATCTCCGGGTGTATGCTATACAGCAACAAGCGATGGAGAAAGTAATTCATTAGTGAAGATTGAAGTTGTTGCTTTAAAGGGAAGTGGTAAAGTAAACGTAACAGGAACAAATAGTCAGGAAGTAAAAGAGAATATAAAAAATACATACAATTATCTCCGTGCCAATGAAAAGAGTATTCTAAATGAACAACACTCTCTTGAAGGATACGATTTGAATATTCAGATAAGCAATTTAATGGGTGCGTTCATTAGTGGTGGTATTGGAAGTGCAGTATATGTTGGAATCCTTTCAGCAATCTACAAAAAGAATCTAAAACCGGGATTAGCTGTATTAGGAAACATATCAATAGGAGGAGCAGTTGAACGATCATTAAATTTTGCTGACAAAGTTACTTTGCTTTCAGAAAATGGAGCAAAAACGGTTCTTGTTCCAATGGATAATTTAAGTGAAATGACAACACTTCCTTCAGGGATTTTAGGTAAAACAGATACGCCATTTTATGGTAACAGTCAGATGTTGTTGCAAAAAGCGGTATTGGGCGAGTAATTAAAAAATGAAATTTAAAACTTGAATTAAGATAATGATCATGATTAATGATTCGGCAGATTTAATGAAGGCATACTTTGAATATGGACCACCCAAAAGGTATGCCTATGTTGATTTTTTGCCCGAAGATGTCGTTATCAGAATATTGACATCACATTTTAAAATTGAGTTTGCTGTTGTTTATACAGCTGGAAAAAGTGGGTATCACATTTATACAGGACGATCAAGTTCGGTAGATATTCCGTTGAGTGATGTAGATATACTATTAAAACATTCCCATCCAATGGGTACACCACAGCCTAGTAAAGCCGATCATGACTGGCTTGTTTTAGCAAAGAGTTTGGGTTCTCCACAAGAGAAATCTATCATACTTCCTCACAGAAGAGAGCGTATTGCGTTTAGAATAAATACTCCTTATCTAACTTAAAACTTAATATGAATATACAGAACGACATTTTAGAAAATATCAATACTCGCTTCGTATTACTCAAGAAAAAGGATAATGAAGGGTATCATATTATTGATAAGTTAAGAAGGACGCTTGTGATGATAGACGACCCTTATATTAAAGTTGAAGCTATTATAAAAAGAATGTTAGAATTAAATGTTACTGTTTTTGATTCGATAGATCAACTTCCATTAGCGACAGAGTTGCCAGCGACACATCAAGATGCCCCCGAAGAATTCAGAATTTTCATTAAAAAATTGCACGATATGAATGGCAGAGAAACAGGATCAATTGTTACTGCATTGCCACATAAGCAAATCAATCGAGATGAAAAATTAAGAATGGAAAAGTATATTGAACATTATGCATTTTCCGTTTTATATCCGGGAGAGGGTTTGAATTTATATAGTAATACAGAAAATGATACTGCTTCAATTGTAGTAATTAAAGGGATTAATTCCCTACCTAGTGTTGATACGAAACTAGTTAATTGGTAAAAGAATGTCAGAATTTACAAGACAACCAATAGCAACAAATATTTTTGAGGGATCGGACGATCCTATTGAGATTGTTTTGCGTGTAAATGATGATTTTATTACTCGCTACAATAATAACAATGAGAATAAATTAAAGGCTGACCAAATAATCCAAAAGTTAACTAGCTCACAAATTGGGTGTTTTTTTCAAAAGCAAAAACCCGATGAAAAAACAGGGAGAGCTAAACATAAGATTATTATTCCTTTAGAGAATGATCTAGCCATTGAAGCGGTTGTGTTTTTATGGGCAGATAAGATTGACACCTTTACTGAACTGTTCTCTTACCGGGTTGCAAAGTTTAAGGAAGTTTCCATTTTTACTGAGCCAAAGAAGAATACGATCAAGTGCAATTGCACCTTTAAATTTTTGAAGATTGATGAAAAAGGTGGAACAAATTCAGAGAAGTTTAAAAGCCTTTATAGCTCAATTGAGAAGGGAGAAATTCCGGTTCTTGACTTAAACAAAGAAAAGGACAAGCAAATTTGGCATCAGTATGTTGTTGCGCTAAAGAAATTAGTGAAACAAAAAGAACAAGTTTGGAAAATTAAAAGAGTTTCGCCTATTTATTTTGAAGTTCGAGAAGGTGACCAAAGTAGGGCTGCGTATATTGACATCTTTATTAATGAAGATGATTTAATGCGTCAGATGGAGGAAGATATCACAGAGCTATTCGATGAGAAAGAGTTGGAGGATTATGGCGTAAGCGATGATAAAGCTTTTATTGAGTTTAAGAATTACAGACAATTAAATGCGGAAGAATTATCAAAGCTAAAATTACTCGGTGAGGAATTGTTTTATGAATTATCAGATAAACCACCAAGAAGTTTTTTATCAGGGGAAATCGCATTTAATTATTCAACTCAACAATCCAAAAAAGATGTTTTTGACTCCATCATAAAACAACTTGTAAATGATTATCAGTTGGAAGTTCGAATAAATGATAATGGGATATTTGAAGCTTCAGCAGAGGACTTTCAACACATTTCCAAAATTGTAAATGAAAACTACCACAACCTTTTATCAATTAAAAAGAACACTTTAGTTGAGTTAAAGGTTTCATTTATTATTCATAACAATCTTCAGGAGTTATCAGGGAAAGTAAAGAAAAAGCTTGATGGAGAGGATTTGACAAGAAGTGTAGTCAAAGTAACAGAAGATAAAAAAAGTATAACTGTTGAAGTTGGTGCGTTTATTCCATCAGATAAATTTTCTCAAGAAGGCTTACACTTTGAAAAAAGCATCTCTAGGCTAAGCCCTAGTAAGCAAATAAAACCTGTTACAATTGATGGTATTGATTTAATTAATGGCGTCTATCAGTTAACAAACGCATCTAAATCAAACGTTGAAAATGCAATCAAAACTCTTGGTTCAAAATTTCCAGGAGTTGAATTTAAAAGAAGACCTACCTTATATTATTTTAAACCTAAAAAAGAAGTGCCTATAAATAAACTTCGTGATTTTAAAACTAAATGTGATTTAGCTGGCAAAACGGAATTTATATTAAACTCGTCTACTCTTAAAGTCACAGCAACAGATGAGTCGGATTATAAAACCCAAATGAATAGGGTTAAATCTTCCTATACAGACGTAACAATTGAAACTAAGCCTTACAAGGAAGTTTATCAAGTACAGTTCAAATCGGATTCCGAGGCTCAAAGACAAAGTATCGTAAATAAGATACTTAATGAATTAAGAACGACATCGAAATCAAAGATAAAAACGGATGCAATCAAAAATTACAATAGACTTCTATTTGAATATCCGTTTTCAGATGAGGAAACAAGGGATCAATTTAAGGATGCCCTAAAAACTTCATGCGAGAAATATAAAGATGTAGTGACTTATTCTTTTAATGCTCCTTTGGGTCAAACAATTTATGAATTAGCAAAAAATCAATCGCTTGAGATAGAAAAGCAAAAGGAAATTGCAGGAAATGTTCGTCAGGCAACTTTCATTTACATAACACCTGAACAGAGACAGCGTTTAGGAGAAGCATTGGATCGCTTTGGTGCTGAAGCTAGATTTTCAGATGGTATTCCTATTGGGAATTTAGTAAAAAAAGATAAAGACAGGCTTAAATTTAGACTTAACGATAAGTTTTATGATTCATTAAATGCAAGAGAGCAAGATCGAATTGAGATAAGTGAAGTCGCTAAAGGATTTATTAAGCCTATTTTTCCGGGCGAGCTTACGAACATTGACAGGATGATCAAGGCAATGAAAAAAGTTACCGAACCCGGTAATAAAGTTGGATATCCTGTTAACAGAAATCTCCCTAATTTTCTATTTGATCCAAATGAAGCGAGGCAATATGCAACTGATATCGAAGAGGAGAAAATTAGAATCGCTGCTAATTTAAATGAGCCTTTATTAAAAAATCAACCTAAGCAACTTGAAGCTGTTACTAAAGCGATTTTATCTAAAGATTTAGCTCTTATACAAGGTCCACCGGGTACGGGTAAAACTACCGTAATTGCGGAGATTATTTGGCAGGCGTTAACGCAAAATCCTCTTTGTAAAATCCTGATTACGTCACAAACAAATCTAGCGGTTGATAATGCTTTAGAGAGATTGGCTGGAAAGAAAATGGTTAGACCGTTGCGGATTGGTAATATCGATAAATTCGAGAATGAAGGAAAAGTTTATTCTAATGATCGAATAAAAAAATGGTTGCAGGCAAAAACAGAAAGTGAAGAGATTGAGTATGGAGACAATGCAATACATGAATGGATAGAAAATATAAAAGGTAAATGTAGTACGGAAGAAAAGTATGAAAGCGTTGTAAAGAAATGGAAAGATGGGCTTTCTAAAAACGATTATAGTTTGAAGTCTACTTTTGGAAACGCTTATTATAAGTATGTAAATATTTTTGCTGCGACCTGTAGTGAATGCGGAAGTAGAAATTTTAGTGAAGCATTTCAAAGCACATTTCAAAGCAATTCAGAAAAACAAGTTGAGCCTGAATTCGACATGGTAATAATGGATGAGGCAAGTAAAGCCACTCCGCCTGAATTGGTTCTGCCGCTTACGCTTGGGCATAAAGTAATTATTATTGGTGACCATAAGCAGTTACCTCCAATGATTGATGCGGATGAATTTACAGAGGCTTTAGAAGCAGTTGGTGCTTTAAGTTTAATTGAAAATTGGACAAAAGACGATTATAAAGTTTCTCAGTTTGAAAAGTTGTTTAAGAGCGCACCTAAAACATTAGTTGCAAGTTTGGACACTCAATTTAGGATGCACGAACAAATAATGAATACCATTTCTCAATTCTACCTCGATCAAGAAGAATTAGATAACGGATTGATTTGCGGAATAAAACAGCAAATGGATATTCCTGACCTTGATGTTAAGGCAAGTAGATGGCATGGGATAAAATCAGAGCCATTTATTGAACCGAAGCATCATGCTATTTGGGTTAACGTAGAAACTCCCGAAATAAAAGTTGGGACTTCATACGAAAATGATGGAGAGGTTAAAGCCATCACAAGTATCTTAAAGGCATTAACTAAAGCCAGCGGATTTAGTGCTTTTCAAGACTACTTTACAAAAGATGAGGAAAAAGAAATCGGCATTATAACTTATTATATGCCTCAAATGACAAGAATAAAGAATTCTCTGTATTCTCATTTTACAAAAGCTGAATGGAAAAACTTTGAGCAGAATAAATTTAATAATGAATTTCAAATTCCATTTAGAATCAATACTGTGGATAGATTTCAAGGGATGGAAAGAAACATTATTATTATTTCTACTGTTAGAAGTAACAGGCAAATTAAGGAAGACAATGGTCGAAAAATAGAAGTTGATAATACGAAGTATCCATTTGCGCTTGGCTTTGCTAAAGAATTACAACGTGTCAACGTTGGTTTTTCAAGAGCAAAGAGACTCCTTATTGTGGTTGGTAATGAGTCGCATTTTTCTCATAAACCCGAATATGCCGAAGCGATTAGTAAAATGCACAGAGTAGATGTTTCACAGCTTCAAAATCTATTTATCAAATGAGAACAAGGCTGTCAAAAATATCAAGAGAATTAAAAGCTCATATCTCAGATATCGCAGAGTTTTTGCGAGAGAATGGATATGATTGTTCCGAAGACCCAACAGAAGAGTTGTCTTCAGAGGCAGTTGAAACCATTAAATATAATTTCCCTGCTTATATATCAAATAAAAAAGGCAAAGAAATTCCCGAAAAAGCAAAAAGTAAAAAAGAAGTTTCTGCTGATTCCTCGGAACAAATTCCTTTAGAATTGAAAATAATTGAGGCAGCGAGTAAAGAGAAGAAATTAATAGAAAGGGTTATTGGCTTTACTGAGTTTGAGTGGAATTATGTTGTAGCAAATTACAATGGAGAATGTTCTCAGCCGGTTGACTTTAATTTGTTTGATGAAGTAATCTGTGATTTGCTATTAGTTGAACAGATGTCCGCTGTTCAATTAGGTTCAATAATTGGTTTTGATATCAACAAAGATCCGGCAGAGAAAGAAATCATTTTAAAAGCAATTTCTGATTTAAAGAAAGATAAAATGATTGACGGTGATGAGAGCGTTCTTTGGCTTACTGATATAGGAAAGGATTACGCAAAGAACGGTGTCAAATTTTCAACCTTCGTTCGGGACTTTGAACTTTACTTTGATATTATTAATGATAATGTAGTAAACACAAAAGAGATATTTAGTAAACTAAAAAGTGAAAAGGTGTCGGGTGCTTTATCGCCTTTAACCCTTGAAATAGATGAGATAAGAAAGGTAGCAGAACTTCAAGCACCGGAGATTCATTTTCCCAAAAAAGGATTTCAGTTACAAAAATCAGCTTTCATTAAAGCCGATGGGTATAAAGCAAAAGTATGGGTTGTTTTACTTGAAAATTTTAAAGACACCAAATTACGTGCTTTAGTTTACGATGAAAAGCAAAATAAAATTATAGAAGAACTATCTAATTCTATTGACAATCGAGAGGATATAAAAGCTGATTTGTTAACTAAGCTTATTTCTATTGATGAAGACATTGAAATAACGGAGGAGCAAAAACCGCAAGAACAGGTAGATTTTGAAAATCAATTAATTTCTAAGCAAGAAGAGATTGAGGTTGCGCTGGAAAAACAAGAATTTGAAAAAATCAAAGAAATAAGTCAGGAAGCTAACGCAATTAAAAGGCACTTTAATTCTCTTGAATTTGAGGTTGAATTGAAAAGGCTTTTTGATGAGACATCAGACAAATTGTGGATCATAAGCCCTTGGATAAGATTCGCAACGCTAAAACGGATCAATTTTTTTGAGAAGTATTTGAAAAAGGGCGGTACAATATTTATCGCTTATTCTGAACCTGAGCAACCGGATCAGATAATGGCACTTGATGAGCCATTAAATAAATTATTACAACTTGAGAAAAATTACACCAACTTCTACTTACACCAATTACCGCCTTTTCACTATAAAAATGTGTGGTTAAGAACAGATAAGCAACAGCACATGTATTATACTGGCAGTTATAATATACTCTCTTTCTTTGTTAGTCAAGGCTTACAAAGAGTCAGACAAGAGAAAATGACAAAGCTAGATTGGAATAACGAGGTGCAGAATGAGTATGAAGAAGTCGTTAAAATGTTCGGATTAAAATACATCAATAAATCAATTGAGGATTTTAATAATTTATGTCAAACTGCACCAAAACAAATAGACCGACAATTTTTACAAAAATTAAGAACTGTTGATCATGCTAAACTAAAACCGTTCTTAAATTCTGATATTATTCAATTTGATGAGGCATATGAAAAATTAGAAGAGACAAAAGTTGAGAACCTCAACTTATTTAGAAAGCAATTTTTTGACCAAGAAATTGAACGTTTCAAAAGGCAATTAATTGATTTAACCACTAAGCCGATTAGTCAAGACAGGAAGAGAAGTTTACAAAATGAGTTCGAAAAAATCAGAGATGAAAACTTGGACTTTATGGATTTACAAATGAAAGCAAGTAAAGTAAAAGAATCGATTGATAATTTGAAAGCAGTTAATTTTAATAATCAAGGTAATAACAAAAAGAAAAGGAGATAATATGTCTTGTTTTGAATCATCAACATTTGTAAAGAATTCTGAAATAATGAATCAAGCGGTTTTAAAGCAAGCCTGTGATAAATTAGGATGGAAGTATACGGTCGAAGCTAATACATTAACTGTTTTTCAATTAAACGCTAACGATAATTTAAGAGGAGAATTTGCATTAAAAATTGTTGGAAACAAAGTAACATATAACACCTACTACCTGAAAAACGCCCTGAGTAAAGTTGATTTATTAAAAAATACTTTTTATGAATTAAACGTAAAATACTCAGAGGAGAGTATTATTAGAGAATTTAAAAAGGTTGGTTATAGTTTTAAAAGCAATGATAAATTTAAACCATCGGGCGAGGAGGTTCTCTCGTTTTATATGGTTGGTAGATCAAAGCTAAAAGAAGAATCAGAGCCAATCTCACAAATAAAATTTACAATTTTAAAAGATGGTTCTGTAAAGACCGATAGCGATTATATTCCAAAAGATATACACGAACTCGCAGACAAAGCAATGGAACAACTTGAAGATGTTTTGGGAAATAAAAGAACAATCATTGGAAAGGAAATTCCACTAAAATACAAGAACAAAGCTTTCTGTAAAACAAAAGAAATAATTAAGACAAAAAAGAAATAATGAGCCAAATAACTAAATCCAACGTTAACACTTATGAGCAAATTCAAAATATGCTCAAGGCGTTTTATCCTGTTTTATATTTAACTTCTTTTGAGTATGACAGAACAAAACAAAAACTTAGAGGGGTTGCTAAAAACCTTAACAAGGATTATCAATTCTATGAGTGGAATTGTGTGGATGGCTTGGGTAAAAGAAGTCTCACAGAAGGTGGCATAACATTCGTAGAGAATTTAGAAGACCCTGAAGAGCTTCTAAAACATATCGCTTCTCAAATAGAGAAGCCCGGAAATGAAATATTTGTTTTGGAAGATTTTCATGATTTTTTAACGGAAAGAAATATAAAAATTCGACTTCGACAATTAGCTGAAAAGTTAAGGTTTTATAGCAAGCATATTATTCTTGTTTCATCAGTTTTGAATTTACCTGTTGAGTTAGAAAAGTACATTACAGTTCTTGAATTACCATTGCCGGGGAGAGTTGATTTAGAAGCTGTGCTAACAAGAGTTTCAAAAGATGCTAAAGCCAATATTGATGATGATTTGAAAAAGAAACTTATTGATGCGGCACTTGGAATGACCGTTATGGAAGCCGACTTAGCTTATTGTCTTGCTGCTGTTAAGGAAAGTTTCGGAGTTAACTCTCCTAGAACTGTAGCTTTTGAAAAAGAACAAATTATTAAAAAGAGCGGTCTCCTTGATTACTTCCAAGTAAACGAAAGTTTAAGAAGCGTTGGAGGGATGGATGTATTAAAAGATTGGTTAGAAAAAAGAAAACAAGCTTTTGATTTTAAGGCTCAGAGTTTTGGATTGTCTGAACCTAAAGGATTACTTCTATTAGGTGTGCCGGGTTGCGGAAAAAGCCTTACAGCAAAATGTATTGCATCATTGTGGAGTATGCCGTTATTGAGACTTGATATTGGCAAAGTGTTTCAAGGGGAAGTTGGTAGTAGTGAAAGCAATATAAGAAGAGCAATTGCCACAGCAGAAGCAGTTGCACCATGTGTATTGTGGATTGATGAAATAGAAAAGGGGTTGTCAGGAGTTCAAAGTAGCGGATCAACCGATGGTGGGACAACTTCAAGAATATTTTCTACCATCTTAACGTGGATGCAAGAAAAAACACAACCTGTTTTCGTTGTAGCAACTGCCAATGACATTTCTCAATTGCCTCCTGAACTATTACGAAAAGGAAGATTTGATGAGATATTTTTTGTTGACCTCCCATCTGAAGAAGATAGAAAAAGTATTTTTTCAATCCATCTTTCTAAAAATAATCAGAAGGCTGAAAATTTTGGAGTTGATCGTCTTGCAAAAGAATCACTAGGATTTAATGGTGCTGAAATAGAAGAGTGTGTAAAAGAAGCTATGTTTTCTGCTTACACCGAAAATCAAAATGAACCGAAACTACAAATAGCCCACATTCTCAAATCGATAAAAGAAACTGTTCCTCTTTCAAAAACAATGAAAGATCAAATTGAGTTTTTAAGAAAGTGGGCAAAAAGCAGAGCTAAATTTGCGAGCAAGGATAGTTCAGAAGCCATTGCTGCCGGAGAAGAAGTTCCTTTAACAAAAGTAGAGAAAGAATTGAACAGGAATTTTGATTAAAAGAAATCAAAAGAAAGTATCCGAAACTAGCAAGAAGCTTTCAGGAACTAAAAAAAGGAATCTAAAGTAAGTCCTCAAACGGTCGTACCCTTTTAAAGCATAGGCATAGTTTTGCCCTGTGTTTTGTTATACCCCATATCCCCGTAAAATAGACGATTCTTAGTGGTATTTGCCATTGAGTATGGCACTTATATTTTGAACGTGCAAGTTTATTCCCTTGATTTTTTCCCCTCAAAAAAAGAAAGTCGAATTCGCTACCACGTTCAAAAAAGTGTACCGTACTTCAAATAAAGCAAGCAAATAAACGGAGTATGAAAATTGAAATATACGTGAAGATGGAAAGTGTTAATAGAAATAAAAAACACAAAAGGTTGAGCGTTGCTGAATTGAGAAAATGTAAAGGCTTTGAAAATATTTCTGATGCGGAAGCAGAAGAAACAATAATTGCTTTGGAAAAATTATCAATTCTGTTTTATGAATTATACATGAAACAAAAACATAGCAAGCAAAAACTAACAATTATAAAAGGAGGTGATCTTGATGGAGAACAACGAAACGCTGCTTAAAAAATTTGCTAAGGGCAAAGGAGCAGCATTGAAAGATGAGTCTATTCAAAATTGCGTTATTTACACAAGGGTGAGTTCCAAAGAACAAATGGACACCAATCAAAGTTTGGAGTGGCAGAAAAAGTATTGCATTGATTACGCCATAAAAAACAAGTTGGACATTAAAGGTTATTTTGGTGGAACTTATGAAAGTGCGAAAAGCGATGAACGGAAAGAGTTTACTCGAATGCTCAAATTTGTAAAAGCGAGTAAAGAAAAAATCTCTTTCATTTTAGTTTATAGTTTGGATAGATTCAGTAGGACTGGAGATAGCGCAATTTTTATAGCGAGCGAATTAAAAAAGACCGGAGTAAGTATCATGGCTGTTACACAACCAATTGATACAAACTCCCATGCCGGAGCATTACAACAAAACATCCAATTCATCTTTGGTAAATACGATAACGATTTACGAAGACAGAAAACGATTGATGGTATGCGAGAGAAATTATTAAGAGGAGAATGGATTGGTAATGCACCAACAGGTTATGCGTTTGTAAAAGGTGCGCCCACCCAAACTATTATTTTTAGCGAAAAAGGAGAAGCCATTAAACAAGCTTTTATTTGGCGAGCTAATGGAATGACCTACGATCAAATTATTGAAAAATTAAAATGCTTGGGTATTAATATGCCTAAGCAGACCCTTGGCGGCATATTTTCGAACCCTTTTTATTGTGGGTTCATGTCGCACAATTTATTGAATGGCGAAGTGATTAAAGGAAAGCATCCTCCTTTAATTGATGAGGATTTATTTCTCAGGGCAAATGAACTCAAGAAAACGGATGGCTTTAAAGTCAACAAAGCCAATGATAACCTGCCATTAAAGGTATTTGTAAAAGATGCAGAAACAGGAGCCCCTTTCACCGGATATATCGTGAAGAAGAAGGGGCTTTATTATTATAAGGTAAATCGAATCGGAATTAAGGTAAACCGAAGCATTAAAATAATGCACGGCAAGTTTGAAGAATTGCTTTCAAATTATACGGTAAATCCTGCCTACGTGGAGCCTTTAGAAAAGCAACTGCGCTTCACTTGGGAGAACCTAACAGAAACCAGCACAAGCGAGAAAAAAGCCCTTTCTTTGAAGCTTAACGAGGTTGAAGAGGAGTTCTATAATTTGCGTAAAAGACACGCAATTGGGGCTGTAAGTTTGGACATTTACGAGGAATTTTCGACTGAAATGAAGAAGCGTAAAGAGGGCATTATGGAGTCCCTTGAAAAGTTGGAACAAAAATTATCGAACCCTAAAGAATTGATAAACTTTAGCTGTCGATTATCGGCAAACCTCGCACCTGTGTGGGCTTCCGGGGACTATTACCAAAAGCAAACTTTCCAAAATGTGGTATTTCCTTCCGGTTTGGTTTATGATACGAAAATCGAGCATTATCGAACCCCTGAAGTAAATCGGGTGATCGCCCAAATCGCCCAATTATCAAAGGGTTTAGGGGAAATAAAAAAACCGGACTTCTCTAAATTTGAAGAGAAGTCCGGTCTAGTACCCTCGCCAGGAATCGAACCTGGATCTAGCGTTTAGGAAACGCTCGTTCTATCCATTGAACTACGTGGGCATTCAGTGCTCGTTCTATCCTTCGCCACGGCGAAGAACTACGTGGGCATTTAGTGCTCGTTCTATCCTTCGCCGCGGCGAAGAACTACGTGGGCATTTAGTGCTCGTTCTATCCTTCGCCGCGGCGAAGAACTACGTGGGCATTCAGTGCTCGTTCTATCCTTCGCCACGGCGAAGAACTACGTGGGCATTTAATGGGGGACAAAAATACAAAAACTATTACAGAGTAAAAGTCCTAAATCTGGCAGATTGCAAATTTCAGTTCCTTTTTTTACTTACCTGAACACTAACCTTGTAAACTAAAAGCAAGCATAGAAACATTAGTCCAAGCATGCAATAACCCAAAACATTGAAATTCTGTAAAGGACTTCCTTTTTGCGGTTGCACAATGATCAGTCCGGCAAAGGTTGCAGCCAAACCGCCTGACATTTGCTGCAGAGAAGAATTTATGCTCATATAAGCTCCTCTATCGGCCGGCAATGGCACCGCCGAATTCAATGCCGTAGCAGGAACCATTCTGCTCATAATTCCCATGAATAAGATCATGTTTACAAGGGTCACAATCCAAACAGGATTCGGACCCATGTTGGTGTAAATTACGATCATAACACATGCAATGATAGTTCCCGCTGTGAATAAATGGAATTTTTTGAACTTATCACTTAATTTTCCAATCACAGGCATAATGATCATTGAAGAAAGACCGGTGAAAAGAAAGATGAGAGGCAATTCTTCTTGCTTGATCATCACGTTATTCACCAAAAAAGCCGAAGAAAAAGGCATGATCATAAAACCACCCATTGAGAGGAATGCAATGGCAAAGTATCCCCACAAATATTCCCGTTTGATCAATGTTTTCCATAGATGTTTCAGTGGACTCTTTGTCGTTTGAAGTTTTAAGTGTGCAGTTACCGGTTTTAATTTGGCAAGCAGCAATAATATCACTGCTGATGCAACAATAACAACCATGAAGAAGGAAGCGTTCCAGTTAAAACTTGTGGCGAGGAATAAACCCGCTGGTATTCCTAAGATCTGTGCTCCGGAAAAAGACATTTGTACAAATCCCATGACTCTTCCTCTTTGTTGAAGCGTAAAAAGATCGGCAACGATCGCCATGGAAATTGAACCAATCACTCCTCCAAACAATCCAGTGACGATCCTTGCGGTCAGAAGTGTTTCGTAATTAAAGGCCAGTCCACAGAAAACGGTTCCTAAAATAAATCCAGTGTAAAAAAAGACCAGTAATTTTTTTCGATCAAATTTATCGGCAAAACCTGCAGCAAGAAATCCGGAAATTCCGGCACTGATGGCATAAGCAGAAACAACCGATCCGAACTGTACAGTTGTCATATCAAGTGACTTCATTAGAATATCACCTAAAGGTGAAAGGATCATGAAGTCAAGAACGATGGTGAATTGAAGCAAAGCCATTAAAACGATAATGAACTTTTGATATGGAGTAAATGGTGTAAGGTTTTCGTTGTTCATTAAAAAGAATAAGGACGAAAATAATGATATAAATCCGTTTCTATCTTTCAGGCAAGATGAATCTTCTTGATTTTTCCAACAATTTATATTTATTCTGTTTTCCTCAAACTCTTAAACGACTGAGCAGTTTAAATCCTAAAACAATAGCAAAACAAACTGCTGTAAAAAAGACCATATCAATAAAAACACTTCCTTCTCCTTTTGCCCTGATCATGGAAGTTCCGATGATAAGAAAACTGATCAATAGTGATAAGGCAAGTGTTTTTCCTGCTTGCCTGATCGAGCGTGTGAACATCTCCTGGTTTCCTAATTTTATATCATGTGTGAGTTTTCCGCTCTTAATGTTGTAAAGTATCTCGCCGATCTCGTCTGGAAGTGAAGTTCCTAATTTCAGGTATTTCTTAACCGTTCTCAATAAGACTTCGCTTATTTTAGGTAAAGAGTATTGCTTCTTGATCAAATTTACAGCATAGGGCCTGATCAGTGATGAGATTGAGATCGATGGATCCAGTCTTAAGCCAACTTTCTCAATTGTTGCAATGGATTTAATCAGAAGGAAAATACTTGCCGGTATCTGCACGCCGTATTTTCGAATAATGATAAAACATTCATCAAGTATTAGAGAGATCTTCAAATGTTCGTAAGGAACGCCCTTGTATTTCTTCATTAATTCATTCAAAGAAAACTCCAGATCCTCTACCTTGTTGAACTTGACATTTGTATTTAAAAGTAATATTGCTTCACAAAGTAATGTGCCGTCTTTTTGGTCCAAAGCTCGAACGAACTTGGCCAGAAATTCCATTTGCGAAGGCTTCAGCGAACCAACCATTCCAAAATCGATGAGACCAATTCGATTGTTTTCAAGAACAAACAGATTCCCGGCATGCGGATCGGCATGAAAGAAACCGTGTTCAAATATCATTTTTAAAAAAACATCCACGCCGTTCTGAGCAATTTGTTTCTGATCCAAACCTTGCTTGTTGACCTCTATCAGATCGTCAGGCGAAATTCCATCAATGTATTCGATCACCAACAATCGGGATGTTGAAAGAGCTTCATAAACTTTCGGTATTTTACAATGTGATATATCTCTGAACATTTCGCCAAACCTTCTGGCATTGGCCAATTCGTTGGTATAATTCAACTCATTCCTCATCGTCTCTCCGAATTCCTGCACAATACCTTCTAAATTCATCACAATGAATTCCGGATATTCTTCTGAGATCTTATGCGCAATGTATTCAAGGATCTGAAGATCAAGTTTTATCTTCTCCTTAATATGTGGACGTTGAACTTTTACAACGACCACATCGCCATTCAATAAACGGGCCCTGTACACTTGTCCCATTGAAGCTGAGCCTATGCACACATAATCAAACTCACAAAATACCTGCTCTAGCGGCGCGCTTAATTCTGATTCGATCAATGACATGGCAATGTCATGATCAAAAGGTTCTGCTCCGGTTTGAAGTTTTTTCAATTCATAACGTAGTTTTTCTGAAATGATATCCGGTCGGTCAGCCAATATCTGTCCGAACTTTACAAAAGTTGGACCTAATTTCTCAAGCATCATTCTTAAACGCACTTGAGGAGAAAGAATGATTCCATTGTGTTTAAAACGCGAAGGAACAAGAAATAGTAAGAAACGCTGTTTACCGATCCAACCGGTATAATAATAAGCGAAAACGATCCCCAGAATGTTCATTCCTCTGAAGAGGCGAAGAAAGAAGTTGTGTATCTTCAGGAATCCAAACATGTTTCGCTTTATTAGTCATTGTCCTGATTGATTGTACGGCGAATCTTATCTCCGGTTACATTTTTTATATACTATTTTTTGGATGTTAAGCTGTGTTAATGCTTATAAAGCAATATGAACTCATTCCAATCTGAAACAAAAAAATAATTGTAAATTTGCGTAGTGCCTAAAAACAAATGTGTCATATTCCTATTTTGCCTTTTAACCTGTGCTTTCAACCTGAGATCACAGGATCTGGGGGTCAATGAACTGCGTTTACAGCAGATGATCGAGAAAAAAGCCGATTACAACCGACAAAGCGGAGGTGGTTTGGATGGATATCGTATCAAGATCCATTTTGGGGTAGATCGCGAACAAGCCAAAGCTGTCAGAAATAGATTCTCGGCGAAATTTGCCACTTATGATACCTATGAAGAATATCAGCAACCCAATTTTGTAATTTTGGTGGGAGATTTTAAGACCAAGCTTGAGGCTTTCTCCAATATGAAAAAAATTCAGGCTGAGTTCCCGAATGCCTTCATTGTAAAAGATAAGATAAAGGTCAATTAAGGCCTAGTCTTTTCCGTACAACACAAACGAAAACCGCTTCCGTGGATATTCTCAATACTCACGCACTTATCAAGACTCAGGTATTTCCTTAACTTAACAATGTAAACGTCCATACTTCTGCCCGAAAAATAATTGTCCGACTTCCAAACAACCTGTAACAACTTTGATTTAGAGATCACTTTATTCTTACGAATGAGCAATTGGGTAAGTAATTCGGACTCTTTTGGAGATAATTTGAATTCCGATCCATCCTTGTGTTTCAGCAATCGAAGAGAATGATGAAACTGGTAATCAGAGAAAATGTACTCTTCACTGAAAACAGCCTTAGATGCAACTGTACGCTTCAAGATTGCTTCAATCTTAGCCAATAATACTTCACTGTCAAAAGGTTTCACCACATAATCATCAGCTCCCGTTCTGAATGCTTTCAACATATCTTCTTTCATTGATCTGGCTGTTAGAAATAAAATGGGCAGCTCTTGATTCGTTTTTCTTATTTCACTAACCAAACTAAAACCATCCATCAAAGGCATCATGATATCAGTAATACAAAGATCATACTTCCTGGTATCTAATAAGGATAATCCTTTTAAACCATCCTCAGCTAAATCAACTTCATAATGATTCATACGCAAATAATCCCTCATTACAATTGCAAAGTTTTTTTCGTCTTCTATCAACAATATGTTTGCCTTATTCATACTTTAAACCGAATGATAAATTCTGTGCCAATACCTTTTTCGCTTTGCAATTCAATACTTGCATTGTATTCCTTTAATGCTGATCTAACGTAACTAAGACCTAAACCTGTTCCCTTTACGTCATGCAGATCACCGTGCTGTACGCGAAAAAACGGCTCAAAAACTTTATCTTTAAATTCGTTATCAATACCAACTCCATTGTCCCTCACTCTTATTTCAATTTGATCTTCGCTTTTATTAACCCTTATCTCAATCTTACAGAATTTTGCGGAGTATTTCAGTGCATTTTCCAATAAATTAGTTAAGATGCCATACAAATGATGAGGCTCTGCTTGTAAAATGATCTCATCATGAGAATACTCATACTGGATCTTTGCTTCCTTACTTTCTATTTGTAAATGAAGTGATCTTAAAACCTCATTCATTACAGCAACCAAATTGACTTTTTCTAGACTAACCGTGTCGCGGGTTCTTTCTAAAAGTGCCAATTGCAAAACCCGCTCTACATGTGTGTTCAGTCTATTGTTTTCCTCCTTTAATATTTGTGCATATTCATTTAGCATTTTCTTATCATCCTGAACAGTGGGTTTCTGTATCGCTTCAACTGCAAGGGAAATAGTAGCAATAGGTGTTTTCAACTCATGGTTCATGTTATTGATAAAATCTGTTTTGACTTGATGAAGCTTTTCTTGATCGAGTAGTCGCCGAAAGATATAGATCATCACTGAACCAATGATGGTCGTTATAATTAATGAGAGTATAAGTAGTCCACTCATTTTCTTCAATAAAAAATTGTTGGTGTTTTTGAAACCAACGGTCATATTTAACTGACCATTATTGAATTCTTCCGTCAACAAAGGCGCAGTGATTATCGCCTTTAAATTAGGATCGAATTCGGAGGATTTACAAACTTCACTTTTCGAAAGGGATGAATCAAACGATTTGTTTTGTAAGAAAAAAACACGGAACGAAGGAGTAAGATCCACACCCAACTTATTCAATTCTTCTTTCAGGATCTTGTTGACCTCCTTTAGTTGGATCAATGAAGAAAAATTTCGTTCACTTTGCCGCGATTCTACGGCCATTTTCAGAAAAAGATGCTGCAATTCATCCGCTTTGTTCAATACTCCCATTGAAGAGTGATTCGTGGTTTTAATGATAACTTTGCTTTTACTGCTGTCTTTCACTCTAATCACCGTTGTAGTTTCAAAACTGTCTTTCTTTAAAACTAGATGCTTCTTCTTTAGCTTTACGGAATCTGAATTGCCCTTGATTTCAGATATGATGATCCGGATACTTTCCTTAGCTTCAGAATTGATATGCTCATCTGACAGTAAAACGGAGTCAAGGTTCTTTATGATGAATTTTGAATCTTCTTTTCTTTGAAGTCTTTCTCCTGTTTTCAAAATAGAAATTCTTGTCTTTTCATTGAGCTCCTGCTCCTTTAATTGGTAAACGGAGTATAACCAAATCGCCTGTAAAACCGTTAAGCTTAATAAAGCGAAAGTTATTAGTGAGGGGATAAGTAATTTCTTACGGTTCATTCCAACTCAAATTTAATTACTATTCGAAGCAGCCACCGGACTTTAACTTTTCTTTAACAGGCTTTAACCACCCTTTAACCCTAAAGGGCTGAACGCTCATCTACTTTTGTCTTATAAAAAAACAAATTATGAAATCAATCTTAAAAAGTGTTTTGGTCATAACCGGGATGGTTGTGATGACTACAGGCCTGAATGCTCAGGACAAAAAAATGAAGATCATCATCAAAGAAAACAAAAACGGACAAGAAACCGTAACAGAGTCGGATGAATTGACTCCGGAAATAAAAGAAAAGCTAAAGAATGACGGAATTTCTGTTGAGGAATTAGAGTCAGGAAAAGCAGGAGAACACAAAAAGATAATCATCAACAAAGAAATTGAAGGAGAAGAAGGTGATGGAAAAGCAGAGAAGGTGATCATTCAATCAGGCGACATGAATGATCCTGAATTGAAAAAAATGATGGAAGAAAACAATGTTAAAATGACAACAGAAGATGGCCAAACCAAAGTGATCGTAGATGGCAAAGAAGTGACTTCAGCCGATTCGAAAGATCACAAACACAAGATCGTAAAAGTAGTAATCAAGAAAATTGAACTCACAGAACCTAATTCAGCTGAATACAAGAAGGCAGGCATACAAGAACCCAAAGAAAAACTTGAGGTTCAAAACATGAATGCATCACCTAATCCAAGTAATGGAAAATTCAGAGTCAGTTTTTCAAGTCCGGACAAGGCAAACGTAAATCTAACTGTAAGAAACATAGAAGGAAAAGAAGTTTACAATGAATTGATAAGCAACTTCAATGGAAATTACGATAAAGAGATCGATCTTAACACAAGTAACAAAGGCATTTATTTTGTAACTCTTACCCAAGGAAAAAAATCCACAATGAAGAAACTGATCGTTGACTAATCTCCAAAAATAAGGCCGGTGCTGTGCCGGCCTTATTGATTTTTATCATCCTCCCGCCTTCTTTACCTTATAATTCATTTCGCTCAGTATCTTCACTAGTTTATCACGATGATCACCCTGTAAAAGTATTTCTCCGTTCTTCACACTTCCCCCCACCCCACATTTCTGTTTTAGAGTTTTTCCAAGTGCTTCCAGATCATTTTCCTTACCAATGAAACCAGTTACTCGACTTAGCAATTTACCACCACCCAGACGATCAAGATAAACCTTGAGCTGTTGTTGAGAAGCCGGTAGTGTTGCGTCCCCTTCTTCCTGTTCCTCTTCCGGTTTGAAATTCGGATTCGTACTGTAAACCATATTGCCGGTGTTCCTTTTCTTGCTACTCATTTTCTGTTTTTTAAGGTCGATAAAGTGATGCCGAGTGCCATTAACACTAGCAAATTAAAGTAAAGATAAGGAAAACTAAAATCTTTGTCGTTCTTCTTTTCATTTATCTGCTGTTCGTTATATGCATTCTCTCTTTTGTTCTTTGCATTCGCCTTCATTAAACTGTCTTTAAGAAAAAAATGTTTGCTCAATAAGTTATAAGCGATCTCAAAATTTCCTTTTTCCGCCATTTGAACCGATCGTTGCTTGAGCCACTGTATCCTTCCACTCAAATAATCATGCTTCTGTATGATCGTATCTGCTCTTAACAGGTATTCCTCAGCCATCGATACATCTTTTTTATAAGATGCTGCAAGTGCAAGATTTAGGTATGTATCTGCTTTCTCTGTTTCAGCATCCATCATTTCATATAGCTTGATCGCATCCATGCAACAAGCAATCGCTTCGTCTTGCCGGTTCATCACCATTTTTACAACTGCTATATTATTCAAAGCTTGCGCTTGCAATTCATGATCATTCTGTTTCTTCCCAATTCGTAAGGCTCGGGAAAAATAATCAGCTGCTTTGAATAAACTTAAACTGTCTTTTTCCAGAGAACCTTTGTTTGCATTCAATGTCCCCAGATTAAGTAAGCATGCCGGGATCTGTTCGTTTTCATTTAACTCAAGTGCTATTTTTAATGCCTCTTCATAATGCCTTTCAGCTGCAATAGCCAATTCCATGTCGCTGTAAACATTTCCAAGATTGATATGACTTTTCATCATTCCTTTCTTGTCATTTATCTTCTCTCTTTTCTCTAATGCTTGTTTATGACAAAGCAGCGCTTTTGGAAGATCTCCTTTTCTGTAATACAAAATACCTTTCAGGCTTTTGGCTTTGGCGATGTGAAAAACAGAATGGCTTTTCTCTGCAAATCGCTCAGCCAATTCACTGCAATCAAAACTATACAATGGATCTGTACTTCTGTGAGAAAATCCTTCCTTATAAAAGAGTTCCACGCGATCTGTATCGGAAGGGAGTTTTAAGGCAATAGCAAGTATTGAATCGGTTAACTGGGCCCGGACATTTAATAAAATGAGGAAAAGTATGAAAACAAAAAGAGCTCTCACGCGTTTCAAATATATACATTTAAAGCCAAAATCATTCTATGATCCACTACTCGATCAGCAGAAAAAATCCTGCTTCCCACTATGTTTATTTTGATCTTTTAATTGATCAGGTTAACTCCGATTCGTTAGAATTACAACTAGCTGCATGGAGACCCGGAAGATATGAACTTGGGAATTTTGCTAAGAACATAAAACGCGTGGATGCATTCGATCAGAACAATGAACCCGTATCTTACCGCAAGCGTTCCAAGGATCTTTGGGTGCTGAATACTAAAGGGTGTTCTTCACTGAAAATAACATACAGTTACTACTGCAACGAATTAAATGCCGGAGCTTGTTTTTCAGATGTAGATCAGTTGTATCTGAATCCGGTTCATTGTTGCATGTGCGTAATTGGAAGAGAAAATGATGCGCATGTAATGGAACTCCAGATTCCTGATGAATTTAATATTGCTTCTTCCTTGAAAACAGAAGGGAGAAAACTGATCGCTTCCAATTATCATGAGTTGGTTGATTCACCTTTCATTGCATCAGCACAACTCCAGACAGAAAAATATTCGGTGAACAATATTGATTTCTATCTGCATTTCAATGGTACATGCCGACCCGACATTGAAAAATACAAAAAAGATTTTTCAGCCTTCACAAAAAAACAAATTGAGTTCTGGGGCGATTTTCCAGTGAATGAATATCATTTTCTGTTTCAGGTATTAAGTATAAAATTCTACCACGGCGTTGAACATCAAAAAAACACGGTCATTGCAATTGGTCCGGGCTATGCGATCAATGGTGGTGCCACGTATGAAGATGTGCTTGGAGTGAGTTGTCATGAATTGTTTCATACCTGGAATATTAAATTCATTCGTCCTGCCGAAATGCTGCCGTATGATTACACAAAGGAGAATTATGCACGAACCGGATATGTATATGAAGGATTTACTACCTATTACGGAGATAAATTATTATTGAGCAGTGATGTTTTTACAGAGAGGCAATATTTAGATACGTTGCAGGAAAGACTGGTCAAACACTTTCATAATTTCGGGAGGTATAACTTAAGTGTTGCCGATAGCAGTTGGGAAACCTGGCTGGACGGATATGTTCCCGGAGTACCCTACAGAAAAACAAATATTTATGATGAGGGAAATCTGATTGCATTTATGCTGGATATTAAGATCATGCAAAGCACTCAAAATAAAAAAAGGTTGAGGGATGTGTGTGTGATCCTGTATGAACGATTTGGAAAAATGAAGAAGGGTTATCAGGAAAAAGACTTGATCGAGATTTGTAACGAGGTAAGTGGTATCGATCTAACTTCCTTCTTTACGGAATATGTTTATTCAACAACAGATTTTGAGGCCGGTTTGATTCCCTGCTTTGAATATATCGGTCTTGAATTTACAAAGGCAAAGAGTTTAAATCACTGCGAACATTTTTACGGATGCAAAGCAGTGGATGCAGGTGCCAATTCAAAACTGACGCTTGTTGCTCCCTATTCTCCAGCCTGGAAAGCAGGTTTGTTTGCCGGAGATGAGATCCTTGCAGTGAACGGAATGATGCTGAAGAACAATTTCAATCAATGGCTGGAATATTTTGAGAAGGATGAAATAATTTCTTTGACAGTGAATAGTGGAGATAAATTGAGAACAATGAACCTGCAAAAAGACAAAAAAGGAAACACATTTTTCTTTGATCCAAAGCTATCTTTGTCCGAAACTTCAACGGAAAACCAAAAGTCCAATTTTAAGTTATGGAGATTCATCTAGCTGTTTCTCACTTATTTACAAAATTTAGATTTAAGTCTTGTTAAAAACTTTCGGTCTTAAAAAACCTAAAAATTGATATTAAACAGTAATTTCAATTTATTAATTAACTAAAAAAATAAAAAATGGAAGAAACAACACCAACAGGAACAACAACTGAAGCTGCGGCAACAAGACCCACCTTCTTAACAGTACTTTGTATATTATCATTTATTGCTGCAGGTTTAGGAATTATTGCCTACATCGGAGCAATTGCTCTTGTAGGAGCGGTATCTGCTGCTGCAGGTGCAGTAGGTGATGCAATGTCATCAGAGGCTGGCGCAGCTATGTCGGCAGCTATGTCTAGCGGACCAAGTGCAGGTCTTATCTGGGCTTATATCGTTGTAGGTTTCATCACAACTTTAGTAGGTTTATTCGGAGTAATTAAAATGTGGAAACTTCAAAAAGTTGGTTTCTTCATTTACACCGGATGTGCTGTTGCCTCAATGGTAATGGGAATGATCTATTCAGGATTCTCGGTAATGGGTGTTCTTTTCCCGGTATTGTTCATCGTACTTTACGGTTTGAACCTGAAGCACATGAAATAGTTCTTCAAAGGAATCTTTTTAAAAAAACCCCTTTCTCGCCGAAAGGGGTTTTTTATTGAAGACTACCTGACATTAGATCCTATGTCGTTTGAATGGCTTTTCTTTCGAATGGTCATGATCACACTTTAAAAACATCTCAATACACAAAACAATAAAACCTTATATTTATAAAAAAATAAAAATGGAACAAAACACTACATCAGACCCAAATGCCGGTAAGAGCTTGGGTGTAGCCGGCCTCGTGGTTGGTATCATCTCTTTAATTTTCTCCTTCATTCCTTGTCTAGGAGCCTGGGCCTTTATCCCTGCCATCGTTGGGATCATTCTTTCTGCTGTTTCAATGAAACAAGCCGGACCGAACGGATCCAAAGGAATGGCGATCGGTGGATTGATCTGCGCAGTTATCGCTGTGATCTTTGCTTGCTACTGGCTTTACCTAATGTTCTTTGGAGTAGGAAAAGTAATGGATGAAATTCAAAAATCAGGCATGATGGATTCACTTGATAAGGCTTTCAAACAAATGGGTGATTCAATGAATAAGGCTGTGAAGATCCTCGAAGAAGTAAAGGACACAACAAACAAACAATAAATGCTCAAAACGCCATCTTATCTTTTCATAAGCTGGGTGTTTTTTATTTTGATAGGAATGGTCTTTGGCTATTCCTATCTTTTTTATCCCAATAAACATCCTATTGATTGTGTTATAAAAGAAAGGACCGGAAAGGATTGTCCATCCTGTGGTTTCTCCCGGTCTTTTTCACATTACACTCATTTTGAGTGGAAGGAAGGTATAGCCTCCAATCCCCTTTCATTACCTGTATTCATTTATTTTTTACTGCAATTCCTGTTTCGTTTTATTCTGATCCTCAATTATAGAATTCGGATCTTTGAGATCCATTCCAAATTCATCAAAACCGACATTCTCATTAGCATTTCAGGTTTTTTATTTGCATTTTTACCTTTATTATTTAATCTATAACCTATGGAGATCAATACGGAAGATCAATTCACGAACGACATCGCGCCTCAAAAAAGATCCAATTTATTAACTGCAACATGCATTCTTACCTGGATCTGCTGTGCATTCATGTTTCTAAGCACTGTGGCCGGTATTTTCACGAATACACCGGAAAAACAAGCGGAGCAAGTTGAACAAATGAGAAAATTCAGTCCGGAAGCTGCCGACAAAATGGAAGCTGCTTTTGCCAATCAGGGTTCAGCAAGTCAGATCGTGAACATGGCTCTTAGTTTAATTGCTTTAGGATTAAGTTCATTAGGCGCATACCTGATGTGGCAATTAAAAAAGAAAGGTTTCTTTATTTATTTAGTAGGAGAAATTCTACCCTATATTGGCATGTTGTTGGTCGGACAGGAAGGTATGGCAGCTCTCACTTCAATTGATGCGCCGGGTGTTTCGGGCAGCACCATTGCTATGATCATGATCGTACTTATGCTGGTTTTTGATGCGGTTTTTGCGATCATGTATGCAGTCAATTTAAAATACATGAAGAATAATTGATCTAATTCTTCATGTCAGACTCCAAATATCCTAAAGGATTATTCTTTCTTGTCTTTACCGAATTCTGGGAAAGATTCGGTTATTATTTAATGATCGGGATCTTTACCCTTTACATGACCGCCGAAACAAAAGAAGGTGGTTTTGGTTGGGATAATGCACAAGCAGCAGACATCTACGGCACTTTTATTGCTGCCGCTTATCTAACGCCTTTTATGGGTGGATTACTTGCCGATCTTAAGTTAGGTTATCGCTTCTCCATTACATTGGGTGGAATATTGATGGGTATTGGTTATTGTCTGCTTTCTATTCGTGAAGAGTGGGCATTCTACACCTCGCTTGTTATCATGGTCATTGGTAACGGTTTCTTTAAACCAAATATTTCCACCTTGCTCGGTAATCTATTCAACGATCCTCGATACCGACATAAAAAGGACACAGGTTACAATATTTTTTACATGGGAATCAATCTGGGTGCTTTCATCTGCAATTTTATCGGTGCCATCATGCTGAATAAAATAGGCTGGAACGGAGCCTTCATTGCAGCGGGAATTGGAATGTTCGTAGGCGTGATCACTTTCTGGATAGGAATAAAAAATTACAAAGCCGTAGATGTACGCAAAGAGCCAACTCCTCAAGACAAACCCCTTTTAATGCAATTCACAAAAATGATGCTGGCTGGAATTTTATTTGCTACTGTGGGCTGGTTCATTCCTGGTAGTGTATCCAGCAGCAACAGTACGGATGCTTTCTTTATGTTTTGTATTCCAGTGATCTATTTCTTCTCTTCCATCTATTTTAAAGCGAATGAGGAAGAAAAAAAGCCTTTGAGTACAATGTATATCATCTTTATCATTGTCATTCTGTTCTGGGCCATTTTCAAACAGAACGGAACAGCTCTCACAACCTATGCAAAATATTATACGGATAGAGAAAGTCCTGCTGCCATTGCCGATCTTACATCCAAATTAGGTTTCTCTGAAAAAGTAACAGCACAAAATTCAGAAACCAGTCAACTGGATGAGCAATTCAGAAAAATGAAAGATGAAAAAGGTGAAACCGTTATGGTACAGGATTATCCGGCTTATTTCAAAAATCTGGATGCTTCTAAAATCCCACCTCAGGGAGAATCATTGCAGTTATTCAACACCAGCATCTTTCAGTCCATCAATCCCTTTTTTGTTGTTATACTAACCCCATTGATCATTGCAGTATTCGCCTTTCTTCGCAAAAGAAAGAAAGAACCAACCACAGCCTCCAAAATTGCTGTCGGATTATTGATCTCTGCGCTTTCTACTTTGGTAATGGTCGCTGCTGTTGCTTATACAGGCAATGGGATCAATAAGGCAAGCGCCTGGTGGCTGATCGGAAGTTATGGTGTGATCACCATCGGTGAACTTTGTTTGAGTCCAATGGGACTATCCATGGTGTCTAAACTTTCACCTGCACGCTTTACGGCATTGATGATGGGAGGCTGGAGCCTGGCAACCTCCCTTGGGAATAAGGTAAGTGGGGAATTGGGTAAGAACTGGGACAAATTTGATAACAAAGCTTGGTTCTTTGTACTGAATTTTGCACTTCTTATGTTTGCATTCCTGATCATGCTCATGTTATTGAAAAAACTGAATCGTGTATTCAGGGAAAGTGCGCATTAAAAAATATCTTTGCTTAATAAAAATTTATCATGGCAACACACAACGAAGAATTTTTGAAACACCTGCGTGAAGATTTCATGAAGGGCACTCTGAATGAATCGGATGTAAACCCCGATCCAATGGAACAATTCAATCTCTGGTTTCAACAGGCTAATGAATCACACATGCCGGAATCACAGGCCATGACACTGGCTACCGTGGAGGACAATAAACCATCCGCCAGAATTGTTTATTTGAGAAAGATCCACAATAACAAATTCTGGTTCTATGGAAACTACAATTCCCGTAAAGGAAGGAGCCTGGAAAAAAATCCAAACGCTTCAGTCAATTTCTTCTGGCCTGAATTGCAACGACAGATCCGCATTGAGGGAACTGTAAAAAAGGCAACGGAAGACAACAGCGATAATTACTTTTCACTCAGACCTTACGAATCTAAGTTAGGAGCATGGGCATCAGAGCAAAGCACAAAACTTGGATCCCGAAAAGAGCTGGAAGATAAACTCGAATCTTTTCGTTTAAAATTTGACGGGAAAGATGTTCCTCGTCCTCCTCATTGGGGCGGCTGGATCCTGAAAGCAAATTATTATGAATTCTGGCAGGGAGGAATTAGCCGACTTCATGATCGCATTTGTTATGAATTGCAAGGAGAAAACTGGGTGATCGGTCGATTGTCACCCTAATTCAATAATTTATTTTGAATCAGAAGATGAAGATAGAAGTGTGGAGCGATGTAGCTTGTCCGTTCTGCTATATCGGAAAAAAAAAGCTGGAATCTGCCCTCTCCTCATTTGAAAGTAAAGAACAAGTTGAAGTAGTGTGGAAAAGCTATCAGCTGGATCCACAGATTGCAGATTCTTCTCAGAATGCCATTGACTATCTTTCCTTGAAAAAAGGAATTCCTTCAAACAAAGTTTTAGAAATGATGGCTGGAGTGAGGCAAATGGCTTCATCAGAAGGTTTAATCATGCATCCGGAAAAAGCTATTGTTGCAAATTCATTTGATGCACATCGATTATCTCACCTGGCAAGCAAATTTGCTGTTCAAAATGAAATGGAAGAACTTCTTTTTGAAGCTTACTTTAAAGAAGGAAAGAATATAAGTGACAAAAAAATACTACTTGCATTGGCAGACAAAGCCGGAATTGATCACAAGGAGGCGGAAGATGTTTTGAACTCAGACCTTTATACATCAGATGTGGAAGATGATATACGGGAAGGAAATGCTTTAGGGGTAAGAGGTGTTCCCTTCTTTGTATTCAATCGTACATATGCAATTTCAGGAGCACAGGATGCGCAGGTCTTTGAAAACACATTAAAAAGATCTTTCAAAGAATGGAATGAAAAAGTCATCACTAAATAAATATTCTAATTAAATCAACAATGAAAACGAACAAAGCAGATAAAATAAAAAACTTCGATCCAAATGGTATTGGTCAGTTAAATGACGGATTATTCGGATTGCCATTCACCTTAGAAGAATGTGAAACGGTACTTGTCCCCGTTCCCTGGGAAGTAACGGTCAGCTACGGTGGTGGAACTGTGAATGGACCAAAAGCCATTTCTGATGCCAGTTATCAGGTAGATCTTTATGATCCGGTGATAAAAGATGCCTGGAAAAAAGGTATTGCCATGGATAAGATCAATACTTCACTGAAACAAAAAAGCAGCCTGCTTCGTAAAAGTGCAGAACGTTATATTGATGCTTTGGCAAAAGGCGGAAATCCGGACTCACCTAAACTAAAAGCACAAGCAGTTAAGATTCAGAAAGAATGTCTTTCGCTTAATAAATGGGTGAAGGAACGCTGTCTGCATTTTTTGAATCAGAATAAAACCGTTGGACTTATTGGAGGAGATCACTCTACCCCACTCGGAATGATGCAGGCCCTCGCAGAAAAATTCGGCAATTACACCATTCTTCAATTGGATGCACATGCCGATCTAAGAAATGCTTACGAAGGATTTGAGTTTTCACATGCCTCCATCATGTTCAACGCACTGAAAATAAAAGAAGTTGAAAAATTGGTGCAAGTTGGTATTCGCGATTACTGTGAAGAAGAACTGGATCTCATCAATAACAGCAAAGGAAGAGTCAAGACTTTTTTTGACCGAGATATAAAATACCAGATGTATAACGGTGACAGTTGGGACAGGATCTGCAATCGCATCATTGCTGAACTTCCGAAGAATATTTACCTGAGTTTTGATATTGACGCACTCGATCCTAAATTATGTCCGAATACGGGAACACCAGTAGCCGGTGGTTTTGAAACCGAACAGATCTTGTTTCTATTGGAGAAAATAGTAAAAAGCGGAAAAAAGATAATTGCATTCGATCTGAATGAAGTGACGCCGGGGAAAAAAGATGAGTGGGATGCAAATGTAGCTGCTCGCTTATTGTACAGGATCTGCAACCTCGTTATGATGAGCCAGGGCAAGTAATACGTGAGAACTTTATTCTTCATATTTTTTGTGACTCAATTAACCGCTGCCAAGCTAAAAGACGGCCCCTATCGTGCTGTTCTCACATTAGATCCTCAGGAAAACATCGAACTCCCCTTCAATTTTGAGGTCCTGCAGAATGGTAAAAAACTGGTCATTAAGAATGGAGAGGAAAAGATAGTTGTTGATGAGATCAAGAAAAAGGGTGATTCTGTATTCATAAAAATGCCCGTTTTTGATACCGAATTCAGATGCAGGATCACTGAAAAAGGTTTAGAAGGATTCTGGTACAATCATTACAGAAAAGAAAAGAATATAATTCCATTCAAAGCTTTTTATGGTGAGTCCCATCGCTTTCCATTTGTTCCTGGTAAGACCAATCCTTATTTCGAAGGAAGGTGGGAAACTACTTTTTCTCCCGGCACAAGTGACAGTTCAAAAGCGATCGGAATTTTTCATCATCTCGAACAAACGGATTATCTGTCTGGTACTTTCCTCACTGAAACAGGGGACTATCGATTTTTAGAAGGAATGAAACACAATAACGAGATCTATCTTTCCTGTTTTGACGGCAGTCACGCATTTCTTTTTATTGGATCGATGAAAACGGATGAGGAGATGATTAAGGGCAAGTTTTACAGTGGCGCACATTGGCAGGAAAACTGGATCGCAAAAAAGAACGAACAATTCAAGTTGAAAGATCCGGAAGAGATCACGCTGGTAAAAAATAAAGATGAAATAATTGATCTTACCTTCATGAACTTCGACAAAAAAATGATCTCGTTACACGATAAGAAATTTGAAAATAAGGCCATAGTGTTGCAGGTCATGGGAAGCTGGTGTCCTAATTGCTTGGATGAAAGTGCTTATCTCAGCACAATCTATAAAACCTATAAAGAACAAGGTCTTGAAATAGTTGCCCTGGCATTTGAGAAAACAACAGATTTTGAAAACGCAAAGGCACAGGTGAGTCGCTTGATAAAAAGATATGACATTCAGTATACGGTACTCTTACCCTTGCAAACCGGAAAAGACAAAGCTTCTGAAAGCCTGAATTTTGTAAATAAAATAACCGCCTTTCCTACGACAATATTCATTAGCCGGGAACATAAAATCGTAAAAATACATACCGGATTCAGTGGTCCAGCCACCGGAAATGAGTACCTTCGCTTTCAGCAAGCAACGGAAGGATTAATCAAAAACATGCTCAAAAATTAATGTTCACCGGAATCATAGAAACTCTGGCTACTGTAAAACAGATCGTGAAGGAAAACACGAATGCACACTTTACCTTTAGTTCTAACATAACCGAAGAACTGCAAATAGACCAAAGCGTTGCGCACAATGGGGTCTGTCTTACGGTCGTTGCCATCAAAGGTTCAGAATATACAGTTACGGCAATTGACGAGACTTTAAAAAGAAGTAACCTTGGCGAGTTAAAAATTGGAGATGAAGTCAATTTGGAAAGATGCATGCCTGCAAATGGTCGTTTTGACGGACATATTGTACAAGGCCATGTAGATACAACTGCAATTTGCAAAAAAGTGAATGACCTGAAAGGCAGTTTTGAATTTATTTTTGAATATCCGCTTTGTGAGAAGAATGTAACGGTAGAAAAAGGAAGTATTACTGTGAATGGGGTCAGCTTAACAGTAGTGCGATCAGAAAAAAACATTTTTTCCGTTTGTATCATCCCCTATACACTCGAACACACGAACTTTAAGAATATCAAGGCAGGCAGTAAAGTCAATCTGGAATTCGATATAATTGGCAAGTATCTAGCTCGCATACTGGATAAAACCTGATTTTTAACAGGATAAAAGCCCAATTTCACTTATTTTTTTATCTTTACAATTGCTCTGAAACGGGTCAGTTATATACTCATACTCTTTACATTCCTTTTGCCTGGCTTATCGAAAGCACAGTACAAGGATTTTGACACCTTTTTAGGTGACACCATCAACATTGTGGACAAGAACGGCAGAAAACAGGGGCGATGGTTGTTCTTTGGTAAAGATTCGAAAGGACTGAAAAACAAATTACTCAAATTCAATCAAATCGTTACCGATGGGCATTATACAGATGGAGTAAAACATGGCATTTGGAAGAGTTACCATCAAAACACCAATAAAATCAAAAGTGAGGTTAACTATGTTTACGGTGAAATAAACGGAAAAGTAAAATTGTATAATGAAAAAGGGAAGCTGACTCACGAAGGAACAATGAAAAATAATGATTGGGAGGGAGAGTATTTCATTTATAATTCAGTAGGAGAAAAATTTAAAAAGATAGCCGGGGGAGAACACACAAAGGGAATTCTGGAATTTAGTGGATTAGTAACAAAAAATGGCAGGCCGGTAGAAGATGTGGAGGTCTCAGTGGAAAGAAACGAATTGCCCTTCCTGAATGCAAAATCAAAAGCAGACGGAACATTTAGTTTCAAACTTGAGCTCTCCAATGTCTACATCATCCACTTTGAGAAAAAAGGTTTCAATAAGCAAAGTATATTAATAAAAGCTTACACTGAAAGCATCAATGATGAAAACAATTATACATTGAAGGATTGGAAAGTGGCAATGACAGATAATTTTGCAGCTTCTGCCACGACCGATGTCTTTGGATTTCTTATCAATAAGCCTTCTAACCGAATCTATTATATCAAACGAAAAAAAGAATTCGGGGCCGACGGTTCCTATGAACATTTATTGAAAAAACAACTCAAAGGAATTTCCAATTCAACAAAATTGATCATGGCCACCACCATGGAAACCAATAAAAAACTAGAGATCGAAAACCTAAGGATCGAACAGGAAACAAAATTAAAGGAAATTGAACTACTGCAAAAAGAGCAAATGCTTCAGCAGGCGAGTCTGAAAGAAAAAGAAAACGAACTCATTGTAAAAAAGGTAGAGGCAGAGAAAAAAGAGATCGCTTTAGCTATGCTTGAGCAGGAAAAGAAACTCAAAGAGCTTAAGATACAGGAACAGCAGAATGAAGCCCTACAAAAACAATTGGAAGCAGAAAAAAGAGCGAGGGAGATCGATCAACTGAATGCGCTTGCCAACAAACAAAAACTGGAGGCAATAGGGCAGAAAAAACTATTGACAGAAGCAGAAGCTAAACTGGAGCAGGATAAATTGCAGCAAGAAATGGCTGCTCGCGAACTGGATCTTGCCAATAAAGAAAAATCAGTGAAAGAGGCTGAATTGGCCTCTAAACAAAAATCATTCAACATGGTACTCGGCGGACTCGCTGTTCTGGGCGCTTTGCTTTTCTTCTTATTTCGCATCTACATGCAAAAGAAAAAGGCCAATGCCGTTCTCGAAAGTCAGAAGCTGGAAATTGAAAAACAAAGAGACGAGATCACTGAAAAAGGAAAGATCATTGAAGAGAAGAATGAAGAAACACTGCAAAGTATTTTGTATGCAAAACGAATTCAGCATGCCATACTCCCTCCTCCTTCTGAGATCGATCCCTATCTGAAAGATTATTTTATCCTTTATAAATCAAAAGACATCGTGAGTGGCGATTTTTACTTCTTTTCAGACAAATACGCCGGTGATCTAAAACAAGTGATCATAGCTGCTGCTGATTGTACCGGTCACGGAGTGCCTGGAGCTTTTATGAGCATGATCGGTAATGAAAAACTAAAAGACGCAGTTGACATTTCCCCCAAACCAAGTGAGATCATCAAACACCTGAACGTTGGCCTTAAAACCGCCCTTAGACAATCTGGAGAAACAGGCACAAGGGATGGTATGGATATTTCTGTTCTTTCCCTCCCCGTTGATTATAGTGGATCGGAGAAAATAAAGATCCAATATGCCGGCGCTAATCGTCCGCTCTGGGTGATCAAAAAAGACAGCAATGAGGTAATAGAACACCGAGCAACAAAACATGCAGTCGGGGGTTTCACTGCTGACGATCAGGAATTCACCTTGAATGAATTTGAATTTGAAAAACAGGATACACTCTATATTTTCTCAGACGGATACGCTGATCAATTTGGAGGGGACAAAGCAAAAAAAATGATGACCAAACGATTCAAGGATATTCTGCTAATGATCAAGGACAGAGAGATGGATGACCAGAAAAAATACCTGCAGGACCATTTTGAAGAATGGAAAGGCGGCAATGAACAGGTGGATGATATTCTTGTAATAGGAATACGTTTGTGATGATCATTTGATTTCTTAACAAGTCAATAAACAATTTGTACCAAGCACTCGATATTCAGCAATTTCTCACAAAGGCCAAAGAACGATCGGCCACAATTCTTGATGTACGCTCGCCTTCTGAATTCAACCACGGGCACATTCCGGGTGCAAAGAATTTAGTTCTATTTGATGACATCGAAAGAACAGAGATCGGAACATTGTATAAACAAAAAGGAAGGCAAACTGCTGTTATTCGTGGGTTGGAGATTGTTGCTCCAAAGCTAAGCCAGCTTGTTTTAAACGCAAAAGACCAAGCTTTGGAAAATGAAATATACATTCATTGCTGGAGAGGTGGAATGAGAAGTGGATTCGTTGCAACACTTCTGGATATGTACGGAATAAAAGTCTTTACACTAAAAGGAGGATATAAAAAATTCAGGAATTTTGTACTTCAGGATTTTCAAGCTCCCCGTATTTTTTATATTCTGAGTGGAAAAACAGGAAGTGGTAAAACTTATATCTTAAAAAAACTGGGAGAAGCAGGTCGACAGGTAATTGACCTCGAAGGTATAGCTCATCACAAGGGATCAGCATTTGGAGCATTAGGTCAATTGCCTCAGCCAACGCAGGAACAATTCGAAAATGAACTGCACATGTTATTGCGAAATTGTTGTTCAGATCAGCCTATCTGGCTCGAAGACGAAAGCAGAAACATTGGTAAAAATATGATTCCACCTCCTTTCTTTATTCAAATGAGAGCAGCAAAAGTATTTTGTTTAGATCTGCCTTATGAGGAAAGACTTCAGCACATCGTGAATGATTATGGTAAATTCACGAAAGAAGAGATCATTGCAATACTAACAAAGATCTCCAAAAGAATTGGCCCTGAACAAACAAAAAATGCCATCTCAGCAACTGAGAAAGGAGATTTTAAAACAGCATTTTCTTACTGTTTGAATTACTACGATAAAACATATACCTATGGACTTTCTCAAAGAGAGAAAGGTACAATTGAAAGATTTGAGATCCCGAAATTTGATATAGATGCCTGCGTGCAAACTATATTATCAGCAACAAAATAATATTATGGAAGAAATAAAACTTACAAAATTCAGTCATGGCGGAGGTTGCGGCTGTAAGATCGCACCCGATGTACTTGAAAACATTTTACATACAAAATTAGCCACATTTCAAACCGAAAAACTTCTCGTGGGTTATGGAACAAAAGATGATGCCGCCGTTTATGATCTGGGTAATGGCACCGGTGTGATCAGTACTGTTGATTTCTTCATGCCTATGGTGGATGATGCTTTTGATTTCGGAAGAATTGCTGCCGCCAACGCCATCAGCGATGTCTTTGCTATGGGTGGAAAACCAATCATGGCGACGGCAGTCTTGGGATGGCCTATCAGTAAACTCCCTGTTGAAATTGCTCAAAAGGTGATCGATGGCGCAAGAACCATATGCAATTCCGCAAATATTCCATTGGCGGGAGGACATAGCATTGATAACCTAGAACCCATGTTCGGGCTTTCTGTGAATGGCCTCATCGAATTAAAAAATTTAAAGAAAAACAGTGGGGCAAAAAAAGGCGACCACTTATTTCTCACAAAAAAACTTGGCGTTGGCACAATGGCCACCGCCTTGAAGCGTGGAGAATTGAAAGATGAACACAAAGCAAATATGATCGCTCAACTCACCTCGCTAAACAACATCGGCGAAAAAGCGGGCTGTCTTTCCTATGTGAATGCCATGACAGATGTAACAGGTTTCGGACTACTCGGACATCTAACTGAAATGGCAGAAGCAGCAAACCTCAGCGCAGAAATTGATTACCAATCCATTCGTGTGTTAGAAGGGCTGGAAGAATACACATCAAGGAACATTGTTCCTGATAGTTTATATCGAAACTGGAAAAGCCATGAAAGCAAAGTGGATGGAATCGGAGCCTTTTCCTTTTTTCCTTTAAATGATCCTCAAACTAATGGCGGCCTCCTGATCAGTGTGGACAAAGCCCACGCTGCTGATTTCAGTAATTTCTTGAAAGAGCAAGGATATAGCGATTTTTCAGAACCAATTGGACTCTTTGTCGAACCAGCTGACAAAAGGATTAAGATCAAGAATGCAAAATAAAATTTCATGAAAAATTTAATATTTACTTTTCTTATTCTGTCAGCCTCGGCAGCCCTTTCACAAAGTGAAGTGACTTTTTCAGTTTGTGGGTGGAAAAATCCTGTTCCATTTGACAGTCTGAAAAAATGTCCTCATTTAAAATCAAACTCCAAAGGATTCATACAAAAATTTCAGGTGGTTTCTAATTCTATTCAGGGAATGTCTGTTTATGATATGGGAGGGGACTCATTCGATGAATCATTACTCACGCATATAGCTAAAGGAAAGCCGAAAGAACTTCACCTAACGATTACAATGGAGGAAAACGGAACGGTAAAAGTCTATAAAGACGTCCCCATTCTCCTTTCCTATAACCGATAAGGATAAATTTTCTGTTATTGTGTATTTTCACTATCTTGCTGATAGAAATGCTTTCAAACAAAAAAAAGAAATACACTTTAAAGGGTTTGCTCCTTTTCTTCCTTTTTTCGTTCTGCTTTTCAGTCGGACAAACAAAAAAAGGAGACGAAAAAGCGCCCCTTCTTTTTACTGAGAATAAAGGTCAGGTGGCCGATCAATATGATGCGCCAAGGCCGGATATACTTTTCGGAGGTAAAAGTGGCGATCTTGCTTTTCATTTGAAGAAGAACGGATTGTCTTATCAATTAGAAAAAGTAATTCAGTGGAAAAAAGATGAGTTATTCGAACAATTAGGTATACCGACGGCAGAAGCAAAGAACAAGATGATCGCGGAAAAAACCCTAGTGCAACGAATAGACATTCTTTGGAAAAACTGCGATCAGAATGCTGTGATCTCAAAGGAGAATCCGTCGGAAAGTTATTCCAATTATTATTTACCTGTCTGTCCTGATGGTGTTCGTGATGTCAGAAGCTATCGGTCATTAACTTATCACAATATTTACAAAGGAGTTGATCTGAAATGGTACAGCCTGAATGGAAAATTGAAATATGATTTTATTCTGAGTGCCGGCGCAGATCCTTCTCAAATACAATTGGAAATAAAAGGAGCAAAGAAGATCAGCGTCAATAAAAAAGGCGAACTCATCATTGAAACTCCGGTGGGAAATATTATTGAAGAAAGACCCATTGCATCTCAAAACGGAAAATATATTTCATGCGAATGGAAGATTAGAAATAATATTGTGAGCTATGCCATTCCCGAATTCGATTCACGTTATCCTATTTTGATCGATCCGGGAGTCAGACTTTGGGGCACCTATTACGGAGGAAATCAGGCGGATGTTGGTTGGGGAGTCGCAACAGATGCATCCGGAAATGTTTATCATTGTGGCTATGCCAATACACAGGGAGGAACGGTGATTGCAACTTCGGGAGCCCATCAAACTACACATGGAGGAGGACTGGAAAATGCATTTCTTGCTAAATTCAATTCATCAGGCGCAAGGATCTGGGCAACGTATTACGGAGGTTCAGTAAGAGATCTGGGTGTTTTCTGCTCGGTAGATCCGAACAATAATATTTACATGAGTGGTCATACACTGAGTGGAAATCCCGGCGCCATTGCAACACCCGGATCTCATCAATCAAGTCCGGGTGGTGACTGGGATGCCTATCTGGTAAAATTCAACAGTGCTGGTGTTAGACAATGGGGAACTTATTATGGAGGACCAACCATTGAATTTGGCGTGAGTTGTGCAGCGGCAATAGATGGAAGTGGAGAAGTGTATCTCACAGGTAAAACACAGGAACCTTCCGGTAATGTGATTGCAACTCCCGGATCTCATCAATCAGTTTTTGGCGGACAGGAAGATGCATTCCTTGTGAAATTCAACAGCGCAGGAGTAAGACAATGGGGAACGTACTACGGTCTCGAGGGTACCGACCAAGGGAATCATGTTGCAACGGATGCAAGTGGGTATGTTTATTTTCTAGGAAATACCAGCAGTACAGCAGGCATCGCAAGTCCGGGTGCATATCAAACCAATTACGTTCTGGATTTTGATGCGTTCATTGCAAAATTCAACAACAGTGGTGTGAGGCAATGGGGAACTTATTATGGAGGAAACGGAGATGATAGAGCGCATGGATTTGCAAGAGATGTAAGTAATGGATCCTTGTATGTTTGTGGAAGAACAAGCAGCAGTAATTCGATCGCAACCGATGGAAGTTATCAGCCGAATTTTGCGGGAGGTAACTGGGATGGATTTTTGGTTAAGCTCAATGCAAATGGAAGCATGCGCGACTGGGGTACCTATTACGGTGGTACGGCAGAAGACCTTGCATTCAGTTGTTCCATCAGTAATGCAGGCTCTCCTTATATCGTTGGATATGCCGGAACAACAAGTACAGCTTTGGCTACACCTGGCAGTCATCAGCCGAATCATGCAGGAGGATTGCAAGATGCTTTCATTGCACAATTCAATTCTTTAGGGTCCCGAATCTGGGCATCCTATTATGGTGGCAATGGTTTTGATACAGGGCATGGCTCCTGTACCGACAATAACAGCAATGTCTATTTATGTGGTCAGGCAGATGCAGCAGGCGTGAATGTAATTTCTACTGCCGGCACACATCAAACTTCATTTGGTGGTGGAGGAGCTGATGCATATGTCGTGAAATTCTATGATTGTTCTACTCCACCTGCTCCAACGAATATTAGTCCTCTTGCAACAAGAAAGATCTGTCTTGGTTCAAACTCAACTCTTTCGGTTACAAGTATAGGAAGTGTGAACTGGTATACAGTTCCCTCAGGCGGAAGTTCAATTGCTTCGGGATCTGTTTTTCCAACAGGAACGTTGGCATTAGGTACTTATAGTTTTTATGCAGAGGCAACTACTTGTACAAATAGTATTGCGCGTGTGCTGATCACAGTAACAGTTCATCCCTTGCCAACTGTAAGTATTAGCACTTCCAACACCTTGCTTTGCCTTGGTTCTTCTTGCAGCTTACTGGCCAGCGGCGCACTAACGTATAGCTGGAATACCGGTGCTCTCAGCAATTCTATCAGCATTACCCCAACCCTTACAACTACGTTTATGGTGATCGGAACGGATGTGAATTCATGCAGTTCAAGCGCTGTCTTTACACAATCTGTGACTGTTTGCACATACCTTCAATCCGAGACTGCTTACAGTTCAATTCAAATCTTTCCAAGCCCATTCAGTGAAAGATGTAATGTATCAGGACTCGTTCAAGGTCAGGTACTAACCCTTTATAATTCCATTGGTCAGGTTGTCAAGAAGGCCTGTTCAGGTGGAAATACGATGAGTTTCTTTACCGGTGAACTTTCCAGTGGCCTATATATTCTTAATATTCAGGGTGATTCGAGCTCGTTGAGCTTCAGATTGCTGAAGGAATAAGGTTCAATTGATTTCAAGAATCAGAACAGTCAGGAAATCAATGTTAAATTCCTGTAAAATCGAGTGATTTTTTTTCTCGCTGTCCTCTAATAATTCAAAAAGTTCCTCGTTATTTTAGTATCTTTAAAGGAAGAATTAGCCAGTGAGAAAGTTACTATTGTGTTTATTGATCTTGTTTTCTTTTATTGGAAAAGCTACGCACAACCGTGCCGGTGAAATTCTCTATAAACGCATTCAGCCTTTTACAAAAGTAGTTGGTGGGCTCACTGTTCAGGTTTATACTTATTCCTTCACGATTGTGAAATATACCAACGACGGATCGACCATTGCCGATCGTTGTGAAGATACTTTGTATTTTGGCGATGGAGAAAGAGGGATCGCACCAAGGGTGAATGGTTCTTTGTGTGGAGACTGTCAGTCACCTATCACCTGTGGCAGCATCATCATGAATCAGAATGGATACATCGTTAAAAAAAACATCTATACCATTATTCATACGTATGCTGGTCCCGGAAATTACCTGGTACGTTCGCTTGATCCAAACAGAAATGAGGGTGTTCACAATATCCCTAATTCCGTCAATCTTCCCTTCTACATCGAATCCTTTCTGGTCATCAATAGTTTTACAGGAGCAAACTCCTCGCCTACATTTAGCTTTGATCCCATAGACAGAGCCTGTGTAGACAAATGTTTTTATCACAATCCGGGCGCTTATGATACAGATGGAGATAGTTTAAGTTTTGAACTGACCACTTCACGTGGTGCAGACGGAAGCACAGTGCCGGGATACTTTATGCCAAGTGTAGAAGGAGGAATTTACAATATCAATGCCACAACAGGATTAATGACCTGGTGTTCTCCTAAATTCGTTACACAGTACAATCTTGCATTCATTGTAAAAGAGTGGAGAAAAAACACCAGTGGAGTTTATCAATTGGTTGGTTATGTTCTCAGGGATATGCAGGTGATCGTGATCGCTTGTCCGTTCAATAACCCTCCATCAATGATCATTCCACAAGATACTTGTGTAGAGGCAGGAACGCTGATTGATAAGGTGATCTATGTAAATGACCCTGACGGCAACAATGCTGTAACTGTAACCGGAGGAGGAGGTGCCTACTCGGCTCCTTCCCCTACTGCCATTCCGTTCTCAGTTGTTTCCTCTGTCCCCTACTCTTTCAACTTCAAATGGCAAACAGGTTGTCAGCATATACGGCAGCAACCCTACATTTCCATTTTCAAAGCAGAAGACAATCATCCCACCAACGAACTTGTCTACTTTGGAAATTACAGCATTCGGGTAGTACCACCGTCTGTGAAAAATGTTACTGCAAACCCCATTGGCTCTGACATGCAGATCACCTGGTCTCCTTCGGCCTGCAATCCTACCAACAATCCAATTGCAACCTATAAAATATATAGAAAAAATGATTGTTCATCCGTAGTCTTTGATCCTTGCAAGACTGGAGTTGATCCAAGCCTTGGTTATACCTTCATTGGACAAACAAATGCGAATACAACCTTGTACCTTGATAATAACGGAGGTAACGGATTGATCGTTGGTCAGGATTACAGTTATCTTGTAGTTGCACAATATGCTGATGGTTCTCTTAGCTTTGCAAGCACACAGGTTTGTTCCAAATTAAAACGTGATGTTCCAATAATATTAAATGTAGACGTACTCTCCACTTCGGCAACTTCGGGATCCGTTTTTGTGAGATGGGCAAGACCATTGAAAACAAATGGAAATCTAGATACACTTGTTCTTCCGGGACCATATACCTTCAACTTAAAACACAGAATAGCAGGGAGCGCGAATTTTTCTACTGTATTCAGTTCAACAAAGAATTTCCTTTATCTTTTGGATACTTCGTACACACATACCTTATTGAATACGATGAGTGATCAGGAAGAATATCAGGTTGAATTCATTGCAGCTTCAACTGTTGTTGTCGGTTCTTCTCAGAAAGCAACTTCCGTATTCTTGAATGCTGTTGGGGGTGACAGGCAAGTAACACTCACTTACAATGCGAATACGCCATGGATCAATTCAAAATACACTATTTACAGAAAAGATCCCGGTTCACTTGTTTTCAATCCCATCGCAACAACAAGTTTAACCAGCTATACCGATAGAAATAATGTTGTGAACCGAAAGACCTATTGTTATAAAGTACTGAGTGAAGGAGCTTATTCGGATCCATCCATTTTTAAGCCATTACTGAACAACTCACAGGAGGTGTGTGCTACTGCTATTGACATCACAGCTCCTTGCACACCTACGATCAAGATCACAGCAAGTTGCTTGGGTGGTCCTGTTAATGTGGAGTGGAATAATGTTACACTTTCCTGCAGCGATGATGTGATCAAATACATTCTCTACAAAAAAGAATTGGTTGATGATGAGTTTGTGAAACTCGATACAATATACGGTTCAGGAAATACAACTTTTAATTTTTATCATGAGCAAAATGAACTTGTTTCGGGATGTTTCGCTATACGTTCCGTTGACTCAAGTGCCAACGTAAGTGAATTGAGTCCCGCTTATTGCATTGATAATTGTCCGGAGTTTGAATTACCGAATATCATTTCCTTGAATGGTGATGGAGTAAATGATCTTTTCAAAGCAATAAAAGTGCGTCAGATAAAAGAAATCGATCTATCGGTGTTTGATCGTTGGGGAAATCTGGTATATAAGACCAGTGATCCTTATTTCAAGTGGGATGGAAAAAGCATTAAAAGTGGTTTGACCGTATCTGATGGAACTTTCTTTTACCTCTGCGAAGTATATGAACCAAGAGTTACCGGAATAAAAAAACGCAGTTTAAAAGGTTACTTACAGGTTGTAAAATGATTCCTTCTCTTTCTCTATGAAACTTTACAGGAACCTCGTCAATGCAGTGGCTGAAACACTGAAAGAGATCTTTACCAACGGGAAATATGCTGATCGATGCATTGAACAATTATTCAAACGCAATCCGCAATGGGGAAGCCGTGACAGAAGGTTTGTTGCAGAATCAGTTTATGATATTGTAAGGTACTACAGACTGTATGCAGAGCTGGCAGGCAATGAAAAGAATTTCTGGTTCATGACTGCGGCTCATCTTATTTTAAAAGGAATTGAATTACCGGATTGGCAGGAATTCAAACATTTTGATGCGGAAAAGATCATCAGACACAAAGAAAAACTTTGTGCAGACCCAGCCGTAAGAGAATCCTATCCACAGTGGTTATGGGATCTTGGAATGAATGAAACAGGCAAGGAGAAATGGGAGAAGGAAGCTGCTAGTTTAAATGAAACAGCAAAAGTAGTTTTGCGAATGAATTCCATTAAAACATCTCCTGCCAAATTTGAGGCTGAAATGAAAAAAGAAAACATTCTTTTGCAAAGATCAGAGGTTGCAATGAATTGTTATGTACTTGAAAAAAGAGAGAATGTTTTCAGAAATAAATATTTTAAGGAAGGATGGTTTGAAGTGCAAGACGCAGGTTCGCAAGCGATAGGTGAATTTACAGACCCAAAAGAGGGTATGACTGTGATCGATGCCTGTGCCGGTGCTGGAGGAAAATCGCTTCATCTTGCTGCGTTGATGAAGAACAAAGGCAAAATCATCAGCATGGATGTTGAGCAGTGGAAACTAGATGAATGTAAAAAAAGAGCGGCGAGAGCCAACGTTCACAATATTGAAACAAGATTGATACAGGGTGAGCAGACCATTACTTCTCTGAAAGAAAAAGCTGACATTGTGTTATTGGATGTTCCCTGCAGCGGAACTGGTGTGATCAAAAGAAATCCGGATACAAAATGGAAACTCACACCGGGAACTATTGAAAAAACAAAAGAAATACAAGGTCAGATCCTGAATGATTATAGCAAAATGGTAAAACCGGGAGGAAAACTCATCTACAGCACTTGCAGCATTTTCCCCTCTGAAAATGAGAAACAGGTTGAAAGTTTTTTAAAACTCCGACCCGAATTTCAATTAACAAAACAAAAATCGATATTACCTTCGGAGGGCTATGACGGATTTTACATGGCAGAATTAAAAAAAATAAATTGATGAAAAAAATAAGTTTAGTATTCGGCTTTTTGCTGATCACAGTTGTTTCTGCTTTCGCGCAGAACGGAATTGTTAAGAATGTGAGTTCGGAAGAATTCAAGAAATTAATGAATGAAAATAAGAAAGCAGAGATCATTGATCTTAGAACAACAGATGAGATAAAAGCCAAAGGAAAGATCAAAGGCGCAAAACAGATCGATTTCTTAGCTGTTGATGCCGAAAAGAAAATATCTGCCTTGGATAAGAATAAAACTTACCTGGTTTACTGCGCAGGTGGTGGTAGAAGTGGTGATGCAGCTGAACTCATGCACAAACAAGGTTTCAAGGAAGTGGTTAATCTGGAAAAAGGTTTTGGCGAATGGCTGAAAAAAGGATTTGAAATTGAAAAGTGATCCGCTAAATATTCCTTATTTACTTCGACTCGCTATTGAAGCTTCTCTTCAGGCCGGCAGTGAAATTCTGAAGATCTATGAAACAGACTTCGCAGTTGAATTAAAATCGGACAAGAGCCCTGTAACGAAAGCCGATAGGATGGCAAGCGATTGCATCATCCGTTTTTTAAAAGAAAGCAACATAGAAGTTCTAAGCGAAGAAGACACACTTTTTGATTACCAGTTAAGAAAGAACTGGAAGCACATCTGGATCATCGATCCGCTTGACGGAACGAGGGAATTTGTAAAGAGAAACGGAGAATTTACAGTGAACATAGCTTTGATAGAGGATGGTCAACCCATCATTGGCGTGATCTACTCCCCTGTTTCTCGGAATTTATATTTTTCTTCCCGTGAATCAGGAAGTTTTAAAGTGAGCGGACATGATGTGTTGCAACTCACCAATGAGAAACTGGATCTTGATAAATTAATAGCATTGGCAAGACAAATGCCTTTGCAAAATTTTCCTTCAAAATATACCGTAGTTGCGAGTCGCTCTCACCTAAGCAGCATGATCAATGAAAGGATCAACAAAGCAAAGCTCGAATACAACGAAGTAGACGTGATCAACACAGGCAGCAGCATCAAGTTTTGTTTGATCGCAGAAGGACTTGCTCATGAATATCCACGATTCGGCAACACTATGGAATGGGATACTGCCGCAGGCCAATGTATCATAGAACAAGCCGGTGGCAAGGTGATCGATCTGGTTACCAATGAAAAACTTAGTTATAACAGGGAAAATCTCTGCAATAATAGTTTTATTGCCTTCTGGAAGAATTGATCAGTTCTCAAAGATCAACTTTGATAACAAGTGATCTCCTTCAATTACCAATTGCTTGAATTTTTTTCCTCTTTTAATTATAACCTGATTGGTAATGTATTTTGTTACAGCAAATTCATATTCGGTTGGTTCTTTTCCTTTCAGTTCAATTGCGGCAAGCAACTTCACTCCTTTCTCAGAAATTAGGGTGTCTTTTAAACTTTTAAAATTCCAATACTTCTTTTCCTTGATTTTCAAACCAGAAAACCGTCTGTTAGGAAGAGCTATTACGGAAGAGACAAAATATTTGATCCTATAATTACCATTGTTATTAAAGACAATGAATTTTTCTGTTATCGAGCATTTTTCCGGCGCCACGCTCAAGGTTTGTCCTCCCGCGGTCTGCAGATCCTGTTGAACGATTTCCACATGGCATTGATAATAGGTCAAGGAATCGCCGTTATTCAGACCGGCGATCAAAGTCTTTTTCATCGGTTCGGAAAAATTCATCTGAGCGATCAGGAAACCCGGTAAACAACAGATCAATTGTATTATTCTTCTCCCTACCATTGACTCAACATTTCAATCCATTTCCCATATACACTTTCAAAAAGGTGTTGATGAAAGTCTCCGGTAGTTTGATCTTTTCAAATATTTTTTTGAACTCAGACAACTGCTTCCCTTTCATTTCTTCTCCACATTTTTTATTTTTGATCATTGAGAAAGTTGTTCCACTGCTGTCGCATTTAAAAACGATCCAGGTATAAACAGAAATGCATTTAGCACAATCCATTTTAATATTGTTCCTTTTAAGAAATGAGGCAAACTCTTCTTTTCTCCATTTACTTTCTATCTCCTCCCATTGCTGATACTGGATCGTGCTCAATTTAGAATAGGTCAATGTGTCTTGTGCAACTAAAACGTTGGAAATAAATATCAGGATATAAAGTAGGGATCTCAATTATTTGGAAATACCTATATCAACATATTCAGGATAATATTGGTGGAAAAGTCCATAGATCGTATAACCTACAGCAAGTCCTATTGCGCCCGAAATGATGGAATGTATTCTTCTTCTTTGACGCGCCACCCTTTCGTATCCCAATATATATCCGTCACTATCAACGTAAGCCGGATTACTTACTGTTGAATGCCGTATCCTGACTTTCGTAATCCCACTTAATGACATGTAACCAAAAGGAAGGCAAGGTCCCCAAAAAGTTCCTGTCATACCACCAATAATACCCGAAATGCCGGAACCAATGATTGAGCCAATTGGACGAAACCCTTTTCTTGCATCTCTTTCCCCTTTCATGTACATCCACATTTCATCGCGGGTAAAATAATTCAGCAGAAAAGTGTCCTGTGTATAATAGTATCGCTTATTTCCATCACTGAACTTAACCATGTACAACTGAGACAATTCATAATTGATCTTCCTCTCAGGCTTCTTTGGATTCAATATGGTTACAGCACCCAGCAGTGTATCGATCACTTTTTCAGCCACTACATGACCGTTCATAAGAAAGATCGTGTCTTGCGCCTTAGTTTGAGCTCTGGCAAATGGAAGGCAGAACAAGAGGCTGAATAGAAGGAAGAATTTGCTCATGAACAAATATAGCTATTTGCATTTTCAGTATAGTAAAATTGTCATACAGTCTTCAAAAATTTGAATTTTAAGTTTATATTTGTTAAGAACAATCATTTCATCTGCAATTAAAACCAGACTAAAATACGTACTCGCTTTTCTATTCCTGCAATGTTTCCATTTTGCACAGCAATTCAATTTTCAGCACTATAAAGTAGAAGACGGATTACCACAATCCACCGTATTTGAGCTTTTTCAGGACAAGAAAGGCTATTTATGGATAGGTACAGAAGGAGGAGGCTTGTGTCGTTACGATGGTTATCGCTTTAAGACCTACAATTCAACAGATGGATTCTACGCGAATCTGGTAAGAAAAGTTGCTCAGGATAAACAAGGCGATCTTTGGGTGGCAACCAATAAAGGTCTTTATCAGATCCATGAAGGGAAGATCAGATTAGTTGATGAGATCAAAGACAACCGCAGTATCTATTTCATGAATGTGTTTGTGGATCAAAAGGGTCAGATCTGGGCAGGTAGCAGTGGAAACGGATTATTCTGTATTCAGAGATCTTCATCAGGAGCATTAAATGTTCTGAGCTACAATGTAGACAATGGCTCTTTCAGCAACTTCATTTTTGACATAGAAGAAGATCGAAATGGAAATCTATGGGTAGCAAGTTTTGGTGAAGGCTTGATGATCATAGATAAAGATAAAAAGTTCACATCCGTAAAATTCAGTCTACCGCTTGCCAATGAGGCCATTTCGATCAAGCGAATAAACGAAAAGGAAATGATCTTCGGTACGCGTTCATCCGGCGCGTATATATTTAACTGTGATCAGCCACAAATGATCAGGCAAGTGAAGGGCACAGAAGGAGAACAAGTGTGGAGCGTTGCCTGCGAACAAAACGTTAGATATTGGGTGAGCACCAAGAACAAAGGCGTACTTTGCTCTGATTCTGCTTTTTCAATTGGAACCAAACAAGGACTGGCAACCAACGAGATCCTTAAACTACTGCGCGACAGAGAAAACAATCTCTGGATAGGAACCAATAGCGCAGGCCTACTTAAATTCTCCGGAAATAAATTCATTCATTTCACTGCAGCAGAATTTCCTGAATTAAGTTTTACATCCTCTTTTCTTAAAGATAAAAAAGGAAATTTCTATGCAGGATCTTCCACCGGCCTCTATTATTTTTCGTTTCAGAATGGAAAGACAAAGTTACTCAAACAGCACAGCGTAAAAGATGGATTGAATGATCCGAACATCACCTGCATGAGCATGGATGAATCAGGCGTCTTATGGATTGGAACGCAAAACGGACTATATAAATTTCAGGATGGAAAGTTCAACCTGAAAACGGAAGCTGATGGCCTGGCCGGAAATATAGTGAATGCTGTTTACGCTGATTCAAGATCACAACTATGGATCGGCACTCCGGCAGGATTAAGTTTGATCAAAGCGAATGGTGAGATACTGAATATCTCTGAATCGAACGGATTACCACACAACGAAGTGCAATGCTTCTCGGAAGATTCAGAGGGAAATATTTGGATAGGAACATTTGGAGGATTGATCAAATACGACGGGAAAGTACTTCAGTCATTTGATGAACAGGACGGATTAAAAGAAAAAAGAATTCAATGTCTTAACAGTGATCATTCGGGGAAGATCTATATCGGTACATTTGGAGGTGGGATCTATCGTTATGAAAATAAAAAGATCAATTTGCTTTGTGATAATAGCAAACTCATCTCAAATAGCATTTATTCGCTCGTCAACCTGAAAGATACCGTGATCATTGCCGGAACAAATCAGGGTTTGAGTAAAATCGTCATGAATGCGAACGGAAGTGTACGATTCATAAAGAACATTGACAGTTACGATGGATATAAATTTGTAGAAAGCAATGCAAACGCTGCCATAGTAAATGGAGAGAATATTCTTTTTGGCACTCCGAAAGGAATATCGGTCTACTTTCCTTCGCAGGATCGTGTAAACACTGTAAAGCCTGAGATCTTCATCGATGAAGTACTGATCAACGGCGAGCCGGTAAATTTGAATGGGAGACTGGAGTTGACCAGCAGTCGCAACACGATCAAAGTTTTATTCAGCGCTGTCAGCTTAAGCAATCCGCATCACAATCGTTATTTTGCAAAATTAAGTGGTATTGATACCAACTGGCATAAACTAATTATTGATAAGCAGAATTTAAGTGAGTTCATTTCTGTTGAATACAAAAAATTGCAACCCGGCGAATATAAATTATTACTTAGAGCATCTAATAATGATGGTGTTTATTCAGCCGAAAGCGTCATTGAATTTCACATTGAACAGCCATTTTATAAGAGACCCGCATTTTTGGTCTTTGCCATTCTGTTTATTCTTCTTTCTTTCTATTTGTTACTGAAAGTAAGGGAGAAAAAACTGCAGAAGGAAAAAGAAATTCTGGAAAAGATCGTGGAAGAAAGAACAGCAGAGATCGTTGCAAGTAAAAAAGAAATAGAAGCGCAGAAGGATCTCCTGGAAATTCAGAAGCACGAGATCACGGACTCAATCAATTACTCAAAACGAATTCAGAATGCAATACTCCCTGAGCTAAATGAATTTTACAATGAATTAAAACAAGCATTCATTCTTTATAAGCCGAGAGATATTGTGAGTGGTGATTTTTACCATTTTGGGAAATTAAAGAATGGTGAGTTTTATGTTGCAGCTGCAGACTGTACGGGACATGGAGTACCTGGAGCATTTATGAGTATGATTGGTAGTAAGGAATTAAGTGATGCAATAAAAACAAATTCAGAACCCGGCCATATACTTGAACAGCTCAACAGAGGAATGAGATTTAGCTTAAAACAATCCAATCCTGAGCTTGGAATAAAAGACGGAATGGATATTGCACTTGTCAGCATCAAGCAAACAGCAAACGGTGCGCGTGTAAAATATGCAGGAGCCAATCGACCTTTCTGGCTTGTAAAGGGTAATACAAAAGAGATCGCTGAAACAAAAGCGACTAAAACAGCCATTGGAGGTTATACGACAGATGATCATGTTTTTGATCAACATGAATTTGTATTGGAGAAAGGGGATATCTTCTACCTGTTCTCCGATGGTTATGCCGATCAGTTCGGAGGTGGCTCAGGAAAAAAAATGATGACGAAACGATTCAAGGAAGTATTGCTTGAGATCAATTCAATGGATATGCATTCACAGCAAGAGTATCTTCTTAATTATTTCAATGAATGGAAGGGCACCTTGTATGAACAGGTAGATGATATTCTGGTGATCGGAATTAAGATCTGATCTACTTTCTGATGAAGATGAAGTTACCACCTTCATCTCCGGTTTTCCCAATTGGATTGAATTCAGGAGATTGGTCCGAATTGTTGTTTACAGGAATCTTAATCTTGTTGTATAATTGTGATGCATCAAAATACTTTCCTGTATTTGTTTTAAGTGCCTGAATCAGGTAATAAGCAAAAACGGAATGACCGTCTTTACCGCCATCCATAACAGGCTCTAATCCTCCGGATGAAATGGCTTGTCTGGATTTCAGATCGTATGTCTTTACATAATATTTCTCTGAATTCTCAAATGGCATGCTGGTAACATTCCCTCTGAATATATCACCGCTAAAACAAGCATCAGAAATAAGCAAAGTGTGTTTACTTGGAATGGCAGCCAAAAATGTCTGTAGATCCGAGTTGGAAATATAATTGGAAGTAGAGTTCGTCTTCGCATCAACAGGTACCCAGAAACCCTTATTCAATTCTTTTTTCAATTCCCCATGCCCTGAATAATAAATAAGGACATTGTCATTTTCTTTCACATTCGCTACCAACCAATCAAACTCATCAATGATGTTCGAGCGTGTAGCCTGAGAATTGTATAGCGTCTTCACAACATCTGCCTTGTATTCTGTTTTAAGTAATGTTTCAATTGCCTTTGCATCATTTACTGCATTCTTCAATGGCTTCCATGTTCCGGAATAAGCGTCGATCCCAATGAAGAGGGCAATGTACTTTCCAACTTTCAGTTCTTTATTCACTTTGGCAACATTAGTTCCTTTGAAAGGATCGCTTCCTCTGTACGTGACCTCTTCTGAACCGGAACTTCCACTCGATGCAATGGTTTCTCCTACTTCACGCAGAATGTTGAATTTCTTCACGCCCACTTCATCATTCATATCGGTGATCTCAATGGTCACTCTGTTCATTCCTTCTTTTAATTTCATCATGGTTGAGAAATTTCCAACCTCATCAGAAGTCTGCACTTCTCCGTTGATCATAACCTTTTTAATATTCGCTCCTGCTTTTGCGTACCCTGCAATTTTGATCGATTCACTTCCTGTCTTATAATCTTCATCGCCCACTTTTGGTGTGGTTAACACGATCACAGGATCTGCACTGGTTCCAGAAGGTGTAGCAGAACTGGAAGAGTTATCGGTAACAGCTCCCCATGGCTTATCATCATTCAAAGTAACTCCTCCTTTAAAATCCTGACTTCTATAAAATTCAGACTTACCAACTTCAGCATTTACGAGTTCAATTGTTTTACCCTCTCCGCGTATATAATAGACTCCGCCTTTTTTTACGTCAATGTTAATGCTTTCCGTGTATCTGTCCATTCCTCCGTATTCTGAAAACACACCACACATCAGATCCACTCTTCCTTCTTTGTAGTAATGGTATTCGAAACGTCCGCCATTGTGTATCGTTCCTATTTCAAGCTTATTCAGGTAGGCTTTAAAATCAACGCCTGTAGCAATCAGTTTTTTCTGACGATAGATATAAATGGTTGCGTAGTCTTGAGCGAAAAGTGTTGCTCCTAATTGAAGTGCAGATATTAATAGAAGTGCCTTGATTGCTTTCATAGTGGGAAATTGAACATTAATATATCAATAACAAAGCGTATACCAAATATACTCAAAAATCAGGTAAATAAAATCAATAATCGTTAATTAAAAGGGGCTTTATTCAGCCATATTAAGGCATAATAAAAGTTGGTGTGCCGGCAACTGCTTGAGGTACAGGTTTTTTTGAAAAAATACCAACAATCTTAGCAAACAATCCTTTCGGGGCACTACCCTGAACATCAACAGAACCTGAAACATAGCCTTGTACAGGGCTTTTTGCAGACTCAGCTGGCATTGCTGATGGATTTTGTCCGGGAAGAGTTGAAGGAGCCATCAGTGCTTGTTCTTGACGTTCAGCATTTCCTGTATAGGCTACATTTGGTTTTTTCTTGTCCTTTTTTGATTTAGAGCCGCTTTTGAAAGGTGCAGGTGCGTTTTGTGTATTTTCTGTTTTCACATAATTATACATGTAACGATTATCTATAGCCTGAGGATAGAACGCGTACTTTATAATGCCTGTATGCGTAAATGCATCCGGCTCATCTTTAATTTTATTGTATTGAACCAATAATAACTCTAGCGTTTTAATATTAAGTAGATTCTCTTCTAAAACGGTGATGTTGTTCATGTAAAGATAAAGTCCTTTTAGGTGCTTTAAATTTGCAATACCACTCGGAATAGAACTTAGCTTATTGTTGTTCAAATAAAGCCTTTCCAAATGCTCTGCACTTATTGAGCCGGCGGTTATTTCATTACCACTCAGATTAAGTACCAAAAGGCTTTTTAAACCATTTACATCAGAAGGGATATCTGTGAGTTTATTGCCACTTAAATTCAATGTTTGAAGATTGTTCAGGCCGCTTAATTTTCCACCTGTAGAGCTGATCTCATTATCAGAAAGATCAAGTTCAACCAAGTTTTTAAATTTAGATATTTCAGAAGGTACTTCCGTTAAACCCAAGTGAGCTAACTTCAAAGAAGTAACCTCATTCGGGTGAGTACTTGCATCTTTAAGATCGTAAAATTCTACCTTGTCAGTAGCCGAGAATCTTTTTATTAATTGCTCGTTCAACTCCTTTTCGCTGGTAATAACTGCATCTGTAGGCGTAGGTGTGTTTTTAGTTCCACTGCCACTTTTTTTGCTCTGCGCCTGAGCGCAAAACATTGCCACTGATAATGCAAGAATATAAACCTCTTTCTTCAAGATCAATAATTTTAAAATCACTCTTTAATTATTTACCGAAGCAACCTTTGATGTTGCATCCTTTTTTAGCTGAGCTAGTACCTGAGCTGCTTCCGAAGAAACCACCTTTAGATTCTTTTCTGATGTTACCATTAACATCCAATTGCACGATTGATTGTCCTAATTCTAACTTCTCATAGTTATAGTAGTTGAAAGCATGTCTGCCTGTTTTAGCAATGAACTGAATGGTGTTACTCTGAATTAAAAGGTCATGCGATTCTTCTCTACCCGCATCTGTGATCAAAGAAGCAACCTTTCCGTTTTGAAGAAGCACATATAATTTTTGGCGCTCCTGAACATAATAAGAACTTCCCACAGATAGATTTTCTTCCTTAGAATAGAATGGATCAGCAATACCTGCTCTTTCTAATATTCCACAACCGGTATTTTTTCTGTCTTTTCTTAAATAGTTGTAGATCAATACTGTGCTTCCGTCACCAGCCATATGATAAATATCATAAGGAGGTATGCCCAATGTACCTGATACATCCGAGGCTGTCATGCCAGGCGCAACTTTTACAATTTTCTCTACAGTTGTGTAAGGAGGGGCTAATCTTTTATAACATGAAGTCATAATTACGGCTAGAATTGCCAGTAGGGATAATTTCTTGATCATAATCGTTTTTTAAATTTTAGAGGTCAAACATAGATATTTAGTTTTTCAAATCAAAGTATTTCTTTTCAACCAATTGATCCGCCCTCATCACATATTCTAAGTATTTCTCTCTGTTCTTTTTATATCCAATTTTGGTACTTGCCCTTTTACCTCCATTATAAAATCGAATAAATTGCGCCACACCAGTTAAAACAGAAGTTATATAGTGTTGAGTGTAAATGCTATAGCCTGTATAGCCTAAAAACAAAGCGTTGGCAAAAAAGCTTCCAAAAGCTCTTCTTTTTTCACCCACATAATAAAGTCCGGAACCAGGCAGCCAGCTCGATCTTCTTCTGGCTTTTCTTAAATCGAACTGCATGGGCATTGGAATTTGCCTGAATTGAGTTAATGCAGAACTTGTATCTTTTCCTGTGGTGAGGATCATCTTATAAAACTCTTCTCCTGCCTTATTTCTATTAAGTAAATGGATCTGATTTAGAGTACGAAGTAAATGTGTTTCAAATGAAAGCTCCTTGTTTAATTGAGATTGATCCAGCTTTTCGAAGAAAGTCATGCTTCCCTCGTAATTATCATTAAAAAATTCCGCCTTACCAGCAACAAACAACTTCATGTCTTTATTGGAATTGTTGTCCTTTATTTTTTCGTTGATGTTTAATGCCGACTGATAATTTCCTTCATTTAAAAAGGCATTGGCAACTAATAAATTCAAGCTGTCTTTATGAGATGTATCATTACTTTGCCAGGACTGAAATTGCAAAGCCAGTCGCTCCATTTTTTTATCCTGGGCAAATACACTGTTTAGAAATAATAAACAGAAAAAGCTAATAGTATTTTGTAAGCTTTGAAATCTCAAATTCGATATTGTTATTAACTCTAAAGTCAACTTCTACATTTCTTCGTTTTGCAGCCATGGCACTTCCGTAAATATTTGATGTGTAAAATAAAGCTGTTAGACTGCCAAAAAAATAAAAATGGGGGCTGTCTAATTGCTTACGATAATATCCTTCACCTGCTTGAGCGAGATTGAATGCCACCGGAAGAAATGCGTAAACTGCTTCTCTTGGCTTTCCGGCATACAATTTTCCTGTTCCGGGAATGATGCTTGAAAAAAATCCGGCCAGAAAACGACTTTTTTTAGGTGTTCGCAGAATGTCTTCTTTCTGCACGTATAATGCGAATTCTACAACTGACAGTATAGGATCGCTGCATTTGGCAGATTGAAAAACCATATCAAACTCTTCTGTGCTTCTAAGAAAAAGGCTTTTTGCAAGCAATTGAATTCTCCATTGTTCCAGATGTTTTCCATGCCCGCAATTAGGTTCATTTAATGAATCATATCTTCCACTCAATAAACGTGCATGATTCTTTAATAATAAAAAAGTACACTTATGATTCTCATTCCTTGCAAACCATTCATTTTTCTGATCTAACAATTGTTCAGCCTGATTTTCTTTTCGCAATTCTAAAAGCGATTTTACTTCCATCAAAAAAACCGAATCCACCATTTCCTTCTCATTTATTGAATGAAGAAAATAATTTACATCTTCCATTTGTTTAAGTTCCTTCAGGTGATTTACAAAGGCAAGTTTTTTTTCGAGAGGTATTGTGTCAAAAAATTGCGCTTTAACAGCACTTGAGAAAACAAATAATATGAATATGTACTTCAGGATTTTGATTGTATACTAAGATAATTGCTGATCGCTTCCAAAGCAAGGGCAGTTGTGAATTCATCTGAGCGCCACACATGAAGATAGCGAACAGCAGAGCCACCCGAAAAGAAAACACCTCCCAACCAATGGGCTTCATCCTTCTCTCCGATCATATTCAAATAGATGTATTCAATTGCCGGCTTTATCACTTTCATCGTTTCTTCACTTTGATCCAAATAGATCAAAGCATTTACCGCATATAGTGTTGCTTGTAGCTCGTTTTCTCCGATCTCTGTATACACAACATGCCCATCTTTTAAAACACTCTTTAATTGATGCCTCAGTACGGGCACAACATCCTCCAATCCGCTTACTCCGGCCGAAATGGCTTTTGCAACAGAATAATGAAAACTGAATTCAGTGGGATAATAAACACCACATGAAAAGCATTTCTTTTTCTCAATTGCTTTGCGTATAAAATTTTTTGAATCTATAACGCCGGCAATACTGGTGTCTCCCTTTACATAAAGTGTCCTTAAGATGTTTGCATTTACAATGCAGTCGATCTCATTTCTACCATATAAAATATTCTGTTTGTGTTTTGATGGAAAGAACCAACTGAAGAAACCGGATGGTTTACGATCAGAACCAAACCAAGTCAAATAGGCTCCTGTTCGTTTCTTAAATCCTAATCTTTTATTGTACCAATTCGTTTTTCGGTTTCCTATGTCTCTGTACTGTTCAAAGAATTTGTAATAGTTATTGTCTGTTGGATGATCGCTATGAATTTTAAATTTATTCGCATAGTAATAGGCCAGTACACCAGCGGAAGTATCATCGGCATCGTCAAAAATATTCGCATATTCTCTTATCATTCTATAATGATGATAAAAATGTCTAGGCCTGCGCTGTTTGCAGTCTTTTTTCTTGCATTTATGATTTAATTTTGGAAGCAAGGGCCAGAAGTTGAATGAATTTCCGTTTTGATAATGCTCAGTGTTTTTAAGTGCCAGTTCCAATAAGGGAGGAATGGCAGCATTCGCTGATTTTTCATAGATCTCTGCCAGTATATTAAAAATGAAGAGTGTATTAAATCCATTAGAATCATATGCACTCTTTCCCTTTTTACCCAAAAAAGGTATTTTCGATTCGTTCCTAATATAACTCGGCCATTCACCAATCAATCCAATACTATCGTTATCTTGTTTCACCTGATGGTTGGATAAGTAACGGATGCCCTTTCCGATCGCATCCAAAAGTAAAGAATCCGGAATTGTTGCTTTTGTATGAAAAAACACAAAAAGCAAAGCAAGAGTAAAGAGACTATGGATTATCTTCCGCAAGGCCTTCATGGTTGAATTTGTAATAAGGAATATCTTTTGTGCAAAGATAGGAACAACGAGATAAACGATCTGCGCTCATGAGAACACCGGCAATCAAACCTTTTTTATTGACAGCTTCCCGTGAAAATTGCGAACAAGAGAGTTGGTAAACACAATCTGCACTGATCAAGACCGACACTCTTTTCTGATAAAAATTCAAGAGTGCATTTCCAATACCTCTTTTTCGTTTTCCACTATGCCCCTGTTTCAAATCATGTATCTCCTTGTTATAACTTTGATTCTTAATTTGCAACATGTCAGTAGTTTGCGACCGTGATTCGACAAACAGCAAAAAAAGGAATAGGAATAGGATCTCTTTCATTTAAAAAAACATCAATAATATATTACTTGTTCTTCAATACTTTCAGGAAGTGTACGTTCTCTGTACTGCTGATCTCTCAGTTGTGGGATGAATCCTGCTTCTTTGATCGCCTCTTGAATTGTTTTGTAGGTGAAACGATGTGGCGCTCCTGCTGCACTCACCACATTCTCTTCAATCATAATGCTTCCGAAATCATTGGCGCCGGCATGCAGGCATATCTGCGCTGTTGCTTTTCCAACCGTTAGCCAACTTGCCTGAATATTGATGACGTTAGGAAGCATGATACGACTTAAAGCCAGCATGCGAATGTATTCATCAGAAGAAACATTGTTCTTGATCCCTTTTATTCTGCTTAATAAAGTTCCATCGTCCTGAAAAGGCCAAGGAATGAAAGCAAGAAATCCTTTGGCATCTTTTGGTTTCTGAGCCTGTACTTCTCGTATCCACACCAGGTGCTCGAATCTCTCTTCAATTGTTTCAACGTGACCAAACATCATGGTTGCGCTTGTCGTGATATTCAGTTGGTGAGCTGCTTTCATCACCTCCAGCCACTCTCTTCCTGTACATTTGCCTTTACTGATCAATCTTCTCACCCTGTCATTCAATATCTCCGCTCCTGCACCCGGCAAACTATCTAGTCCGGCTTCTTTCAATGCTTTCAACACTTCGGTATGCGTGCTTTTCTCGAGTTTGGTTATGTGAGCGATTTCCGGAGGTCCCAGGGCGTGTAATTTAATATCCGGAAAAAAAGATTTGATCTGTTTAAAAATATCTACGTAAAAGGATAAGCCAAGATCCGGATGATGTCCCCCTTGCAATAAAAGCTGATCGCCGCCATATTTAATGGTTTCCTGTATCTTTTTTTTATAGGTTTCTATATCGGTGATGTAAGCTTCTTTGTGGCCGGGAATTCTGTAAAAATTACAGAACTTGCAATTGGCAATGCATACGTTTGTTGTGTTCAGGTTACGGTCGATCTGCCAGGTAACTTTATCAGAATTATTCTTTTGTTTTTTTCTGAGTTCATTGGCAATAAACATCAATTTGGCAGAAGGAGCCTGATGGAAAAGAAATACTCCTTCTTCCTGAGTCAGGAATTCAAAATTCAGGGCCCTTTCAAGTAATGTGTCTACATTCATGTTCCACAAATTTACCATTCCTTGCGCAAAGGAATGCAAAATTACTTTTTAACTTTTTTCTTGGTAGAAGGCAATGAAGCGTGGATGAGTTCGTAGGAATGATCGATCCAGGACTTCACATCCTTGGAAGAAGCTCTTCCGTCACAAATCACTGTATTCCAGTGCTTCTTGTTCATGTGAAAACCGGGCTGAACAAAATCATAACGTTCTCTTAACTCCAGAGCCAGATCAGGATCACATTTAAGATTTACTTGAGGTGGATTGGAATCCAATGGCAGCAAAGCAAAGATCTTACCTCCGGTCTTAAAAACAAGGACCGTTTCGTCAAAAGGAAAACACTCTTCAACATCTTGTTTTTTAACACAGTGAATTCGTATACTTTCGTGGTTCAAGTGAGTCGTATTAATAACCAAATATCGATAAAATTACACCACTTATAAAACCCTGACACTGAGATTGCTTGAAAATCAAAACATTTGTACTGGAATTGCGTTATAAAGGAAGATAAAATAGTTTATAGGAGGAGTTTTTTCTTCGAAAGTATTTTACTAAGTTTGGCATTCATTATTAAAATTAACTAATAACAAAATAAACACAATTATGAGCACAAAAAAGACATCGGGAGGTTTCCCGCTAGTGGTATCAGCCCTGGCCATTGTAATCTGTATCGTCATCGGTATTTTTATCTACAAAGGCGTACTAGGCGCAGAATCAAACTTCAACAAAGAAGGACATCCAACAAACATCCTTGGAACCATGTACATGGGAGGTTTTATCGTACCTATCCTGATCGGTTTCTTTTTAACAGTTATCACTTTCGCAATTGAGCGTTTCATCACAATTCAGAAAGCTGCAGGAAGTGGCAAGACAGATAAATTTGTTGCTAACATCAAATCACTTATCGCTGCTCACGATTTTGAAGGAGCAAAAGCGGCTTGCGACAAACAAAAAGGTTCGTTGGCTAATGTGGTTCATGAAGGAATCACCAAGTATCAGTTCGTTATGAATGATACTCATATGGATAAGGAAGCAAAAGTTCATGCCATCCAAAAGTCATTGGAAGAAGCAACTGCACTTGAATTACCAATGTTATCTAAGAACATGGTGGTTATTTCAACAATGGCTTCCATTGGTACACTTGCCGGTCTTATCGGGACAGTTGTGGGGATGATTCGTGCGTTTGCGGCCCTTGCTAACGCAGGTGCACCTGATACTGCTGCTCTTGCAACAGGTATCTCTGAGGCCCTTGTGAATACATTGGTTGGTATCTTAACTTCTGCTTTTGCGATCATTTTCTACAACCTATTCAGTAACCGTGTAGATCAGATCACTTACGCAATGGATGAAGCAGGATTCTCTATCATTCAGGAATTCCAAACAAGCGGAAAATAAAATTGTGGCAGTACAATTGTCTGCCCATAAAATTTAAACAAATTAAAAAGTAATAAAATGTCAAAGAAACCATCAAAAGGAGGAGCCCCAGCCCTGGACATGACGCCCATGGTGGATCTTGCCTTCTTATTGGTAACCTTTTTCATGTTGACTGCGAGTTTTCGTATGGCTGAACCGGTGATCGTGGATCCACCTTCATCAATCGGAGAAGTCATGTTGCCGGATAATCACATCATGGTAACCATTGACGGAAATGGCCGTGCTTTTTTTGGTATCAGTAATGCTGCTGCCAAAATGAATGCACTTAGAAAGATGTCTGAAAAATACAAAGTTCCTTTTACGGAGGAGCAGATCAAAAAGTTCAGTGGTCTTCCAAGCTTTGGAGTTGATATCAAGGACCTTCCTAATTACATCAACACAAGTGAAAGCGAACGCGCAAAATTTCAACCTCAAAAAGGAGTACCTAACGATACATTGAATAACCCACAATTGAAAGATTGGATCAGCCTGGGTGGTGCAGAAGCAGTTATGATCTACAATGAAGCCAAAAGCAAAGCCGCTGAAAGTGGTCAGGAGTTCAAGGCAGAAAAGCCGCGTTATGCGATCAAATGCGACGGCAAAACCAAGTACATTGTAGTTAAAGATGTGGTGAAAGCCTTTACTGATCTCAAAATTTTTCAGTTCAACTTAATTACAGGTTTGGAAGCAAACCCTAATCAAAAACATTAAAGAATTTAAACGATGGCAGAAATAGCAGAAGGCGGCGGCGGTGGCCATAAAGGCGGTAAAAAACGCGCCAAAAAGCAATCGACCCGTATTGATATGACTCCAATGGTTGACTTGGCTTTCTTGTTGCTTACCTTTTTCGTATTAACAGCAACATTCAGTAAGCCCAAATCAATGGAACTCACCTTTCCGGTTCCTCCTAGTCCAAATGACCCTCCTCCTCCGGCAATTAAAAATGGTATTACCATATTATTGACCAAGGATGACAGGATCTTCTACTATGAAGGAGAATACAAGGCAGTAGATGGTGAAAAAGGACCAAAAACAACCTTAAGTGAATTGAATTTTTCTCAGGAAAGTCTTCACAAATACCTGGCTGATAAGAACAAGTGGGCAACAGATGAGATTAGTAAACTGGATGATAAACTTCATTCCAAACAGATAGTAGACTCTACTTATAAAAGGATGGTAAGGGAAGTTAAGTCTAATAAACTGGCGCCTACTATCCTTATTAAAACAGATGACAAAGCCACTTATAAGAATGTGATCGATGTGATCGATGAGATCAACATCAATTTGATCGGAAAATATGTTGTGGTGGATATTTTGAAGCCTGAAATGGATATGATCTTAGAAAAAACAGGTGGTTGATTTATGGAATAACAAAAGATCCGGCATCTAAAAGATAAAGGATAATGATTAACCATTAAAAAAATTAAAAATGAATACTTGGAACGACGCAACCTTTGATAACAGAAACGATCTTGTTTTCGAAGGGCGAAACACGGCCTACGGAGCCTACCAGATCAGAAGAAATTACAACCGTACAGTAACTTTCGTTATTGGCGGACTGATCGCTTTTTCCCTTGTTCTAACAGGTGTGAAAAAATTCATTGACAGCCGTCCAGAAGAAGAAGAGATCGTTCAGGACATGAGTAATATTGTTGTGGATCTGACTCCACCACCACCGGTGGAAGAAACCCCTCCACCTCCCCCACCACCACCACCACCACCAATGGTAGAAATGGTGAAATTCGTTCCGCCGGTTATTAAGGATGATGCTGTGGAAGAAGAACCTCAAAAATTACAGGAAGAAGTAAAGGATGTGAATGTGGGAGTGAAAGATCAGGAAGGTGACAAAGACATTGTTGCTCCTCCTACGGAAGAAAAAGGACCAACAGAACCTGCAGCTCCGGAGATCTTTACGATCGTGGAAGAACAAGCAGAATTTCCAGGTGGCGTAACAGCCATGATGAAATACATTCAGGGCAATATTCAATATCCTGCCATGGCTCGTGAAGCCGGTATCAGTGGAAAGTGCTTTTTGAAATTCGTTGTAAGTGAGAATGGAGATATCAGCAACGTGGAAGTTTTAAAAGGAGTTTCGGGATGTGGAGACTGTGATAAAGAAGCTATTCGCGTTGTGAAATCAATGCCAAAATGGAAAGCTGCGAAAATGACCGGACGTGCAGTGAAATGTTATTTCAATCTTCCTATCAGTTTCAAAATTCAATAATAGAACCTAACGCAAAGAAAAGCCATGATCACCCGATGATTATGGCTTTTTTTATAAAAACAGAAATGAAACCTTTCGTTGAACAAATAACACTTTGGTTCGGTATGATCATGGTGCTGATCGTTACAGCCGGAGCCTTTGCCTTTACTTTCACAGATCTGCTGGAAGATAGATTGTATGGAACGAAACGTACTTTTTTTATCACTGTGCTTTTTGCTTATGCTGCCTATCGCAGTTACAGGCTCTATTCTGTTATGAAAAAAAAGAAAGTTGAATAAAGTCGCATCCATATTCGTCTATTCTCTCTTCAGCCTTTGTGGAATATTTCATTCATGCACTGAACCCTATTTCAAGAATGACTACAAGGACAATTCTCCAACATCCGGCAAACTGAAAGTTTATTACGATGAAGGAATGGAATTGCACATCAAGAATCAGGCTTACACTTTTGAATCACAATATCACGAAGCGAAAGTTGAACTGATCCAAACTTCTGAGAATGAAGCTGTGGAAGCCTTGTTCAAAGACAGCTGTAAAGCCATTCTAATATCAAGGCCATTAAGCGAAAAAGAACAAGCGTCTTTTAAATCAATTAATCTGATCCCCTTCTTTTCTACTGTAGCGATCAGTGGTGTAGCCTTGATCACCAATATCGAAACACCATTGTCACAATTGACATTAGAGGAGATCACCCGTTTACTTAGTGAAAGCAATGAGTTGAAGGATACAATGGGGAATGAATTGAAAGTAAATGTCCTCTTCGATAAAAAGAACTCCGGTGTAATGCATTACCTCTTGGATTCATTGCTTCAAAAAGAACATTTCGCGTCGCATTGCGGTGTTTTAGGTTCCACTCCCGAGACCATCCAATTTGTTTCTGAAAATAAGAATACCATTGCCTTCATTGATTTTGCCTGGTTAAGCGACACCGATGATCTCCTTTACAAAAAAGTGAAAGACAAGATCAAGTTTTTACCTGTACAGAATAAGAAGAAGGAATATGTATATCCCAGTCAAAGTGCCTTTAAACTTTGTTCCTATCCTTTCACGCGTTCAGTTTTCATCTATCGTAGATCGAATGATTTCAGTCTTGCCAAAGGATTTGAAAGTTTCGTTGCTGGTCCGAAAGGACAAATGACATTTTTAAAACAAGGTTTGTTGCCCAGCAAACAGCAGGAAAGGATGGTAAAGGTGAATTTTGAGGCAATGAGTACAGGAGGCAATGAAAAATAGAAATAAACTCTTAAAATACCTTAAAATGCCAATAGAAAAGGGTATCTGGCATGACCCTTGCAAAACAATAAAATAGTACATTTAAAGTCAAGAAGCTTACTATGAAAAATTACATTTTTACAGCAGGATTATCTCTAATGGGATTGATCAGTTACGGACAAACACTTCAGGATGCAATTACGAAAACAGAGAACGAGCGTTATGATGCGGCTGCAATGGACCTTCGATCACTGATCGCAAAAGATCCGGCGAAAGGAGAATACTATTTCTATTTAGGAGAGAATTTTTACAGCAATGCTTTACTGGATAAAGATGCAACCCTCATCGACAGTGCCAATACCTATTACGCAAAAGGTGCAGAGGTGAACGCCACCAACCCACTCAATTATGTCGGACTTGGAAAAGTGCTGCTCTACAAAGGTAATGTAAACGATGCGAAAGCTCAGTTCTTCAAAGCCGGGTCAGTAGCGCAAAATAAAAATGCGGAAGTGATGCGCAGGATCGCAGAAGCATGGCTGATCACAGATAATAAGAATCCGGATGAAGCCATCATTCAGGTGAACAATGCCATTAAACTGGATGCGAAGAATGCGGAAAATTATATTCTGTTGGGAGATGCTCAATTGGAAAAAAATCCAACGGACGGAAGCGGCCCCATCAAAAGCTACCAACAAGCCACTACCTTAAATCCAAAAAGCGCGAAAGGGATCTTACGTGAAGGGAAATTATATCAGCGTGGAAGAAATTACCAGCTTGCTTTAGAAAAATACAAGGCTGCCTTGGCTATCGATCCAACCTTTGCTCCTGCCTACAGAGAAATTGCAGAACTTTATTTTCTGGCTGGTCAGAATTCCAAATCCATCGAGAACTGGAAGAAATACCTGGAGTTGAATAACAGCGATTATGCACGTTATCGTTTCATGAGTGCTTTGTATAAAAACAAGCAATACACAGAAGCGATAACAGAATATGAAAATCTTAAAAAGACGAATTTCAAGAATGTGTATCTGGATCGTATTGCCGGAATGAGTTATTATGAAATGGGAGATAAAACAGACAAAGATGCTTATACAAAAGGATTAATTGTGCTGAATGATTTCTTTACCAAAGCCGGACCGAATTTCAAATACCTTGGAACAGATTACAAATACAAGGGAATGTTACTGACCAAAACAGGTAAGGACAGTTTAGGGATCATTGAAATGGAAAAAGCCATTGCCCTCGATACTTCTTTGGCAGGAGATATTTACAGTGAAATTGCCAATGCATCTTATAAAAATAAAAAATACGATAAAGCTGTTCTCTACTACGAAAAAAAGATCGCCCGTAGTGCTTCTTCAATGAATAACAATGACTGGTTTAACTTAGGAAGAGCCTTTTATTTTCCTGCAGTGAATAAGATCAATGAAGCTGGAGCGATCAAAGATGCAAAACAAAAGGCCGCAAAGGAAGCAGAAGCAACTCCAATGCTGGTAAAATCTGATACTGCCTTCTCTAATCTTGTAAGAAAAAATCCATCGTGGATCCAAGCGTATATCTGGAGAGGTCGTGTTAACTCACTCATCGATCCAAAAGTGACAACAGACAATACAAAAATGCATTACGATAAAGTATTGAGCCTGATCAAGCCAGAAGAAATGGCAACTACTTACAAGAAAGAAGCCATCGAATCCTATGAATTTCTTGGATCTTATTATGTAACTAAAAAGGACAAAGCAAAGTCCGATGAAATGTGGAATAAGGTGAAAGAACTGGATCCTGAAAATGCGAAAGCAAAGTATTATTTCAATCCACCCAAAGCACCTGTAAAACCTGCGGGTAAGTAATTCGAAAGCCCCTTGAAAGAGGGGCTTTTTTTATTGAACGATCTTTAGTAAGTGTAAAAGCTCTCTTTGCAAATGCTGCGTCTTATCCTTCGCATACCATAAATGGATCTTCTCTCCTCTTTCATCCTTACTTACTCCTTCAGATACCATTTGCTCTACCAATTGCTGACAGGGAACAGGACGTGGACCCCAATTGAATAACTCTTTCTTCGTTTCTGTATCAAGGCAGATCAATTTTGGAATGGCCCTTCCACCCTTTGTAAGGTATTGATCCATGATGCTTAAATTCTCATCCCTTAATATGATCTTCAGTTCGATCTTGTCTGATGCTTCTTCTATCAAAGAAAAAACAGGAATATTTTGGGCCGCATCTCCGCACCATCCTTCTGTCAATACCACAAAGGTGAGCTTTCTTTTCAATTCATTCAGATAGTTCTTTAATTCAGGAAGCAATTCAACTGTTTTGTCAAGGCGTTTCATTCGCTGCTCATTGATCTTTGCATAGGCTATCATGGCCTCGCTTTGATCAGCTCCTGTTGTTTTATTATCTTGCAATAAGGCAGCGATCAGCTCGCGGTATTGTTTGTAAGAATAAGATTTCGAAAGTGCGTTTTGAATGTCCACAGATCGTTCAATTGAGTTTTCCACTGCTTGAAGAAGAATTAATATTTAGCGTGCCGGCCAGCTTATCAAGTGCGCTGACACGATCATTCATTTCGAGCATTGCGGCAAGTACCAGCTGAGAATAATTCTGAGAGGCACTTTTGAATCTTCTGGTTTGTGCACGCCAGAGATTATAGATCAAATCCATATTTCCTTCCTGTGGACGGAACGTGAACAAAGCAGACTGTACATTACCTGAACCGGCATGATAACAATGCATCACCAGCATTCTAAACCATAATTCATCTTCTCTGTAATTGTTAATTCCTAAGGAATCCAATATTCTTCTTGCGTTGGGAATGCACACTTTTTTAATGAGACTGCTGGCTGCATACGCACTTCTGTCAAAATCTGCTCTCTCATCCATGTGTTTGTTCACTTTCAACCCAAATAATCGGGCAACTTCTTTCATTAATTGAAATGGTCCATACGCCCCTGCATTTGATTTTTGTAATTTATTCGGGCTTTCTATCAAGAGAATGGCTTGTGCATACCATGGATCCACCTCATTTTCGACAAAACAATTTATTCCCTTGTGAAAATTCAGGTAGGTTTTATTGAAATCATAGAAGAATTTTTTTCCGGCAGTCAGCAGTATCCTTTCATTCGTGTCTAATCCTAAAGCGCATTTCAAACTATCTCTGAAAGCTTTTTTCTGTTCATCGGATTGTTTATCCCATTCCTTATTATTTACTTTTTGAATAAAACTTCTGTTGGATGCAACACAGAGTATGGAACTATCCTGGTGCAGATTCATGATCTGTCTCCAGAAGATCACTTGTGGCAAAGTATCTACTCTGAAATTATAAAGGGCCTGATCAAAGATATAATCTTCGTTTTTATTTGTGTGTGGATTCACCAAACCAACTACACTTCCGCATAATCCGGGTTCTGAAAAGAAAATGGCTGAATCAGGACGAAGTTTTGCCTTCACAGGAACATCATCTTTTTTATCAGGCAATACCTTTCCTGACCAAAAAAATACACCAATTACTATAAGGGCTAAAACTCTCATTCTAAATGCTAACATTAAATTTAAGCAATTTTAGGCAAATTATCAAGTCTGAATCAGGGAAGTCAAAGTAAAATATCTTAAAGCCCCTGTTAATAAACAGGAAAGGTCATTTCCCGTTACGAAAAGCCAGCATTTCCTTTCCAATTCCCGTAAAGGAAACGATATTCAGCGGGAATTCAAGAAAAACATGTAGGAAACTAAGGAAGAACAAGACGTTCATTCCCAAAGAATAATCATAGGCATAGATCGCAACCGAAAGCAACCAAATGCCAATTGTGATGAGTAAACTTTTCTTGGAAACAAGATGCCATTTGATCACTGAAGTTTTAGAGAACCAGTTCAGGTAATGATAGGTGTAAGCAAAAGCGATAAAACGCATGATCACAAATCCCGCATTGGTATTGAATACCTGTGCTATATCCGAGAATTGATCCATGTTTAGAAAGTTGACCAAACTGAAATTAAGCAGAACGAAGTTCGAATAGGCTTTTTGAATGTATTCACTGACAGGGTAAAAAAGATTCTGTGGCTGAATACTGAAAAGCAATAAAGCGCAAATGATGAGCACGATGATCGAGACAAGCCCTTGCCAGGATCTTTCCTTTAAAACGCCATAGAGCATAAAAGCCCATGTAAATATAAAAACATGAATTATAGTTGGCAAAAAAATGGCGGCCCAGGTGAAGTAATGCGTCATGTCATTGAGAAAACCTACGGTCAATAAAGAAAGCAAAATAACGGCTGCACGGTAAAGCCAGTCTTTCATGAATACAAATGCGAAACTGCACAAGGCGCTTAGTAAAATGATATCAGCCATCAAGGTGTGGGACTTCGGTGGAATATAGTTCCAGTAAACGAGAATGCAACAGCTGATACCCAAAAGAATGAAATCGTATTTGCCTTTTGTAAAATAATTCTTCTTGTGCAGCCAACCGATCTCAGTGAGATAATGCAAAGGACCCAGAACAGCATAGGAAAAAAGGAACAATTCAAATGGAATGAAAAAAGCAATGAAACAGGAAAGAACGATCAATCCGGAATTCAAGTGATGGATTGTGGCTGCTTTCATTTTTTTGTTGCTTTGGTAGGCTGACCCGTACTGTATTCTTTTATAAAATCATTCCACGTTTTGGTTTTGTAAATATTGCCGGCAAAGAATTCAAGCACAGGCTTTAGTTGCTGAGGAGACTGGTAAAAATTCAGTGCCTCCAATGGATTCATTTGTTCATCTAAAATACAAAGTGATGGCAATGAGAAACGATTGTTCGTCAGACGAACAGCCAAACTGTGAAGAGGATAACCGTTCAGCGGGATCTTGTAATGCTTTTCTTTTTTGTACAGTATGGTATCGTTCGATTCCGCATCAAAATTCACGACATAAAAATTTTTGTTGATGTAATTGCCAATTGCCGAATCACAGTAGGTTGTTTTGGTCATCACTTTGCATGTATTACAAAAGTTTGTTCCAATATTAACGAGGATCTTCTTAGGTTTTTTCGCGCTTAACTTTTCAGCTTCTTTAAAACTCAGCATTTTCACTGGAACTTTATAAAAGCTGGTATCATAGAATGTTCTGGAAAAATTCTTGTTGAACTCCTCAAAGATGCTGCTTCTCCAGGCATTTTCTACCATGAAAATAAGAATGGGTTCAATTTTCTTATCTTCCAAAAATCCTTGCGTGAGTAAACTGTATTCAAAATTGTTCGTTACGAAGATAGTGGAAGGATAACTTAAATTATTACCAAGAAATTTAATAGCCAGTTCATGAGGTGTCTTCGGTTCCTTTGAAAGAGGTTTATAGATCTTACCATTGTACTCTATGGTATCTTTACCTTCTGCATTGAACTTTACGGGATAGAAATTTGTATTTATGTAATTCGCTAAGGCAGGATTGGAATAGGTTGTCTTCATCATGTGCTTGCACCACCCACACCAATCAGTATAAATATCAATGATAAAGGGCTTTTGAACTTGCTTGTTCTTTTCTTGCGCTTCTTTGAAACTAAGCCATTTAACAAGTCCATCTGCCTCATTCTGAGCCTTTAACTCAATAAATGAGATCGATGTAACAATCAATAATAAGAACAGATTCCTTAACAGAGCCATAATATTATTCAGCTTCAATTGCTTAAATTTGTATAAAATTAAAACTTAAAAGCATGATTAAAAAATTACTTTTATCAATCTTCACCCTGAGCCTTGTTCAGCTTTCAGCGCAGAGCTTCAACGCCATGTATCACTTTAGTAGTGTACAATCCGGAACGGCCAATACAGGAACTTTAGACCCAACACCTACTCCAACAGCCAATGGCTTGACTTTTGGTGCGTTTTCGGCAGTTGGAACTCCTAGTTCAACTTCGGCGAATGGTGTATTTGCATTTGATTCTTGGGATCTTGGAGCTACGAACGGAAGTGATATCACTTTTACGGGTTCCATCAATCCTGCTAAATACTACAGTGTTACTTTAAGCCCAAGTGCTAATTCTACTATTACGATCAATTCCGTTGCCTTCAATATGTCACGTTCAAGTACCGGTCCTCGTCACTGGGCTGTAAGAGGAAGCATGGATACTTATTCTGTTAATTTAACAGCAACGATCTCTCCTTCTAATTCAAATATTGCCGTAACCGCAGGAGATATTTTCTTCTGGTCATTGGATAGTTACACAGTAACAGGAGGAAAACAAGAAAGAGGTTCTATGATCAATCTTGCATCAACATCCTATTCAAGTGTTACTAATCCTGTATCCTTTCGTTTTTATCCATGGGATGCTGAAGGAAATGCTGGGACCTATCGTTTAGATACTGTTATCTTCAACGGAAGTGCTACTGTATTTGTGGGATTGAACAAGGTAACAACAGAATTGAACTCAGGATTTAAAATGTATCCGAATCCATCAGCTGATGGGATCATCACCATTGAAGCAAAAGCGAATTTCAGTAAAGTGGAAGTGATCAATATACTTGGTTCGGTTGTTGCTTCATCAGGTGTAAAAGAAGAAGAAAAGATCCGTCTTGATCTGAATACTCTGCCTGAAGGAACTTACTTTGTAAGGATCACGAATGGGAACAATACGCATACCGAAAAACTTATTCTGAACAGATAATCAATTGCACTTTTCAAAAAAGCCCTTCCTGCAGGAAGGGCTTTTTTTATCTTCACTAAAAACCAGGAAAATACCATTCGACGAATTTTATCATACGTATTTCTTCTATTCTTTGCTTACTGCAAAAAATCAGATCTCACGGAAAGCGAAAAAGAGCAGGTGAAGATCTTAGGCCATGCAGGAATGGGAATTGAATCCAACTATCCACTCAACAGCGAAAAATCGATCAAAAGAGCTCTTGAACTTGGAGCTGACGGAAGCGAGATGGATGTACAAATGACAAGTGATAGTGTATTGGTTGCTTTCCATCATCACGATTTGAGTGAGGACACCAACCTTGACGGACTTGTTAATTCTCATGCGTGGGCCGAAATAAAAAAGGGACATTTCTCTTTTGGATTACATAAAAGATTATCCATTGTTTCGCTGGAGGAACTATTTGCCGGTATTGGTGATCTTCATGAACATATCTTCACTTTGGATTGCAAATTATATACACAAAATGATTCTGCTCACTTTCAAAGAAGTTTTGCCAGAGCATTGGCTGAACTGATCTCACGTTATGAGTTAGGAGATAAGGTGAACATTGAAGCGCCATACGAAGAGTTTCTTGAGGAATTACGTAAAAAAAGTGGAAGCTTAAATTTATTCGTTTATGCCTATGATTTCAATGAGGCTTATAGTTCTGCCATTAGAAAAAACTTAAGTGGAATAACAATTTCAAATGATCTGATAGATTCAGAGCAAGTTCAAAAGGCGCAGGAACATGGGTTGAAAGTTGCCATCTGGGATGTAGACAATAATAAAGAGAATTTACAGGCGCTTCAAAAGAAACCGGATTATATTCAGACAGACGAACTGAAGAGTTTGATTCGGATCAAAAAAAGATAAAACTCGATCTTCCTATCACTCTGCCTTCACAACAATAGCCCCCGCCATAGGATCGCCCCCGCCAATTTCTTTTCCGCTTTTATCCTTGCTGTTATCACCCACATTCTTATCGATCAGTTTATTGAAGGGATCTATTCCAAGCATGTATGGTTCCTTATCAAGGATAAATTCTATCTTCTGTTTCTTCCCGGTAAATTTATGCTTCTTCAGGTAAATGATCTCGCCCAGTACGTTTGAGTGTTTCTCATTCTTGGTGAATACTCCAATATCTATCCAGTCTGAAGGTTCTACATCGGTTGCTTTTCCTAAACTGTCACTTTGTGTTTTATTGCAGGCAAGTTCAGCTGTTACCCTGTATTTACCATCGTTGGTCTTGGTATATTTCCAGTCATTCACTTTATTGTCATACACAACAATGCGTTCAAACAAATCTTTGACTGTTTCCTTTAAACTATCCGGCGTTGCCTGTTTGATGAATTCATAGAATTGAAGTGATGTTGTAAAAGGTGGTTCCTGAAAACCAACTTTACGAATGTATCTTTTCAAAGCAGCGTTCAAAGTATCCTCACCTAGATAATCTCTCAACGCGTACATCACAACGCTTCCTTTATTGTAATGAATGTATTGCTGATTCTCACACAAGATCAAAGGAACTTCCTTCTTCCCTTCCGATCTTCGCGCTCCTAAATACGTATTCATCTCATACTTGAGGAATTTTCGCATAGCGCCGATTCCATATCTTTTTTCCATCACCATTAACGCACTGTATTGACTCATGGTTTCAGACATGACGGTGCATCCCTGAACATTGGCACCAATTACCTGATGTGCCCACCACTGATGTGCCACCTCGTGCGCCGTAACATAATAGGTATAATCGATCGCATCAGGATCTTCTTCATTCAGCCTGGCTACAAATCCGATATTCTCAGAATACGGGATCGTATTCGGGAAGGACTGCGCGAAGGAAGCATAGCGAGGAAATTCGAGAATGCGTACTTGCCTGTGCTGATAAGGACTGAAGTTCTTTGAATAGTATTCTAAAGAAGACTTGATCGCCTCTATCATGATATCAATATTGTATTCATGTCCTTTCTGATAATAGATCTCGATGTTCACGTCCTTGGACGGGTCCTTCGCGTTCTGCCATTTGTCTTTCTTCAGCTGATAATCTGCAGAAAGGAATGCATAGAAATTAAGAATAGGCGCATCCATTTTGTAATGGAAATAATGTCTGTTCTTTTCTTTCCACTCTTTTTGCAAATAACCAGGAGCAATTGCGATCTGTCCTTCTTTCGTTGAAAGCACACATTCGAAACGGATCCAGTCTGCGTCATTGGAGATATAGGTATTTCCATATGCGCTGGTATCTGTTACAGAAGGGATCCTTGGCTTGGGAGGCAGACTGTATTTTCTGCGCGTTGCATTGTCTCCTAATTCACTACCTTCGCTGTAACCAATGCTAGGCAAATAACCACTGTTAAAGAAAGTTCCGTTCGACACGATCTCGGTTTGCCTCTTTTTCATAATGAAATTCTTTGGGTAATACGCTAGATCGAATTCCAGCTTCATGGAATCGCCGGGAGCGAGTGGTGTTTTTAATTCATAGCCAAAGAAACCATTCTTTTCGTCGGATAGAAATTTATTTGAAGGAGCCGATAATTCCAGCTTATTGATGGTGATATTTTCCAATAGGTTCAGGAAGATCTTTTTTACTTCGGATCTATTCTTATTTTTTAAATAATAAAATCCTCTCATTTCGGCACCCAATTCATCCGGATAGATGTCTACTTTTATATTTGATTCCACTACCCTCGGCTGAAGTTCTTTTTCGTATTTTTTATACGCCTTCTCAAAGTCAGCTTGCTTCTTTTCACTTTCCTTGGATGAAACATAAGGATTCAATACGCGTATGTTGTAATAAATGACAGAGCCACAACCCAAAAAGAAAACCATCCCCACAATCATTGCCATTCTGTAAGCGGCCCTGAATTTTTTCATTGCCTGACGGAAACGGATCATGAATCCGGTTTCTTTTCCTCTTTGATACATGGCCACTGCGAAAGAACAAAAGACAAGCATTAATCCTAACCAATAAAATTTATGTATGAAAAATGTTCCCACAGTGTGACCTGAACCATTCATGTCGGAATAAGGAAGTATGCCTCCGTTGGAATTGAAGGTGAGTAGGTCATTTCTGTAACTGAATGCATTCAGTATGGCAGGAATACCAAACATCACTAACACCATCACAAAAAATCCAACATAACGGTTTTTAAAGAACACCTGCAAGCTCATTGCCAATGCAACTAGTGCGATCAATGAGAAGGTACGGAATACAAATAGTTCTTTTATGTATAAACCTATTTCGTAATTATGATATCCTTCATAGGTCTGTATCATGATACAAGTGATCATGCAAACAAAAAACACACTCAGACACAAAATAAGCAAGGATGTGAATTTTGAAATGAACAGAACAAAATTGCTGACAGGAGAAGCGCCAACCAGTTCATCCACTTTACAATCGCGCTCCCTCCAAATAACAACTCCTGAATAAAAGGTGACGAGAATTAAAAGAAAGAAAGTGAAAAGTCCCACTGCTGTATCGATCTGCATATAGGTCAAAGGCCAGGTAACTGTTCCGTATAGCAAGCCGGAGTAACTGTTCACAAGTACCGTAAGCAATATGCACAATACAACAATGATATAAAAGAAGACAGAACGAATGATCTTTCTTGTTTCGAATTTACTTAGGAAAAGGATCTGCGTTAAAACAAGTTTTGCATCGAAGATCTGCGTGACTTTTGGTAAATGTCCGATGGAATAGATCAATTTAGAAGGCTGGGAAGTGCGCTCTTTTTGTTTCTTACTGAAGATGGAAACTGGATTCAGAAACTGATTGAAACTGAATCTCCAGTAGGTAAGCGAAAATAAGGCAATTGAGATCAAGAACCAGAACGCGCGATTAAGAAGAATGTAGCCACTGAAAGGCACCATTTTGTTGTTGACATCGGATGGTGTCCAGTATTCGGTTGCAAAATTCAAGGCTTGCTGTCCGAATGGATCAATGATGGCTGCGAGTGTTTGATTGTCTAGATCACTTGTAATTGAACGAGCGATTCCGGCAATAACAAGAAACAATAAACTTCCGATATAACCACTGGTCATGTTTCTGGTCCAGGTAACCAAACTAAAGAAAACAGTACCGATCATAAAAATGTTCGGCACTGTAAAGATCAGAAAGGGCACAACATAATTCGCGAATTTATTTTCCGTTAGCTGGCCATTGTCATTGGGACTAATTGCATAAGCGAGAAAAAGACCGATGATCAAACCTAGACTAACAAGAAAGGTAAGTAAAAAGGAAGCGCTGAACCGGCCAACTAAATAGCTGAATTTCGAAAAAGGTTTGGTAAAATAAAAAGGAAAGCAGTTGTACTGAAAATCTTTCTGTACACAACCGGCCATCAATGCAACACAAACGAGAATAGTGATCAATCCCATCAGATAATCGGAACTAAAGCTGGTTAAGATCTCAGCTATCACCATGGAAGAATTCACATAGGTGTTCGTGTCATTCACCACCTCACTGAACATTCCGGTAGCGGCCGCTCCGAGTAAAAAAGAAATAAGAAAGAAGACGACAAAATAAATATAAACCCCAGGACGTTTCAGCCACAGCTTGAGTTCAAAAAGAAATATTTCTTTAAACATGGCTTAGTTCTTATGCAGATTAATAAAGGAGAAGTACACATCTTCAAGATCTGCATCAACGGGAGTAAAACTACCTGCAGGTTTATCTTCGTTCAGAACATGAACGATGATCTTTCCATCCGAAACTTTTGTTGAAATGACCTTGTAATTCATTCTGTATTCCTGTAATTCTTCTTTTGCAATCACTGCTGAGTAGATCTTGCCTTTCAGCAGGTCAAGCGCCTCTGTTGTCTTTCCTTTGAACATCACTTGTCCCAAATTCATCACTGCCATGTTACTGCAAAGATTTCTCACGTCTTCTACTATATGAGTTGACAGGATCACAATGATGTTCTCGCCTACTTCACTCAACAAATTATGAAAACGGTTTCTTTCCTGCGGGTCGAGTCCTGCTGTAGGTTCATCCACAATGATGATCTTGGGATTGCCAAGCAGTGCCTGTGCAATACCGAATCGCTGACGCATTCCGCCACTGTAATCTCCTATATAACGGGTCTTCACTTCATAGAGATTTGTTTGATTCAACAAGGCATCGCAGATCTCTTTTCTCTCTGCTTTATTTGAAATTCCTTTGAGAACTGCAAAATGATGAAGCATATCTTCAGCACTTACCTTCGGATAAAAACCAAAATCCTGAGGCAAATAACCTAATACTTTTCTTACCTCGTCCTTGTTGTTGATCATATCAAGATCATCGAGAAAGATCGTTCCGCTTGTTGGTTCCTGTAAAGTGGCAATGGTACGCATTAGACTCGACTTACCGGCACCATTAGGGCCAAGCAATCCAAACATTCCGTTAGTCATTTCGAGGTTAACATTGGTCAGCGCCTTTGTACCATCGGCATAAAGCTTACTGAGGTCGGTGATCTTTAATAGCATAATGTAGGTTTTTGGTAAAAGTATGTATTATAAAAAGAGGCGAATTATTAAAATTTCTAAAAAATAAGTGCAAATCACAATTTCACCCGTTTTGGGTTAGCTGTGACGGTTCAATGCTGTTTCAACTTCTTATAATCCTCCACGTTCAATCTTTTTGTGCAGAAGAAAAATTCATCAGCGATATTATTAGAACAAACGATCACCGTTCTGTTGTCACAATGATCATTTACCATTTGCTTATACCAGGCAATGGCATTCGCATCCAGGTTACTGACAGGTTCATCCAGCAAAACAAGACCTGTATCAGCTAAGACTGCCAATGTGATCTTTAACCGTTGCTTCATTCCACTGCTAAATTGTTTGATGAACTTGTCGGATGAAGTTTTCAATCCGGAAAGTTCTATGATTTCATCAGAAGAATATCCGTTCAAAAATCGTTTGAACTTTCCTGCATGAAGGATCATTTCTTCCAAAGTAAGATCTTCCACGAGCTGAAGGTAAGGGGAAGCATAGGAAAGACTGGCATGAACTTCTTCTATGTTGATCGTTTTTCCTTCTGCTTCATGAATGAGTTCTCCTTCGTTGAGCGTCACAAATCCACTGAGTGTTTGAAGCAAGGTAGATTTTCCTGAGCCGTTTCCGCCAAGTATAACACACTTTTCTCCGGCATTGATTTGAAAATTAAGTTCTCTGAAGATCCACTCCTTCCCGAACTTTTTTCCGGCATGTTTCAGCGTTAATGAAAGGGCGTTCATTTTCTTTTATTCGAGATCAGATGCCTCTAACAATTCCATCCTTCTGATTTCTGATGAAATCCAGGATCTGTTTACGATAAATTGAATCCGGTATCTCCGCTTCCACAATTTCAAGTGCATTGGTAAGATTGTGCCCTCTTACAAAAATGATACGGTAAATATCTTCGATCTGTTTGATCACTTCCTTATCAAATCCTCTTCGCGCCAGACCAATTGTATTCACGCCAATGAACTGCAGTGGTTCGCGCGCAACGCGAATATACGGTGGGACACTTTTTCGCACAAGAGAAGCTCCGGCTACAAATGAATGTGCACCAATATGAACAAATTGCTGAGCGGCAACTACTCCTTCCAAAATGGCAAAATCTTCGATCACAATGTGTCCTGCCAAACTTCCGTTATTGGCTACGATCACATTATTGCCAACAAAAGTATCATGACCAATATGTGTGTAACACATGATCAAACAATTGCTGCCAACTTTGGTGGTCATTTTATCTGCGGTGCCTTTATGTATAGTAGCATACTCCCTGATCGTTGTATTATCTCCGATCACTGTATTTGATTTCTCACCTTTGTATTTAAGATCCTGATTGATGATGCCAATTACGGCACCCGGAAATATTTTGCAATTCTTTCCAATGATGGTATCAGGGTAGATGACTGCATTTGGATGAATGAAAGTATCATCGCCGATCTCCACATCTTCATAGATGGTTGCAAAAGGACCAATGGTCACATTCTTACCAATTCTGGCCTTTGGACTTACGGATGCGAGATTTGATATCATATTAATTTACTTCGGCTGTTTGTTTTACTTCTTTTCCTCTCACCTTTGAAAGCATCGCCATCATTTCAGCTTCCATCACCTGTTTTTCCCTTACAAATGCTTCTCCTCGCATGTGCACAATTCCTCTTCGGATTGGAGTCAATAAGGATAATCTGAATACAATGGTGTCGCCTGGAATCACCTGCTGCTTGAATTTCACTTTATCAATACTCATGAAATAGGTGAGGTAATTTTCAGGATCCGGAACTTTACTTAAGGCAAAGATCCCACCCACCTGTGCCATGGCTTCGATCTGAATGACGCCCGGGAAAACCGGAGCTTCAGGAAAATGTCCTCTGAAAAATTCCTCATTCATGCTAACGTTCTTCACCCCTACGATACCTTCTTCGGTGATCTCCATGATCTTGTCAACAAAAAGGAAGGGCTGACGATGAGGAAGGATCTTCTGTATCTGATTGATGTCGTAAAGTGGTGCTTTATTCAGATCATAAGGAGTGACGATGTTCTTTTTCTTTCGCATCGCCTCATCCCTGATCATCTGTTTTATCTTTTTTGCAAATGCAACATTACCTGCGTGACCGGGACGAGCTGCCAATACATGGATCTTCAAAGGTCTTCCTGCCAAAGCAAGATCACCAATGATATCCAGTAATTTGTGACGAGCCGGCTCATTGTAATAATGCAGTTTTGTATTATTCAAAACGCCTTTTCCTTTTACTTCCACATGCTCTTTATTGAACACTTTGCGTAAGTAATCGAGTTTGTCTTTTGGAACTTCTTTATCAACCAACACGATGGCATTATCGAGATCTCCACCTTTAATTAGGTTGTGTTGAAGCAATGCCTCTAGTTCATGTAAAAAAACAAAGGTTCTGCATTTAGAAACTTCTTCTTTGAATTGGTCAATGGAATACAATCCTGCATGCTGTGTGCCGAGTACCTCACTATTGTAATCAACCATCACGGTACAACGATAGGTGTCTTGAGGAACAGCAAGCATTTCTACTTTCTTTACCGGATCTTCGTATGTAAGGTTTTGCGTCAGTTCGAAATAAACCCTTTCTGCTTCCTGCTCTACGACCCCGGCTGATTCCAGGGCTTCAATGAATTTCCAGGAACTTCCATCCATGATCGGCATCTCGGGACCTGTCATTTGTATCAAGCAATTATCAATTCCCAATCCGACCAGTGCCGCAAGAACATGTTCGGTTGTAAATATCTTTACGCCATTCTTCTCAAGCGTAGTTCCCCTGGAAGTGTCAACAACCAGATCCGCATCCGCTTCAATGATGGGCTGCCCGTCCAGATCCATTCGTTGAAATTTATACCAGTGATTTTCCGGAGCCGGAAGAAATGTGATTGTGTTTGGCTTTCCCGTATGCAAACCAACGCCGGTTACAGATACCTGAGATTTTATCGTTCTTTGTTTATCGACCATTTTTTGAAACTATAAGGGTAAATATACCAAATTTTTCTAATTCGGTACAAGGGCATAAATAAAGGAATTTTTAAAAATTAAAAGCAGAAAAAGTTCAGCTCACATGTTGAGATAACGTAAAAACTGGTCCATTTTATCCTTGAGATTGGCATCATAATCCCCCTGTTGAAAATGGGCTTTTACCTTGTAATTGTACCGTGCAAAAGTCTGCAGTATACTGGAAAGATCTTCACGGTTCACCTTAATGGTCACTTCCATTTTAGTACTATCAGGGTCCGATGACACATGCAAACTCAGCACCTTTGCATCGTTTCCTTCAATGATGCTTCCGATCTGGGTCAAAGAATAATCCACCTGATTCAACTCAAGTACTATCACGCCTCCCGGGTTCTGTACCGCGATCATATTTCCGAGATTCTGTACGATACCTTTCAGGGTAATGCATCCTTTGTAGTGTTCGCTTTCATCCAAAACAGGAATCAATGTAAGGTTCAAACTACTCATAAGTTTCACCAGATCGTAGGTATGCTGGTGCTGATAAATAATAGGTCTCAATAAACCAACTTTACCTGCACTGATCGTTTCTTCGGGATGTTCGTAGTCGAGCAGATCCGCTTCTGAAACCAAACCAACAAGTTCACGGTTATTCACAACTGCCAGATGAGAAACTTTAAATTGCTCCATCCAGTCCAGTGCCATCTCTACCGTATCCGTAATTTTAAGAGGAGGAATCTCATCCGTTATAAGGTCGCCAACTAACATATTATCTCATCAAAATTAAGAAATTAGTTTTACTTTTAGTTTTTAAAAGGTACGGAAAAAAAGCGGCATGTGCAAACTAAGTGTTAATATAAACAAAATTGCAACTCTGAGAAATGCAAGAGGGGGAAATATTCCGGATGTGATCAAAGCGGCAATTGATATTCAGCGTTTTGGAGCCAACGGAATCACTGTACATCCAAGACCGGATGAACGCCATATAACTTATGCCGATGTAAGAGGTCTTAAAAAAGTGGTGAGCACAGAATTCAATATTGAAGGAAATCCGAAAGAAAAGAAATTCATTGATCTGGTACTGGAAGTAAAGCCTGAACAGGTGACACTCGTGCCGGATACAGAAGGACAAATCACCAGTGATCACGGATGGGATACGATAAAGAATAAGGAATATTTACAAGAAATTATTTCAGTTTTCAAAAAGGCCGGCATTCGAACATCGGTTTTTGTAGATCCCGATCTTAATATGATCGAAGGCGCGGCACATATTGGAACAGACAGAATTGAACTGTACACAGAAACGTATGCAGCCTCGTTTAAAAATGAAAAAGAGAAAGTCATCCTTCCTTTTAAGGAGGCGGCGATCTTAGCAGGAAAAAACGGACTAGGCATTAACGCAGGACATGACTTGAATCTGGAGAATTTGAAATTCTTCAAAGAAAATGTAAAAGGATTACTCGAAGTGTCTATTGGACATGCTTTGATAAGTGATGCCTTGTATCTGGGATTGGAAAATACAGTTCAAATGTATTTAAGACAACTCAAATAAATTGAGCGCTCAATGAAACTTGCCTATAGAACATACGGAACGGGTAAGCCCATGATCATTCTTCATGGATTATTCGGGCAAAGCGATAACTGGAACACATTGGCAAAACAATTCGCTGAGAAAGGATATCAGGTATTCACAGTTGATCAGCGGAATCATGGATTATCCGATCACAGTACTGAATGGGATTACGAAGTGATGGCAAAAGATCTGAAAGAATTCATAGACGAACACAAACTGAAGCAGGCTATTTTACTCGGACACAGTATGGGTGGAAAAACGGTACTGTTCTTTGAATGGATGTTTCCTGGAATTACCGGAAAGATCATTATTGCCGATATTGCTGCCAGAGCTTATCCCCCCCATCACAATGAAGTTCTGGCGGCATTGAATTCGTTGGATCTTGATTTTGTGAACACCAGAAAAGATGCAGAAGTGAAATTAAGCGAGTTCATTCAGGATTTTGGAACAAAACAATTTCTGCTCAAGAATATTTACTGGAAAGATGCTTCTGCCAATAAAATGGACTGGAGATTTAACCTCCATGTGATCACAGATAATTATGACAACATTGGCGTGATGGTTCCTGAGTTCAGAAGCAATGTTCCCTGTTTTGTGATAAAAGGTGAGCGATCGGATTATATCACAAAAGCAGATGAAGATGATTTCAGAAAACGCTTCAACAATGTAACGTTTTGTACTATTCCAGATGCTGGTCATTGGGTACATGCCGAAAAACCAAAGGAATTCTTTGATGCAGTAACGGGGTTTCTTGCAATGTAAACCCTTGTTGGCAGTTCAAATTAATTTTGAAGATCGCCTCTAAATGCATATTTTTGCAGGCCCTATTTATTGGTCCCATAGCTCATTCGGTTAGAGCAACAGACTCATAATCTGTGGGTACTTGGTTCGATCCCAAGTGGGACCACAAAACCTCAGGAACAAACCTGGGGTTTTTTGCTTCAACGTCTGAACGATCTGTTTCAGATTGAGTTTTAGGCTTAACGAATTGTTTTATGTTTACAGTTTATATTATTTATTCTGATTCACAT
>Ga0154020_10000070_pt1 | contig 105293 bp, 80 predicted proteins | sample Klosneuvirus_201_FD_109709 | JGI IMG/M metagenome (GOLD analysis project Ga0154020, IMG submission 109709) | Active sludge microbial communities from wastewater, Klosterneuburg, Austria - Klosneuvirus_20160825_MG | ecosystem: Engineered > WWTP > Aerobic digester > Activated sludge | place... | reverse complement strand
CGAAAGGACGGTGCTTTTATTTAACTTGGTTGCTACATGTTATTTCTACTACTAATTGTTTTTACTACATGAATTATCTCTCTGCTTTTTAATTTTGTGGTCTAGACTTTGGGGTCCACTTTAGTGTGATATCACGCTCGTTCATTGATCTTCGCTTTAGCTTTGGCATCTGGGCATCAGTTAATATTCGTTCAACCGTGCGCGATGAAACATGATAGCCTTCTTTCTCGAGTTGCACCTTAATATCCTGGGCTGACCAATTTTCTTTGCGATACTTAAGCACTAATTGTTGAACGAGCTCAGGCGTTCGGCGATTCTTAGGCCCACGTTTTATTTCAGGAAAAAAAGTTAAACTACCTGATTTTAAATCACGAATTCGTGAATAAAGAGAACTCACGCAGTAGTTATATTTTTTAGCAACCACAGCGGCTGATACTCCGTCCACAACTATGGCCCGCAGCGCTTCATATTGGCGATGACCGGATGTGGTTGGTTTGAGGAATATTTGTTTTATTTTTTTCATATTTTAGGCTTTAAATATGTCGCTTAAATAATTGTGATTCTATATGTTATTTTTAAACGACGTCAAGTCGAAATATGAATGCTCCCTGTAATTATGCCGTTATTTTTTCTTTTAAATGAAAGAACACAAGGGATTCTATTGAAATTTAAATCGACATATTAAATACTTATAACCGTATCCAATAAATCATTAATCATAATTAAATTGACTATTTCACAGGGTTTTCAAGGCAAGATTGAATGAGCAAGAGAATAAAACACAGAGCTAATTATGTCGGTTAAAGGTCCTGTGAATATCGGTGTTATATTACAGACCACACATTTTGGGTTGGCGTTTATCCAGGCATGACAGAGTCTAAATTAGCTTACCTATCAGAAACAATACATCAAATACTCCGATAAACTGCATTTAAGTGCAAAAATAACCACTTGCATTTTTTTTCACCAAAATGATAATCTTCTATTTTAGTGAAAAGACAAGGGTGAGCTATGTTTGTTGGCAGAAGACAAGAAATTCAAGAACTAAAAGCATTGTTAACGCTCAAGAAATCATCGTTTGTGGTTATTAAAGGACGACGACGCATTGGTAAAAGCACATTGGTTCGAATGTTTTCTCGTGATTGTTCTCATTTTTATGAATTTGCGGGCTTAGCGCCAAGTGACAAAACTACAGCAATAACTCAAAAAATGGAATTCACTCAACTTCTTGCTCGTCAAGGCATTCCAGGCGTAGATAGCCAAGATTGGAGCGATATTTTTTGGCATCTAGCCCAAGTTGTCAAAAAAAAACGCACGGTTATTTTTTTAGACGAAATTTCTTGGATGGCAGATAAAGATGAAACTTTTCTTGCAAAATTAAAAAATGCTTGGGACTTATACTTTTCGCGCGAAGATAAAATAATATTGATCGTTTGTGGATCAATCTCTTCTTGGATCGACAAAAATCTGCTTTCCCATTCGGGTTTTCTTGGGCGAGTAGACCTAGAACTAACACTTAAAGAACTTTCTCTTACAGATTGCCAGCAATTTTTTCAATCTAGAAAAACGCAACTATCTACACTCGATAAAATTTCACTTTTGTCGGTAACAGGCGGAGTTCCTCGTTATCTTGAAGATATTCGCCCCAATGATACCGCAGAGAATAATTTATTGCGTATGTGTTTTAAGAGTAGCGGGCTTTTGTTTAATGAATTCGACAAAATTTTTCATGACTTATTTGATAAACGTGCCCCTTTATATAAGAAAATTCTGAGTTCTTTAATTAAAGGGCCGCAGTCATTACAAACCCTGCTTGATGATATGCATATCAATAAAAGTGGTATTTATAGTGACTACCTAAATGATTTGGTAACGGCGGGGTTTGTTTCTCGTGATTATACTTGGAACTTAAATAATGGCGCTTTGCGTAACTTAAGCCGTTACAGAATTCGTGATAACTATGTCCGTTTTTATTTAAAGTACATTGAACCACACAAACAGCAGATTATCAAAGGTGACTTTGCAGCATCACTCCTTGCAAAACTACCTCAGTGGTCTACTATCATGGGATTGCAATTTGAAAATTTGATACTGGCTAATCGCCAACACATTTTTAAATACCTTTCATTAGTACCAGAAGATATTTTAAATGACGGACCCTTTTACCAAACAAAAACAAAATTGCAAGAAGGGTGTCAAATAGATTTTCTTATTCATACTAAATCAAGAAACCTTTTTGTTTGTGAAATTAAACGAAGTTCAACAATGATAACAAAAAGCATCGTTGATGAAGTTGCTAAAAAAATAAAACTGCTTAAAATTCCCCGATTTTTTTCGGTAAGGCCTGTTCTTATTTTTTGTGGACAAATCGATCCTGAGCTTTATGAATTAGATTTTTTTGATAAGATCATCTCTGCTGACGATCTCCTGAATAATTAATGGGGTTAGCCCAAAAACTTAAAAATTAATTCTTTCTTTTTCAATCACACGCGGTACATCGCTAATTTTGGTTGCAATAAAACCAATATATTCACCTACAATACCAATAAAAAAAAGCTGCACAGAAGAAAATAAAAATAGTCCAATCGTCACTACCGGAGAAAATATCTGAATAAGATTGGAGGCGCTGGGAATCGAACCCAGGTCCGAATACGATGTGAACAAGGCTGCTACGTGTGTAGCTCTGTTGTTAGTTTTAACGTGCTTGGCTAAACGAGCATAACCAAGACGCGCGAGTTTTTGATGAATTTAAAAACAAAACCTCAAAAACGGAGTATTGTTTCTAGCTCACTGCATGCGCAAGAACCTTTTAGCATGAGCAGACTAAAAGCTTGCGGCTGTAAAACAGGTGTTTAGGCTGCTACAGGCATTGCCATTGGAGATTCAACATCTGAATTGGCATTTATATGTTTGCTAAGAAGGATTTACGAGGTTCCTTAGCACCCTCGACACGCGCCTACGAACAACAACGCACCCGTCGAAACCGATCGCCCCCGTAAAAAATACGCGATTCAACCAAAGTGCAGATGATTCTGTACCACACACCTTATACGAGTTCAATGACCACCACGCCAGACTTATCGTTATCTGGCTGAATATTAAAATCTATTTCTGTGGAATGCCTGCTGGGGTTAGAATCTCGTGTGGGCATCTCTTCTTCTATGCTTGGAATGGGGAGCTCAAGCACTGGACGCTTATCTTGTCTAGATTCTTCCCTTTTTTTGATCTGTTCAATAATAAAGGCGTCTAACACAAGAACTCCTTGGTTAAGGTTCTACGACTACTCCTGAATACAGGACTTATCAAGGATACCTTTTACTATTGTAAGCAGGATAACGAAGATGAGCAAGAAGAATTGTTACGCAATGCAGAAAATGAGAAAAAGGAGGAGGGATAGATTATTTGTTTAAATTATTAGTTAGCAACCCAGTCATTGGTGCCACAAGCTGCTTTAGCTGCGTCAACAGTGGTATAGAATGCTTTATAATAAGTATACTTGATTTCGCCAGCCTGGCCTTTATTCATGGTGCATACACCCCATGCATCTGTTTTGCTGCATTCTGTGGTTCCGTATGTTCCCTTGATTCCAGTACATGCGGTTTTTACTGCGTCAGCAGCGCCAGAACCAGTATATGCGGAACCTGTGTATTGGATACACCACGTTGCTTTGCTGTCTGTCGAATACGAACATGTACCTGCAGAACCACCACAAGCGGAAAGTGAAAAACCAACCAATGCTAAAACTGAAAGAATTCCTTTTTTCATGACGTCATATCCTTATTAATTAATTTTAAAGCTAACAAAATTAAGGTCTTTCTTACCTTTAATTTGCGACCGCAAGCATTAAACCAGTGGATTTGTTTTTGTCAAGAAAAAGGTAAAATCGGCGCATGAAAGTTGATACTCAGTAGGCGATGGTGCTAAAAGAACCGACTATCTATGAATCCCATTTTAATGTTGCTTTTTTTAGTGATTGGTTTTGGTGTTTTTGCTTATCAAATGCGACCCAAGTTGCAAGTGTTGTTTAAACTTAAACCAGATGTTCGTTTTGACTCTATTCTTGTGCGTGCCAAGAAAGCTTTTTGGTACGGCCTTGTGCAAATAAGAATGTTTAAGCGCCCATGGGCAGGCCTGGCGCACATGTTTATTTTTGCCACTTTTATGGCCACACAATTGGCTACTTTGGTTTATTTTGTGCGTGGTTTTGTGGCTGATTTTGCATTGCCGCTAAGAGAACCATTATTGTCTATGTATCAGTTTTTAAAAGATGCGTTTTGGCTATTGTGTTTGATTGGTATTTTATATTGGGTCGCTCAGCGTTTAATTGTTAAACCTTGGCGTATTAGAACCAGTGAACATCAGGCCAAAGCACTGCTTATTTTAAGCTTTATTGCGTCTTTGGGATTAAGTGAATTTTTAATGCAAGGTGCCGAACGCGCTTTGGTGGGGCTTGGATTTTCTTGGTCTTTGCCAGCCTCTTCTTTAGTGGGGGTGTGGCTACAAGACGCAATGCTATCTGTTCATGTGCTACACACCTTGGTGCATATAGGGTTTTGGGTGCATGTGGGTGTGGTATTAACGTTTTTAAACTTTTTGCCTTCTGGTAAGCATTTTCATGTTATTTGGGCTATTTTTAATATTTTTACTTCTAGCTTAAAAGTGCGTGGTTATGTGGATGCACCAGATTTAGAAAAAGCAGACAAATTTGGTATTGCTACGGTTACAGATTTAACCTGGAAACAAGCGGTGGATACTTATTCTTGCACGGAATGTGGCCGTTGTCTGGATTTTTGTCCTACCGCATTAACGGATAAACCGCTCACTCATCGTGGTTTGAATGTTGCTCTTAAACAAGAGTTATGGTCCAAAACGCCCCATATTTTAGGGCTTGCTAAAGAATCAGCCAATACAGAATTACCGCCTTTAGTGGGAGAACAGGGCGCTGCGGTTCATCCAGAAACAGTATGGGCTTGTACCACTTGTGGTGCGTGCGAAGTGGAATGTCCGGTATTTATCGAACAAGTCCCACGCATTGTGTTAATGCGGCAGAATTTGGTGTTAATGCAGGGTGAATTTCCACAAGAATTAAACCGCACATTTAAAGGAATGGAGCAACATTCTAATCCTTGGGGGATGAACGCAGATAACCGCGATGCTTGGGCCAAAGATTTAGATATTCCAACGGCTGCCGAAATTGCCAATGAGAATAAAGAAATACCGTTGTTATATTGGATTGGTTGCGCAGGTTCGTTTGATGATCGGGTTAAAAAAATTACATTGGCCATGGTTAGAATTTTAAAAGCGGCCAATATTCCATTTTGTATTTTGGGCAAAGAAGAAGGTTGTACAGGCGATCCGGCCAGACGTTTAGGGAATGAATACTTATTTCAAATGTTGGCATCGACTAACATTGCTACGCTTAAGAATTATAAAGTTAAAAAAATATTAACGCATTGTCCGCATTGTTTACAAACACTTAAGCATGATTACAAAGGCATGGGTGCAGACGATTGGCAGGTGTTGCATCATTCTGAGTTTTTGGCCGAATTGTTGCAGTCTGGTCAATTAAAATTAACACAAGGTGTAGATGGGTCTGTGGTGTTTCATGATTCTTGTTATTTAACACGCTATAACGGCATTGTAGATGCGCCAAGGCAAGTGCTTAAATCAATTCCTAAACTTAAAGTGCTTGAATTTGACAATAATAAAGAAAAAGGTGTGTGTTGTGGCGCAGGTGGTGGCCGTTTTTGGATGGAAGAAAAAATAGGCAAACGTATTAACCACTTACGCGTAGAAGACGGCTTAAAACAAAATCCAGATACGATGAGTTCGGCCTGCCCGTTTTGTTTGACCATGTTATCTGATGCAGTCAAAGATAAAGGCGCTGAAGAACAAGTTAAAAACAAAGATATCGCCGAATTAATTGCCAGTGCACTTTAAGAGACTAAAGGGGTATGTAGCCTACTTCTAACATACATAAGCCTTGTGCGGGTGCGGTCATACTGGCTTGTGTTCTGTCTTTTGCTTGTAAAATGCGTAATACATCTTGGCTGTTTAAGCGTTGTCTTCCTACATCTACTAATGTGCCTGTAAAAATACGGCACATATGCCTGCAGAATGCGTTACCCTGATAGGTGATATGTAAGAAAAATCCATAAGCGCTTTCTTCTTGAATGCGAAAATCAATCTTATAAAGGTGGCGACGCGCATGAGCGGCTTGGCAGTGCGTGTGCCTAAAACTTTCGAAATCCTGTTCACCAAGTAAATGTTGGCTGGCTTGTTGCATGTGTTCTATCTCTAAACGTTGCCGAATGTGCCAACTTTTATGTCTAGCCAATGCGCTTTCTGCTTGGGCTTGATAAATGGTATATTGATAGCGTTTCCATTGCGCGTCTTTTTTGGCATCAAACGACAAAGGCATTTCTTCTACATGTTTAATGGCAATACTTTTATGCACAACAGCATTTAGCGCAAGCATTAATCTTTGTGGGCTAAGGCCGGTTTGCGTTTTAAAATTAACAACTTGGCCTAATGCATGAACGCCGGCATCGGTTCTGCCGGCGGCTCGTAATATCGGTTTTTGTCTGGTAATGTGGAACACCGCTTTTTCTAGTTCTGATTGAACGGTAGGGCCCGTGTCTTGTGTTTGAAACCCCAAAAAAGGCGTGCCATCGTATTCAACAATGAGTTTGATATTTCGTTCTTCTGTCATAACTTTATATGGATATTCTTTGTCGCTTTGTTCGAAAGCGGGCTATTGCTTCGGGGGCTCTTATCAAAATCACAAGATTGTGCCAATAAGCACCACTTATGTTTAAGCGTGTTCTTATTGCTAATCGTGGAGAAATTGCCATTCGTGTGGCACGCACCTTAAGAGAAATGGGTATTTCTCCTGTGACCATTTATTCCGAACCAGATGCTTTTGCACCACATGTAAAAGCTTGTGATGCGGCCATATGTGTGGGCGGGGCTTTGGCTAAAGAGAGTTATTTATTGATTGATCGGGTGATTGATGCGGCCTTTAAGTTGGGTGCACAGGCGATTCATCCAGGTTACGGATTTTTATCAGAAAACGAAGATTTTGCTCAAGCTGTAACAGATGCCGGTTTAACGCTTATTGGCCCTAGCGCACATGCCATGACTGTGATGGGCAGTAAAACCGATGCGCGTACGGCCATGCAAAAAGCAGGTGTTCCTATTGTGCCTGGAACCACAGAACCTGTGGATGGCACCGATGAAGAATTAGTTTCATTGGCGCTTACTATTGGATTGCCTGTGATGATCAAGGCAGTGGCCGGCGGCGGCGGTAAAGGTATGCGCTTGGTTCATGACTCTACTGCTTTGCCCGCGGCGATTCGTGGCGCCAAATCAGAAGCTCAATCTGCATTTGGTGATGGGCGTATTTATATTGAACGTTATATTCAAAATCCAAGGCATATTGAAATTCAAATCATGACCGATAAACATGGGCATGGTGTTTTTTTTGGTGAACGTGATTGTTCTATGCAGCGGCGGCATCAAAAAGTAATAGAAGAAGCGCCTTCGCCTAAAGTAGATGCGTGCACGCGGCAAAAAATGGGCGAAATCGCGGTTAAAGGTGCATTGTCTGTGGGTTATCACGGCGCGGGCACCATGGAATTTTTATTAGATAACGAAGGCCATTTTTATTTTTTAGAAATGAATACCAGGTTGCAAGTAGAGCACCCTGTAACCGAAATGATTTATGGTGTTGATTTGGTGCGCGAACAAGTACGCGTGGCCGCGGGCGAAGCACTTGTGTATACGCAAGCCGATTTAGTGCCGCGTGGACATGCCATCGAAGCCCGTGTGTACGCCGAAGATCCCGCACAAAAGTTCATGCCTTGCCCTGGTAAAATAGACGCTTTATTTTTTCCTGCGGGACCTTTTGTAAGGGTCGACAGCGGTGTAGAAGCAGGTTTTAGCGTGCCTATTTTTTATGATCCCATGATTGCTAAAATTATTGCTTATGGCGCCACGCGTGCGCAGGCTGTGGCACGCCTAGATCGTGCATTAAGCGAAACTAAAATTGCAGGTATTAAAACAAACGTATCTTTTTTGCGTACGTTGCTAAATAGTGATGCATTCCAACGTAATCATTTTGATACAGGATATATTGATAGGCATTTAACCGAACTTTTAGAAACCCCTTGTGTGGGCGCTTTAGATGAAACCCAACTTGTTATTGGCGCCGCATTGCATCGTTATTTAAATGATATTCAGCATGCGTCACAAAAAGATCAACCTTCTTTGCAGCGCCGTGAATCATTGTGGCTGCAATGGGCACGGCAACCACGTACGGGAATTTAGATATGAACCAGTATTTTGTACTTTATCAAGGACAAGAAATAGAGGTGTGTATTACGCCAGTAGAACTCAATCGTTATGCTTGCCGTGTGCAGGGTAAACAATTTGTGATTGAAGTTGCACCTGGTACGCATGCGCATGAACTGATATTTAAAGACGATAGCTTAAATCAACACACTTTATTTGTACAAAAACAGACGCAAGAACAGACTTTATTGCGTTTTGATGGTGTAGATAAGCAATTACAAGTGTTAGATCCACGTGCGGTGTATCAATATCATCACAAGAGTAAACAACAAATCAGTGGGTTTAATGTGGTTTCTCCAATGCCTGGCAAAGTGACAGCGGTGCTTGTAAAAGAAGGCCAGACAGTGGAAGCAGGGCAGGGATTAATTGTGGTAGAAGCAATGAAAATGGAAAATGAGTTTAAAGCACCCGCAGAAGGCGTGATCGAACGTATTTTTGCGCGTGTGGGCGATGCTGTGGAGTCTTCTTTTGTGTTGATTCATGCAGGGCCTGTGAGTTAAAGAAAAAATCTATTGGGTTTAAGCTTTAAAATAATTGAGTTATCAATATAAATAGGAAACTTATGAAAAAACAAATCGCGTTAGTAGCTGTATTGGGATTGTTAGGTAGTGCTTGTGTGACACAAGAGACTTATAATGCCAAAGTGTCTGAATTAGAAAAACTAAGACAAATGCAAGAGAGTCAATGGGGCCAAAAATTAACCACCTGCGAAGGCATGTACCAACAAAAATCAAATGCTTTGAATGAATGCCAAGTAGGTGTGGCGGACTTGGAAGATCGTTTAAAAAAACTAGGTCAAAATGTGGACCAATTAAGCACAGAACGTAAAAATTTATTACAAGGATTGGATCAAGCACGCGCCAATGTAGAAGAATTAAGAAAACAAAAAGCAGCTGCAGATGCACGTGCGGCGACGTTTAAAAATTTAATGAGCAAATTGCGATCGATGATTGATGCTGGGCAATTAAAAGTAGTGATTCGCAATGGCCGCATGTTGATTACACTTCCAAACGATGTTTTGTTTGATTCTGGCAAAACGCAAATTAAAGACGAAGGCAAGATTGCATTGGCTCAAGTGGCGCAAGTGCTTGCCACCATTACAGATCGCCAATATATCGTGGCGGGCCATACCGATAATAAAAAAATAAAAACGGCCAAGTTCCCGTCTAATTGGGAATTGTCTACGGCGCGCGCTGTAGAAGTGACTAAATTTTTGGTAGATAATGGCATGCGCCCAGAATCTTTAGCCGCTGCTGGATATGGTGAGTACAGCCCAGTTGTAGCCAATGATACACCAGAGAATTTGGCTCAGAATCGCCGTATTGAAATTGTTTTGCAACCCAATATTGGTGATTTACCTTCGCTCGAAGGCATAGAAAAAGAAAACAAGTAAGCCTGAATAAAAACTCCTTGCTTAAGTAGGGGGTTTTTACTAGTGCTTTTGACCTTTAAATCTAAGGAATTTTATTATGGCTAAAAAAGAAAAAGTAAAAGAAGAAGAAAAAACAACAACAACTGCTTCTACGACAGAATCTAAAAAAGCAGAGGGCAAAAAAGCCAAAGCAACTAAAAAAGATACAGTAGAAGCTAAAACAGAAGAAACAACACCTAAAACCGATAAACCTGCGCTTAAAAAAGCCAAAGATATGCCTGCAGCGCCTGCTGTACCAGAAGTTCAGTTGACTGGCAGACGCGTGCAATGCTTTGTTTCTAAAAGAGAAATCGACGAAGCTTTGGCGGTGGAAGTCCCTTATCAAAAGGGTGAAAAAGTGTGGGTGACACAAACTTTAGTCAAAATACAAAAAACACACGCTTAAGTTTTAACTTATTTTGCCAAAGTACAATCCGTCATTGCAAGCAACCAAGATATGCATTCATCTTATTTTCATAGAATTGACGGACGCTTATTTGCAGAGTCTATAGATATTCGTGGCTTTGTTAAAGAGGCCATCCCTACGCCTTTTTATTTGTATAGTCGTGCGCAAATATTGCGTAATATTACGCTTTATCAACAAGCACTCAAACGTGCTGGATTTGCGCATACATTGTGTTTTGCCATGAAAGCCAATTACAATCCGCATATTTTGTCTTTTATGGCAAAGCAGGGCTTGGGTGTTGTGGTAGTGAATGCCTGTGAATTTAAACAGGCCAAGAACGCAGGTTTTAATGCGGGTGATATGGTGATGCACGGTAACGGCAAAACCAGGCACGATTTAACGCAGGCGATTACACACCATGTGCTTTTATCTGTTGATAGTCTATTTGATTTAACGCGTATTCACGAAATTGCAACTGCACTTGGCTGCCAGGCGCAGATTTTGTTGCGTGTAAATCCTCATATTGATCCGCAGGTTCATCCTTATATTGCAACTGCATTGGATGAATCTAAATTTGGTATTGCAGAAAATGATTTAGGCCAAGCATTGGATTTATTAGCCCATATGCCACGTATTACATTGCGCGGCATTCATTGCCATATTGGGTCTGCCATAGATAGTTTGGCTCCTTTTTTGCAAGCGCAAGATAAAGCATTAATGATTTGCAATGCATTAAAAAACAAAGGATTTAAAATCGATACATTGGATTTTGGTGGCGGTCTTGGAATTGCTTATGCGCCAAAAGATCCAATGATTTTGGCAGATACATTAATTGATGCCTTGGCGCCTGGATTTAAACAGGCCAATTTGCATGTTATTTTTGAACCAGGCAGAAGTTTAATTGGTAATGCGGGTGTAATTATTAGCCGTGTGATTGGTGTTAAAAAACAGCAACATAAAAATTTTATGGTGATTGATGCATCTATGTGTCAGTTGTTAAGACCGCCTTTATATCAGGCTTTTCATCGTATCGAACCTGTTGTTCAAATGCATGATGCACGTACAAGTGTGTACGATATCGTGGGTCCTATTTGTGAATCATCTGATGTATTGGGGCAAAACCGCGACATGCCTGTACTTAATGAACATGATTTAGTGGTTATTTGGGATACGGGTGCTTATGGCATGAGCATGGCAAGCAGATACAACTTGCAATTATTTAAAGCCGAATATTGGGTAGAAGAAGACCGTGTGTTTTGCATAAGAAAAGAAGAACAAGACCTACCTGATTTGTTTTGTCATGTGGCGTATTCTGCATGATGGGGCGCCGAATTTTTAGCGCCACTTTTTGGTCTTTGGTGCGGATTCAAGCGGTTTTAACATTGGCCATGTTGGTGTTGTTTTCGATGACACTTATTTATAAACTAACCGATGAACAATCCAGCGTGCACTTGCCTTTATTTAAAATATTACAGCTTTTAATTTTAGGATTGCCTTCTTTTGCTAATTTAGGCACACCATTTGCTTATTTTTTTACGTTAATGATTGTTTATGTAAGAATAATAGAAGACAACGAAGCGGTTGCTTTGTCGTCGCTTGGGTTTTCTCCCGTGCGTATTTATTGGCCTGCTTGTGTGCTGTCTTTGGTGCTTATGCTGCTTACATTGGCCAGTTATATTTGGTTAGAGCCCATGAGTATGCGTGCACTCAAAAGCCAATTGGCCCGTGCCGCACAAGAAAGCGTGGTGGATAATTTAAAACCCCAAGTGGTGTATGAATTTTTGCCCAAACTCACATTGTATTTTGAATCTTTTGATAAAACACGTGCGCATGCACTGCAGCATATATTTATTGTAGATGAGCAAAGTTCGGATCTGCCTTTAATTATTCAAGCCGATCGCGCCATACTTAATTTATCTGCCGCTCACGTATTGTCTTTGAATCTAGAACAAGGCAGCATTGAACAGGGTTTTTTACATGCACCGTTATATCGTCATGTGGATTTTGAACGTTTAGATTATCAATTAAATGTGGGTGTATTAGAGAAAAAAATAAAAATTCCTATGCCACATCATGCCGATCTTAGTTTGCGTGATTTGTATCAGGCTGCGCAAGATAAAGGTGTTTCAAATTCAACACGTGCTGGGATCCAAATGATTTTTGCTGGTAAGTTTGCTTTTCCTTTGGCGCATCTGATTTTGTGTGGATTGTTTTTCCCTTTTACTTGGCGCATTCATCGTGCTTCTCGTGTGCTTGTTTATGTGAGCGGATTGACACTTATTATTTTATATTTTGTTGTGCAACAGTCTAGTATTATGTGGCCCAGAAATTATGGCATAAACGGTTATGTGGCTGCTTTTGGGGCAGATTTAGTAATGCTTATTTTATGCCCCTTGTTATGGCTTGTTGGCTTGTTGCGTGCACGTTCTTAAATGGAGTGTTTATGCGTGCATTTTTTTTGCCCCAAGTTTTGTTTTTTTATTTAGCTAAAAAATATATTACAATTACATGTTTGTCTTTAGTCTCTTTAATGCTGCTTATGCAGGTAACCGAACTGTCTTATGTGATGTCATTTGCGGGTGGTGCAAATCAATCTTTTAGTAGTTGTTTACGCTATGTCGCTTGGTATGTGCCGCATATTATTTTTGATTTTGGTCCTTTTGTTTTAGGGCTTTCTATTTTTATGATGGGTGCCAGACTGCAAAAAGACAACGAACTAACCGCGTTATATGCGGCATGTGTATCGCCAGTTCAGTTAATAAGTGGACTCATGGGCTTGAGCGTTTTTTTAACTGTAGTCCTTTTTTTAGGTGCAGAAATTGCCACACCTAAAGCCACTTATGAACGAGAGCAAATTTTTAAAATTAACATGCCAAAAAAAAATGATATCTGGTTAAAATTAGATTCGTATTTAGTGCGTGCAGGTTTTTACGATGAATCACAACATGCCTTGCAACAAGTTGTTTTGTACCGCTTTGATAAAAATCGTACACCATCTTTGCAGTTACGCATCATGGCCGATACATTGTCTTTGAATGCTCAAGGCCACTTGGTGTTAACGCATGTAAAAAAAGAACATTTGGGTTCAAAGCCTGCGTTTTTTGAACAACAAGAAACATTGATCTTGGAAGGTGTTTCTTTGGATTTTAAATTTATAGAATTATTTAAAACGCCATCTCGTTATGATTTGTTGGCGCTTAAGCAGATTATGACACAAAAAAAAGAATTAGGTTACGATGTTCAATCTTATGCACGGGAATATTATCAGCGATGCTCCTTTTTGCCGTTTTCTTTTTTGACTTGTTTAGTTGCATTTTTATTAGCTTTTAAAAATCAAAGACACATCCATTTTTTGACTTTGATTACTTATGGGCTTGTTTGTATGTTAGGTTTATTGTTTGTTAGGAATTTACTGACTTATATGCTTGTTTCTGTTGTTTAATAAGGAATTTTTAATGCTCCATAAAACGCCAAACAAAATCACAGAAGAATTCATTAAACCGCTTATTATAGACGCTTATCAGGATCCTTTAGATTTAAATCTAGTTTCTAATGAATCTAAAAAAAATGATTATCGCCGTTTGTTTTTTGATTTTTTATCGATGTTAAGAAATGGATACATTCGTGCGGCAGAGCCAGACGAGCAAGGTGTTTGGCATGTGAATAAATGGGTTAAACAAGGTATTTTATTGGGCATGCGCATAGGACAAATGACAGCACTTGATACGGGCGTGGCGAGTAACCAGCCATTTATAGATAAAGACACAATTTTAACACGTCCTTTATCTTTGGCTGATAAGGTGCGGTTGGTCCCTGGTGGGTCTAGTATTCGCGATGGCGCTTATGTGGCCAGTGGCGTGGTGGTGATGCCACCTGCATTTATTAATGTAGGTGCTTATGTAGATGAAGGAACCATGGTTGATTCTCATGCCTTAATTGGTTCTTGTGCGCAAATTGGAAAACGTGTGCATGTATCTGCTTGTGCGCAAATTGGGGGTGTTTTAGAACCCGCACACGCACATCCTGTGATTGTAGAACAAGACGCATTTATTGGCGGTAACTGTGGATTATACGAAGGCGTGCACGTAGAAAAAAACGCAGTTTTGGCTGCAGGCGTAGTGCTTACTGCGGCAACCAAGGTGTACGATCTTGTACATGAAAAAATATATACATCAAGTAGCCATGCGGTGCTTAAAATTCCAGCAGGTGCGGTAGTTTTGCCTGGAACACGTGCGTTAATGGGCGATTTTGCCAAACAGCACGGATTGTCTGTATCGGCCGCTATTATTATGAAATACCGCGATGAAAAAACAAATGCTAAAACTGCGCTTGAATCTGTGTTGCGAGCGTAGAATAGACTTGTTTAGAAAGCTATCTATTCAATGAGTAGTGTTAATTTTTTTTTGTGATGGCCCGTCAAGTAAATAGGTGCATGGGGCGCTGTAGTGATAGATAAAACAGGTTCTCCCGGCAGTGTTTGGATTGTATCAATAAAAGACCATTGGTTGTTTTTAAAACGGTAGATTTCGCCCATCACCCCAACGGCATAAATAGGTTCGTTAGAATTGGTTCCAACAATACCATAAAAATTAATATTTTTAAAATTTAGATTGTTGGGATCGTCTTGTAAGACCCAATTTTTACCTGCGTCTTTGGTGTATAAAATAACGCCATTTTGACCCACAGCAAATACGTGTTGGGAATCCAAAGCCCACACAAAAGAAAAATCAGAATTAACTAAAGAATTTTGCAAAGAAAAATGGGCACCTGCGTCTTGGCTATAAAATATTTTTCCACCGTTACCCACTACCCATACTTGATCGTCTTGATGTGTAATCGAAAACAGATTGTACCCATCCAAATCGTTAACGGTTTCCCATGTAGTGGCGTTATCTTTAGTTCTAATGGTTTTTCCAAGACCTGTTGCTAACATGATATTTGCATTGATAATGTCGATAGCGAATAACCGATTGGTGATGTTGCTTGTTTGAACAGTGTACTTATTGTTTTTAAAAGACAATACTTGTCCATTTTCTCCCACCGCAATTAACCTGTTATCTGTGTTGCCCTGGATATATTTGGTTTCGTAAGTAAGTGGCACAGAAACGGGTGTCCACGTGTTTTGATTGTTGTCGTATCGCCCAATGGCACAAGTAGAGGATAACCATAAGTCGAAAGATTCTTTATTCACCCATCCATTTGAAAATCCATTAATCGGAAATACACACGAAAGCTTAAGCGGATCTAATTCTGTGCTTGTGGATTGGTGTATAATCTGTATTTGATTGGAGCCAGTACTGCCCGCAATCCACAGTTGTTCGGTTAACATCCCAACCACGCTACGTGCTGTGATTCCTATTTCTGTAGCACTCCAATTGTTACCATCAAAGTGCAAAGTAAAATTTTCAGCGACGGCCCAGATGTTGTTATCTTGAGTGCCCCAAATAGAAGTCACTTGTTTGTTTGGAATATTCATGGCCTGTGAACATGTATTGTTATTTATACATTTAAGGAGGGTGCCATTATCTCCACCTGTATAAACTGTGTTGCTTGGACTGACCCATAAATCATACAAAGGTAGTTTTGTATTGGTGGCAATTGGGGTATTCCAATTTTGGCCGTCAAAAAAAATTAAAGTGCCTTGCTCGCCTGCTGCCCAGACATGTTTTGTATCTGTTGCAAAAACGGCATATAACGTGTGAGTTACAGGGCTATTTTGCGGTACCCATGATTGGCCATTAAAAAAAAGAATAACGCCATTTTCTCCAACTGCCCAGATGTGTTGATTATCAACACCAGATACGGCTGCAATAATCCCGGTCGTGGGCGCTAGCGTTTTTTTCCATGTGTATCCACCATCTTGAGTGTGGAATATACTGGCGTTGCTGCCAGTTAAAAAAGCCTGTTGTTCTGTGAGCGCAAAAAAACCAAAAATAAATTCTGTGTTTCCTAAATCTGCGCGTGCCATCCAGGATTGACCATCTTTATTGGTTTTTAATACATAATTTTCATTGGTTAGTGCCCATAATCCATTCCCATTTTTTGATGCCACCAATTTCTTGATTCCTTCTGAAGCAAAAGGAAATGAAATTTCGCATACCCCATTTTTATTACATTGAGGCCCCAAAAAATAAATATCCAGTGTACGTGGTTGATTGGCCATGTCTATTAGAATTTCACATTCACTCACGTCTTGGCACAGTGCATGGTACTCTTTTTTAGTTTCGTCCCGAACAATCAAGCGGTGTTTGTTTTTATTTTTGATGTTAATTTTAAGTTTTTCGCCTGCGTTTACTTGATAAGGGCAATGGGTTTCGCACGTGTTTTCATTTAACGATGCGCTTGCTTCTGCTTGACCTGCTATAAAACGATTTAAGGTGAATAATGTTTTTTCTCTGTCGGTTAAAATTTTAATTAAAGTGTCTTGTGTCGTTTTAATGCTACATTGCGTCCAGTCTTTATTGCAATTGGCACCTTCTATAGAAAGGATATGGCTGTAAGGTTCACTTTTAAAATAAAAGGTTATCTGTTCGTTGATGGGGACTTTAATTTCGCAATTTTTAATGGTGTCTTGGTCGCATTTTAAACGAGGCTGATTATTTCTTTCGATGTCTACAGAAAAAGCACCATCTCCCAAAAGTGCAAAATTAAGCGCAATTAATGTTTCTGTCTTTCCTGTGGAAGGAGCGCGCGTGCATTGAGCCGCGGAGAGAAAAAACAGAATACAAACAAGCAATTGGATTTTAAAGGTCCATTTTTTCTTCATAATATCCTTTTGTTTCGTGTGTGTCCGTTTTTACTGAGTACTACAGAAATAGTCTAGTTGAAATTTTTTAAGTATGGTTTGAGCGATTATTTGAGGTGTGTAAAAATCGGTTGGAATTACCCATCTGGCACAAGATAAGTAATGAACTAAACGTTGTTTGAATATTTGTGCAAGCGTGTGATTATCTGCAGTCAGTGGCCTTTGTTTAGGATCTTGTGTGCGTAGCCTTTTTTGCAAAGAAGAAAGAGAAGTAAATAAAAATATATTGTCTCCTTGTTCTTTGATAAGTTTGAAACTTGGTGGATAGCTTAAAATACCACCACCTGTGGCAATTACTTGCGCGCCCAGTAAAAATGCTTGTTTCAATGTTAAATATTCTTGTTCTCTAAAATCAGCTTCTTGGTGGTTATTTAAAAACTCAACAGGTGTGAGGCCTGTTAATTTTTTAAATAGTTCGTCTGTGTCTACTATGTTTAATTGACGATGCTTAGCTAATTGTTGAATGATTGTTGTTTTTCCAGAACCGGGCATGCCGACTAAAACAATGGGTTTAATTTCTGGGGGTGAAAATACAGCTTGTTCCATAAGAGAATAAGGCGCAGAAACAGACAGTAACCACTGGTAGGCATGATAACCTTGGCCTACTAACCATAAACGTGGATCAATTAATAAACACCCCTTTTTTTTTGCTTGTGTAACAAGTTGTGTAGTGATTTGATAATGTGAATCAAATACAACGTGATTGACTTGGAGTGCTTTAAGTACCGCTTTGGGTATGGGCGCATCTGCGCTTAAACAATTAATAATAAGATCTGTATTTTGCATGGCTTGTGTGCACGCGTTAAAATCATCAAATGCTATCCATATTGACTTGGGCAAAGCCTGTGTCCATAAACGTTTATGTGGATTATTTCCAACTATTTTAACTTGTAAAGATTGCGTATGGCATGCCAGATAAGCCGCCTGTGCAGCACCGCCCGAACCTAGAATTAAAACTTGTTTATTGGTAAATTCGATAGCGTGTTGTGCACAAGCATTGGCAATGCCCAAAATATCTGTGTTGTGTGTTTCGTAGGTGATTTTATTACTATCTAATGGCTCTAACGGTTTAAATTTAAAACAATTAACCGCATTGGGAGAATCAGTCTGAGTTTTAAGTGGCGCTGTTAAATTACCACCCAACCAGTTTATTTGTGCTTGATTAAGTTGTTGTTTAAACCACAATACCTCATTAAAAGAACGTGCCTGAAAAGCAAAATAATGAGCGGCTATATTTTGCTCTAAAAACACCTGATTAAACATGTGTGGACTTAAACTGTGATAAATAGGATACCCACAAACGGCTAAAAATATAGGCTGTGTGTTGTAGGGATTCACTTTTTAGGCAATTAAGCTGCCACGGTAGTCAACTAATTGAGCAGGGATGTCTGATATTTTAAAATGGATTGATGTGCGTTGGCCTTGCGCATCACCCGCAAATTGATAAGGCATGGGTTCTTTGGATTCGATTTTGATTTCTTTGACTAAAAAATCAAATAAATGCTTGGTGCGACAAGTTCCATTCCAAATAGAAGGCAGCTTAGACAAAACAGAAAGAGGCCCCATATTGGCAATGCGCAAATTCATGTAACCAGGCATAATCCCCGCAAAAGGATATACTTTAAAGCCAAATCCGTAATAAGGATGAGTGCCCACGCCAGCGAGTCCTGCTTCGCCTTCGAATATGACCTCTCCTTTTTCAATCGCGATTGCGCGGTCACCACGACGACCATCAATCCAATAAGCTGTATCTCCCAAATTGGTCACACGAATGCGCTGCATGCAGCCCCGTGCAATCATATCTGGTACTGTTCGGCCAACGACTGCTAATAAGTAACCTGCTACAGTTCCTGCCACGGTATTAATAAGTGGCTTGTTTTTGGCCCATTTTTTTAAGTTAACGTAATCATTAAGCACCCAAGCATCATAACCCATGCCTGCAAACATAAAACGTTTGCCTTCGCTTTCTATCATGTCTACGGCAACAGATGAATGTCTGGGCCCTGTTTGGAGTTTTTGAATGTCTTGTGCAAAATCTGCGGCGCCTACAACTTCTGCAAGGCCGTTGCCTGTACCCAATTTTAAGAAAGCAAATTCAGGATAAGACACTAAACCCGAAGTGTCGTTATAAAAACGCGCACGTTGTTTGCGCCAATCGTTGGTTTCGTCCACATAGCGACAAATTTGGTTCATGACATTACACAAAGTGCCATCTCCGCCACCCGATACAACCGTGCCGTAACCTTTTTGAACAATCACTCTGGCAATATGTTCGGATTCTTCGAGTGAGTGGCTAATATAGAGATCTTCGGTTGGGACCAGGCGTTGGATTTTTTTGATTGCACCTTCGCTTACTTTTCTGGCGTTACGATTAAGTACGAACGCAATTTTTTCGGTAGCGGGTGTGTTTTGAATAAAAGGAGAACTAACAAATTGATGAGGCGAGACAAGACTTGATGCTTGAGATGGTTGCATGGGTTGATTGTCTAAACGATAACTCATAAATAACGATATCTCCTGACCAGGTTGTTAAGTACAGACAAAAATGTCAATTCTCATGGTCGGCCAATAACGTTGCATGCTTTGTGCCAACCACAAAAATCGAATAAAAACAATTATTTATGTTGTTGTTGTTCTAAAACCGCATAATTTTGTTCTCACTTGAAGGGCAATTTTGTGCGTAATTTTTTACTCAGTGGCAATGTCATTGCGTATTGTTTTACCCGTAAAATCAATGCAGGCTGCCGCTTGATAGGCTAGACTTTGTGCCTGAACCTGCGTGGCTGCATAAGCCACTACAGATAACACACGCCCACCAGTCACAATAAAACGTTGATGTTCATCTTGACCGATACCCGCCCCAAAAATAGAAATTTGTGGTATTTGTTGCGCTTCTTTTATGCCGGTGATGACAGCACCCAATTGTGGTTTATCTGGATATCCAGCGGCAGCGAGTACAACACATACCGCGTGACGATGAGAAGATGCTACGATCATCGGAGATTGTGTGGGTGATTGTTGTGGTTGTACAAAGGCAGAAAAGAGATCGCCTAAATCTTGGTCCAAGATGGTCAAGATACTTTGAGTTTCGGGATCGCCCAAACGCGCATTATATTCGAGTGCGTAAAAAACACCCTGGTGAAACAACAAGCCGGCATATAAAAATCCAATATAAGGTTGTTTTTGTTCCATAAAAGCATCCAATACAGGGGCTATAAATGCGTGGCCTAAATCTTGAATATTTTGAATTTGGTGCTGAGAAAATTCTTGCGCACTTAAATGAAGTGGCGCAAAGCTGCCCATGCCGCCTGTGTTTGGTGCATTTTTGTCTGCATGCAAACGTTTGTAATCACGTGCCAATGGAAACAAAGCATAAGAACGACCATGACAAATGGCCATGAGTGATACTTCTGGGCCATTTAATCGTGATTCAATTAAAAGGGTATGTTGACCTTGTGCCCATAAATATTGTGCCGCTGTTTTAATCTGCGCGTTTGAATCGCACATGAGTACGCCTTTGCCTGCCATTAACCCATCTGCTTTAACGACCGCAGGACCTTGATGATGCGCACAAAAATGATCCAAATCTTGCTGGTTTTTAATCACGCAAAAATCGGCGGTACGAATGCCTTGTTGACGCATTAATGTTTTAGCAAATACTTTGGATGTTTCTATTTGAGCCGCATATTGACTGGGCCCCAAAACTAAAAATCCATGCTGTCTTAAAATATCTGAAACACCATAGAACAAGGGCATTTCTGGGCCAATGATAATAAAATCAGGACGAATGTCTAAAGCGCAAGTAAGTACGTCTTTGGGATTGCAAATATCTACCGCAATGCTTTGTATGTGATTGGCTAAAAAGACCCGTTTGGGTGCCAAAAATACTTGATGTTTTTTGGCCAGTCCATCTGCCAGGGCGTGTTCGCGTGCGCCAGTGCCTAAAATTAGGATTTTCATAAAAGCACTCCTTGTGTTGTTTTTTATTTAAGTATGTTTTTATTGATGTATGAATATTTAATGTTTAAAATGGCGCACACCTGTAAAAATCATACTGATATGGGCGGTTTCTGCTGCTTGTATGATTTCTTGGTCGCGTTTGGATCCACCAGGCTGTATGATGCAACGAACTTGTCCAAGTTGTGCTTCTTGAATGCTATCTTGAAAAGGAAAAAACGCGTCTGATGCCAGGACTTCGCCGCCGCCGTGAATTTTAGCACGCGCGATAGCCATTTGAACTGCAGATGCACGCATGGTTTGGCCTCCGCATATGCCCACGGTATAAAAACAGGTTTCGTTGTCATGACTACGTGCCAGCACGATGGCATTGGATTTGACATGTTTACATACGCTGTTTGCAAACCTGGCTAATTGAAATTGTTTGAGTGTGGGTTGTGTTTTTGTGACAACCTGATGTGTATGGTGTTGTTCTATGGGCGTTTTTTTATCTGGAGTTTGTATGAGTAGTCCTCCTAGTATGGTGCGCATTTCGTATGATGGCAATTGAAGTTGATTAAGTTCGGCCAATTCTAACACACGCAGATTGGGTTTTTTAGATAAAATGGTCCGTGCTTCTTCTGTGATGTTGGGGGCGATAATAACTTCGTAAAAATGTGAAACAAGGCGTTTGGCAATAGGCGGCGTAATTTCTGAAGAAAACGCCACAATGCCACCAAACGCACTATCTTGGTCGCATTCAAAAGCGTGGATGTAAGCTTGTTCTAAGTGGTCTGCTTGTGCCACACCACAGGGTGTTTGATGTTTGATAATCACTACGCTTGATTGGCTAAGATCTAATAGTACACGCAAAGCTGCATCGGCATCTAGCAAATTATTATAAGACAACATTTTACCTTGTTTTTGAACACTAGCTAAAAGGGATGCAGAGGCACAGGGATCAATCCATGCGGCTGCTTGCTGGTGAGGATTTTCTCCGTAGCGCAGTATTTCGCTTAGTATATAAGGTTTTGTAAATACCGGTTGTTGCCAGGCGGGAATAGACATGCGTTCTGCAAGACAAGTGCCGATAACGCTATCGTAATAAGCAGTTCGTGCAAAAGTACGTAACGCCAAATTTTTTCTTAAAAGAGGTGTTGTTTGGCCTTTGTTTTTTTGTAACGCATCAATGAGTTCATCGTAATCGTTGGGATCCGATACGGCACACACACGGGCATGATTTTTAGCGGCTGCGCGCAGTAGTGATGGACCGCCAATATCGATTTGTTCGATAAGCGTGTCTTCTGACACAGGTGGATTTATTTGTGCCGTTTTTAAAAAAGGGTAGAAATTGACAATAACGATATCAAATGTAACGTAATTGTGATGTTGCAAAGTCTCTTTATCTTCTTGTGTGTCGCGCGCTAAAATTCCAGAAAATATGGCCGGGTGGAGTGTTTTTACTCGTCCAGATAAGATTTCTTTGTGATTTGTAATTTGAGATAATTCAGTCACCGCAATATCTGCTTCTTGTAAATAGGCTTGAGTTCCGCCCGTAGATACAATCTCAAAATTCCATGTTCTTAAAACTTGAACAAGTTTAAGCAGATACGTTTTGTCAGACACAGAAACAAATGCTTTTTTGGAAGTCATAAAATGCGCCTTTTTGGGATTTTAATTTTTAAACGATGGAGTGGGGATTTTATTTGGATTGTGCAAAATAGTGAAGTGTTTGTTTAATACCTAAAGAAAATGTTACAGATGGAGCCCAATCTAATACTTGCTGGGCTTTTTGGTAAGACAATACACTTCTTTTTTGTTCACCTGGTTTTTTGGCAAAAAAATCAACGCCTTGTTCACCAGATGCTTGTGTAGAGATTTCCTTAAAAACTGCATTTATTGATGTTTCCACACCGGTGCCTATATTGACTTCTCCACAAAAAGGAACTGTAAGTGCGCGCAAGTTTGCTTTTACCACATCACCTACGTACACAAAATCACGCGTTTGTTCTCCGTCTCCGTAAATTGCGCAGCGTTGATGTTTGAGGCACTTTTGAGCAAAAATAGCCACCACGCCTGCTTCTCCGTGTGGGTTTTGTCTGGGGCCGTAAACATTGCTATATCTGAGTGCCACATAGGGCACGCCATGCATTTGATGGTAGTAGTTTAAATACAGTTCACTGCAACGCTTGGATACCCCATAAGGTGATGCGGGGTTGGTTTGATGTTGTTCATCTGCGGGAAAATAAAGTTGTTCTCCGTAGGCAGCGCCACCAGAAGAGGCAAATATTATTTTCTTACAAGGTGTGCGGGGTAAAATTTGTAAAATTTTAAGAAGACCCATGATATTAACTTCTGCATCAAAAATAGGATCCGCCACAGATAATCTCACGTCCATCTGTGCGGCGTGATGATTAAAAAAATCAGGTCTAAATTCAGTGATGGCTGATAATGCTTGTTCACTCCGAATATCTGCATGGACAAAATGTGCTTTGGAATTTATAAATTCTTTTTTTCCGCTGGATAAATTATCGATCACAAGTACTTCGTGACCTATTGCAATATAGGCGTCTGTGATATGCGAAGCAATAAAACCTGCGCCACCCGTGATTACAATGCGTGCCATGTCAAACCTCCTCTGTTGTTTTTGCGTTTTAATTTTTCAAGGGATAAGCTCCCAAGTCATTGTGGCTGCTCCTAAAGAACTTGCGATTCTTAACCGTAAATATTGATGATGATGCGTGCTTATCATGGGATTATCGTTATTGTCGTCTGTAAGTGGAAACCTTACGATGTAGGCTTGATCAAACAAACCTACGTAGTCATATACATTTTTGATGTTTTCGTCGATGCGAAGACGTTCGATAGCATAGGCATCTACAGACGTAATGACCTCTTGTTCTGTGGCTTTCAGATGAGGTATTTTTTGCAAAGTTAAATGCCAAATGGAATCTTTTTTATCCAAATCATTCCACTTGTCTTGAGGTGTATAAATGGCCACAAAAAAATTAAGTGTTTCTTCGCTACTTTGCGAAAGTTCTACCAATTCTTTTCTTGTTAATTGTCCGCCGTAGCCATAAATTTCTGGAAATCGTTGTGCAAACGCGCGTCTTAACATAGGCGTTATCATCGTGGCATGTGCGGTCATTTTGTGTTCAAAACCAGAATAAACAATATCTTCTTTGGTCCATAAATCTAAAATAGCGCGGTAGTCTTTAGCCATAATGGCTTGATTTTGAGGGAGTTGAAGAGACGGTTTAAACCGTTTTTGACAAGCACCAGCAGGTATCATTAAAATAGCGCACAGAAGCAGAAACCATGTGATTGAAAATGGAATTTTCATGATTGCACGTCGTTTAATTTGAAAATTGAATGTAATAAATATCCATTGCGCTTAAATGTTTCTTGTGCGCCCATAAGCCTGTCTACCATACACATGCAGGCAGAGACTGTAAATCCGGCATTGACGATATGTGTAATCGCTTGTTGCATAGAACGGCCTGTGCTTACGACATCTTCTATGACAAGGACTTGAGATCCTTTGGACAAATGCGTAGCGCCTTCTAAAAATTGCGCTGTTCCATGAGCTTTGGCTTGTTTTCTTACAATGATGGCAGGCAATGGCTGATGGCTTAAAAAGCTGCGATACGCGAGTGCACAAACCAATGGATCTGCACCTAAAGTGGGGCCTGCAATGGCATCGATATGCATGCCTGATGTGCGTAAGGTTTCTATCATAGACCAGAAAATTTCGGTGACTAAAAATAGCCCTTGAGCACTCAAAGTGGTTTGTTTGCAATCAATATAAACATCAGAAGGCTGGCCCGATGATAAAATAACTTGTTTGCGTAATAATGAACGCGTCTTAAGTAAATCCAATAGCTGTTGCTTAAGATCGGCCATCAGGTAAGTATGTTGAAACGAAACATGAGCCATAGACTGTTCGCATACAAGGTGTTGATATCAAATGGCAAGGTGTTATGAGTATAAGGATTAATTGGACAAAGGATCTTTTTTGGGTATTGCGAGTGCATGTAAACGATCAAAATAGCTCTGTATGCTTTTAGGGATATGATACATTAATTGCCCTTCTTTGGTAATAATCACTTGTTCTGTGTAGCCTTGGACCAATAATTGTTCGTTAGATAATGGGGCGCCGGTTTGTCTGTAGATTCTAAAGTAAGTGTTGATGAACGAATTTTTTTGTTTTAACATTGCAATTTTTATACTTAATAAATCTTCTACACGTGCAGCGTTTTTGTAGTCTATTTCTAAATGCGTGACCGGCATGTAGTAACCTTCTGTTTTTAGTGTGGAAAAACTAAGATTGACTTGGTTCATTAATTGAATGCGAGCCTGATCGATGTAACTTAAATAATGGCCGTGCCACATCATGCCCCAACTATCAATGTCTCGAAAAGAAACTGGCATATCAAAAGTGGCGTATTTTAAATGATCAAACAAATCGTCCATCGTTCAAAGATATATATCTTTTGTTGCGAGCACAAGTTTTGGCCGATACAATAATAACATGAAGCAGTCATTTTTTAAAAAAGTAGTTGTCGTATCTAGTCTTATTTTGGTTCCTTATTTAAGTCAGTGTGAAATTGTAAAGCGTGTGCAATCGACCAAATCCATGATATTTGTGTGGCTTAAAACGCCTCAGATTGATATGGATATTGATGCCATTAAAAATACGCCCTATTTAAATGGTGTGGTGGCCACCGCTGTTTTTAGTGAAGTCAAAAACCAAGATTTTAGTAAAATGCAGCCTATTTCTCAGGCTTCTGTTTCTTTGCAGGGACCTTTATTGGGCGGTCAAAGAGAAGTGCCTTTGGTAGAATCAAGCAGTGTGCCTGGCACTTATGAACAAACGTCATCGGGCGATTTGAATCTTAAATATGACGATAATTCGAATCATCGCTACCGCTTATCGGCCTGTACTTTGGGTAATGGTGGCTGTGCCAACCAAGAATATCAATTAAATCGTATTATGGGTGCACCTGCTGTGAGTTTGGACCAGGTTAAATTTTCGCAAGAATTTGGTGCCGTGACAGAAGAAAATGTATTTAATTCGCTTAAATCGATTCTTAAGCTGCCAGACAGTGTAGATTACGCCACATTCAAGCAAGTAGAGGCCAAACTTAAATTAAATGCGACACGGCAAGAATACGAAACAATTGAACGCGATGTGGTGGATGATATTATTAAAAAAATTGCAGATGGAACAATCAAGGCAGAAGACGTGGCAAAAGCAGTGGCACAAGGGCAAATCTCCGATCAGTCAATTCAAAAAGCATTGGACCAGGGTCAAATTAAACAAGCCGATGTGATTGCCGCCATTGCACAAGGTGCTATCCCCGCAGCAATCATTCCAACACAGTATCAATCTTTGGTTTCTCAAGAAGTAATGGATGCCATTAAAAAATTCAATTTTGATAAAATCATGGCGGCTTTTAGTGGTTCGATTGGGCTTAATACGTCGCTCAATATTCAATTTCCAGAAATTAAAGCCGAAGAAAAATATATTTACCTGGTTCAAGTGATTAGTGTGACACCCAACAATATGGGTAAAATGACGTATACCAGTTTGCCTTTAAGTGGTGATTCTTTGATGAAGCTTTTTACGGAAAAACCTCCACGTCAATTTACAATTCCAGACTCTGTATTTGCAGAAAAAGGTGTGTATGTCGTGTTGTTGACTACCGCGCATTTAAGTATTGATACCAGCGATAATTTATTCTTTGCCTCTGGTGCCATTGCTGGACAGGCCATTCCGCTTGTATTGCTTGCGCAGTAAATAAAAATCTTTCTAAATCTTGCTCGCTTCCTAATGACTCGTTCCTGTATCTAAAAAAATCTCCCATACGCACACATTAACGCATTAAAATAAACGACATGCCGCATTTAAAAACTTAATTTGTAGTTACATGTTTTATTTTTTGTTGTATATGCAGAAAACGGAGATTTTTAAGATGCGTGTTTGGGTTTATTTGTTGTTGGCTTGTTTGTGTTTGAACTTGGGTAGCTGTAAAAACAATACACCACTTATTGTGCAGGATCCTCCGCAGCCATCAACACTGCCTGCTAGCTTGCCAAGCAACGGACAAGAAGAAGGTGGTTTGCATCTTCCAAATCCAGAAATAGAAGAGCCAAGCTACACAGACACCCAACCACCTTCTTGGATGGGTGAGCGTGTAAGTGTGGATGGAATAACACCAAATCTTGCTGCTGCGGGCACTGCTCCAACTTATCAAATAAACGACAATCCGATTAATCTTGTATTAGAAGCCTATGACGATAACAAAGTGGCGGCTTATTTAATTAAAGAAATAGTAGATAATCAAAAGGTTGACAATCCAACCAAAACAGATACGTTGTGGATTAAACTAAATCCGCCTGCAAGAACACTACAAAAGCTAAAAATACCTTATCAGATTCAAAATACAGCTTTAAAGCCACCATATGCGCGCTTAATGGTGTGGTTAAAAGACGAAAAAGGAAATATCTCTGAACCTTGGTCTGTTTATTTGAGTTATGGTGGTTCAGCATTAAGCGTGCTTTATACGCAAAAATTTGTATCCGTTGCGATGGATGCAAATGCATCGGGTATTGTGCCCAATTCATTAGCGGTTACGTTTGATGAAAATTCTTTGGCGCATGTTGTTTATATTAAAGATAATTCGATTGTTTATGTGTACGAAAAAAAATCAGGTGAACTTAGTACGCCACTTTTATATCCATTAACAGGATTATCAAATTCAGGCGTTGTTCAAACAGCGCTTGTTCTTGGTGGTGATGGAAGTAAAAATATTGTAATAGGCGTTCGGGAGGTGATTCCTAACCCCCATATATTTAAAATTTATTTGATTAAAATTAAAAAAGATAATTCAGTTACATCAAATTTTATAGGCGAAGCGGGCTATTGTGGCAATTATTATACTTCTCTTCCGTTTGAAACACGAGTTTCTTCTTATCTGGGATGCGTTAATACACTTGTCCCACCACATTTTTTTTATATAGCAGTCGATGCTAACAAGAAAATAAGTTTATTTTTTATGGTTTTTCATAAACCAGGAAAAAGTGTAGTTTGCAAGAAAAAATTAGAACCTATCGAAGATCTTTCTGAGTGTAGTGATTTTTATCCAGATGAAAAATATCAAACCACTAACACGGTTGAGTTTTTATGGAATCGCACAGAATTATTGTTTTATAATTATTACACTGGTTCTGATCTTAGCTATCCCATAGAGCGGGTTATTGTGTCTGCGAATAATAGCACAATAAATAAAAAAATCGCTTATTTTCCTAAATCTTGCACAGGCTCTGTTTATGGAATTGCGCATCAAGAAGAGCATTATATAAGCTGCTGGGATGACCAAGCCAATACGCGTCAAATCATTAAAGTAGCCAAAGATGGAACGGTATCTACTTATGCTTTGGATACCTATATTCCAAAACTTCATTTCTTTTTATTTAATCGGCAAAACAAAATGCTTTATCTGGTTCCAGACGATGCATCGGAAGTGATTGCAAGAAACGCAACGCTTAATCGCTTGGCTTCTGTGATAATAAAAGATTCAAAATTAGTGTTTAGATATTCTAACTATTAAAATTAAAACACGCACACACAACTTTGCAAAAACGCAAAACCATGTTTAGATAAACTCCTAAAATCTCTGTTTACGTTTAAGGAGCGCTCATGAGTTTGGTCATATCGTTAAGAGAAAAAGGCGGCCCGGTCGAAAATCATTCTTTTGATAAAGATGAAATTTACATTGGTCGCGTGAGAGACAACGATATTGTGTTAGCAAAAAATAATATTTCAAAAAAACACGCCTGTATTCGTTATGAGCAGGGGCGTTTGATGTTGATAGATTTAAAGTCTACAAACGGCTCTTATATTAATGGTAGACGCATTGAAGAGCCTTATGAATTAAGAGACGGAGACAAAATTCACATTGGCGATTTTACATTGGAAATAGATACTTTGGCCAATGACGATGACGAATCGCCACCCGAAATTAAGCCGTTTGAATCCACTTCTTTGCCTGTTTCTACACCTGTTTTAGAGTCACAAAATACCGCTCATTTGTCTGTTCAAGAAACGCCTGGAACAGATACTGTAGAAGAAGAAGATTGGGGTGTGTCTTCTGGATTTCCAGAAGATTTGGAACCTGCGCCTGTGCATGTAAAACCTCATGTGGTCGAAGAGATGCATACGGTAGAATCTGCACCTGTGCCCGTCTTGGCTGCGCCTGCTCAGGTGCAAGTGCCGTTATTTACAGACTGGGATGAGCACGCAGCAGATCCCCATGTACAACTTTATCGCTTAATGCGTTTTGTGTACAAAGAACTTGGGTTACAGATCGATTTGACACAACTGGGTTTGTTCCAGAATCATGCACTAGAAACAAAGAAAAAAGTGTATACATTGCTGGGTGATATTTTATCAAAACGGGTGGCCGCACACGTGGTTGATCAAATTGACCAAGAAGATTTTAAGCAAACGCTTCTGCAAGAAATTTTTGATTTTGGACCACTTACTGAATTGCTGGACGAAGAAGACGTGTCTGATATTTTAGTCAATGGCCCCAATCAAATTTTTGTGGAGCGTTTTGGCTACCGGCAACCACACGACCACGTGTTTATGAGCGAAGAAAGTTTAAAAAGCATTACCAATCGCTTGGTTCAAGAAACAGGGCATGTGTTGGATGAACAAAATCCTGTAATTGATGCACGTTTGGCTAATGGTCTTTACGTGAATGCGATTGTACCGCCTTTGTCTATGAGTGGTACTTGTCTAACGCTAAGACGTCAAAAGCAAGCCTCTGTTTCTATGTCTGAATTAGTTGGGCGTGGAACACTGAGTGCGCAAATGGCAGAATTCTTGGGCTACGCTGTGAGATTAAAGCAAAGTTTATTGGTTGTAGGCACACATGGGTCAGGAAAAACGACCACACTTAACGCTTTGTGTGATTTGATTCCTGATTTTGAACGCACCCTGAGTATTGAAGAAATTGCTGAATTTAAGATGAATAAACCGCATTGGATTGCACTAGAAACAAGACCTGCCAATATGCAGGGTCAAGGCGCCATTACGCTACGTGATTTAGTTAAAATTGCACAACGCATGCGACCAGATCGCATGATTGTGGGAGAATGCAAGGGCGCTGAAATGTTTGATGTAGTGCAAGCCATGAATGCTGAATATCGTGGACTGATGACCACCATCCACGCTCATTCGATCAAAAATGCCATTCACCGCATAGAGACTTTGATGCTCATGAGTGGAATCGAATTGCCACAACGCGTGATTAGAGAGCAAATTGCACAAGCGTTTTCTTTAGTGATTGAACAAACACGCCTGTCTGATGGCACTCGGCGTATTGTTCGTATTGCCGAAATTGCAGAACTGACCGATCAGGGTTGTGTATTTAAAGATATTTATGTGTTTGAACAAAAAGGCACCGATCAAGAAGGTAAAGTACGTGGTGTGTTTCGTTCGACAGGTTATGTACCTCAATTTATTGAAGAAGCAAAATCTATGCTGTTTGATGTTGACGAATCTATCTTTCAGGCGCTTTAATCCCTGATTGCGCCATTTTGCGCCCTATTATAAAGAGGCAAGTATGACCAATTCGCGCATTTCTGGTTTTTATAAAATGCCTATTATTGAAAGGCAGCAGCAGTTAGCAAAAGCAGCAGGGTTGGATTTATTATCCTTGGCGCAATTGTCTCAAACAGGAGGCATTGATTTAACCTGCGCTGATTTGATGATCGAAAATGTGGTGGCTACTTATAGTCTTCCTTTTGCAGTTGCACTTAATTTTAAAATGAATGGCCAGGATGTATTAGTGCCCATGGTGATTGAGGAACCCTCTGTCGTTGCAGCTGCTTCCCATGCCGCGTTACTGGCCAGACACTTGGGCGGTTTTGAATGTAGCAGCGAATCTTCTTGGATGATTGCACAAGTAGAATTACAACGTGTGCCCAACATAGAATTAGCGATTCAAACACTCACGCAACATACTCAGGATATTTTGGCACTGTCTAAAAAAGCCCAACCGGGCCTAGTCCAGCGTGGTGGTGGTGCAAAAGACATTGAATTTCGTGTGATTGCGCAAGATCGTTTAGTGGTGCACGTGTTTGTTGATTGTTGTGATGCCATGGGTGCAAATGCAGTAAATACAGTGGCAGAAGCAATAGGACCTTATTTGGCGCATTTGATTGGAGCACAATTAGGACTGCGCATTTTATCTAATTTGTGTGACAGGCGACGTGCATTTGCTTGTTGCCAAATTCCAGTTGCAACTTTGGCCATTGATCAGCCTGATTGTGTGATGTCTGGGGAAGAGGTGCGTGATCGCATGATAGAGGCTTACCGTTTTGCAATGCTTGATCCTTATCGTGCCGTGACACACAATAAAGGAATCATGAATGGGATCGATGCAGTGGCAATGGCGACTGCTCAAGATTGGCGTGGAATAGAAGCAGGTGCACACGCCTATGCCGCACGCCATGGGCGTTATCTTCCGTTATCTTGTTTTTCGCAGGGTGAAAACGGACAACTGATGGCAAGTATTGAAATTCCTTTAGCGGTAGGAACCGTGGGAGGAAGTGTGGGTGTGCATGCAGGCGCGCAAAAAGCACTTAGCATCTTAGGTTCTCCGTCTGCCCGTGTACTGGCCGAAATTATGGCAGCTTGTGGCTTGGCGAGTAATATTGCAGCACTTCGCGCATTGGCGACAGAAGGCATTCAGCGTGGCCATATGAATCTTCACGAACGCCGGTTTCATGAATCGCAAGATGCCACTTTAGACTTGCATCAAGCCCTGTCTTAGCGCCTTTAAGTTCCTATCTTTTTATCCACAAAAAAGAATGCGCCCCAATTTGTTCTGCGCTAAGCTCATGGTTGGGTAGTCTTTCTAAGAAACAGTTCAGGTAATTGTTCGCCTTTAATGGAAGGTTAGATTGTGGCGTTTTTATACATGCGTAAGGCATTATAAATATGAAAAAATCATTACGTAATCGATTTATCGTTAGTTTTTTATTCGTTGGTCTTGTGCCTATTTTTGTATTTACGGTTTCTATTTTGTGGCGCTCAATCAGTGAGCTTACAGATATTGTTGGCCAAAAACTACAACAACAAGCTGCAAGCACAATAGATAAAGTCGATCGCAATTTATTTGAACGTTATTACGATGTGCAAGCTTTTGCTTTTAACCCTATGGCAAGAGGCCCAGAAGACCAATTAACCCAGGCTATTAATTTTTACACAGAAAGCTATCAACTTTATGATTTAATGCTCGTGGCGGATCTCGACGGCCGAATTTTGGCATCTAATACCATTGATTATAAAGGTACACCCATTAATTCAAAATTTTTAAAAAATGAAAATATTAAAAATGAAACATGGTTTAAAGAAGTGGTGTCTGGAAAATTAAAAAAAGGTGAATCCTATTACGAAGATATGCAAATTAATCCATGGGTTAAACAGGTAACCCAAGATTCTGGTTATGCCCTTGTTTTTTCGGCACCAATTTATAACGAATCGGGCCAAATTGTGCGTGTGTGGGTAAACTTTGCTTCGTTTGATCGCATTGTGTCTCAGCTTTTGGTTGATCTTAAAAAAAACATGAATACGATGGGCGCAAAAACAGTAGAAGTTCAATTGCTTAAAAAAGATGGGACCATCCTTTACGATGAAGATTCGCAAAGTATTTTAAAAATTAATTTGGCTCAAATGGGACTTTTGGCAGCCAAAGAACTTGTGCAAGGAAAATCGGGCTTTGGGTTCGAAGAACATAAACGTAAAAAGATCGAACAATTTTGTGGTTATGCACCCTCTGTTGGATTTTCTGGGTTTTCTGGGTATCGTTGGGGCGTATTAGTGCGTCAAGCCAAAAGCGAGGCTTTGGCTTCCAATAGCGATAAAATCATAATGATTACCGTTTTGTTCGTGTTGAGTGTGTTGATGGTTTTATTCGTTGCGTTTTATCAAACTAAAAAAATTATAACACCAATTATTCAAATTAAAGAATCTGTAGATGCATTTGCTAAAGGCAATCTAAATGCAAGTATCAATGTTGAATCTGAAGATGAATTGGGTCTTTTAGGCTTGTCTTTTAATCAGATGGCATTACAAATCAAAACTGTTATTCAGTCTATTTTAAGTAGCGCGCAAACGGTAGGCCAATCTTCTGATAAATTAAATGACACCAATGAAGACATGAAAGCACAAGCCACAACAGTCGCTGCAGCTACCGAAGAATTATCAATTACCATTCGAGAAATTTCGCAAAATGCAACCCGAGGCAAAGACATTGTTGATACCGCGGTGGTGATTACCAAAGAAACAGAGGAAAATGTAAGAAATTTATCTGAAAGCAGTCAAAAAATTGGCAATATTTTAAAGTTTATTAACTCCATTGCAGAACAAACCAACTTATTGGCTTTAAACGCAACCATCGAAGCTGCACGCGCAGGTGCTGCAGGCAAGGGGTTTGCAGTTGTTGCTAACGAAGTCAAAGAACTTGCCAAAGAAACGGCCAAAGCCACACAAGAAATTACGGACAGAATTAATACCACACAAACAGAAATTATGAGAACGGTCGAAGCAATTAAGCGTATTATCCAAACAGTCGAGCAAATTCAAGATTTACAAACCACCACGGCCGCTGCAGTGGAAGAGCAAAATGCAACAGTGCAAGAAATCTCTAACCAAGCGATTAATACCTCTAAAGGTGCAGCCCAATTATCCGAAGACGCATCTTCGCTTAAAAGCGTTGCGTCAGAATTAAGTCTGGTGGTGTCTCAGTTTAAAATCTAAAATAGATAGGATAAAAAAGAGGTCTATTGTTATTGCAAGTCTTGGTCGTCTGCCATGTCTACAAATCCTTTGCCTCCAAGCGCTAATAGATAGGCTTCCATGAACCCGATTAAATCACCATCTAAGACTGCGTCTGCTTGGCTTGTGTGATAACCTGTTCGGTGATCTTTAACCAGACGATAAGGTTGTAAAATATAAGATCTGATTTGAGATCCCCATTCGATTGCTTTTTTTGTTTTATTAACCTTGTCTGCTTCTAGTTCGCGTTTTTGTCGCTCGAGTTCAAATAATTTAGCCTTAAGCATTTTCATGGCTTTGGATCTGTTTTTATGTTGGCTACGTTCTGCTTGACAGGCAACCACAACGCCTGTGGGAAGATGGGTTAACCGCACGGCAGAATCTGTTTTGTTAACGTGTTGCCCACCGGCACCGCCAGCACGGTAAGTATCTACGCGTAAATCATTTTCGTTCACTACAATATCGATGTCGTCGTCGATATCGGCTGATACGAAAATAGATACAAACGAAGTATGGCGTCTGGCGTTGGCATCAAATGGGCTGATACGCACTAATCGGTGTACGCCAGATTCTGCTTTTAAATAACCATAGGCATAAAGGCCGTGAACGTAAAAACTTACACTTTTGATGCCGGCTTCGTCGCCGGGTTGTAAGTCTACGACTTCGATAGTGTAGCCGCGCTGTTCTGCAAAGCGCCGATACATGCGAAATAACATATCAGCCCAATCACAACTTTCTGTGCCTCCAGCGCCTGCATTGATGTTCATCAGCGCATCAAGTCGGTCTTGTTCTTCGCTTAACATGCGATGAAATTCCATTTGTGCTACAGATTGTTCTGTGTTTTGCACAATCTGTGCAACTTCTTGCGCCATCGATTCATCTTCTTTGCATAATGGCAATAATTCAAAAGCATCATCTATGCTTTTTTGCATAGATTTCCATTGATTCACTAAATTTTCATTGAGTGCGCGTTCTTGTTGTAGTTTTTGGGCTTGTGCTTGATCGTTCCAAAAACGAGGATCTTGGGATTCTTCGTCAATTGCACGAATTCTGTCTTCTTTGTGTGCTAAGTCAAAGTACCCTCCATAGTTCTTGAATCCTTGGTCTTAATCCTTGTAAAGTATCTTCTAGTGTTGCCATAGTGGCCTGTATTTTATTCATTTTATAAAAGCATGACAAGTCATTGTCTTTGGAATCTCTTGAAAAAAACAAAAACATACCTAATACTAACCACATGAAAAAATTAATGTTACTAAGGCCCTATTTGTTGTTGACTAGTTTGAGTGTTTTTTTGAGTCTGTTTTATTCGCCTTTAGGTTTGAGTGCGCCTGTTGCTCCCAAAAAGAGCAAAAAAATTCCGCTTGTGACTGTCACTGTAGATTCCCAACCAATAAGAGCGGCTATTTATGTAGATAACAAAGACAAAGGACTGTTGGGTTATACACCTTCTGTGATTAAAATTCCAAAAGGCGAACATCAAATTATTTTAGAATTGCCAGGTTATAAAAATTTTACGCAAGCTTGGTCTGTACAAAAAAGCGGTTATTTTACCTTTTCTTTGGAACGCGATATTCGTCCAGGACAGGTGGATATTAAGACTTCTGCCAATGATGAATCCGCTTTAGATGGCACGCTATTTGTAGATGGCGCTACGCGTGGTCATGTGCCCGCACAACTTAAACTGAGCCCTGGTGAACATGTATTAGAGGTTAAAAAATCAGGTTTTATAGACTATAAAGAAACACTACAGATTGCAGAAGGCGCGTCACTCATGATGGTGGTGACACTCAAGCCAGTCATTAAAAAGGGAAGCTTAATCGTATCGAGCGATATAGAAGGTGCAGAGGTATTTGTAGATGGCGAAAGAAAAGATACATCACCTGCCATTGTTAAGGATTTGGCAGAAGGGATGCATCAAGTCATGGTTAAAAAAGAATCTTTTCCAACATGGCAACAACAGGTTCAAATCACAGACGGTCAAGAAAGTAAAATATTTGCTGTATTAATGGTTAAACCTGCCGAACAAGCAAGTGTGCGCGTGGTTTGTTTGGTGACTGACGCCCAAGTATTTGTTGATGGCGAGTATAAAGGCTTGGTCAATACAGATATTGGATCTCTTAAGCCTGGTGTTCATTTTGTGGAAGTGCGCGCAAAAGGTTATCAATCTTTGAGTGTTGAACAAACGTTGGTTAATCATGAAACCAAACTGATTAAGGCTGATTTACAAACCACTCAAGCACAAAGTAGCACTTTACTTCGCATTGTTTCTGCAGTGCCAGAAGTAGACGTATTTGTAGATGGTGGGAGTGTAGGACGAGCACCTGTGGAGTTAACAGATTTGCCAGTAGGTAAACATTTTGTGACCGCACGTAAATCTGGTTTTGTGGAGTGGAAAAAAGAAATCACACTTAAAAACAATCAACCAGAATTAGTGAGTATTGATTTGTCTAATCAAGCCGTTATGGATGTGCGCAGTAATGTTGAGCAAGCCAGTATTTTAATGGATGGACAGTTCATTGGCAAAACACCCATGAGTGTGAACGTGACGCCTGGTCGTCACGACATAGAAATTCAAGCCGCAGGATATGAAGATGCCAAACAATACGTAGTGATTCAAGCAGGCGAACAAAAGTTAATTTCTGCAAGTCTTAAATCGATTCATTCTTCGCCTGTTGAAATATTACGCCGCAGACAACAAATGAGCTCTTATTCTGCGCTCACTTTAGAGCCTGGTCGTTTTAGCTTTGATATGTCTGTTGGTTTTTTGCCATTTGCTATTGTGCGCTTAAATGCAGGTGCTTGGCAGTGGCGTTCTTTAGGGCTTGATGCGGGGATTGAATTACGTACCACAGGTTACATGACCGAAGGCGGCGCACATGCCAAATTGCAAATTGTGAAGTTTAATCCTTTGTCTTTAGGCGTTCAGATGTTTATTGGTGGTGGCGGTGGTCCTCATAAACGTGATACCTTTACGTTCGAAGCGGGCGTTCCTGTGACATTGTCTTTTGGTAGTCTTGTGCGATTTACAGCACGTCCGTACATTCAATTTTATTCAGACAGAAATTGCGCGAGTGCACAGCAAATTAAAGACGATGATAAAAAAACTGGACAAATGAAAGATGGGTTAGTGGCTTCTGGCTCTGGTGAATTATATCGTGCTGAAAACAGGGTGTGTAAAATAAATGATACACAGGATGACTATTTACAATCGGCAGTCAGTGGAAGTTTTGACAATATTAGGTTCCAAGGCAATCCACGCCAACGTTTTGAACGTGTACGTATGATGTTACAAGCTACATTGGAATTAACAATTTCACCGTTTTTTAATGTGTTTGCCATGATAGAAGGCGATCCTGTGGGTGAACGTTTGTCTTATACTAAAGAGTTTTCTTCTATTATGCCGGTGCGTGACTACCGTGTGTATGGTCGGTTGGGTGTCACTTTTAAATTTTAGATTAGACTTTTTTTTAGAGATTTAAGCGCGCATTTTCTTTTTTACCACAATCGCCTTAAGAGATGCTTTTCCATCTTTTTGATAAACATCAAATTGCACATCTTGATAAAGATTTGTTTTCATTAATTGGTCGCGATGGGTCTTTATTCTTTTAATAAATTCTTCATAATTCATTCGATCGGTGGATTCTTGCGTGTTTTGGCGAATGGCCAAGTAGCGCGCATATAAATGATGTTCATTTGACAACGTCAATGGAGCCTTAGGTATTAAGGCTTGCTCTCTTGGCGTATGAAATATTAACTGCCCAAGTCCAAGCATTAATAATAGACTTAAAAAGACAACCCCAATTACAATTTGCATGTGTTTGATGTTTTGAAATTTTTTAATGGAATCTGTAATGAGAACAAGCCTAAAAGGAATATCTGCAATATCTAGTTGCGATTGTTGTTGCACAAATCCAATACGTTTTGGTGGAATCAATAAGGGTTGTTCCCAGAATGTCATAGTTTTATTAAATGACGCAATAGGTTCAAAATGATTGGTTTGATTGACTTGTTCTTCTGGATAGCCCACGGGATAAGAAGCACAGATTAAGCTACCATGGGCAAATAAAGCAAAATAGAGATAAGGGTATTGAGTTTTAATTTGTTGACACAGTGTTTGTGAATTTAAAATCGGCGCTAATTCTTGCGCCGCTGTTACAGATTCAATTTTTTGAATTCCATCTTTAATTGTGATGAGCATGTTGTTCATTTGATCCGTAGATGGTGTTGTTAAATGGGCGTTTAATTGTTGTTGAATTTTTTGAGACAAAGACTCTAGCTCAATTTGTAGTTGTTGTTTTTGCGCTTGTATGTCGGCATGATCGGTGTGTTGAAACAATGTTGTTTGTAGCACTGATTGTTGGGCTCTTAATTGGTCTTGTTCTGTTTTGATAAGTTGCGTGGTTGCGTTATCTGTATAGTAGTATCCAAGAAATAAGGCCGCTCCAACAAGTAGTGCCAGGGTGTAAAATCCGTTTAACATCTTAATCATGGCGGCGAAAAATAACGTGATTTTAAAATACTGTCAAAACACGACGCCATGTTTTTGTATCATCAACAGTGATAAAACTGTTTTACTACTACACAGTGATTTATTCCTTATAAAAATGATTGCCACAATGCTCCTTGGTTTGATACAGCGCCGCTTATGTTGTTAAATATTTTAGCGCGTGAATATCCACCGCGATCAGAAAAGCCCTTAAAAGGAAGCCCTGCTTTATTTAAAAATAAGTTTATAGATACTTATTTGTCTCGTATTAAGCCCTGGCAAGTGCTTACGATTTGGGTGCCAATAGGCGTATATTTTGTCTATTTGTCTATAATTTCTTTAATGTCTTTTTGGCAACAAATGGCTTTAGCCTTGTTGGGTGCATTGGTATGGAGTTTTTTTGAGTACGCGTATCATCGTTTTTTTGAACATTTTACACCACGTAATGCATGGCAAGAAGAATTAAATTTTTTAATCCATGGCGTGCATCATCAGTATCCATGGGATCCAGATAGATTGGTCATGCCGCCTATTTTTAGTGTGCCATTGGGTGTTCTTATTTATTACACTAGCCTATCTATTTTTGGCACACCTTATATGTATCCATTTTTTGCTTCGATGGTATTTTCTTATTTGTTTTATGATATGACACACTACGCCACCCATCATATTAAACCCAAAACCGCGCTTGGGCGTTATTTGCGAGATTTTCACTTGCTGCATCATTTTAAAACACCACAGATGCGTTATGGTGTTTCCAGTCCTTTGTGGGATTACATTTTAGGAACTATTCCTCGATCTAATGACCCCAAAAACCAATAAGGATGTCCGCATGCCATTTTTAGCTGTTTTAGACGAAAAAAGACAAATACACCAAAAACAACGTAAAGAAATTATTACTAAATATCCACAGATTAAACATTTGATGAGTCCTTATTTATGGTCTTCGTTGATTATTATTGCTTGTGTGGCCACCCAGTGGGGAATTGCTTGGCAACTTAAAGACAAACCTTGGTATATGATTGTTTTGACAGCCTACCTTGCGGGTGCTTTTTTTAATCACGCACTTTATGTGTTAATTCACGAAGCCGCACACAATCTTATTTTTAAATCTTCGTTTATGAACCGTGTATTTGGTGTGTTATGCGATTTTGCTTTGGCAATCCCAAGCGCCATGAGTTTTAGAAAATATCATTTAATTCATCACCAATTTTTAAATCACCAAGATATGGATCCAGATGTGCCTTCGTTAAGAGAAGCCAATTGGATAGGAAACAGTACGATTAAAAAAATTTTGTGGCTGGCCTTTTTTAGCTTATCGCAAGCCTTAAGACCCATGAAAGTGCCACGTCAAAAACTAATAGATGGATGGACTTTGGTGAACATGCTGGCGATTATTACGTTGGATATTGGTCTAATAGTTTATATTGGGCCTTGGTTTTTTTTGTATTTGCTCTTGTCTACATTTTTTGCTTTGGGACTGCATCCATTGGGCGGTCGTTGGATTCAAGAACATTATTGTGTGATGGGTAAAGATCAAGAAACTTATTCGTATTATGGGGTGCTTAATCCATTGATACTCAATGTAGGCTATCATAATGAACATCATGATTTTCCTACAGTGCCTTGGGTGCGGCTTCCTCTTGTATATTCAATTGCTTCTGATTACTACCGCCAGTTATATGCCCACCATTCTTATATAAAACTTTTAATTCGTTTTATAGGCGATAAAAAAATTACACCGCTATCTCGTCAAGTAAGACAAGAACCTAAAATAAATTTTAAAGTAGAAGATTCATTAGTATTAAACACGCATGAATAGATTTGTTTAATCTTTGTGAGGGCGTTTTAATAAACGTTCATCAATGTAATAATATTTATTTTTTAGAATGTCTGTGTAGATGTCTTTTAGTAATAATGCACCGCAATTTTTTTGTTGCTTAATTTTTTTTCTTATTTGTGTGGACGAAATAGAAGGAAACGATAAATAACCCTGTGGACTTTTCTTATGTGCGCGGCCAACCACAAAAAAAGAAGCCATTTTTTCTAGCTTTTCAATTAAATACCAAGATTCTTTATGTTCATAAGCATCGGCACCAACAATAAGCTCAAATATGCTCTGTGGGTATATTTGACGTAGCTTTTTTATAACATGATAAGTATACGAAGTATGAGGAATCTCTTTTTCTATTGCTAATGCATGTGCTCTTGGGCCTAATTGTTGAGCCATCATTTGGCAATGTTTGAATCTGATTTCAAAATCTAACATCTTTTTTAAAAAAGGATGTTGATAGGAGGGAATAATTAATAATTGGTGTGTGGGATGTAGTGCTAAATAATAGCTTGCAATTAAATAATGGCCCACATGCGCAGGATCAAATGCGCCACCCAAGATCCCATAATGCCTCTTGAGAGTTTTTAATTTTTTTGTCATGGTACCCTTTAAATGTCTGATACAGCGAACAAAGATATTCTTATTCAAGTCAAAACTCAATATTTAGAAAAGCATACTTCTGTGCCGCAACAACAATATGTATTTGCTTATCATATTCATATCGTAAACCAAAGTGTTCATGTTGTTCAATTATTACGTAGACATTGGATCATTACCCATGCAGGAGGTCATATCGATGTGGTAGATGGTGAAGGCGTTGTGGGACTGCAGCCTGTGCTGCGTCCGGGCGAATCTTTTGAATATCAAAGTTCATGTGTTTTAAAAACACCTTGCGGGTCTATGGAAGGTTATTACGAAATGGCGCGCGAAGACGGGACGTTATTTCGTGCAGAGATTGAACCGTTTGTTTTGGCCACACCCTATTCTTTGAATTAAACGAAGTGCCCTAATCTCGGCGCGTCATTACCATTAAAATTAACAATATCAGCAAAACAGGCGACAGTACGAATGTGGCAATTTGCAATAATTTAATTACTACTTGCCCATTTTGTGTTAATCCAAACAGAACAAAAGGACCAAATAAAATGGCAATAAATAAAGCCACGCGTTTAAATTGGCACACTATTTTTTCGTATAAAAGTAAAACGGCATGATCGCTTATCTCTGTGAGTGCGGGTTTACTGCCCAAGGCACCCATCACAATACCAGAAAGACCCAAAGTGATAAACAGACCAAACCCAAACGCAATAAAAATACCAAATCCCATACAACCAAAAAATACACCCGCAGATTGATGTGATGGATCTATGATAAAAGCCAAAGGAATGCACATCGACATCACTAAAGCGGCCATGGTGATAAAAAATATGGCGTGCACCAAACAAAACCCAAAATAGGACCAAAAAGAGACGCCTTTGGCCAATTCTATAAGTTGCTGTTCTTCTTCTTGTGAAAATTTAAACCCAGGATAACGAATATGTAATCGCGAAAGTCCAGATAAGTGGTAAGCAAAATATTGCATGACCGTACGCATATAACTTATTGTTTTCATTGCTTGGATGTTCCTTTATAGGGTTTAGCGATGAATGCTAACACATTATTTTTTAAAATAAAAATCGTAAGGTTTGGGGCTGTTTGGACAATAGACTTTTGCATGTTCAATTATTTGTGGTGATTGAGTTTTTAAAGAATCTTCAAATCGTATATCTGCAGTTTCGTTATCTGTGTCATCTGTACCACAAGGTTTGATTAAAGCGATAAATAGCTTTTGTGCATGTTGATTTTTTATATTAACGGCCGATTCTTGCGTTCTGCCGTAATGAATATCTTTTTCTGCCCACAATGCATCCAACATGACTTGGCCGATTAATTGGCGTTCTCTTAACTGAAATGTGTCTATAAATTGATTCATCATCTCTGCATGCGCAGGTTCTATGTTTTTGATAGATTCATAATTGTCTATAATTTCATTGCTTAACGCCAAGAAACTCGCCAAAGACTCCGCGCCTTTATCGTGTATTCGTAAATCGCGTTGGCAAAGAAACAAATACCAATAGGCAAGGGCCTTGGCTTCGTATCCTAGGGTGTCTTCTTTGAGTGTGCGTGCAAAAAGTAATAAAGACGCTTCTTTTTTATTCTCGTAGTAGAGCTTTAATCCTTGAGAAAGCTTTTGTGTAACTTCTTGTTGATGATTTGATTCCAATGTTGCAGATTCAAGTTGCTGTTTTTCTTCCGCAAAGACTTGTGTATTCATGGAGCACACATAAAACATGGTTGACAAGAATAACTGATTTAAACGACTGGCCCCCACCCGCATAAAAACTCCAATGAAACAGGGTTGCATTTGTCAATATGTATTAATTATATCGGGTTTTATGTGCGGCGCTTGTTTTTTTGTGTCTTAGTTTAAAGCATGTCTTAAGCAGCAGAGGTGATTTTATTCGCTATTTCTTGATCTTGGTTAGTATCTTTACTTTTTTGGTGTTCATTAAAGTCTACCAGTTGACGAATATGTGTTTGAATATGGCGGTTAATTCGATCAATTGTGCGTAATCCATCCGAAATGGTGGCTTGAAAATTTTCTAAATCAGCAATTAGTTCCATTAATCCGCTTTTTTCTGCAGGTAAACGAGAACTTTCTACTTTGCCCATAATGCGTGTGACTTGTAATCCTGCCGCTAATCGTTTCATTTCCATGCAAATTAAATGAAAATTTTCTGTTTGGCGACTAATGATATTTAGGCTTTGATTGGCTTTGTGTTGGTAATCAAATCGTTGTTTATTTAAATATTGCATTTCTTCTTCTTTAGAGATGGGTAGTGTACTTGATTCATTTTTAAAAAAATCAAGCACCTCTTTTTGAATATAAGCCACACAAGATAAAAATAAACCTAGGTATATATTTTTAAACACACGTTCGGCAGATTCTATGAATTCATTCATGCCATTTTTTATTTCCATAGAAATCACGTCGTAGTTATTAGAAATAACACCAATGGTCGAACCAGAGGCGCCTAATTGGGCGGCTTGTACACGTAAATTAATAGGCACATATTGGTTTTTTTCATAAGCTGTAAAAATAGAACCTACATGATTAAGAATTTCTTGCGCTGCATTTACAAGTTCTAAAAAAGATACAATCATGGGATTTTGATGACGGTTTAAATGCTTGTCTCGCTCTTTCATTTCATGACTTAATAGGGTTGCTTGGAACACAGAATAATCCTTAAATCCAAGTTCAGCAAGTCGAGCAAGGAGTAACGCGGCACTTTCTTGTGGTTTGAGTTTTTTTGTTTTTTCTAAGTGCAAAAGTTGATGATATTCTTGCATCACAACTTTAAAAAAGTGACTGCTTGGTTTTAGCCTTATAGATAAATAACCACCTTCGACCGGTGTAACAATTGCAAAAACCCAGTAATAACGCCCATCTTTGGCTTTATTTTTAACATAAGCACCAATGGGCTCTTTTTTTTTGATGGTGTTCCATAGTAAATAAAAAACAGCTTGAGGCATGTCTTGGTGGCGAATAATATTATGTGGCTTGCGTAGTAATTCATCCCACGAATACATGCTGATACGTTGAAATACGCTATTGCCAGAAAAAATTAAGCCTGTCTCATCGGTTCTTGAAAAAAATAAATCTTCAAAAGAAAACGGGACTTCTAGCGAAGATGAACTAATGTTGGGTTCTACCGGACTACTCATAAATGATCTCCTGTTTTATAATTGAAGTCTAAACAGCATGCGCATGCAACAAATTCGGTTATATTTTAAATTTATGTTGCTTAATTGTTATTTGATTTTATATGGATATGATTATTTATTTACATGGGTTGGGATATTTTCATGTCTGTTTTTTTAATTAAAAATGTGCCATGAATCTTTTGTATGACAACCGATCTTCATCAATTGATTAGGCATGCGTTAATAGAAGATATTGGACATGTGGATGTGACCACTGCTTGTTGCGTAGATAAAACTTTAATGGGTTGTGGACGGATTTTAGCTAAATCAGATTTGGTGCTTTCTGGTATTGATTTAGTTCCTGTTGTGTTTGACGAATTAAAATCATTGATTTCATACACGCCGCATGTGCAGATGGATTTTTTTTGTGATAACCAAGCGATTCTTTGTAAAAACACCTTAATTGCGCAAATCGTTGGGCCTTTTTATATATTACTACAGGCTGAGCGGGTACTTCTTAATTTATTAATGCATTTGTCAGGCATTGCAACGCTTACGCATCAAGCACAAACACAAATCAAACACACCAAGACGCGTGTTTTAGATACCAGAAAAACCTTGCCAGGATTGCGTTATTTGCAAAAAAGGGCAGTTTTGCATGGTGGTGGTCTAAATCATCGTTTTAATTTATCAGACGGTATTTTAATTAAGGATAATCACATTCAAGCATGCGGAGGTTCTATTTCTTTGGCTATACAGCGTGCACTATCTTCGTCTGCTAGTCACCATTTGCATAAGATAGAATGTGAAATTTCGCACCTGGCACAAATTGAAGAAGCCATTGCAGCAGGCGCGCATGTCTTATTATTAGACAACATGAATACCGATACATTGACGCAAGCAGTTGCTCAAATCAATGGCCGCGTAAAAACAGAAGCCTCTGGAAACATGACCATTGCAAGGCTTAAAGAAGTGGCAGAAACAGGTGTAGATTTTATTTCTATGGGCGCTTTAACACATTCGGCGGGCGCTTCCGATATATCAATGAAAATTAGCCCGCACTAAGTGGTTTTTATTTGATTAAGCAGCGTTTTTGCCACTTTTAATGCGCGCGCATGTGCTTCTTTTTTTTCTTGTATGGCACGCGTCAAAAATAATCGAGTTTCAATCTCTAGCGTATCTTTTTGTGTGGTCCATAAAGATAAACGCGTAATTAAGTCAGATACCAAAGGTACATATTCAACCAATTTTTGTTTTTGAAAATGCGTCAAGTTGAATTTTTCTGCACCGGCATTAGCACGATGCACCAAAATAGGGCCTGCTTGAGATTCTAAAAGTTCGTATAATGTTGCTGGTGCTAAGCCAGAAAGCACGGTGATATCTGCGCTTCTCATGAACAAGGCCATCAGTGGTGCCGATAAAAACCCCAAAGGGATAATGGGTTTTTGCAGGCTTTGGGCCAGGTTATTATATTGTAAAACAGCGTGTTGATTGTAGCCGCAGGCAATTAGAATTTGTGTACGAGCCCAATCAATCGATTCTGTTTGGGCTATCTCTTGGATGCTGTTAAATATCAAAGCACTCCAAAAACTACCGCCCGTAACGATGATTGTCGTTTTATTGGGGTCTATTTGATAAGTTGATAAATGCGTATGTTTGGGCAATTGCGACAATAGTTCTTGGCGCGCTTGGATTTTAGTTAATTCACATAAAGAAAATTCAATTCTTGGTAAAAATCCGGCCTTAAGTGCAGTTTGTTCTGGTTTAAGAGAAGTATGTCTACAAAGCGTGTTTAAAAAATCCAAAGATTGGGCAATGCCAATATCTGGGTATTTGTTTTTGTAGTGCGGAAATAAAATAGGATTGGCGTCAAAATCAGGAATATAAGAGCCAATTAAAAAGTGTGCTCGTTTTTTATGTCTTATCTTAAGCAATGCATAAGTTTGCATAAAATGCGTGCTTATAACTAGGTCAAACGAACGATTTTCTAAATAATGCATTAGTTCGTCTTCGATAGGTTTTAAAGAAAAATGACTAAGCACGTGATAGCATTGCCTAAAACCAGAAGATGCACACATAGAGTCATAACAAAATTGATAAAACTGAGGAAGCTTAGTATTTAAAAATCGATGAGAGCGGTCGATGTGTTTAAGCGAAGATTCAAAAGTATGTACACTGTCTTGTGCGCCAATTTCAACAAAGGCTCGCTTCAGAGCGTGCATGGCTGCAATATGCCCACCACCTGCTAAAATAGAAGTGATTAAAATAGAACTCATAAAAATCGTTCTCGTTCTTTTTTTCTTGCGTCTATTGCTTCTTTGGGAGGATAAGCAGAAATTAGGGCCCCGCAATGATTGCCGATAAGATCATGTCTTTTTTCTTGTTCTAATAACTCGCGAACTAAAAAATAATTTTCTGGTTTAAAAAACTGCATCATGGCACGTTGCATTTTTTTATCGCGTAATCCTTTAGCTACGTAAATAGGTTCCATAGTTAAAGGATCAATACCTGTGTAATACATCGTGGTTGCAACATCCATGGGCGTTGGAATAAAATCCTGAACTTGTTGGGGTTTAAAATGATTGCGCTTTAAAAAAACAGCCAGTTCAATCATGGCGCGCGCATCGGATCCTGGATGCGAAGAAATAAAATAAGGAACCAAATATTGTTCTTTATTGGCTTTTTTAGATGCTTTATCGAACGCTTTTTTAAATCCTAAAAAATTTTCGTTTTCTGGTTTTTTCATGTGTTTTAGTACACGGCTATCCACATGTTCTGGGGCTACTTTAAGGTGGCCACCCACATGATGTGTGACTAATTCTTGCATATAAGCATCACTTTTTTGTGCCAAATCCATGCGCACACCACTGGCGATAAATACTTTTTTTACGCCCTTTACTTCTCTTGATTTACGCATCAGTTCAACCAATGGACTGTGATCGTAGTTTAAATTTTTACAAATGGTTGGATGCACGCAAGATAACCGACGACACACACTTTCTGTGTCGTCGTCTTTGCAGGTCATTTTGTACATGTTGGCGGTGGGGCCACCGATATCCGATACCATTCCGGTATAACCTGGTAATCGCTGCAAATCTTCTATTTCTCGCAAAATAGATTTTTGTGATCGAGATTGAATAATTCGGCCTTGGTGCGCTGTAATCGAACAAAATGTGCAGCCACCAAAACAACCTCGCATAATAGTTACACTAAACTTAATTTGCTCATATGCTGGAATTTTTTCTTGATAACTTGGGTGCGGCAACTTGTTGTAGGGCAAGTTATAAATTGCATCCATCTCTTTTTCGCTTAATGGCAAATCTGGTGGGTTTTGCACCAATAGCCGATCGCCATGTTTTTGAATCAGCGTTCGTGCATTTAGCGGATTGGTTTCGTGATGAATCTTTTTAGTCATGCGTGCAAAACTTACTTTGTCTGTTTTGACTTGTTCGTAACTTGGTAATTCAATAGCGTTATCTATAGGGCAATCGGCTTCCTTGGCACCTAATAAATAAGCGGTACCACGCACATGACGAATGGATTTTATAGGTTCACCAGCGACTAATCGTTTAATTACAGAAACAATGGGGCGCTCGCCCATTCCAAAAATTAGTAAATCGCTTTTAGCGTCACACAAAATAGAAGGACGCACTTTATCTTGCCAATAATCATAATGGGCAAAACGCCGTAAAGATGCTTCTACACCACCAATAATAACGGGCACATCGGGATAGGCTTCTTTGCAACGTTGTGAATAGGGAATTGTGGCGCGATCAGGTCTTAACCCCATCTTTCCGCCTGGAGAATAAGCGTCTTCGGTTCTTCTTTTTTTGGCGGCAGTCATGTGATTAACCATCGAATCCATGTTGCCTGCACCCACGCAAAACATAATTTGGGGCTTGCCAAAACGTTTAAAATCATCAGCGTTGGTCCAATCTGGTTGTGCCAACATGGCAACCCGGTAACCCCGTGCTTCTAATACACGGGCAATGACGGCATTGGCAAACGAAGGATGATCTACATAAGCATCACCAGAAATAAAAACAACATCAATAGTGTCCCATCCGCGTGCAAGCATTTCTTCTTTTGTAGTGGGAATAAAAGGGCTACGGGTTGCTTTTGGTAACGTTGTTTTTTTTGGAACCGCACCAATTTTAACAAGTGTGGGTTGATTGTCTTTGCTTAAAGGATTGTCGAAAGATGCCATATTTAAGACCTCGCTTGGTCATTTTTATTCTCGCCTTTGAGTAATTCTGCTTGATAGTAAGTATGGATAGCAGAGAATAAATCTTCTACATTACCTTGCATTAAACTGGGCAAATTATGAAACGATTGCCCAATGCGATGATCGGTGCAACGATCTTGAGGAAAGTTATAAGTTCTTATTTTTTCTGAACGATCGCCTGTACCCACCATAGAACGCCTTAATTCTGCGTTTTCTTGGGTTTGCTTTTCGAGTTTTAATTCGTACAATTTAGCGCGTAAAATTTTCATGGCCTTGGACCGATTTTTAATCTGCGATCGTTCATCCTGACATTGAACCACAATACCAGAAGGCATATGTGTTAATCGCACCGCAGAGTCTGTTTTGTTGACGTGCTGGCCACCCGCGCCACCTGCTCGGTAAGTATCTATGCGTAAATCTTTATCTAGAATTTCTATCTCTACTTCTTCGGGTTCAACAAGTATGGCGACTGTTGTGGTGCTTGTATGCACCCGGCCTTGTGTTTCTGTTTCTGGCACACGTTGCACACGGTGCACGCCGGCTTCGTATTTAAATACAGAATAAGCGCCGTGCCCTTCGATAGTTGCGGTAATTTCTTTAAATCCACCCTTGGTACCCACAGAAAAAGAGGCCACACTGACTGTAAATCCCTTGCTTATGGCGTAGTTTTTATAGAGAATAAATAATTCGCCAGCAAATAAAGATGATTCATCGCCACCCGCACCCGCTCTAATTTCTAAAATAATGTCTTTTTTATCGCATGGATCTTGTGGTAAAAGTGCCACTTTTAACTTTTGTTCCAGTTCATGGCGCTCTTTTTCAAGACGTTTAAGTTCTTCTTTGGCAAGATCTCTAAAGTCAGATTCTTCAAGTAATTCTTTATTTCCTTGGGTTTCTGTTATATTCTTCTTGTAGGCTTGATAAAGCAGCACAATCTCTTCTAATTCGCTTCTTTCTTTTGATAGTTGGCTAAGTTCTTGTGCATTGTTAACAACATCAGGAGATGCCAACTGGCGTTCGAGATCTAAAAAACGCTCTACGACAGAATCAAGTTTAGAAAACACATATCACCTGTGCATAAAAATTTTAAATGAGATTTAATAATCAAGAGATAAGCGCGATGAGCATGATCGCACTTAATATTTGAACGCAAGAGTAAAGTAGCCGCTAATGTGTGGCAGAAGGTGTTTTTGATTCGGTACTTGGTTTGCTGGCCGAAGGTTTTTTCGCATATTTTTTATTGAATTTTTCAACACGACCTTCGGTGTCTAATAGTTTTTGCTGACCTGTAAAAAATGGATGGCAAGCAGCACAAATATCAACACGAAAATCTGTCGTTTTGGTCGAACGAGTCTGAATTACATTGCCACATGAGCAAGTAATTTTAACAGCTTCGTACTTAGGATGAATGCCTTCTTTCATATACGCCTCTCGCCAATAATCAAATCAGAAATTTTTATAAATGAGCGAAGAAACTACCTCTAATAAGAGCGGCTTGTCAATAGATTTTTTCTAAACCTGCGAGGTGTCTCAACTTGTAGAACTTTTGCAAACTTGAGTGCGTGCTTATCTTAGGTGTGCAATGTTCTATTTTTTAAATAACGATGAATGCTTTGGTTCATTCTTTGTTCTGCAAAAGATTGTGTTTGCATGTCTAATTGTTCTTTGGCTTGATAAATTGCATCTTTATCATTGTTTTGCAGTTGTTGTCTTAATGTGCTCATGGCTGTTTTTATACGTAAAAGAGATTCATCAGATAATAATGAACCATCTTCTTCTATCGCTTTTTCAACGGCAAACAATACACGTTCTGCTTCGATTTTGTCTTCTATTAAAAGACGTTGGTTCATATCTTCTTCTGCGTGTTCATAGGATTGAATGAGCATGTGTTCCACATCTTCATCTGTCAATCCATAAGAAGGTTTAATGTCTACATGCATACTGGTGCCAGATTGTTGTTCAAAGGCGTCGATTTCCAATAATCCATCGGCATTAATTAAAAAACGTACTTTAACTTTGGCCATGCCTGCTTTCATCGGTGGAATTCCTTTTAGTTTAAACCGTGCCAAAGAACGACAATCTTGCGCCATTTCACGTTCGCCTTGAACCACATGAAATTCAATACCCGTTTGATTGTCTTGATAAGTTGTAAATGTTTCTTCTGCCTTTGTAGGAATAGTTGAATTTCTGTGTATTAATTTTGATACGATTCCACCCATGGTTTCAATGCCTAAAGATAAAGGCGCCACGTCTAATAACAACATGTCTTGATTATTGCCCATGAGAATATTGGCTTGCACAGCCGCGCCTTGAGCGACCACTTCGTCTGGATTTATGGTGCATTGCGGAGTTTTGCCAAAAAAACGTATAATCTCTTCTCGCACCATGGGCATGCGCGTGGCGCCACCAACCAAAATAATATCATCTATATCGCTGATGCTGAGCCCCGCATCTTGTAAAGCATGGCGGCATAATAGCATTGTTTTTTGCAATAAAGGCAACGCTTGGGCTTGAAATAAGTCTCTTGATAAAGAGGTTGATTGAACAAAATCATATGTTGGCCAATTATTTAAATCCACGTGTGTTTGTTCTGAGAGTTGTTTTTTAATGTATTCAGACAAAGGTAATAATTCTTTTAAGGTCAAATCGTTTTTTTGTGATTCGCTTAAATAACCATGCAGTGTACGTGCAATTAAGTGTGTAAAGTCATCGCCGCCCAGTTGTGTGTCGCCGTGTGTTGCTAAGACTTCAAAAACGCCCTTGTTTAGTTTTAATACAGACACGTCAAATGTTCCACCGCCCAGATCATAAACCAACATCGTGCCCGACTGTTTTTGATGTAGCCCATAAGCTAAAGCTGCGGCGGTGGGTTCGTTGACTAATCGTACAACTTCCAATCCCGCAAGTTTGGCGGCAAGTTTTGTGGCTTGTCTTTGTGCTTCATCAAAATAAGCAGGCACCGTAATGACAGCTCTGTGAATTGTGGTTTTAAGTGTGGCTTCTGCCTGTTCTTTAAGGTGTTTTAATATAATGCTAGAAATTTCAGCGGGTGTGTAACGCTTATCTGCAATTAAAACACGTGCAAAGCCGCCATCGTCTTGAATTTGATAACGTAATTGTGCAGCTACATGACTGAGTAGGTCGCTTGTTTTTTTTCCTATGATACGCTTGATTGATGCAACCACATGATGTGCATTTTTGGGGTTAGATAGCAGTTCGTCTTTTGCGCTTTGGCCTACTTTAGTGCCTGTGTTTGTAAATGCCACAACAGAAGGCAGCAGTGTAGATTGGTTGCTATCAACAGGTAAACAAATGGCATTGAGATCCTGTTGGATGGCAATTAATGAATTTGTAGTACCTAAATCGATACCCACAATAAGATCTGATTTCATGTGTTTAAATATCCTTTTAATTCTCTGCTTCACAAAAAATATATTCTCTCATATAATATGGGCTCTACTTTTCACAATAAGATAAAATATTATGCCACGTCGTGTTCATTTTATATCCTTAGGTTGTCCTAAAAATCGTGTTGATTCAGAAGTCATGTTGGGACTTTTAAACCAAGCTCAATACGAATTTGTAGAAAATCCGCAAGACGCACATGTGATTGTTGTTAATACGTGTGCCTTTATTGAGCAATCCAAAACCGAATCCGTAGATACTATTTTAGAAATGGCTGAATATAAGGATGCCGGTTCTTGTGATACGTTGGTAGTGACTGGTTGTTTGGCGCAACGTTATCCAGAAGAGCTTTCGCAAGAATTACCAGAAGTGGATTACTTTTTGGGAACCGGTGATTATCCTAAAATTGTAGAAGTGCTCAAACATCGAGAACAAGGCACAGGTTCGATGCCTAAAACATTGGTGGGCGTGCCTGATTTTGCGGGATCTTCTTCTTTGCCTCGTGCAAGAACTCAGGCTGCTTTTAGCCAGTATCTTAAAATTAGCGAAGGCTGTTCTAATGTGTGTTCGTTTTGTATTATTCCAACGTTAAGAGGCAAACAAAAAAGTAGAACCGTAGAAGATGTCTTAAAAGAGGCTCGCATGTTGGCAGAGCAGGGTGCCACAGAACTAAATCTCATTGGTCAGGATTTAACGGCTTATGGTTTTGATTTACCACAAAAACCAAAACTTATGACTTTGCTTGAGTCTTTAAGTCAAATAGAACAGGTGCGTTGGATTCGTTTGTTGTACGCATATCCACGTTCATTTAATTTGGAACTCATTCGCTATATGGCACAAGCACCCAAAGTGCTGCCTTATATCGATATGCCTTTGCAGCATATTTCGGATCGCATGTTGCGTTTAATGCGTCGCGGAAAAGCAGAGCAGGGCACACGCGATTTGATTGAAACTTTACGAAAAGAAATGCCCAATTTGGTGCTTAGAACCACCTTTATTACGGGTTTCCCTGGAGAAACAGAAGAAGATTTTAAGACTTTGTATCAATTTGTACAGGACTTTGAGTTTGATCGCGTAGGTGTTTTTACCTATTCACAAGAAGAAGGTACACCTGCAGCAACCATGTCTAATCAAATTCCACATGAATTAGCGTTAGAACGCCAGGGTTTATTGATGGAACTGCAAAAAAAGATTTCACGTAAAAAATTACGTACATTGAAGGGGCAAACTCTAGAAGTCTTAATAGAAGGACCAAGCGAAGAAACTGATTTATTGTTGCAAGGACGTTATTTTGGTCAAGCGCCAGAAGTAGATGGCCATGTATTGATGAATGATGGACAGGCCAATCCTGGTGATTATGCGATGGTTAAGATTCATCAGATTGGTGATTATGATGTGGTCGGTAAAATTGTATCTGTGCATGCACCTGCTCAAATTATTACACAACCTTCTCAATTAATGATGAGTGGAAACAAAATGTTAATGTCGCCACTCTCTCATTTGCCGATTGTGCACTAAATGAGTTCCGTATTATCTGCCAATTGCGGCTGTTTGTATGTTGTTCCTACGCCGCTCGGATGTTATAAAGATATTACCTTGCATGCGTTGGAAGTGCTTAGACAAGTAGATTTGATTGCAACAGAAGACACACGGGTGACCGATAAATTATTAACGCATTATCAAATCAAAAAACCACTTTTAAGCTATTATGAACAAAATGAACTCACAAGAAGTGATGAATTATTGGCTAAACTACAAACTGGATTAAATATTGCGCTTGTGAGTGATGCCGGCACACCTTTGATTCAAGACCCAGGATTTCGTTTGGTTGCAAAAGCGATAGAATTGGGCATTGTTGTTAAAAGTTTACCTGGTCCGTGTGCTTTGGTGACAGCCTTGGTGGGATCTGGGTTGCCTAACCATTATTTTAGTTTTTGTGGTTTTTTGCCTCGCCAAGATCAAGCGCTTATCTCTTTTATTGAACAATTAAAAGAAAGTTTATCAACTACTATTGTGTATGAATCACCACATCGTTTGTTGAATACATTAAAACATCTGTCTTTGCTTATGCCAGAACGTTTAATTGTGGTCGCAAGAGAGCTCACCAAGCCATACGAAGAATATCTGCGCGGCACGGCCAAGCAGGTTTACGATGTATTGGCTACGCGGGATGCGATTTTGGGTGAAATTACTTTGCTTATTGCGGGTGTGCAAGAGTCTGTATTGAATGTGCAAAAACAGGCGCGTGCACGAGCGCTTTCGTGTTTATTAAAAGAACAAGGATTGTCTAATAAATCAATTAAGGATCTAATTGCCACACATTATCCAGAAGTGAATAAAAAAGAGCTGTACCAATGGTTGCTCGAACAAGTAAAAGAAATTTAACGTTTAGCTGTATTTGAAACTAAGCAGACGGAGAGTGAGGGATTCGAACCCTCGATACACCTTTTGAGCATATACACGATTTCCAGTCGTGCGCCTTCAACCACTCGGCCAACTCTCCATAAGGTTGTTTCCTAATGAAGTGCTCGGCACTATATCTGTAAATCATAGAACAAAGCAAGATCTAGAATGGAGATTTTTTTTAGACTATCTCTTTGTGCGTAGAAATTTAATCTTGACGCTAAACAAAAAGTATGAGATTCACCGCATCCTTAAGTTTTGAGCGCGCTTGTTGACAACAGGACTATTCTGATTAATTCAGTCGAAAATCCTTGTGTCTTGTAAGGTCGTTTGTGGCTGATTTTAAAAGCGCAAAAAAGAGGCAAAAGTCATGAAAAGAACATATCAACCGAGTAATCGTCGTCGCAAGAGAACACATGGTTTTTTACAACGTATGTCTACAAAGGGCGGCAGGGATGTCCTTAGACGCCGTCGCGCTAAAGGACGCCATCGTTTGACTGTGCGTGTATTTGCTAAGTAATAAACCAAAATCAGCACAATTAATGATTGGGTATTTACGTTTTTTGTAATGTGTCTAAAAAAACAAAGCCCACGGCCTTTATTGGTACGTGGGCTTTTATTTTTTTAGGTTCTTATTTTTGATTTGGAATGCTTTTGTTAAATTTGTCAAATCGCCAAAAATTTACCGTTCATATGCGTATTAAGCGCGGATGGGAGTTTCTTCGGTTAAAAAATTATGGCGTTAAGCGTGTGACACGTTCTTTGGTTGTGTATTGGCTCAAAAATGAATACTTGACCGCTCGTTTGGGGATTTCTTTGTCTAAAAAATATGCCGATGCGCATGAACGTAATTTATTTAAACGTCGTGTACGGGAGTGTTTTAGGCAACGTCTGGCCCCATTTGAATCCCAGCATGATTATTTTATTATTGGTCGTTCACGGGCGCATTTGTTGGATCTTGCCGCGCTTACTAAAGAGTTAACTTATGCCTTGCAGCCACCGCAGTAAACCTCATCCGATATGGACGCGATTGTTGATTTGTCTTATCAGAGGTTATCAGTTTTTTATTTCGCCTGTTTTGCGTGCACATTGTCGATTCTACCCTTCTTGTTCTCAATACGCTATTGAAAGTCTGTCTCGTTTTGGTTTAGTGCACGGACTTTATTTGATTATACGACGACTTGCTCGTTGTCATCCGTGGGGCGGTTCTGGCTTTGATCCCGTTCCACAAAAAAGAGATTGTGATGGATAAAAGACTTTTTTTGACTGTATCTGTGTGTATGGGAATTTTGTTGTTTTGGCAGATTTTTATAATACCGCCCCAACCTAAAAATAAAATCCAACCCCAATCTGCCAGGGTTTTGCCTGCAAACACTTTGCAAAATACAGCTGCGGTTTTGCCTTCTTCTTTGCCGGCCTCTGCCTCTTTGCCTGTGGTAGAGGTTAAAGAGCAACATCTGTTATTTGAAAATGAAGTGATAAGTTCTACAGTCTCTAACCAAGGTGGCGCGCTTGTTTCTTTGTTGTTAAAAGATTACAAACAAGGTGGAAAACATAGAAAAGATGGAAAAATGCCTATTGAATTGGTTGCTTCCCATAAACAAGTTCAGGGCAAAACAGCCGTTTTAAAGATTGATGGCCAAGAAGTATTGTTTAATAACATGGTTTCTTTTTCTGATCATGTTGAAATGGTTTCTTCTATGGGGGCACTTAAAATTAATGCGGGTTGGTATTATCAACCACATGCTTATGAATTGCATATGAAAGGCAGCATTACCAATGTGTCCAATCAAAAAACAAATTTTGAACTACAATATGCAATGGAAGCGCTACATGATGAGACCCTTCAAAAAAATCAAAGCATGTTTGAGCCTCCACCGGATTTGGTAACGCCTCTGTTTTTAAGCCAAGGGGTTTTAGTTAAACACCCATTTTTAGATAAAAAAAGTTTGGGTAAAATTGCACCTATTCAATTTGCAGGGATAGATAAGCAATTTTTTTTAACCGCAGTAGCGCCGCTTCATGCACCTGCGCAAGAAGTTAAATTTACAGAAATTCCCATCACGCAAGAATCAGGTTTGTATCGCGTGGGTGCAACTTTAATTACGCCTGTATCAAATTTGGAACAACAACAGTCATTTAATTTTGATTTTTTAGTTTACACAGGACCTAAGGTGAGTGCGTTATTGTCTGCTTCTCATGTAGGATTTGACGAAGCCATCGATTACAATATTTGGGGAATGCCCATGAGTTTTTTAACAAAACCCATGTTGTGGATTTTAAACATGGCTTACCGTTTGTTTCATAGTTACGGTTTGGCCATTATATTTTTAACATTAATTGTTAAAGTTTTAACATTGCCAATTACCCAAAAATCTTATGTGTCCATGCAAAAAATGAAAACTTTGCAACCCGAAATCGAAAAAATAAAACAACGATTTCCGCAAGATCGCAATCAACAAGGGCTTGAGCAAATGAAGCTTTATCGTGAACGTGGTGTGAATCCATTTTTAAGTGGATGCTTGCCCGCGCTTTTTCAAATGCCTATTTATTTGGCCTTGTGGCGGACTTTATATTCTGCGGTTGAATTATATCAACAGGAATTTTTATGGTTGCCAGATTTAACAGCCAAAGACCCATTTTATGTCCTACCACTGGTGTATGGCGCAACCATGTTTGTGCAACAAAAATTATCACCTCCGATGGGTGGAGATCCACAACAAGCCAAGATGATGCTTTATATGATGCCTGTTCTTATGACTGTATTTTTTATTAATTTTGCATCTGGTTTAACCTTGTATGTGTTAGTCAATACACTCTTGACCATTGCACAACAGACCTATATTAATAAGAAATTCGCGACTAAGTAGTTGTGCTATCGAAATAGTATAAGTCTTCGGAGCAGATAGAATAGAAATTTAAACGGGCGCTATATTTTACATGGACCAATAACAAACATGTCCTGTAAAAAGACAACCTTAAGCACTTAGAATTAATAACGATCAACGTATGGTGAAACTATGGCAAAAACATTTCATGGTGTGACAGAAGCAGAAGCTGCAATTAAAGCATGTGAAGCCCTTGGTATTGGGCGTAGCCAGCTTAAATATCGTGTGCTTGAGCAAACGACAGAGCCAAGACAAGTGAGTATTTCTGTGGATGCTGCGCCTGCACATCAAGAAGATGACGGAATAGAATTGATAGATGATAACGAAGTATTTTTGGATGACTTTGATAATTTTGATCAGTTGGATGAACCGCAACCAGAGCATTTGGCCGCAGAATACGATGAGCGTTTTAAAAATGGCCAAGAAGATTTGCGTGCATCTTTAACAATTCACGAAAAAAATAAAATGCCAGCAAGGCATTCTGACAGGCAAGACCGGCCAGGTGCGCGCCAAAGACGCCCACAAGCAGAAGTGAAGCGGCAAAACGCGGGTGCTGTTCACGGGAGTTCTCGTTATAGTCACAATCCAAGAACAGATCGCCCAGCAACAGGTGGTCGCCAACCAAACAGAGATAATCGCTTTGATCGTGATCGTGGTTTTTCTTCTGGCAGCCGAGATGAACGCGGTTTTGGACGCAGACGCGATGCTTACCAAGACAACGCCCAAAATCAAAATCACCGCCACGCAGCCAATAAAAAGAGACAAGATTACCGCGATTTATACACAGAAGAGTATCAAGCATTTAAGCAAATGATTGCAACGCCGGAACAACCCATAGAAAAAAGGCCTGCAATTGCAGAAGATCAATTATCTGATCGTGCACAGAAAGCATTGCGTGTAACGCGTGAAATTTTAAGATTGGCTGGTTTTATAGCAACCGTGCAAGTGAGTGCAGACACCGAAGAAGATGTGTGGATTGATGTTTACGGAGCAGAAGATGGTTTGTTAATTGGTCGCAAGGGCGAAACTTTGCAAAGCATTCAGTTCTTAGTGAATCGCATTATGAGCAAAGAAAACGAAGCCGCAGAGCGAGTGGTAATTGATTGCGAAGGTTATCGTTATCGTCGCCAAGAAGCACTTAAGGTGTTTGCCACCAAACTGGGTGAACGTGCCCGCGCTGAAAATCAAGTGGTTAGCATTAGTCCAATGAGTGCACACGATAGACGTATTTTTCACTTGGCTTTAGATGGCAAAGAAGGCTTGCGCACACGCAGCCGTGGCGAAGGCCATTTTAAGCGTTTATTAATTATTCCAGAAAATAAGGCACAACAAGATACAGGTGCCCATGATTTGGAGACAGAACACTTAAGCACCACAGATGATGCAACGTCTGACTTGGGTGATTTTTCTGAACTCAGTGAATCTTAATCCTTGAGATGCTCGTTTGTTGTATTCAAAGTCATATCAATGAGTTTTTTGAGCGTATTTAATTCTTTTGTTGTTCTTTTGTTGTTCTCTTTTTTTTGTTTTTGCGCTGGGCGTATAAACCCATCTGTTTTAGTTTCGTTAGAAGTGCCCATAAGTGCGCGTTGTGTATTTGAATTACGGCCACCCAGTCAGTTTAAAGCGGTTACACTAGAAGAACAAATTACATTTACTCATCCACGTTTTAAAACACAGTTTTTGGCACATTTAGAAATTTCTGCCACGCGTATGAATGTTGTTTTTTTTTCTGATTATATGCAGCCTTTATTGAGTTTAGAATGGGACGGGTTTCAGCTCAAACAATGGCAACAAACAGGGGTTCGTTTACCACTTGATGCACGGTTTGTTTTAGCTGATATTCAGCTTGCGCAATTAATGCCTAGTATGCCTACATTTTTGGATAAACAAGGCCTTTGTCGTGTGGTCGACTTCACTACTGGGCCGCTTAATCCCGTATTTAAAATAGAAGACGATAAGCATCATCCTGTGATTAAAATCAGCGCGGTCGTGAACCCAGCGATGCAGCAATCCTTTTTAAAATATGAACATCTAGAGCGCGGTTACTTAATCGAAATTGAGCAAAAACCTTCGTTTTAGAAAACTTAAAAACGACCACCAATAAGTAGACCTGCTTGATAGTGGTGTGTGTGTGCTTGATTGTTGGTATTGTTTTTTTTAGGTTGCTCAATTAATACGTATGGCTGAAAGTAAATATGTGCATGAATGGCGCTGGCCGTCCATGTTGCTAAAAAAGCACCAAGACCTGTGTATTGAACGCCAAGCCATGCGTGGTAAACATTTAATCTTTTTAAAGGGATGCGTCCTTGGTCATCTGCACATAACTGCGCCATGATATAGCCCATGATATTCATTGCTAAAAAAACAGTTTGTAGTGATAAAAAAGTAATGCCTAAGCGTGTGTGACCATTTTGAAATTGACCAACACCAAAGGGCATATAAACCAAAATACGGCTGTTTTTTTGCCAACGTTGTTGGATGATTTGAGGTGCTTCAAAGCGCAATTTGCGTTCTGCAAATAAACGAGCGGCTTCGCTTGTTTTGTCTTGTTCTTGTTGTTGAATGTTATCAAAAAAAGCAAGGACTTGTGGGGCCGTAGAGTAGGGGTCTAGTTTAACATCTTTATTGGCATATAAAAGCAGTTCAAATTGTGTGCGTGCTTCTTTTATTTTGTCGTATAAAAAATAAACAATACCTAAAGTCTTACGCGCTTCAACCAGATCTTCTTCGTTTTTAAGTTGAATTTGTGGTGAAAGAAGTGGTTCTAAAAGCGCTATGACTTGTGGGTAGTTGCCTTGTGTGTATTGATACCGCGCTTCTTTAAGTTGAGACACGGCATCATTGGGTATGGGCTTGGTGCTGGCTGTTTGTGCTGTGGTTGTTTGGGCGCAGGCACGCTTTGGAGCCAAAGAAGTATAATCAAAAAAATAAATAATCAAAAAAATAAAAATTCGCATCATTTGCATCATTTGAAGATTGAACAATTTGTGTACTCAGTTTAGCCGAATAACTCAATCTCTATGAATGTCAATGAAACTATCGTTATTTTAGGTGCAGGTGCTTTTGGTTGTGCGTTGGCTACAATTTGGGCAGACGAGCATCGCTCTGTTTTATTGTGGAGTCGCGATCCCTTAGTCGCTTTAGATATTTCGCGGACACGTACCAATCCTAAATACTTGGGAGATATCCCCCTTTCACCACATTTTTTAGTGACCACAGATTTAGCTTATGCGCTTAGTCAAGCACGGCTTATTTTATGCGCAGTACCATCGCAATCAATGCGTGCTCTATGTTTACAGATACTGCCTTTGATTCAGCCACAAAGTGTTGTTATTTGTGCAGCTAAAGGGTTTGAATTAAATAGCAATGCCTTGATGTCTCAAGTTTGTGAAGACGTGTTTAAAACGCGTGCCAATAGGGTGGATTTGGCTTATTTTTCTGGGCCTTCGTTTGCTCATGAGTTACTGCAAAAAAAACCAACCTCTGTGGTGATTGCAAGTTATCAAAAATCAGTGACTCAGCGTGTATCTTCTGTGTTTTCGTCTTATCATTTGTGTTGTTATGAAAGCCAAGATGTATTGGGTGTTGAACTTGCGGGCGCACTTAAAAATGTATTTGCGTTGGCAGCAGGGACATTAGAAGGTCTTGGTTTTGGGGCTAATGCACGGGCTACGTTGATTACTCGTAGTTTAAACGAAATGGCGCATTTGGGGATTAAGCTTGGCGCACATCCATTAACCTTTTTGGGTCTTTCTGGGGTAGGTGATTTGGTGTTGACCTGCACAGGTGAGTTGTCGCGTAATCATCGTGTGGGGTTAGCTTTGGGGCAAGGACAAACATTAGAAGATGCTTTAAAGCAATTAAATGGTGTGGCAGAAGGAGTAATGGCGACCCAGGCCGCTTATCAATTAGCCAAACAACATCAAGTCTCTTTACCTATTGTAGATGCTATGTACGCTATTATTTACGGGGGCGCTAATCCTTATCATACGATGAATGATTTATTAAGACAGGTGTTTTCTCCCAAATGGATAGAATTTTCACAATAGCCTTTTTTGAAACTTATCGTGACCGTTTAAAAAAGGTCTAATCTCTTTGAATATGAAGGAAAATGGTGATCAATGTCATTCGTGCAAGATAATCAATTTAAAATATCATCGTTTAATGTGAATTCTATTCGTATGCGTTTGCCATTGCTCCTTGAATTTTTAGAATACGCGCAGCCTGATATAATGTGTTTACAAGAAACCAAAATAGAACATATTGAACAGGTGCGAGAACCTTTGGGTGATTTGGGATACGATATCGTTCATTCAGGGCAAAAAACATTTAACGGTGTAGCCGTTTTATATCGTGGCCGTGCAAGTGATACTGTTGTTGGGGTGGCTTCTTTAGCATTACCCTTAGTTCAACAAATGCAATTAAATGAACAAAAAAGATTAGTGGCATTGGCCGTTGAAAGCGATAAAATTAAGCGTATTTTTGGGGTTAATCAATTATTTGTTGCCAGCGTTTATGTCCCCAATGGCGAACATATAAGTAGTGATAAATTTACCTATAAACTGCAATGGCTTAATCAATTACAGTGTTTTGCACAAAATTATTTAAAACAATACGCACATTTTGTTTTGGCTGGAGATTTTAATATTGCGCCCACAGATTTAGATGTATACGCACCAGAATTATGGAAAGAACAAGTGTTATGCACAACACAAGAACGACAATTATTTAATGAATTATTGGAAACAGGATTTGTTGATGTAAAACAAAAACTACACAAAGGTTCAGTGGATTATACATTTTGGGACTACAGACAAGCATCATTTGCTAAAAACCATGGCTTGCGTATTGATCATGTGTTGGTAAGCCAATTTTTAGCGCCTTATTGTGTAGATTTTAAAGTGGAACGTGCATTTAGGGGACACGATAAACCATCCGATCATGCGCCTGTGTCTGTTGTTTTAACAGCTGTAAATGCTATCCATGTGAATCATGATTCATCTTGATGGTTCGGTTGGGTTTATTGTTGAAGAGGTATTAAAACAAAACACGATGACTAGAAACAAATTCTAAGATTTTTATATGAAAATAGCCCTTTTTTATTTGTCAGACCTTTTAAAAAAAAGTTTTATATTTGTTTGTTTGTTGGGGCATTTTTCAGCTTCTGCAAAAGAATCGTTACAGGTATCTCATTTATTACATGATGGAGATGGCCTTTTGGTGATAAATGACCAAAAAAAAATACTTGTGGATATCAACGCAGATGAATTTTTTGTGCCTGCATCTACCCTAAAAGTGGCTACATCACTAGTGGCGCTGGATAAGTTAGGTTCTGATTACCGTTTTAAAACCTCGTTTTATTTAACAAATGCTCGTGATCTGTATGTTTATGGTCAGGGCGATCCGCTTCTTATTTCGGAAGAATTTCCAAATATTGTAAGTGGTTTGATACAAGCAGAACCAAGCATTAAAGAACAAGGAATACGACACATCTATTTAGACGATTCTTTTTTTTTAGCGAATTTGCAGGTGCCTGGAGTGTCGCATTCTCTCAATCCTTATGATGCCTTAAATCAGGCATTAGCCGCTAATTTTAATACGATTTATATCAAGCGAACTAAAGCCGGAGAAATTGAATCCGCAGAACCCCAAACACCTATGACAGAATTAACGCAAACACTCGCCAAGAATGCCCCAGTTGGATTGAGTCGTGTGAATTTGGCCACACACCCTAAAGAATCTGTGCTTTATGTGGGATATTTACTAAAGGCTTTTTTAAAAGCACAGCAGGTGCTTGTTTCTGGTATCATTAGTCAAGGCACAAAACCTAAAGATTTAAAGCCCGTTTATATTCATCAATCTTCGCAATCATTGACCAATGTTGTTCAATCTTTACTTAAGTATTCAACCAATTTTACAGCCAATCAAGTGTTTTTGACATTGGGTGCAGAAATATTAGGCGCCCCCGCTACGCTTGAAAAATCAAAACAGGTCATGAACCAGTATTTGCGTGAACAATTCATGTTTGAAAAATTTAACATCGAAGAAGGTGCAGGATTGTCTCGCCAAAATCAATTAACACTCAAACAGTTATGTGTAATTTTAAAGTCTTTTGATGCTCGCTACCGTGCTTTACTTCCAGAAAAATTTGAAGGAATTTACGCAAAAACAGGAACGCTTTCTGGTTTGTTGTCTTTACTAGGTGTAGTGCCCAAGCAAACTCCAGATAAAACAATTTATTTTGCATTTGTGATAACGCATCAGCCAACGCCAGATAAACGTGCAAAGATTGCGCGTATGATTGCACAATCTTTTTAAGTTTTATTAGACCTCTTTTAAAACTCACTGCGCAACCAAACTGCGATGTTGCCGTGTGAAAAAATCCTCATATGTGGTTGTATGTGTTTGTGGTTTTTTGTTACCTAATAAAAAAGCGGGTTTATCTGTTGTTTAGATAAACCCGCTTTTTATTTTGCTTTAGGCAAAGCTTAACTTGGGGGGACTACGTGCTTAATGACAGTCTTGATATTAATTGGTTGCAGATACGGTTGTAACACCTTTTAGCAAACTTACATTTTGAGCTTGTAATCCTTTGGGTCCTTGCTTGACTTCAAACTCGACCACTTGGCCTTCTGAGAGTGTTTTAAAACCCTCTTGTAAAATGGCTGAATAGTGCACGAAAACGTCTTCTCCGCCTTCTTGCTCAATAAAGCCAAAACCCTTTGCATCATTAAACCATTTTACTTTTCCTTGTTTCTTATCTAGCGGCATATCTACCCTTCCTTAATATTGCTTGCTTTTTTAAATCTAAAAAAACCAGTCTTCTTTTGATGTAAAAAAAGAGCTGTTTTTTAAAAAAGTCTTTCATGAGGTGCACATGAATTTTTAAGAGTGTCAAGATTATTTTAATGAAAAATAAACGCCTACATGTGGGGCTTTGAAGGTGTTTTAGATATGTAGTTATTTTTAAATATAAAAAAATAATTGCATTAAAAATAGACTGTGTTTTGATGAGCAATAAGAGTCTTTTTATGTGAACGTACTTGACTGTTGATGCAATGAGTATCATTTTTTACCTGTGACTTAAAAAGGATGCACTATGCTTTTTGATAATAAGGACGATAAAAAGAAAAAATCAGAGGCCTTGGGGCAAATCTTGCCGCTTTTGCCACTGCGCGATATTGTGATTTTCCCATACATGGTGGTGCCTTTGTTTGTGGGACGCCCAAAATCTATTCTTGCATTGGAAGAGGCGATGAGCAGGCCAGGCAAAGAGATTTTTTTGGCTTCTCAAAAAAAAGCAAAAACAAACGAACCTACACCGGAAGATATTTATGAAATAGGGACTGTGAGCCAAGTGGTTCAAATGTTACGACTCCCAGATGGGACCGTAAAGGTTTTGGTAGAAGGAAAATCCCGCGCACAAATTAAACGTTTTGTGGCGCATCCTTCTGGATTTTTTTGCACAGAATACGATGCTTATCCAGAACAAGCAGAAACGGGCGTAGAATTAGAAGCCTTGGTGCGCTCTGTTCAAGCCACATTCGAAAATTACATTAAGCTGAACAAACGCATTCCACCAGAAGTGTTTACACAAGTTCAACAAATCGATGATCCGGCTAAGTTAGCAGATGTGATTGCAGCCCATGTATCTGTTAAATTTTCTGACAAACAAGCGTTACTTGAATTAAGATTGGTATCTAAACGTTTAGAGCGCTTATTTGAATTAATGCAGGGCGAAATAGAGATTTTGCAAGTAGAAAAAAAGATTAGAAGCCGTGTTAAAAAACAAATGGAGAAAACGCAAAAAGAATATTACTTAAATGAACAGATGCAAGCCATTCAGAAAGAGCTTGGTGAGCGCGATGAATTTAAAAGCGAAATGAATGAACTTGAAGATAAGCTTAAAAGTAAAAATATGCCGCAAGAAGCTTTGCTGCGTGCTAAAAAAGAAATTAAAAAGCTTAAAATGATGAGCCCCATGAGTGCAGAGGCAACCGTGGTTCGCAACTATATTGATTGGTTGTTATCTTTGCCTTGGAATGAATATAGCGAAGAAAAATTGGATATTAAAGAGGCAGAAAAAGTATTAGACGAAGATCATTTTGGATTAAAAAAGATAAAAGAACGTATTATTGAACATTTAGCCGTGCAATCTTTAGTAGAAGAAATGCGTGGCCCTATTTTGTGTTTTTTAGGACCGCCCGGCGTGGGTAAAACATCTTTAGCTAAATCCATTGCACGTGCCACAGGTCGAAAATTTGTACGTTTGTCTTTGGGGGGTGTGCGCGACGAAGCAGAAATTCGCGGGCATCGTAGAACTTATATCGGTGCATTGCCTGGCAAAGTCATTCAAGCACTTAAAAAAGCAGGAACTTCTAATCCTGTGCTGTTATTAGACGAAGTAGATAAAATGTCGATGGATTTTAGAGGTGATCCATCTGCTGCACTACTTGAAGTGCTAGACCCAGAACAAAATGCAACGTTTAATGATCACTACTTAGATTTGGATTATGATTTATCAAGTGTGATGTTTATTTGTACTGCCAATACACTGCAAACCATTCCTCAACCGTTGCAGGATCGTTTTGAAATTATCCATCTTTCTGGTTACACAGAACAAGAAAAATTGGCCATTTCAAAGCGTTATTTAATTCCTAAAGAAACCGAAAATTGCGGACTTAAATCAGTAGATATTACATTTAAAACATCTGCAATTAAAACGATTATTCAACGCTACACCCGCGAGTCTGGTGTAAGAAATTTACAACGTGAAATTTCTTCTGTGTATCGAAAAATTGCCAAAGAAGTTGTAAAAAAAGACGAACATAAAAAATTTATTGTGACCTCTAAACAGGCGATGAAATGGCTAGGTGTGCCTAAGTTCCGTCATGGAGAAAAAGAAGCTTGTGACCAAGTGGGTGTGGTGACAGGCATGGCATGGACCCAAGTAGGTGGCGATTTATTACAGATAGAAGCATCGCTTATGCCAGGAAAAGGTAAATTAACAATTACGGGAAAATTGGGCGATGTGATGCAAGAATCTGCACAGGCGGCTATGAGTTATGTGCGCGCGCGTTGCCGTGCATGGGGATTGCCAGAAGATTTTTATACTAAAGTCGACATTCATATCCACGTACCAGAAGGTGCAACACCCAAAGATGGTCCATCTGCGGGGATTACCATGGCGACTGCGCTGGTATCTGCATTGACTCAGATTCCTGTAAAAAAAGATGTGGCTATGACTGGCGAAATTACCTTGCGAGGACGTGTATTGCCTATTGGTGGGCTTAAAGAAAAAGCGCTTGCGGCACACCGTGCAGGTATTCAAACACTGATTGTGCCCAAAGAAAATGAAAAAGATTTAGTAGATATTCCAAAAAGTGTGCGTGATGCTTTAAATATTCATTTAGTAGAACATATTGACGAAGTGCTTGCTTATGCGTTGGTATTAAACAATCCAGAAGAGTTTAAAAAACGTGCGGTGGATGCAGCGCCAATGCGTATTGAACAATTATTTGCTGATAATAAAAACAATCAATCTCCGTCTTCTAAATGAGATGTTTTGTCAAATCTTGCCTGTCTTAATGCTTTAAATTTAAAAGCCCATAAAGCAACCACACATAAGGTGCCAATACCACCATAAAGTGCGGCACGTACAGGACCAAACCATTTAGCAGTAAGTCCTGATTCGAATTGACCAAACTCGTTAGAAGCACCTACAAATAAAAGATTCACTGCACTGACGCGCCCACGCATATGCGCAGGTGTTTTAATTTGTACTAAAGTGGATCTAATGACCACGCTTAGTTCATCCGCTCCGCCGCTTATAAACAAGGCTAATAAAGAAAGCCACGGCCATCTGGATAAAGAAAATACAATGACCGCCAATCCAAACACGCTCACTCCTAAAAACATGGTGCGTCCTGCACGGGCAATGGGGCGCTTGGCAATGATTAAAGCCATGCATAAAGCACCTAATGCCGGTGCACTTCTTAGTAGGCCTAATCCCATAGGACCAATATGCAATATCTCACGTGCATAAATGGGCAAAAGCGCAACCGCGCCACCTAAAAGAACAGCAAATAAATCAAGGGACAGGGTTCCAAAAATAATAGGGTGTTGCCATACATATTTAAGGCCTGCCCATAAATGTTGATCAGAATGTAACGGTTTTGTTATGTGTTGTTTTTTAGGTTTTACTTGAGTTAATAGTAAGGTTGCTAAAATAAACAAAAACACCGTGCAGGCATAGGCTACAACACCGTTTTCTGCCACACCATAAAGCAAGCCACCAATCGCTGGGCCTACAATAGTAGAACACTGAAAGACCGTAGAACTCCATGTAATAGCGTTTTGAACTTGCTCTTTTTCTACCAAATCTGGCATGAGTGATTGCCAGGCTGGTCCGCCAAATGCACGCAAGAGTCCAATAGTGACTAAAATGGTATAAATTGGCCACAATAAAGTGAGTTTAAAATAAATAAACGTAAAAAATAAAAATGTACAAAACACACGTCCAATTAAGGTTGTAAGAACAATATTTCGCCGATTAAAACGATCAGCCAAATGGCCAGATAACATAAAAAATATCATGCTGGGTAAAAATTGTGCTAGCCCTACAAACCCTAAATGAAGCGGATCGTGGGTGAGTGCATAAACTTGCCAGCCCATGACGAGCGCTTCTATTTCTGCGCCTAAAATACCGCATAATCGTGCGAGTTGAAAAAACTGAAAAGAACGAACAAAAATTGCTTGAGAAGGAGCCACACAAGTCTCTTACTGCCGACTTTTAACAATTTCAATAAAACGGGCCAATCCTTTATTTTCATCGGCTAATAAATCAGCTGTGTTTTTTATTAAAAATTGATAATCTGCATTGGTATAAATGCCTGTTGTTGTTTTATTTTTACGCTGATCTTCATAGATAAACCCACTTATTTTTTGGAGTGCATTTTTATCTTTTTGCTTGTCTTGTTGTACCATGTTTTGCATGAGATGTAATAATAGATGAGAATCTGGAATGTCCTCTTCGGTCAGCGTAAACCCATGCAGTGCAACTTTTAGTACAGGACTAATGAGTGCTTGTGCAGGATCAAAAAAAGGTGTGATCGCTTGCGCAATGCTCATCCAATCTTGTTCTGACTGCACAATCTGTAATAAATCTATTGCGCCTGTGGCCAAAGCTTGCAGGGTTACTTTGTTGTTTGTGTTTTCTGTGGTTTCTAATAGATGATACAGGTAATCATACAAAAAGGCTTTGCCGGTGCTATCTTGGTCTGATTTAAGTGCAAGTTTAAGAATGCTTGCATAGATCGGACTTTCGTTTAATGTGATAATATTGTTAAGTAAATCTTTTCTTAGTTGTGGAATTTCTGATGCGCGTTTTTCTATTTGAGATTTGATAAAATCAAGCAGCAATGACAGCATGGGTTTGAGTGTTTTATTTTCAAAACGGTAAACACCTTGTGATTCTTCTACATTAAGGAATAAATGATAAGTGTCTTCGATTGACTGTTTGGCTCTTAGTCGTGTGTTTTTGTTTTTGTCTTGATTGAGTAAATCGCTTGATTTGTAGTAAATATCTAACATTTGATATAAGGGCGTAACGGTGCCTGCTACGCTATGTTTTGCTACTTGCGCTAAGGTGGCATCTTGATACGCCAATTGGCCATCTCTTCTTGTGGCTTGTGCTTTTTGGTTTCTGTATTGAATACCTGCTTGTGCGGCCGCAATAGGGCTTGTGATAAAACGCAGGGTGTCTAAAAATAAAGGTAATGCTTCTTGGTTGTGAGCTGTTTTTAATTGTCTTAATACGGGTACAAAATCATTCATTGCCAATAATAAATCGGCAGATAAAATACGACTTAAAAGTAGTTCGTAAGAAGATAATCCCGTTTTACCCATAAACGGTCCGTAGACTTGTTCGAAATTTTGATTTTGAACATGCGATTCAATCGTGGGCCAATGTTTATGCAGCACAGCCATGGTGTCGACCAAAATTTGCGTGGCGTTGTGCCCTTGTGTACATGTTCCATTTTCAGTGCGTGTAAAACATTCACTATGTTTTGCAAAGGCATCTACCAAAGGTCTTATTGCATCATAAAAATTATCTTGTGGGCGTAGATTGACAGACCCATCTGCAAAGCGAGCTGGCGGGCGCAATTTTTCAAGTGCAAATACAACCCCGTTGTGTTTGTCCAAAGCCGATACATCCTGGCCATTATCGTCTCTAAATTGACGATTATCTGGATGATCGTCAATTGCAAAATCGCCGGTCGCAACATTCAAAGTGTGATGATAAATAAGACCTTTAATGTTTTGAATCTTGGCATTATGGTTTGGATTGGGTCTGTCGCGGCTTACATCAATAAATAACAGCCTTGCGCCTGCTTGTGGCTCTGGATAACGAGAAAACCCGGTCATCCCAACCAACCCAGATAAAAAGTCATCGCCTGTTGCGTTGTCTTTGATTGTTTTAATTAAGTAATTGCAACGTTTGTTCGGTTCCGAAGATTCTTCGCATTGCGTAATTCCTTCTTTTTGAATGGGTTGTGTTTTTAAACACTGGCACGCGTTGCCGTTTAAAATAGACGCGTAAAAACTAGCCGATTGTTGTGCAAAAGTGTCTTTACGTTCTTTAATGTTTTGGCTGGCAATGGACAACAAGAAAAAACGTGCCACGTTGTCGATTTTAAATAGATCACAGGCTTTTTCAAAGTATAAATCTTTGCCAAACACAATGGCGTTTCTGCCGTTACAAAAAGGTTTTTTTCCGTTGGCGTCGCTTAATAAATGCAACAAGCGTTGCAACACAGATCGGTTGTTTTCTTTTAAATCTACTTGGTTGGTTGTCCATGGGTTACTTGCATCGGAGTCTTTTTTACTGCGATCTACCTGGTGACCAAATTCGCCTGTAACCATAGATTTACAGTTGCCTGGTCTTTGTCCTGCAGCGGTATAAAAACACTGATCGCTGAGTTGTTCATCGTTATTATCAAAATCTTGGTTCATGTAAAAATAACCACGTTCGTCCATTAAGGTGGCTAACATCGGGCCCAAATTTTTTGTGTGTGGATCTTCTAATGCGGCCAAGACATCATCCAAAAGTCCTGGAATTTCAACAATACGAGCTAAAATAGGCGCAATGTCGTCAAACAAGGTATGCTTATCTGGCATTTTAAGCTCAGAATAAATAGCTTTATCTGCTTCTTTGGCCGCTGTGTCTAATGCTTTTAATACACGGCCTAATTTGGATTCGTTATTGGGATCATCCACCAAATTTTGAACCGCTTGCAAAAGAAGCGTTAAATCTTGCCCTTGATTATTGGTTCTTTGATACTGGAGCATGGATACACCCAGTTGCGCAGCATCTGCAAGCAGAGAACGTTCACTTAAATAACCTTGATAGGTAATGGTTTCTTTATCTATGGTTTTTTTTAGCTGATTGTTTTGTTCTCCAGAAAGTAATGCCAATACGGGCATAAGAGACATGGGGATGTCTACAGGATTGGGATTGCTGGCATCCCAGGTTCTTGTTTTTGTAAATAATAACGAAGCCTGATTCAAAGCAGCCATGAGCAACGATCCATCTAAATCTACGGTGTTTTTAATATTTAAATCTTTAAAGTTACGGACCTGAATTTGAAAAGGCATTTGTTGGCTTAATCTTTGATCGCGTAATAACAATAATTCTGTGAGTGTTTGCGCCGGATGAATCTTTGTTGAATCACTGGCGCTTACATGTCTCATTTCAAACGCCAGCGATTTTAAAAAATCTAAAAATTCATCGTGGCTAATTCCACCTTCTAAAAACTGAGGCACGCTTTGATTAATAAGCGCGGTGATAGCGCTTGGTGATAACAGTGCGCTCAGTAAAGCAGGCGTTTGGGTTTGAGGCAGTACGCTTAGCCCTTTGTCTAAATGCACAAGCGCAGACAAAAACGCTTGATCTTGTGATAACTGATTTAAAATTTGCGCACTTTTTTGTAAAATAAATGGCAGGGTGCCGTCGTCTTGTAGTGGTTTGAGTGTTCTTAAATAAGCATCTAAAGCATCTAGTTTATCTTTGGGCACTGTTTGATTGACCGCATCCACAAAATCTTGCCTTAATTTAATCCATGTTTGCAAGCGTGGTGGAATTTGGCTTAAAATGGGCCCCGCATCTTCTCCCATGCAAACGGGCCTGTAGCTCATGCCAGAGACATCAAATAAAGATACAAATCCATTTTGTCTAAGTGTTAAAGATTCTTCGTAAGCAATGCGTTGGCATAATTCGCGAAAAACAACTGCACCAAAAGTTTGTGCAGGCAACTCTGCGCGCGGCTTGAGTGTGCTTTGACAGGCCGGGAACAATAGAAAAACAACTAAGCAGCAAAACCAAGCATGAATAGAGGATCTAAAAAAATACATAGGTTTTCACATTGAACTTTTTTGAAAATCACGTCAACACGTCTTATTTAAAGAGATGCGATGTATTTTTTGACGCAATGAGTTGTGAATTTTTTCGGCTTTTAGTTTTTGATGAAAAAGGTAAAAAAACCATGCTTAATCAACGTATTATTGCGGTAATGATCTTTTGTTTATGGGGTTATTGGTGGACTGTTCAAGCACATGCAGAAACGCCATTTGAGTTAACCCAAGAACAAGCGCAAATGCGCGCACGCATGATCGATGATTTGCGTTATCAACTTACTTTTTGGTTAGAAGAATCAGACAATTCGTTTAAAGGTGATGCTTTACTGTCTTTTCGTTTGCGCCATGTAGATTCTTTTGTGCTGTTAGATCATGCCCAGGGAAGCATTCAGCATTTGCAAATTAATGAACAACGCATGAGCGCATCGCAAATAGCCAATATGAACGATAAGCAGGGCCATTATGTGTTACCAAAATCTTTATTTAAGATAGGCGATAATCAAATTCATGTGACGTTTACACAGGCATATAGTCACAGTGCGCAAGGTCTGCATCGCTTTGTTGATCCTGTGGATAAACGCGTTTATCTGTATAGTGATTTTGAACCTTATGACGCTAACAAGATGTTTCCTTGTTTTGATCAACCTGATCTTAAGGCGCGTTTTTCTTTGCGTGTATTTGCACCAGATTCTTGGCTGGTTGTGTCTTCTCGTCGAGAGGCGCGTGTAATTAGTCATGCGGCTCAAAAAGAGTGGATTTTTGATGAGTCTTGGCCCATGAGCACTTATGTGTTTTCATTACATGCGGGACCGTACCATGTGTTTACTTCGCAAAATCAAGTATCAGAAGTGCCGCTGCGTTTGCTAGTCCGGCAATCTGTTGCAGATTCTGTGGATCCGCATGATTTTTTTGAACCCACTTTGCGTGCGTTTAAGTTTTTTGAATCTTACTTTGGTGTACCTTATCCCTATTTAAAATATGACCAATTGATCGTGCCTGATTTTAATAATTCGGCCATGGAAAATATTGCCGCAGTTACTTTTTCTGAACAACGTTTTGTGAATTTAAAATCGACTTTGTCTATGCCGCAAAAACGTCGCTTAATGCGTACAATTTCTCATGAGTTAGCGCATATGTGGTTTGGCAATTTGGTAACCATGAAGTGGTGGGATGATTTGTGGTTGAACGAAGCCATGGCTAGTTATTTTTCTAATTTATACATGAGGTCGGAAGATTCTGCTTATGCACAGGCTTTTATGCAACAAGATAAATTTGATGCCTTTGAAGAAGACGAACAAATACATACGACGCATCCTATTGTGAATAAAGAGGTATTGAGCACAGACGCCGCATTTGCTCATTTTGATGCGATTACTTACGACAAAGGTGCCGCGGTGATGAATCAATTATCGGCACAACTAGGAGATGCCGTTTTCCAAAAAGGCATTCATCAATACATAGAACGCTTTGCGCATCGTAATGCAACGCTTGCTGATTTTTTAAGTGCGATGCAATGGTCTATGCATCAGACGGGTGGTGTTTTTGATACGCAGGGTTTTAGTCAATCTTGGCTAGAGCGCGCATCTTTTGAACGTGTGCAGTTAAATTACACGTGCCAAAATGGAAAAATTAAACAGGCGTTTATTGATTCTTTACCTCATGAGGGCCGTTGGCCTGCACGTGTACATGCGATTTCTCTTGGATTATTTGATTGGCATTTAGAGATAAATTCTAAAGCACGCACGCTTTTACCAAGACAGGATCCTTTGCGTGTATTTTATTCTGGCAAGCGTAGCCGTGTGCCTGCATTGGAATCACGCGTGTGTCCTGCATTAATTGCCCTAGATCCACAAGGATTAGATTACGCGCAATTTGAATATGCACCACACATATTAAATATGGTAGCTTTGCATGTTTTAGATTTTAAAAGCCAAGCCATGCGTGTTTTGTGGGTTCATTTGTTGTTCAAGCATGCATTGGTCAATCCAGAATTTTCTAAAAAATTAATACCTGTGTGGCTACACTTATTAGAAAAAGAAAAAGATTTGTCTGTTTTTTCTTATGTACTTAAAACAATACAAGAAGACGATACAGATGAACATATGGATAATCTTTTAACGCTATTAAAATATAAATACCCTGATTTTTATGAGTCTTTTTTAATATCTTTGTCTTCTTTTGTTCTGCAAAAGTTATGGACAGAACCTATTGAAGACAAAGAAAAAACAGAAATGTTGCTTAATTTTTACATTAAAATGAATAAACAAAATCCAGATGATTTATGGCGCTTGCTTGATACTTCTTTGGCACGCGTTCAAACGCTTTTGGTGACCCAAAAAAAACGCTGGCAGATATTGTTACGTTTAGTGCAGTTAAGTGGCGGTGTTTCAGATAAACATGCAACATCAAAACCTTTTAGCGAAGAAAAAATTAAAACGTTACGTCACATCATAGAACAAGAAACAGCGCAAGATAATTCGTCTATGGGGCACTATTCTAAACTTGCGATTGATGCTGCCTGGCCGGCGTTAGAGAATAAAAAAACAATTTTAAATAACCTTAAGCAAGAACATCAAACACTCGAAGAATCTAAAATTATGATGTCTGCTTTATTTGCGTCTATGCAAAAAAAAGAACAATTAGAGTTGTCTCCGCTTATTTATCAAGATTTAGAAACGTTGTTGCCAAAAGCCAATTCTGTGTTTTTATCTCATTATGTAAGATTTGTTTTACCTGTTGTTTGTCAGCCAAATAGTATTGAACAAGCGCGCTTATTTTTAAATAATCATACAAGTATGCCTGTGTATCTTCAGAAAATATTTAAAGATAAAATAGACACGGCTGAGCGTTGCTTGTCTCAATCAAAAAAATTGTAGATTTTAGGACCTCTAAAAATACTTGTGAAAGTGTGTACTAATGTGTATGATTGAGGCGTCATGGATAGTCGGGCTATTGTAAATATGTTGAAAAAAGATGGCTGGGTATTGGTGAGATCAAGAGGAAGTCATCACCAATTTAAACATCCTAGTAAAAAAGGACGTGTGACAGTACCTCATCCCAAAAAAGATGTTCCAATTGGAACATTAAAAAGCATTTTGAAACAAGCAGATATTGTTTTGTGATTGCTTTAAGGAGATAGATATATGGTTTCTTATATTGGGATTATTCATAAAGAAAAAAAATCGGATTTTGGCGTTAGTTTTCCAGATTTTCCTGGTTGTATCAGTGTTGGGAGTTCTTTAGAAGAGGTTCGCCAGATGGCGCAACAAGCACTGCAATTTCATATTGATGGGATGCTTGAAGATGGTGAATTTATTCCACCACCATCTTCTTTGGATCAAGTCATGTGTCAACCAGATTTTTGTCACGGTGTGGTTTTGATGGTGGATGTGGCTGTCCCTGTTCGATCTAAACGTATTAATATAACAATGGACGAGTCACTACTTCGTCAAATTGACGCTTGCACGGATAATCGTTCCGCTTTTTTGGCCAAAGCAGCGGCGCTTTATCTTCATCGCCAGGGTTAAGAATCATCCCTATTATCAAAAAGATGTGCGTTGGATCTCTATTTTGCTAAAAAATGGATGGTTAAAAAATAAGCCATCTAGCGTGTTTTCTTTTGTTGATTTTAACAACGAATGTCCATGATACGCTTGCCCCAAATTATCGTATTCATGCCATGTAAATTTTAAGTTGACGCCTGTTACAAGGCCTTCTTTATTTTTAATAAAAGAAAATGAACCAGACATTTGGCCTGTTTTTCTTTGTTTGTCTTTTCCTACGTAGCTATAAAATCCTGTAATAGATTTATCTTGATGTGCTTGTAATGTAAAAAAAGTAAAACTAGGATGCAGTACCTGGTATGGTTTTATAATGCCTTCAAAGCGGGCATTAAGAATATGGTTCCAGACGTGTATGGCCACATTTTCATCATAAAAATTAGATTCTATTTCTTCGTCCCACTTAGGCGAAATATAATTACTTAGATTAAATTCCATGGATGGATTTTTTTCTAAGTCACAAAAAAACCGATAGCCATCTTCGTTGGCTGATATATCTGCATTTGAATAAACACCTGTTGTGGCGACACCAAAAGTGCCCATTTCTTTTTTATGGCCAAGTGATAACGCCGCATCTTTACCTTGTTTGTGGTGTGTGTCGTAATAGTCATGCCCGTGACGAAAAAAATGCCCAAGCTTATCGGTACTAATGCATTCTCCGTTTACTTTAATGGTTGGGTTGATAACCGAAGAAAAAGGCTGGGCCCACAAACGGTAAGTCACACCGTTATATTTGGTTGTCCATAAAAATGGTTGGTTGACTTGATCGGAGCTGAGTTTTTTTTCGATCCAACTTTCAATATCGGTTCGACCTAAATAATAAGCGTCAAATGCTCCCAGTTTTTGGTATGCAAAATCAGCAAGTTTGTGCCCATTGATAGGTTTGCCTTGCTGTGCACGTCGTCCTTCTTCTAAAACATCATTGACGTGACGATTAATCTCATTCAGAGAATCTCTAAGTGGTCCACAATTGAGTAAGGTTGCTGCTTCTGCCAATTTATTGACTCCTTCTATTTTATACAAAGGTCTATTTGTTTTTTTTACTGCTTAACGTGAGTTTCATTTTGCCTGTTGGAATTTCCAAAACACCTTGCGCATTGATAGATAGATCTTTTATTGTTAACCTGGCACACAAGCGCTGTCCATGTATTGTAATTTCTACATCACTCTCTAAAGACGCCTGAATGTGTGGTCCTTTTTTATCGCTGGCAGATAATGACCATACGATGTTTGAATCTTTTGTTTGTAAAAAACGAATAGGCGTATCTGCTAAAAATTGAAATGGCTCTGGAAGTGCTTCTTTAGGTAGTCGAATATGCCCTGTTTGAATTTTAGATCTTGTGCTTCCAACGGTGTTTATTGCGTCACCTTGCATCGTGAATAATGTGTCTGATTGAAGAACACCTAATTGAACATCAAAATCACGTCCAGCACTTATGTGGCCTTTTAGGCTGATATCACTTGATGCGTTGATATTTAATGAATTATTTTGATAAGTTGCTTTAATTCCTGATTGGTTAGCGCTTTTGGGCGCCAGATTAAATGCAAAATGCACAGGCGATGAAGGCGCAGATTGTATCTTGAATGTTTTAATTTGGGCAGTTCCTTCACTTGTTGCAAAAATATCCAACGGGCTCTTTGATTCGCCTTGAGCAATGCTTAATTGTGTGGCGGCCGTTTTACTTTTAATGGCCACAGAGGCTTCTATTTTAATTCCCTTTCCGATTGTGGCAGAAGATTCTACTAATGCTGAAACTGGCGTGAGTGTTTGAGTATGAATAGATAATTCAGAGGGGTTTATTTGGCATGCGTTTGAATCGCAATTGACTGTGACTTGGCTTTTTAATTGAGTAACGCTAGATACAGGTGAAAAATGCGTTGTAACAGGGCCAACGTCTACGTTTTTTAGCGCCACTGTGTTCACGTAAGGTTTGTTCTTAAGATAGCGATTATAACCCACCGTTGTAAGTATCTCTGATGGCTCCATGCGTGTGTTTATGGCCCCATTTTGAATGCCAATATGAACCCCTGGAATATGCCCAGAGATAGGCACCCAAATGGGATTATTTTCTGTGCCCGTTTGCAGGGTGATATAATTGCCGTAATTTTGGTCCCCTTTTTGGTAAGTGGGCATGAATACTATATCTTCTATGTCGATATTGGGCGTTTGATTTTGTGATTGTATGTGAATATTTTTAATGTATAAATCTGTAAACATATCGGCTTTGATAGAAGATTGCTCAGGCATTAATTTTTTAATGAATTCTTGCGGGACCTGTTGTTGTCCAACCACGTGCACTTGAGCAAGCGAAATTAAAACCCCCGAATTGAGTAATAATGTAAGAGTGTCTATTGAATTATCCGCTGACTTGGCTTGGACTATTAATCCATTATTGGCGACAAGGATGGCTATAATGTTGAAAAACTGATTTAGTGCAAGGGCTTGATTTTTTGTTTGTTTGGCGGCTTGGCATAAAAAACGACTGAGTAAACGAAGGATTGAATCGTTAATGCCTAAATTTAACCCAATAGGTAAAGGGCCGTTTATCTTTTGGCGTAATGCCAAAATGTCGTCTTCGTTATTTAAATTAAGTTGTAACTTTTGTTCGATTGGTATGCTTAGGGATGTATTCAAACGAATAGAGCAAAGCCCTGTACTGTTTGTAGAAAATATAAAATCTGTGAGTATTCCACCGAGGAGAGCGGGTTTAAATTTAATTTTTACTGGCCAGCTAATGGCATGATTTTTTATATTGGCTTCTATCACGGCACTGGGTGCGATTTTAGTTTTAGGATCTTTGGGGCCAATAGGAAAGGTGATGTTGGCTTTGGCGCTGCTTGTTTGCGCGAGTAGCGTGCCAATCTGGTTAGGATCTGATAAATTAGACCGAATCAAATTTTGAATGGCAGTTGTGGGTATACTAAATGGTTGGCTAGTCGCTTTTGCTATTTGTTCTTTGATTTGAGTAGCGGTGTGACTGAAATGCCGAGATGCGTCTTGTAAATAAGACGCATCTCGCTTTTTAGGTGCCACACGAATAGGTTTTGTATTGGTGATGGTGCTGTTCAATTGGTAGCCCAAAATATCGATACTTGCTTGTTGTGGGTTTTGGATTGGAACGATAACACGAATGCCGCTTATTTTTGCACTTGCGTTGGTGTTTGTATCTAAAGGCGACAGGGTTACTGGCAAAGACTTGGTTTTGGGTAAACGATTGGGATCGATTGTGCTCTTAGCATTTAATTTAAAATCAGCCTCTGCATCTGTGATTGCCCAATTTTTATCCGAAAATGTAAGTGCGCCTTGTAATGAAAAACGGCTGTTAGGTTTAAGACTGAGCAGTGGTTTTTGGGGATCTGCCGAATGCGTTAAGGTAACCTTTGTGTTACTTGTTGTTCCATCTATTTTAATACGCGAAGGTCCAGGCATAAGTACGCCATTTTTTTGATGAATGGCCAGTGCTTGAGTGGTGATGTGAAATTGACTTTCTGCGTTTAAGTCAAATGGTGGTATGTTAAAGTTGGCTTGATGTATAGAACCTGTGAGTTTAATATCGCCATTGAGTGTGAGTGTTTCATTTTGAAATAAAAGCGAATCTTTTGCGTTATTGTTTTTTATTTCCATATGGATATCACGCAAGCTCATATATCGCTTGGATGATTCACCTATAACGAGTTGGGGAATCTTTAAGGTTACATTTTTTATGCCCGTACGTAATAGGGGCCCTGATTCGTCTGTAAAACTAAGTTCTAGATCTTGTACGTCTGCGTTTATGATGCCTTGTACAAGCGGGGCTTGTGTTGGTTTGATTTGAACAGAAGTGTGTATGCTTGCTTGTTTTAATCCTTCTATATGAACGTATAAATGACCTGCCTGGTGGGTGTCTTTAGTATCGTTTTTAATACGTGAAGAACCTAATACCTGGCCCAATTGAAATGGCATTTTGCCTTCTGTGTACTGAGAGGCTAAATCAATGGCTTGTTTGGTTTCTGATGGTGACCATGTTTTAACAAAACGTATTTGGCTGGAGTTTCCTAGTTTAATCTCGGACGCTTGATGAATGCGGATATCATCGCCTGCTTGTGTGTGTAAGTTAATTTGTGTGTCCGCAGACAATTCAAGATTTTTAATGTCTGCTGAAATTTGCGATACACTGCATGTTGAATGGTCAAGGGCTACATAAATATGGGTATCTGCTTTGAGTGATTGAACAGATAGCGTGCCTTGTTCTGTTTTTAATTGCGCTTTTTCTATATATGCTTGCGTGTTGATTTCTAAGCCTTTATTATTGGCTTTAATAGCCAACCCACTGCCAGCCTTTAAAGACAAACGCACATCCTTATCTAATTGGATGGTGGTATCTTGCGTTAAAGAAGCCTGTTCTAGGTCGATTGTGAATTGATGCCCGGTGTCTTCTATGCTGCAAGGATTAAGATCTTTTGGGGGTGTAAAAAACTTAGATTGGTGACGAAGTAAGGCTTGTTTTTTGGTTTGCATGTCTTGGTAAAGTGTCTTTAAGTCAAGTGGAATGCCTGAATTTTCGAACGCATCACCAAGTAATAAACTTGTAACATCAACTTCTATGACAGGTGGGCCGTTTTTCCAACTAACTCTTGCAATCATGCGACCGTGGTCTTGGTTTTTAGGGTCTGCTTGCACGAATACACTGTGTACTTTGAGTGGCAATATGTCGCCGGGCACGGCATGAATTCCAGGGCTAAATGCAATTTCAATACCCGCAAGTTGAGCTGCAAAAAATGCACCCGGTTCGATTTTTCCTTCTTTTACATTAAAATTTAACCCCATTTTAGTTTTAGGATCTATCTTGGCGTAAAGTTTGGTAGGTAAAGGGATTTTTCCTGCGTTGGTGAATATACGTGCGGTGCGCCAACCACCACGATGTGTGCCAGGATGCAAATTGGTGATATCTATATGTGCTGTGGCGTTTACATGCGAGAGCACATCCGTAATCTCTGTAAGTTTGTCTTGATCCGATTCTTGAGTGATGCCGGGGGCTTCTGCGCGGAGCGCGCCTTGTGTGGTAACGTTAGACGCATCATTTGCGCGGAGCGCGCCCAAAACGGGTGGCTGAACGGTGGTCGCAGTGCCCGCTGTAGGCGGCGGCGTGGGTAAAGGCAACGCTGTCTGAGATGCGTTTTGTGTTAGAAGTGTCGATCGAACAAGTGAATTTTGAGGGATTATCATAAACGTCTCTTTCTTTTTTTAGGACACGCTGTGGAATAAAACTAAATCACCATAAAGTCACCAAGATTGAAAGCAATTTTTTTGCTGCAATGCGGCGATTGATGTGCGCTTGGGTTAGATTTTAATTTTTAACCGTTGTGCTATTAGGGTTTGGATAATATCAGGATCCTGGAGTGTTTGAATATCGCCTAAATGATCAAATTTTTGATTGGCAATAAGCCTTAAAATGCGGCGCATAATTTTGCCAGAACGAGTCTTTGGCAGGACTTGTGTAAATTGTATGTAATCTGGTTTGGCCAATGCGCCAATTTGCTTTGCGACTTGTTGAATAATTTCTGTTTTTATTACATCGCTTGGTGTGTAATTGGCTTTAAGTGTAACAAAACAGTAGATGCCTTGCCCTTTAATGGGGTGATCGTAACCCACAGCTGCAGCTTCTGCAACCTGAGGATGCAAGACACACGCGCTTTCTATTTCTGCGGTGCCAATACGATGCCCCGATACATTTAATACATCATCTACGCGCCCTGTAATAAAATAATCACCTTCATGATCACGCTTGGCTCCATCTCCTGTAAAATAACGGCCCAAAAAAGGCTTAAAATAGGTTTCATAAAACCTTGCGTGGTCGCCCACAATGCCGCGCATTTGTCCTGGCCAGCTGTCATTGATGCATAAATAACCACTCTGTTCTTGCGTACTTAATTCTTGATTGTGTTCATCTACCAATACAGGTGTTATACCTAAGCATGGTTTTGTTGCAGAGCCCGGTTTTTGTGGGCTTACAAAAGGATACGGTGCAATTAAAAATCCACCTGTTTCGGTTTGCCAATAGGTATCTACAATGGGGCACCGACCATGACCCACAACTCGGTGATACCAACGCCAAGCTTCTGGATTGATAGGTTCACCTACACTTCCAAGCAGGCGCAAGGATTGTCTATGGGTGGAATAAACATAGTCATCTCCCTGTCCCATGAGTGTGCGTATTAAAGTAGGCGCGGTATAAAAAATACTGACTTGATGTTGATCTACAATTTGCCAAACGCGGGCTGGATCTGGAAACGTGGGTGAGCCTTCGTACATCACGGTGGTGGCTGCATTAAGCAGCGGCCCATAAATCATATAACTATGGCCTGTAATCCAACCAATATCTGCACTACACCAATAAATATCATCTGTTTGATAATCAAACACCTGTTTAAATGTGAGCGCCGTATAAACAAGATAACCCCCCGTTGTATGCAATATGCCTTTGGGTTTTCCTGTGGATCCGGAGGTGTAAAGGATAAACAGAGGATCTTCGGCGTTCATTGGTTCGGGTTCGCAAAAAGAAGAGGCTTGTGCCATGGCTTGAGTTAAATCTATGGCCGGAGATTGAATTGGTTCTTGAGATAAATGTGTGTTTTGAAACACCAATAATTGGGCCTGTGGCAACGATTGTAATGCTTGTTCCGCCTGTGCTTGCAGAGGAATCATTTGGCCTGCGCGTATGCTTATATTTGATGTAATTAGATAATTACTTTTGCTGTCTTGCATTCGGCTTTTAATGGATTCTGCCGAAAATCCCGCAAAAACAACAGAATGAACGGCGCCGATACGCGCGCAAGCGAGCATGGCATAAGCGGCTTCTTTTATCATTGGTAGGTATAAAGTAACTACATCGCCTTTTTTAATACCTAATTGACGAAAAACATTGGCAAGTCGGCATACTTGTTCGTGAAGCATCGCGTAGCTTATGTTGATTTGATGATTTGGGTTTTCACCTTGCCAAATGATAGCTGTTTTATTGGCGTGTGCAGATAAATGTCTATCTAAACAATTGCTACTGGCATTAAGTATGCCGTCTTCGTACCATCTGATTTTGATGGGTGGATAAAAAGAGGTGTTTTTGACTTTTGTAAAAGGTTTAATCCAATCTACGATTTGGGCTTGCTTGTGCCAAAAATCTTCTGGTGTTTGTTTGGCTTGTTGTTGTAATAAATTGTAATTTTCTAAATGAATATGATGTTTGTGTGATGTCATGTAGTGCCTGGGTAATCGCATGTTGAGTGCTGTTAAAATTTCGTGTGCAACGGTATTTGCGGCATGGGCCCAATCTTCTACACGAACATGATGATCTCCGCTTTTTCCAATCAATACAACAGGATCTCCGTTATAAGCTTCACCCTGCGGGCCCAGATTAATCATCATTTGATCCATGCAGATTTGTCCTACTTGTGGATAGCGCTGGCCTCTTATGATAACTTCTATTTTTTGGGATAAACTTCTTAGTAGTCCATCCCCATAACCAATGGGGATAGTCACGATGCGTGTGTCTTGAATCGTGGTGTAACGGCGTCCATAGCTAATGCTTTGATGAGCGGGTACGACTTTAAAATAAGAGACACTTCCATGTAAAGATAATGCAGGTTGTAAATGAATGATGTTGGATAAATGTGATGCAGGACTTACGCCATAAAGAATAAGTCCTGGTCTTACCATGTCTAACCAGGAATTTTGGAGTTGTAAAATAGCACCACTATTGGCGATGTGCCTTGTTGGCATGGGCAATGATCGTTGATTAAAAAAATCAACACTTTCGATAAAGCGTTCGATTTGAACGTTGGCAAAAGATTGATCAAGTTCTTCACTTGTAGCCAAATGAGAGAAAACACCTGCAATGTGGCAATGATTCATACGTAATGCAGATTCAAAAAAAGGAGTGCTATTTTTATATTGCACACCAATTCGTTGCATGCCTGTGTCTATTTTTAAATGAATGCGCGCCTTTTTATTCTTATGTGCGGCGCACTCATTAATAGCGTTCATTTTGTGTAAAGAAGAAGCAGTTAGGTCTAAATCATAATCAATAAAATCACCGATTTGTTGGTCTGCAATACCGCCTAAAACAAGGATAGGAATATGAATGCCCTGTTGTCTTAATAAAATACCTTCTTCCACAAAGGCCACACCCAGTGCGTTTATGCCTGCCTGCTGAAATAACTGCGCACATTCAACTAATCCATGACCGTATGCATTAGCTTTTATAATTCCCATGATGTGGGCAGTGGATTGATGCTGACGCAGATATTGCTGAATGGCATGTAAATTATGGCTTAACGCCTCTAGATGAATGCAGAGGTAGGAGGGCCGATCGTCATTCCAAGCGTTTTTTTTATCCATTTTAAAGTCGCCGATTTAAAAATTACATATACAATACATTGAACGGAGGTTTCTTATGGACCTATCATCAAAATCAGGGCGAATCAAATCTTGCAATCATTTGAATGTGTTAGGCTTACTAGCGCTATGTGTGTTGCCTTATTGTGAACCCGCTTTAGTTCATGAAACCGAAGACGGGGCACAACAACAAAATATGGCAACCATTAGACAAGAATTAAAAGATAACCAACAAGCCGATGTAATTATTTTATTGGATAACGATAATTTTTTGGCTGGTATTGCGCAACAACAAAGCAACCTAATTGATAATGCTAACCACGAAAGCACAACGACAAGCGCTTTTGATATGGCACGTGTAAATGATCGTTTAAATCGAGTATTGCAAGATATCCCACAAGAATCTGTGGCCGAAATACACAGATATGAGCAATTACCCATGCGACATGTGCGTGTTTCTTCTGAACAAGCGTTGTTGGCGATTGAAAAAAATTTATCGAGTGATGTGAAAGTATATCCTAACAGCAAGCATCGCCACTATTTAAAACAAAGTTTGTCACTTATTCGCCAGCCAGAAGTGATCAGTAATTCGCAAAAAGGCAAGGGCACTGCGGTGGCCGTATTGGATACAGGGCTTAATTACAAACATGCAGATTTTGGAACCTGTAGCAAACCCGGTGTGGCAGGTTGTAAAGTAGCAGAAATGGTAGAAATTGCCAAAGAAGATAATAATTTAGATGCAGATGGTCATGGCACTAATGTGGCGGCCATTGTTTTGGGTGTAGCGCCAGAAACTAAAGTGATTGGGATGGATGTATTTAACGGTGAATATTCCTATTCTTCGGATATTTTATCGGCCATTGATTGGGTGCTAAATAACCGTACACGTTATAATATTGTGGCCATGAATCTAAGTCTTGGCGGAGATAAATTTACAAGCAATTGCGACAATAGCGTTTATGCCAGTGCGTTTCGCCGTGCACGGAACGCAGGTGTAATTCCTGTTGTGGCTGCAGGTAACGAAGGCTATAAAGATGCTTTGTCTGCACCTGCTTGTGTATCTTCTGCTATATCTGTGGGTGCTGTGTATGACGCTGATGTGGGTGGTTTAGATTATGGCGATTGTAATGATAAAACTACACGCGTAGATCAAGTGACTTGTTTTTCTAACTCTGCGTCTTTTTTAAGTATTTTAGCGCCCGGTGCTTTAATTACTGCGGGTGGTTTTGAAATGGCGGGTACATCACAAGCATCGCCTCATGTGGCAGGTGCAGTTGCGTTGGTGCGCGCAGAATTTCCAAAAGAAACTTCAGAAAATTGTTTAAATCGTATTTTAAGTTCCAAAGATCTTATTAAAGATTTACGTAATAATATTACTAAGCCAAGACTTAATGTGGCCTTAGCATTGGCGAATACAACTACACCCGTAAAAGATACAACACCACCAACGGGGAGTGTAATTATTAACCAAAAAGCAGCTTATACATCGACTACAGCTGTTAAATTAACATTGTCTGCACAAGATAGTAGCGGTGTAAAAGAAATGTGCATAAGTACAACAACTAAATGTACACAGTTTGTTCCTTATGCTACTTCTGCTCATTTAACACTTACAGGGAATGATGGCGTAAATAGCGTATATGTTGTATTTAAAGACACTGTGGGTAATGTAAATGCTACGCCCTATCAGGCCAGTATTACCTTGGACCGTGTGGCACCTACAGAAGGTCAATTTCAATTAACTGCTTTAAATTCAACGCAAATACAAGCAAAATGGTCTGGATTTGCGGATAAAACCAGCGGTCTTGATGCTTATGTACTTATGTATTCCAATAAATCAGCACCTGCTTCTTGTACACAGGGTGTGCCTTTGTATCAGGGAACAGCAGTTTCTTATGTGCATAAAATAACACGTGATAAAAAAACTACTCATTATTATTTATTATGTGCCAAAGATAAAGCGGGGCTTGTTTCTAAAGGGTTAGTGCGTTCTATTCAGTAACGATTCCACTTAGCATCAAAACCCTGCGCTTTCTCGCATGATTTTGCTACGAAAGCCAAATTGGACACGCCCTAGTGGTTTGAACGGTAATGTTTTTCTGCCATATGATAAGCCAAAAACCTTAACGCAATTTGTGGAATTGAATGTGGTGTTTGTGTTGGATTAAACTCTGTAGTTTCATTAGTTTGAGTGACTGTGTAAATAAGCACATTGTTTTTATCCAAAATTTTAAAGAGTCCTTCTCCAAATGCTTTGATTGTATAAATTTCTTTACTCGGGATTTTGTTGTGATCAGCAGAATTAATTTCAATGGATTGTAGTCCTTCTTTTACGCTTCCTTTAATTGTTGCAAGATAGGCATCATTTTCGTTGAACACCTCAATGGTTAAAGACCCAGAGTTATCATCTCTACTCTGGGTAACTTTGGAGGATGCTAACGGTCGACCTGCTTCAGTGTACATATCATAAGTATCAAAACCATAAAAAACATTATTTATGATATGCGAAAAATTAAGGCGTTGTGTAATATCTACAGAGGTTCCATTAGAATCTTTTAGTCCAAAGCGATCTAAAGCATGCGTTAGCTCATATCTATTGCTCTTTTTAATGCTAAATCTTTCTGGCGCAAACGTTATAGGTGAAAAATTATTAAACCAAGTACGTAATTTTTTTTTATCTTCATCTGTTTTTGATTCTTCTTTCAGTAAAGAATAACATCCTTTTGCATCTAATATACTTGCTAACGCGTGACACTGGTGATTGGGGGATTCAAGCACTAGTTTTAAAAGTAGTGCCGCTATTTTTTTATCGTCTTTTGCAAGAGGAAGTAGTGTATTTACCCAACGTAGTCTCATTGCAAATGGAAGTTTTTTTATTACAAAATCTTGTGTGATATATTCAATTTTTATGGGCTTTTGAACGCGCTCTTTTTCTAGTGTGTCAAAATCTAAAAACGAATCTTTTTTGGGTCCACATTGCCTTTGTTCTTCTATGTCTTTTTGGTCTTTCTGAACCAAGGAAGACAGCAGTTGACCAACCCAGTTGTCAGGTTTTTTTGTGTTATTAGGTAAAACTAAAAAATCATCTGGCTCTAATGCTGAATTTGGGTTTGTATCGATTTTAAGGGCTTCGCTTTTCCAAGACTCAGGTAAATCCAAAATAGAAACAGAAGTATAATCATTAGGTTTGATCGTCATACAGCACGCTCTTTTTAACTTATCGGATACGTGATGCATTTTGTTTTGTCTAAATTCCAGAAATTTAGCTGATTTTAAAACACAACTTCAACCGCATTAAGCACGATAATCCTTAATTCCGGAATAAAAAAATAAAAAAATCTCCTACGACCTTGAAAAACAAGCAGAAAAGCTTATTTTAAAAGGAGAAAATATTTCACCCAAATGAAAGATTTAATCGTAGGAGAAGTGCTACATTGAGCCCGCCCAAAATACATTACAGCCCAATCAATTACAAGCTAGAAGACACAGAAAGATCACCCCTTCCAACCTCTTATGCGGGATTGGTCATTATCCGCCAGACGTTACAACAACTAGGATTGCTCAAGGTAATGCGTGAGATAGGCCTCAAACAATTTGGATTTAGTGATGATGTGGTGATTGAGTGTTTGGTTCTCTTGCTCTGTGCGGGGGGACGGAGTTTGAGTGATTTTGAATGGATGAGAAAGGAGTCAGGCTTTGTCCGATTATATGGTGGCCATGTTCCGAGCGTTGATGTTTTAGAAGATTATTTGCGACGCCTAAAGATGACAAAAGTGGAACGAGATAAAGATGCGGCTCCTGGACAAGTGGGTTATTGCCAAGCAATAGAAAATCTACACTCTTTGCTTCTTAGTTTGGCATATAAAAAAAAGGGATGCCCCAGTCATTTAACAATTGATATAGATGCCATGTTAATAGAGACCCACAAAAGTGACGCCACTTTTTGTTATGAAAAATATAAAGCGTATCATCCTTTTCAAGCCTATTGTCCTGAACTGGGTATGGTGATTGCGCATGAATTTAGAGACGGCAATATTTCACCTGCTGAAGGGCACATTCGATTGATGAAGCGTGTGCGAGCGTTATTCACTGGCGTATATTTTTTTGTACGTGCAGACAGCGCGGCCTATCAGCATGAGTTTATCGATTATTTAACGACATGTGAACCTGCGATTGGGTATAGTATCACAGTTAAACAATACGCAGAGATCACGGACTTAGCGCGCAATGAGAAAAATTACGTACGTCTTTTGGATAAAGAAGGCATTGATAGAGGGGAAGATTATGCTGAAATTTCTCCTTTATTTAAGAACACGAGCAACGAAAAGTTTACCATGCGTTCGAATACCAGACGATACTACGTAGTCAGGCGTCAACAAAAAGACCCAAAAGGCGAGAGCACAGAGGAACAGCTGAGCCTATTAACCCCTGAATACAAGCACACCATTATCGTTACCAATGCCATCAAAGAGCACCCAAGAAAAATCATTTTGAACCATCGGTTACGTTTTGGAAATATCGAATATTTTCACAGTCAAATCAAAGGACAGTGTGGAATGGATGTGATGCCTTCCAATACTTTCTCTGTCAACGCTGCTTATTATAGCTTGGGCCTTCTCGCCCATAATTTGATGCGTTTTGTCCAAGTTCATTTACTGGATGAACCCCATCAGAAAATTGAAATCCAGACGCTGCGTTTTCGTATTTTACGAGCCGCAGCAATAGTCATCAACAAAGCACGATCGGTTATTCTTCGTTTCACAGAAGGTCATCCCGTAAAACAAATCATCACAAAGGCCTTTGACCGATTGGCAACCATGAAACTGGCAATTAACGAGACAAGATAGGAGGCGTCGCGACCCAAGTTATGAGATCCTCGGTGCATTGATCCTTGTTGCCGAAATGGGTTTGTGTATTTAAAATAAAACATCACAACATGAAGACGGCATAGTCCTAAAACTCAGCGATTCAATGAATCATCTTTTCATCATAAATCGACGATTTTTTATGATGTTACACGAATCGACATAATACTATTTATACATTGCTACTTCAACTCCGGAATTTAGGGATAATGATGCAAGCGAAAGAATAAGGAAGTTTAAAATATGAGCGGTTCAGCGATAGGACAAAAAAATCAGTCTGGTTATTATCTTAACGATACAGGTACTCAATTGGGTTGCGGTAATATACCATGCACCCAATCATCAGCAAGTGGCGCTGTCAAAAGTTTTTTGGAGGCACATAACCTGTGTAGCAATCAACAACATCCTTTTTATGCGTTTGGCTTTTATCAAAGCGGATACAGATATGCAATCAATGGAATGAACACAGATAAGGGAAGTGCTATTAGAAGAACAAAAATAGTTGATGTGGAGGGCGGGGATAATGTTTGTTTTGGGGACAAATCGTCTCAAAAGACACCAAAAATAATGGCTGCAGCCATTACTTCTATTCTTACTAAGTCAGTAGATGAGATTAATGCACTTAAAAGCTCTGTTAAGCCCGAAGAATTGATGCATATTGTTCGCATGGCTGCGAGACATGTACAAGATCCTAATTTGTTGATTTTGTTTTTAGATAAATTGGGATTTTCTAAAGAATTTAAAGTCGCTGTTTTTGCTCATCGCCATCTACAGGATGGACGCTATGGCAATTCAATTGAAAATGTAAAACAAAAAGATGCTTTTTATTGGAATGCTATTTCATGGAAAGATATCAATAAACAAGCATTGGAAGAATCATGGAAACAACTCCATAACATGCCATCCACGGGAATAGATGAACAGTCGGCCGAGCCTTTTCATTTGTATTGGGCTTGTTACCACGCAACTGAAACAGAAAATAAACAAACAGAAGTTCTTACATTTTCTGGTTATAGCAAAAAAGAAATAGACGGATGGTGGGCAAATTTTAAAAAAACACTAGGTGCCTGGTAAATTCTATATTTGTTTTTTAACTTTGTGTTTGTTATGTTATATAGATGATAAATGTAGACTTTTACATACAATAAATAAACTAAACATCATCATAAAATCACATCATAGTATCTTATTTTATAAATTTTTTTGAAAATAAATTATAAAAACAACATTTGCGTGCAGCTGTCGATGATAACATCCGCCCAAGGGTTTTATGTTTGTAGGATGTTTTATGAAGTACCAATCTCGTTTAATCCTTACTGCTTTTTTTGTTTTTATCTCGCAATTATTAAATTTGATTTCATTGCACGCCGCAGAATTTAAGTTCCCGCTGTTTTTTGATTTGGCGATTAAGCCTTCTTCTCAAAGTGTTTATGTTGCAAACCCTTATCATTGTGTAGTGTATTTTGTAGCGCCTTTCCCATTGGGTGGACACTATAGAACTGTTTTTGCAGGAAAAAGTGGTGAATGTTTGCTTGTAGACGGAAATAAAGCAAATGCTCGTTTTGTTAAACCCGCTTATATTTCGTACGAAAAAAACGGTTATATTTATGTTGTTGACGATGGAAAATATATAAGACGAATTAATGTGATAACAGGTGATGTAGATACTGTTTCTTATACATTGGATGCGAGTTTGTCTCGTCTGGAAACGCTTCATCAAATTGCTTTTGATAATGCCAACAACATGTACATGATTAACCGTGACGGAAAAAGTGCAACCATTGTACGTCTTAACTTAATAACAAAAGTCATGAGTCTTTATGCAGGCCAAAAACGATGCACAACGTTAGATTTTAAAGACCGCCTTGGTACTTGCTTGGGTGATGAACTGGTTCATGTACAGGACTTGACCGTTGATTCAAATAATCATGTTTATCTTTCTGTTGCCTATTCGTCCTTTACCGAAGATAAACCGGCGGTTATTGCCAAAATCGATGCTGTAACGGGGCAAGTATCTGTGTTCTCTGGTAGTTTGACAGAAAAGGGCGATAAAGATGGTGCTCTTCTTAGTGCGCGTTATAACATGCTGGGCGGGCTTTATTTTAAAAAAGATAAACTTTATGTGGCTGATTCTATTAATTTTGGTCCGTCAAAATATGGCGCAACCATTCGCGTTATTGATCTTAAAACCAATATTGTTTCGACGATTGCCGGAACTTCTGGCAAGACAGGCTCTATTGATGGTGTGGGTATTGGCGGAGCCTTGTTTTCTGATGGACTGTATTCTTTAGTTGTTGATGAAATTGGTAATGTCTTTGTTCAGGATTTTTTTAATACCTATGTGCGCCACATTGATGTGATGTCAGGAGTTAACGAAGTAACAACGCTTGGTGGGTTAGATTTGCCTTGATTGGCTTGATGTGTAGTCGTAGACCACAAAATTTACCCTTTTTATTTACCTTGCCTGTGATGGTTTTGAGAGAAGTCTGGTAAATTCTTTCATGTCGTCATCTCTTAAGTTAAAATAACGCCCTTGTGGGTGATGAAATACCATGGCTGAAACACTGGCTTCTGGATCCATCATAAATCCGTCTGTTAATTCAACACCGATATGTTTTTGTGGTTCTAATAAACGAAATAAAATCTCTTGATCTTCTAATCTTGGGCAGGCGGGATAGCCAAAAGATACACGTACACCACGGTAGCGTTTGCTAAAACGCTCTTGCATAGACAAGGTATCAGGATCTTTAAATCCCCACATGTCTCTTATTTTTTCATGTAGCAATTCCGCAAAGGCTTCTGCGCTTTCGATAGCCAATGCTTGCAGTGCATGGCTTTTTAGATATTCACCTTGGTTTTTGTACATAAGTGCTTGTGTTCTAATCCCTTGGCCGCAAGAGGTTACAAATAAACACACGTTGTCTTGCGCTAAGCCTTGCTTGTTTTTGGGCATTACAAAATCACTCAAACAGAGTCCTTGATGAGATTGTTGTCTTGGAAAATTAAACGTGGCAAGAGGCGTTTTTTCATCACTTTGGCAAAGTACAATACTATCGTCTATTTGATATGCCGGATAAAAACGATAAACCGCTTTGGCTATTATGCTTTTGTGATGCGAGACTTCGTCCATGAGTGATTGCATGATTTTAAACAAAGCGGTCGCTTTTTCATCGCCTTGTGCCAAGAGATGCTCTAATTTTCCTTTAAGTCCTAAATGTTTTCCGTATAGCATAGTGGGGTTGATGTAACGAAACACCTGATCCAGTGCAAAATCAGGTTCAACATGCAATTTATAGTCGGGCGCTTTGACTTTATCTTGTTCATTGTAAACAATATGAATACGCTCTTCCGATGAATTTGGGATTGGTGCAATTTGTTCTTTTTCTTTTAGCATTTGTGCGGTTTTTGATTTTTCTTGTTCTAATTGGGCCAAAAGCTGTGGTTTTTTATCTTTGTTCATAAGTTGATTAGCGATTTCTAATCCCATCATGGCATCTTTGGCATAAATCACAGGGCCTTGGTATTGAGGCCCGATTTTACTGTAAGTAAAACGTGCAGATAATGCGGCACCTCCGACCAAAAGAGGTGTTTCTATATTATTTTGAGATAGGTCTTTGGCGGTATTTACCATTTCATGGGCGCTTTTAACCAAAAGGCCAGAAAGCCCAATCATATCTGGTTGATGAACGCGAATGGCTTCTACGATATCAGCAGCAGGAACTTTAATGCCTAGATTAATAATTTGGTAACCGTTGTTGCTTAATATGATGTCTACCAGATTTTTACCAATGTCGTGAACATCGCCTTTGACGGTGGCTAAAATCATTTTTCCGCGATGCTTCGTGTCTGTTTTTTCCATGTATGGTTCAAGATAAGCAACCGCGGCTTTCATGACTTCTGCAGATTGTAGTACTTCTGCAACAATTAATTGATTGTCGTTAAATAGCTTTCCTACTTCGCTCATGCCTTGCATTAAAGGACCATTGATAATGTCGAGTGGTTTTTTGTCTTTTAAGGCTTCGTTCAGATCGCTTGTAAGACCGTCTTTGCTTCCATCCACAATACGCTTACTTAATCGTTCATTAACATTTAAAAAATCTAATGTTGTATTTTTATTTTCTGTTTTTTTGCTTTTAAAATACTGTGCAAACTGACCAATAGGATCTAAGCCTTGATAGTGAATAAGATTTTTACATAATTCGATTTCTTGTGGTTTAATGTGCGTGATTCTTACTAGTTTTTCACTGTTTACCAGCGCAAAATCAAGACCTGCTTCGAGCGCCATATGTAAAAACACATTATTAAGGATCTCTCGTCCTTGGTTGGGTAGTCCAAAAGATACATTAGAAATCCCAAGAATTGTAAAACAATGAGGAAATTCTTGTTTTATAAGTTTTACACCTGCAATCGTTTCTTTGGCAGAGCCGTGATAATTGGCGTCACCACTGCCTGCGGGAAACACCAATGGATCAAAAATAATGTTGTGTGCGGCCACGCCGTATTGTTCTGTTAGTAAGTGGTAGCTTCTTTGGGCTATGGCAAGCTTTCGCTCTTTGGTTACCGCCATGCCTTGATGCTTGTCTTCGTCAATGCATCCAACAACTACCGCCGCGCCATATTGTTTAATCAAAGGTACAATTTGTTTAAATCGTTCTTCGCCTTCTTCTAAGTTGATTGAATTAATGATGGCTTTACCTTGGCAATGCTTAAGTGCGGTTTCGATAACAGCGGCATCTGTGGAATCAATCATTAAAGGTGCAAAAACTTGTTTAGTGAGTGCACGCAAAAATAAATCCATGTCTTTAAGTTCATCTCTATCAGGATTAGCCAAGCAAACATCTAATATATGCGCGCCGTTTTTCATTTGTTTTCTGGCGATTTCTGCTGCTTCTTCAAAAGCTTCTGCGACAATAAGTTCTTTAAATTTTTTAGACCCAATCACATTGGTTCGTTCACCTACAATGCAAGGTCTATAATCTGTGAATGGAAGGTAATCAATTCCAGACACTGCGGCTACGATGGATGTTTTGTTTTTGCGTGGTTTGATATCTTTGACACATTTGGCAATTTCACGAATATGGGCAGGCGTGGTGCCGCAACAACCACCCACAATATGCACGAGTCCTGATTCTGCAAACTGCGCTAATTTGTCTGCCAAATGGATGGGTGATTCGTGATAATGGCCTTCTTCGTCTGGTAGGCCTGCATTGGGCATACAAGAAATAAGGCAAGGCGATAAACGGTTGAGTGTGCGTACGTGATCCGTCATAAAATCAGGACCTGTGGCGCAATTAAGACCAATTGATAATAAATCCATGTGTTCTACGGCAGTGGCCAATGCTTCTACATTTTGTCCGGCTAGCATGCTGCCCATGGTCTCTATAGTTGCAGACAACATTAAGGGCACGCTATACCCGTATTTAAAAAATGCCTGCGAGATTCCCAAAAAAGCGGCTTTAACATTCATGGTGTCTTGGGCTGTTTCTATAAGCAAAAAATCAACACCACCATCCAATAAGCCCAAAGCTTGTGTAAGGTAATGATTTTTCAAGGTGTCAAAATCAATACCTCCTGTGACAGAAATGCTTTTGGTGGTAGGTCCCATACTGCCTGCCACAAAACGAGTACCACCTATTTTTTGAACGGCCAAACGCGCAATTTCGGCAGACTTTTTAGAAATATCAAAAGCACTATTTTCTAAACCATATTCACTTAATACAAGAGGTGTAGATCCAAAAGAATTGGTTTCTATGACGTGTGCACCTGCTTTGAGGTAATTTTCGTGGATGATCTGAATTAAATGAGGTGCGGTGATGTTTAAATATTCGTTACATCCTTCGTAATCATGGCCGCCAAAGTCTCTGGATGAAAGTTGAAATGATTGAATTTGTGTCCCCATGGCGCCATCAAAAACGACAATGTGTTCTTTAAAGAAATCTAAAATAGCACGGTTTTTTAATAGCGGTTTTTGAAAAGGCATTTTGCCATTTTGCTTTGAACTTAGATAAAGTCAATCTTACTTTCGGTGTCTATGTATTTTGGCCGCAATTGGGTGTGTGTTTTACTTTACAAGTTTAAACATTAAATTGCTATTTTGATCGACTTTGTTTTTAAGTGCTTGGCATTCTTGTTGAGCGTCAATTAGTGTATTTTGGTTTTGCCACTGTATTAAGATAGAATCATCGGATTGGTGCTTTAATGTGATTATTGTGCTTTCTTCTACACGGCAAGGAATATGACGTCCCATTTGTTCTTTTTTGCAACGTGGATCGTCTTTGTTTTTGTTGCAATCTGCAGGCTTACAAGCGGCTTCTGTTGAATGTGTTTTACAATACTGTTGTTGCACACAAAATGGATGATTCATATTTTCTTGCTTATTACAATCTGGTTTTTGGCAAGCTTGTTTGTCTGCGTCGCTTACAGGTTGCCCTTGATTCATCGCCATTAAAATACGATCACAATAATTTAATTGGTTCATATTGCAACGTGCATCTTGAGGCATTTTTTGACAATCAAGTTTGCAGTCTTTGCCGTCTTTATTTTCTTCTTTGGTGCAAAAATCACCATATTGACAACGAGGGTCAGAGGATACCTTGTCACACTGAGGAGCACAGCGCATATCCCAACGGCCCTGGGTTACTATCTGTTGACAATCAGGAGGACACATAGGGTTTTGCGCTTGTTCTGGCAAATTACAGTCAACTACCTTGCATTGCCCAACAACAATGCGTTTGCAGAATGCATGGGGTTCATATTGCTTGATATAATTATTTACAACAGTCGCATTTCTTAAGTCACTTTCAGCAACTGCGGTTAAATCTGGGCATTGTGCTTTGACCATTGCAAAAATTTTACATAAATAATCTTCTGGATTTTTTTGGCATAATTCAGCGTTTGGTTGAGCAATGCTTTGATTACATTTGTTTTGGGCCATTTGAATGAGTTTATATTCGGAATCACTTATATATTGTTTGATTTGGTCCAAGGTTGCGGTTTCAAAAAATTGAGCAGGCATTGTATCTGGTCCTGTCTGCACGGGATCTTTTGGCATATTTATATCTTTACATCCAATTTGTTCTTTGCAGCTTAAGCATTCTTGCGAAGTTTCACCCTTTTGTTTGCATGTTTCTGCAAAGCATTGCTTGACTGCGTCGCATTGATTGTCTGCCCATTGTTTTTGGCAATCGCTGTTATTTGGATCTTGGCTACATTTGGTGTCTAATTCTTTACATATAAAAGCATAACACACAGGATTATCAATAGCCGCATTTTGGCCTTTCATTCCAACGTTGCCATCAGCCGAAACAAAAATGGGATAAACGTTTTGATGTCGTTGCACAAAAGATCCTGCATCTTCTGCGGTGTAATTAAAAATTTCAAATCCATGCATGCCAAGTACTTTATCTGGTCCTTGGTTTTGAACAAATTCCATTGGTGAATGGGCATTGTAGTTGGGTTGTAAGTCGCGCAAACAAACAGCCTGTTGTTCAAACGATTGACGTATATAATTATCAAAGTAACGAGCAAAACATTTTTGTTCTGCTAATTCGAGTGTTAAATCACAGCTTTGTAGTGTTTTGTCACACGAAGAAATGTCTCTGCAATATTGGCCTTGTCTTGCAATCAAGATCATGTTCTCTGGCATTTTACCATTATTTAAGTTGCTTGGTAGGCCAATTTGTTCCGTGTTGGCTTTGGTGTCCATGTATACATCACTATTGGATATAGCCGCATCGATCTTCCATCCGTCTTCTATGCTGCTTTTAATTCCATTGAGTTCTATTTGAGTGCTCCATGGAAATGGACCAGCTTTATAGCTGGAATCAGAAAAATCCATCTGCCCATATAAACGTGCTTCTTCATTGCTAAATCCTAAATAAGGCCCACATGTGTCTTTAGCTTTGGCACTACCCCATATGCGAATGGCATAACGATCACCATTGCCCTTTTCTCCATTTGAACATGCGTCAGGTATTTTATTAACGTTTGAATTGTCTTCTTTTTTATTGTTTTTTTGTTTAATAAAATCGATACATGCTTGTGGTAGTGTCCATGCTTTTGCCGCTAATCTTTCTAAAATCACTACCTCGCCAGATTTGGGGCCATCGCAATTTTGCGCGTCTTTGGCACAAATACCACTTGTGCCTGCGGGTAATTCAGATTCACTGACGGCGGCTAATTGGTAAGTGCCAGAAAAATCAAATCCTGAACCACTAAACGTTTTAAATGGTGCTGCCGAATCTTTATCAAAACGCGGATCATTTTTGGAGGGTTTCATGTCTGATTTTTTAACTACTGCTTTTTTGCTTACTAAATCGAGTGATACCTTGCCCAAATCCGTATTCCCTTTAAGACTAACCGTGCTTTCTGCACTGCTGCCTCCGCCCAGTCCTACATTGTCGCTTTGAAATTCTAAACTCGCTAAAGTTTTGTCGCCTTGTCTTACAAAGCAACCAATGGCTTGACCCACCGCATTTTTAATCAGTACTTCCACATGACCTTGATCATCTAATTGTGCTTCGCCGCTTGCAGGTGGTGTTTGAAATGTAACACAATAGAGCTTGAGTGCAGATAAGGCTGCATCTGTTCTTTGTATCGACAATGCAGCCGAAGCACTGGAGGTTAAGTCAAATGTAGCACTGACCGTGATATCTTGGCTGTCTTTAGATATAGATTGATTACTTCCTGGCGTGTTGCTCTTGCTGCAAAATGGCAATCCAAATAAAGAACAAGCCATTAAAGTGGCACGGAGCGAACGATAAATAAAACAATTTGGATGGGGCATGCAGCATTCTCCTTTAGTGATAATTTTTTAGGATTATGCCAAATTTAAGCAGATGCACCACTTTATTTGCGTATCAATAGTTTATATTTATTTAAAAAATCCACCACCAATAGCGTAATTGTCTATATAACAAACAGCAGCTTGGCCAGATGCAATTGATTTGACGGGGTGTTCAAAGTGTAAGGTCGCCGTTTTATTGGATGTGATCTCTATGCGTGCGGGGGCGGGTGTGCTTTGGTATCGTACTTTGACTTCTATTTTATCTTGTTCTTTAGGCAGGCGCGTCCATCTGGTTTCTATAAGCTCTGCAGAAGATGAATAAAGAGAAGATTCTTCACCCACAATCACATCGTTGGTTTCTGGTAATACTTTTAATACATATTTGGGTTTTTCACTAGATACTTGTAGGCCTCGTCTTTGGCCTACTGTGAATTGATAATAACCTTCGTGCTGTCCTAAAATCTGCCCTTGTTCGTCACGAATAAAACCTGTACTTGTGGGCATATTTGTTTTTTTCTTGACGATATCCACATAAGATCCACCTGCCACAAAACAAATTTCTTGACTGTCTGGTTTATTGTGTACTTTAAGTCCATGTTCATCTGCAATTTGACGAACTTGCGTTTTATCCATGCCGCCAATTGGGAATAATAAACAAGATAGTTCTTGTTGGCTTAAGCCAAACAAAAAATAAGATTGATCCTTTTTTATATCAGCACCCTTGCAAAGATCGTAACTGCCATCTGCTTGTTGTATGATTTGTGCATAATGGCCTGTGGCTAATAAATCGCAGCCCAACGCCTGTGCTTCTTTAAATAATAAATCAAATTTAACGTCTTGATTACAACGCACACAGGGATTGGGTGTGCGTCCTTGAATATAATCTTTAACAAATTGGTTAATCACACGTTGTTCAAATTCTTCTTCATAATTAAATAAAAAATAGGGGATATCTAATTGTTCTGCTACACGGCGTGCATCGTCCATATCTTTGGGTGTGCAACAACCACCTTTATGTCCTTCTTGATAAGCGGAACGATACAGGCGCATCGAAATGCCAATTACATCGTAACCTTGCTTTTTAAGTAATAAAGCGGCTACAGAACTATCTACACCGCCGCTCATGGCGACACATACACGTTTTTTCATGACAAACTTCTTCCTGGACAAGTTTTATTTTTTTGCGACCTATACGTCAACAAGATAATGTCGAGCTCATGCTGATTTTTCTGTAAACAAAAGCAGTGGATCTGGGTGCATGGATAATTCAATGACATCGGCAAAATGAATATCAATTTCTCTTAATGTGCCTTCGCAATATAATTTAGCTTGAGGCATTAAAGATTCAATTTGAACGCATGCGGTGTTCAAAATAACGCCTTTTTGCAGTTGATAGGGCTTTGTGTGGGGCGGCACATAAGGTTCGCGTACAACGTATTGTAAACGTTTAGCATACAAAGGCATTAACCTGCCGCCTGCAGAGTGAATAGCTGCACTTGATCCTGCTGCGGTAGCCACCCAAATTCCCGAACTTCGTTGTGTTTCTTTTTGTTTTAGGTGCGGCAGCATTAAACAGTAACGCGATGTGCAAGCAGGCGAAGGATGCGCTAATAATACTTCGTTGAGAATGGGTTCTTTTAATATTTTTTGATTAATACGTACTTGCATGCGTGCAAGCGTTTGCGGGTGATGTTTTTTGTTTAAAATAGCCCGCATAATAGATTTAAATTGCATGGCTTTGGTACAAGAAAAAAAACCAACCGAATCACGTGGAGCAGAATTTAAGGCCAAAACAGGTATTTTTTTAAGATAAGGCGCAACAGATAAGAGTGTGCCGTCTCCGCCTACGCACACAATCAACTGATAATCTTGTTCATTAATGCCTTTAATTTCATCTCTGCATTTAAGATCGTAATTAAGTGTCCATTTTTGTAGTGTTTCTTTGACGTAAAAAAGTGAACGTTCGTGATCGCGATGTGCACGCATAAGCAGTTGCTTTAAACGTGCGACAGGTCTTTGTTCGCGATGTTTCATCGCAGCCAAATAAGCAGTTAGGTTAGAAGGCTTATAAACAACAAGTATTTTCATTGGAATGAGATTACATGAACTTTTAGTTGCCCAATTAGCGTCATCATTTTGGCTTGTTCAAATAAATCGCCTTGGGCTAATTGAATATGGGTTGCGTCTACACCCATGCTGCCTTGGGTGGGATCAACCACCAACCATTCCCCCGTATATATTTGAGCCCAAGCGTGGTATCCAAAACCTTGCCCAGAAGGCCAATACGTAATGCCCACAACGGGATTTGCAGGAATGCCTATCGCACGGCTTAGTGCAACAAATAAAGCTGCATGTTCTCCGCAATCGCCCTGCATGCTATGTAATGTTTCGAGCGCATTAGAAATAGCTGGCGTGTATGCTTTTTTTAAGTTTTTAAATACCCATTGTAATAATTTTTGCGCAGCTAAAAAACTATTTTTTTCTGAACCTACAATGCGCTTAGCTAGCTGTACAATGTCTGGATGGGTAGATTGAATAAGTGGTGTGGGTTGCAGGGTGTCTTTAAATGCCACATTTTGAATGGGCCAAGGCAATGCTTTGGATTCGTCAATGGTCTGTCTTTGTGTAGAAATTTCAATCCCTGTTTCTGTTTTTTTGACTTGCTGCATGGCTGATTCTGGAACTGGGTATTGATCTACACCAGATAAAACAGCACGCATTTTTTTGACAACATAGGGATTTTTAAATACTTGGTCGCTTTTAACGACCGATGAAATTAAAATATCCTGCACATAAGACATGTCTTTGGCACGTTTTTCGTCTTCTAGTCGAATCGTCATTTGTTGTGCGGTATGATTTTCTAAAAGCCTGCCTTGTGCATCATAGAGTGCACTATTATTAAAGCCTAATTCATTGACTTTAAGGTCAATAGCACTGACCCATGTGTCTGCGCCATTAAATGTTCTTTTTTCTTGAAGTTGTAAAGTGATTACATGTTCTAGCCTCTTTTGCAAAGGCGCTACAAACAACATAAGCTTACGTGTGGTCCCAGTTGGCAGCCTTTTATTTGGGTCTGTGACCAGCGCTAATAGTTCGGCTGCAAAATGATCTTGGGCCGATTCTAAAGGTTCGTCAGGCAATGACGTGGTTTGTGTGCCCACTTGCATGTCTAGGTGTAATTTATTGGCTTGCGCTTGGCCTTTTATGTGGATTTGGCTTTGTGGCATAGTTTGGCTAAATTGCATCCACACTAACACGCCCGTGTTCCAATCAAATTGATAATCACTTTCTATTTTAACCTCTACTTCTTGCCCCATGCCTCGCATGCGTGTGTACATTCGTTCATGGGCAACAAGTAAAGCACGGGCGCCAGTGGTATTTTTTTTGAGTGTTGTTTCTTGGTAGCCCACTTTTTGGCCATTTAAGTAAATGCCATAAAAATCATGATGTTCAGGAAGTTTTTGCCATTCTGCAGCGTTTACATATAAGAGACATGGCAGTAAAAAAGAAAACCACATAATGCATTCCTGTATTGAACAAGTATTGGGTCTGATCGTGACCGTTTTACAAGAGATTCTATGTTGTAATTTATTTAAGTTGTGATTCAACAACTCCAATATACGGCAAATTGCGATAAATGCCCTGGTAATCCAATCCATAACCTACAACAAAATGATCCGGAATAACAAATCCTTTATAATTAATAGGTACTTGCACGCGTGCGTTAGAGGGTTTTTCTAACAATGTGCAAATGCGCACAGATGCAGGATTTCTACTTGCTAAAAAATCTAGCAGATATTTCATGGTGAGCCCTGTATCCACAATGTCTTCTACAATCAGTACATTTTGAGCTTCGATAGGGGCCGATAAATCACTGGTAATTTTTACCACACCAGAGGTGATAGTTTCGTTCCCGTAGCTAGATAACCCTAAGAAATCGACTTTTAAGGGCAGTTCGATACAGCGGACTAAATCTGCCATAAATAAAAAAGAACCTTTTAATATTCCAACGACCAATAAGGATTGATTTTGATAGTCCTTGGTGATTTGTGCCCCCAATTCTTGGATCCGCTCAGCCAATTGCTCAGAAGAATAAAGAACGCGAATGCGATGGTCTGTCTTAATCATAAACACGGCACTAACAATAATGAAATTCTCTCGCAACAGAAAGTGACATTATTTCGATAATCCTTGCGCCTTCCCAGGAGTTTTTTTATGCAGTTTGGTAAGTTTTCGATTAGTATTTTACTAAGTTCGCTTTTTTTAAGTGCTTCTTTTTTTTGTTGTTCGCCTTCTTCTTCGTTTGAAATAACAGCCCAAAAATCATCCCAAAAAAAAGTTGTTACACCCGATTACTGGCCTGTTTATGACACAGATAGACAATCTTTTAAAATGCATGATGCGTCTTTAAAAACAGCTTTGATTAATGCCATTGACACAAAAGAATTAGTATGGCTGCCCGGCGTGGCGCAAGAACTTAAGCCTTATCGGATTGAAGAACTCCCCATGTTAGCGCCAAAATTAAAGCAAAAATATCCGGATCTTATCACGTTACGGGCTGTTTCTTTAGATTCAGTGCAGCAAGAAGTCATGCATGTCGTGCTTTTTGATAAAGGCCTGTACATGGCGCACATAGAATCTTCGGAAATAGTTGTTTATCAGGCTTTGGAATCGGTAGATGGCTTATCAGAACTGGTACGGCAAACGCAAAATCCCGCTTCTTCTTTGGGTTGTGGCAATGGCAATCAAGATTATCATGAATTTTTAAACACACAGGCCTTAGTTCCAAGTCGTAATGATTTGGGCGCTTATTCACTTGTGCCGCCCAAAGCAAACGATCCTGTGCGTTTAAAAATGTACCGCCTGGCACTTTCTGTGGCGAGTGATGTGTCTATTTTTTTTGGTTCAGATAAACGAACAACACTTAATGCGGTCGTGAATTATGTGTCTATTATTAACTTGGTGTATCAACGCGACGCAGGTGTTTTGTTCCAATTAATTGGCGATGAAGATAAAATTATTTTTACAGATTCCAAAACCGATCCATTTGATGGCATTGGCTCTTTGGCTACGACTTATTGGGCAACCAATCAGTATGTACTGGACACTAAAATCCTGTCTTCAAGCGATTATGATGTGGGGCATGTGTTAACCAACAACCTGCTCTATAAAGTAACCGGTATGGGATATCCCGGAGGCGTTTGTAGTTTAGTGCTTAAATCGTACGGTGTATCTAACACACACTTACACTCCGCCAATGTAATGATTACTGCTCATGAATTGGGACATCAATTGGGCGCAGATCATACCTATAGTAGCAAAAAAGGTGGTTGTGGGTCTTTGGCACAATACAACGAAGACACGGCTGTTGAACCTGGTGCAGGTAGCAGTTTAATGGCCTACGCAGGTTTATGTGGTGACGATAATCTTTACAATTATGCTGGTTTGATAAGCGATGGTCCAAGTTCTTCTTATATGCATTTTGTAAGTTATCAGCAAATTCGATCGACCGCAGAATCTTCATCTTGTGCTACAGATGTATTAAAAACAACACATATTCCGAGTGTTCGGGTTAAATCTGGCAGCGATTGGCACATTCCTTTTAACACAGCGTTTAGGCTAGAAGCAGAAGCAAGCAGTATCGATGGATCTGCTTTGTTGTATTCTTGGAATCCGACCAATCACGGCGTGAGCGCATTGGACCATACCGATAATGGCGTTAATCCAATCAATCGTGTGTTCCCCAATACATCATTGCCGCACCGATTTTTTCCCAGTCTTAGTCGTTTATCTGTGGGGGTTTTGGATTTTTATGATCCCGCTACAGGTGCCTACTCGCAATATGGTGGTCAACGTCATGTTGTTGCGGCCACACGCGATGGCAAAGAACATACATTTATGGTGATGGTTAAAAATGGCGATGGTGGTATTAATTATGCCGAAGCTAAAGTCACAACCCATATGGGAGCGGGGCCGTTTAGAGTTACATCGCCTGTTATTTCTGTTGACTGGCCTGTGGGAGGGCCGCGAGTGCCAAGTCCCTATCCATTAAGCGTTAAGTGGGATGTAGCCAATACAGATAAAGCACCTATTTTAGCCACCCATGTCACGATTTCTTTTATTAGTGTACCAGATGGGGGCATTTATACGCGTTTCGAAGATGCCGATTTAACCCAACTAGATGCTTATCATGAAATTGTATTGGCGCGTGGTGTGCCTAATACAGGGCGCTATGATGTTGCCGTGACGCCTGAACTTGCGGCCTATGCAGATAAAAAAATAGTGTATGGCAACATCATGGTTAAAGCCGATAATCATATTTTTTTGGCGTTATCTAAACCATTATCGGTGTATGCTGATGTTGCTATTTCTCATGATCCTGTCCCCGATTTTGTGCTAGAGGCAGGCAGTGGTCAAACAGTGTCTGCTAAACTCAGAAGTTTTGTGGTGGCAGCCAAAGACATTAAAGTAATTCCTGTGGGTGCAGTGCCGCCCGATTTTATGTTTGTAAATTTAATTTCCTGGGTGGCAGAACCTTATGTGTCTATTGGCGCTTTGCCCTCTTGCAGAACGGTCCCTGGAATGTATGAATATCAATACAAGCTTAAAGGAAGTTATGGCTATTTGTCTAGTTACGAAACTCCAGTCTTAAGTGTGAAGGCCAAAGTGATTCCCAATAAAGCACCAATTCCTGCAGTATATCCCGCTGATGTTTATGTTTTTGAAGGGATGGCTACAGCTAGTATCACACCGTTAAAAGAAGCGGATGATGCCTCTTTTGTCACTGCCAAATGGGCAGAGATGCAAGGCCAAAAAACACTTGCCGATGGCAGAGTGATAACTACGTATCATATTGTTCAAGTGCAACATAATGCAGTGGGTAAAGAGTCTCTTGTTTTGGATGTAAGTGACTTAGATCCAGACGCAAACTACCAAATAACTGTGTATTATAAAGATGGTTGTGGATTAGTCAGTCAAACGCAACTTCAGTTACACACGGTCCCCGTTTTTACTTTACATTAAGTGTTGCTAAAGGTCCAAAGCCGTCTTTTGTATGCGTTTCGTAGGCTGCAAAAATTAAATCGATATGCGTTTGGTTTTCTAATCGTTCTTCTTTTTTGTCTTCGAATCCCGTAATTTTGCCTTGTTTGTTGTGTTGCTCTCGTTGATAATGATGAATAACTGGTTGTTGAAATTGAGTTTGTATCATCACGCTCATTTGACTTAAAAAAACATCTACTTCTTTTTGTAGTTCTTGGGCAATAGTATGCACGATGCCTGGTTTTTTAATGCCGTTTTCGGTGAGTCCATCGACCGCGGTTTTATAAATAAGCCCTCCCGTTTGTTCTTTAAGTCTTTGAATTTTAATGTCGAATAATAACGGGAAAGCCATGTGTCTTAAATAAGACAATACTTTTTCTGTTTCTTGATAGATGGCGTTACGTTGTTTAATGCTTAACAGGCCTGTTGATTGTCCTTGCGCGTTGGTTAAGAGAGGCATGTTTTTAAATCTAATTTCTGGACGTCCGTTGACCACCGATACACTTAATACGTGCGTGTCTTTGCTGTTTAATAATGTGTTTAAATTTGCGGCCGCCAGTTGTGCTGTAATTCGATATAATTTCCTTTTTTGTTCAATATCTTCTTGGGTGTAAAGATCGTTGATATCAAACAAAGCAGGATGTTGAGCCCGCATTTGTGACCTGTAAAATGCAATAATTTGTGCTTTTTCTTGAATAGAAGGAGCCATTAAATGGGCGATTTTAACACCAGATTCTTGGCTTAAAATGGCCACCTCATCCTGGTAATTTATTGCGTTATCTAAAATATAATGGGCACGCAAAACCGGGTTTTGTAGTTTGTCGTTTAAGTTAACGCTATGTCCTTTATCTTTTTGTGCGTCATTAAAAATGCCTTCGATAGCGGCCAATACGTTTTTGTTCTTTAATAAATATTCATGCGATAATGCACGTAGTATAAAACTTATATTTTGAGGTGTAATATAATCTTCGAACACTTTAAGCATAAGCATGGTGTTTTGCTTGAATCTGTCTAAGGCTCTGTTTTGCGATGTGTATTTAACAGGATCTTTTAAGTGTGTTTGCAGGGTTAACCCAAATTGAAATTGTGATTTTTTGCTGTTCCAACGATGAATAGAGGATTTAAAGTGCTGAGCATTTTCGATTAAATCTACAACCATGTTGGAACTTACCCGCATATCAAAATGGATCCATTCTCCGCTGTTGGGATCTACTTGTGTGACTTGTAGGACTTCAAAAGCAGGTGTGGATGGCGGGTTTGATTTTGGTTTTATATGGTTTTGTTTTAAAGTCGCGGATTGAGCGGATTGAACTGCCAATAAAGGTGATAACAAGGCCGTGGACAGTGACATAAACGTCTCTCCTTTTGATAAGAGAACTTTTAAAAACTAGACCTCTTTCGAAACTTACTGCGCGACCAAACTTGCTATGTCACCGTATCCAAAAAATCCTCACATACTGGCGTGTATGCTCCGGTTTTTTGGAACCTCGGTTCCTTGCATTTTGACCGCT